>Ga0098055_1000019_pt1 | contig 157435 bp, 136 predicted proteins | sample 17_taG_FD_75107 | JGI IMG/M metagenome (GOLD analysis project Ga0098055, IMG submission 75107) | Marine viral communities from the Subarctic Pacific Ocean - 17_ETSP_OMZ_AT15314 metaG | ecosystem: Environmental > Aquatic > Marine > Oceanic | place: Pacific Ocean | collected 2015-01-18 | reverse complement strand
CAGGATAAAATCATAGTCAGCCGCCACCTCTGACAGTTGTTCACGCAGCACGGTCTGTGGGTTGGTCTGATCCATCAGCTGCAATTCAGCGGCGGTTAAATCGGTGTTGGAGCCGATCACATCCAGGTACTTAAATGACATGATGGCATCGCTGGCCGTGCACTCATCCATCAACAGTTCGCAAGCTGACCATTCCAGATCACGGCTGTCCGCTCCACATGCCATGGTGGCATTGCCCTGTGGGTCCAGATCAATCAGCAATACTTTTTTATTCAGCTGACTCAGTCCCACAGCCAAATTAACTGTGGTGGTGGTTTTACCCACGCCGCCTTTTTGGTTTGCCACAGCAATGATTTTAGTCGCATTTTTCATGGATTTTTTCTAGCTCATACAGTTTTCTGGTCTCAGACATGAACGGTACTTCAATGTCCCAAACAGCCACTTGTTTGAAGGGCAAGTTGGAATCAAGCGTTTCCGCTTTTGGCCCTTTCATGGCCAAGTATTGACCGTGCACAGTGCCCAAATGAGTGGTCAATGTCAAAAATTGATTCAACTCAGAAAAGGCCCGTGATGTTACCACATCAAATTTTTCTTCAGGAAAATAATTTTCCACGCGATCATGAACCACTTCCATGTTTTGCAGTTTCAAGTCCCTTTTCACTTGTCGCAGGAACCTGGCTTTCTTGCCCACGGCATCCAATAAAACCACCTGTTTTTCAGGACACATGATGGCCACCAAGACACCAGGAATGCCGCCACCGGTCCCGACATCAAGGACGCGCTGGCCTTTGAAGTGTTCGATCACTGCCAAAGCATCTAATGCATGGTGAGTGACCATATCTGACCATTCATCGATGGCAGTGAGGTTGTAAGTCTTGTTCCATTTTTGCAACAACTGCAGGTAATCCATGATCACCGGTGCCTGGTTGGGCGGCAGGTTCAATGAATGCATGCCATCAATCAGTTGATTTATATGTAACTTTATTAATTTGGCTTCGTTCATTGATGAAAATAACTTAAAATGTGACTTTTAACCCATGATTTGGTACTGATTATCAGTAAGCTAATGATATATAGCTGGAGCCATTGAGTACAAGGATCAGACTGCCACATCATAACAAAAAAGGCGAATTAATACATGAATTTTGATAAAGCAAGACACAACATGGTCACGCAACAGGTGCGCTCCTGGGATGTGATTGATAAGGACATTTTGAACGCCATGCTGAACGTTCAAAGAGAAGAATTTGTACAAGTACCCCAGCGCAAACTGGCCTTTGCCGATTTGGCGTTGCCATTGGGTCACGGCCAAAGCATGATGAAACCAGTGGTTGAAGGCCGCATGCTGCAATCTCTTGATTTGGATAAAGAGCACCTGGTGTTGGAAGTGGGTACCGGCAGTGCCTACGTGACGGCTTTGCTCAGTCAGCTGGTCAGCCATGTACACAGCATTGATAAATTTTCTGATTTCACCCAAACAGCCAACAAAAAACTCAAAGAAAACCACATAGAAAACGTCACATGTGAAACCGAAGATTTTTTTGAGTTCAAACCACAACAAAAATATGATCGCGTGGTCATCACCGGCGCTTTACAAGAAGTTCCAACCCACATATTTGACTGGCTCAGCCCAGAAGGATTGATTTTTGCAGTGGTTGGACAGGAACCAATCATGGAAGCCAGGGTCTACCAAGCCAATGGCCAATATACCTCACATTTTGATACGGTAGTATCCCATCTGGAAAAGCCGGTCGAACAACAATCATTTAAACTCTGAATTCATTATGAAAAAACTCCTCATCATCAGTGCGCTGTTTTCAGGCACTGCCACAGCCGAAGATTTGGTTGATATCATGAACTCGGCGCTGGAGAAAGACCCCCAGTTAAGAGCCGCTCATTTCAGTCAGGAAGCCTCACTGGAAAACCGCAAGCAGGCAATGGCTAATTTCCTGCCCCAGGTTTCCGGCTCCTGGTCAAAATCTGAGTCTGATTCCAAAACCATTTACAGTGATGGCTCAGTGAATGACCCAGACAAGTCTGAATCAGATGGTTGGTCTGTGTCATTGAATCAAACCATATATGACCACAGTAACTACATTGGTTTAAGACAGGCTGATTTACAAAAAGCCCGAGGTATGGCGTTATACGATGCCGCCAAACAGGACTTTTTGATTCGCCTGTCACAAAGTTATTTTGATGTGTTAACCAACATTGATGCGGTTAAATTTGCTGAGTCTGAAGAAAAAGCCATACAACGCCAACTAGAGCAAGCGGAACAGCGCTATGAGGTGGGTCTGGCAGCCATCACGGATGTGCACGAAGCCAGGGCTCAATACGATGGTTCGCGTGCCAGCGTCATCAGCGCCAAAAACTTATTGGATGACAGCAGAGAAGCCCTGTTTGAAATCACCCAGTCTTATTACAACGACTTGGAATCCTTGCCTGACAACATCGAAGCGGTGACCCTGCCAATTCAAGATTTGAGTGCTTGGGAAGCCATCGCGCTGCAACAAAACCCCAACCTGGGCTTGGCAAAAATTGATGCTGAACTGGCAGAGCAAAACATTCAATTACAGCAATCTGGTCACTACCCAACGGTGGGCTTGTCAGCCAGCCTGTCTGAGAACAACTCCAAAGGCAGCACTTTTCTTGACCCCCAACCTGATGGATCTGTGGTAGTCAGAGAATTTCCAGACAGTACCCGTGAGTCCAATTCCATCTCCTTGAATGTGAACGTGCCTATTTTTTCTGGAGGTCGCACCTCGTCATTGACCCGTCAAGCCCGATTGAATTACCGTGCCGCCATGGAAGATCTGGATTTCACCACCTTTGCCACGGTACGTAACGTGCGCAATGCTTATCACAATGTGGAAGCCGGCTGGAGCTCTGTCCAAGCCCGGGAATTGGCCGTGGTATCTGCCAAAAGTGCTGAAGAAGCCACAGCAGCTGGATTTGAAGTGGGCACCAGAAACATCGTTGAAGTACTGAATTCGCAACGCTCACTGTACCAAGCACAGCGAGATTACTCACGAGCCAAACACGATTACCTGTTAAACATCCTTAAATTAAAAAGAGCAGCTGGCACCTTGGAGCAAACCGATATCATCGAAATCAATGCCCTGTTAACTGCTGAATGACCTGATCTAGTTCGGTTTGACCTGACACCGACAGATCAATGATCTGAAAACCGGCAAAGGTCAAACCGCTGGTTTGTAAATCTGACCAAATACACTCTGCACCCACAATCAAAGTCACCACCGGCTCAACATTGATCTGCAATGCGAGTTGAAAGATCATCCCTGGATTGATGGTGCTGCGTCCAGCCATCAAAAACCCATTGGCTGAAATATCGATGATGCGGCCCATTTTTTTGTTATTCATTTGGTTCAAAACCGAAGAACCCTCGGGTGGATTGACCCTTTCATTTGTTCTTTTTTCAACCATATTTATTCTCTGTATCCCGTCAGTTTAAGCGGCCATTTTTTTTAGTCTGTTCATGATTTTACTCAGGGCATTTTTAAAGTACCCTCCCTCTGGTACTTCCACCTTGATGATGTTTTTGCGATTCAAATCGATGGCCAGTCGGGGCAATTTCATCTTGTGCGGATGGCGCCCAACCAAATCTACAAATAAAACCGTTTCACTCATGGTGCTGACCCAACTCAGTTTTCTTCTGAGTGTGTCTTTTTGTTGATTGATAATAAAATCAAAAAGTGAACCATAAGGCAAATTAATCACTTTTTCCATGATTAATTTTTCATCGTCATTCAACTCGCGGATTTCTTCAATTTTTTTGTTGGCTGATTCGACCTCCTGGCTTTTGATGGCTTCGTCGATAGACAACACTTTTTTCAGTTTGGGTTTGGGTGCATCTTCCCCTTTAGCATCACTTTCCTGCCAACCCAAGCAGGTATGGATGTTGTCCTTGGTCGAAATCCGGTCGCGCTTGGAAAATCCCAGTTCATCCATGGTTTGATCCAAATGATGCATGGCAGCCAATTTATCCGGGCCGCTCAACTTCATGAATTTGTCTTTGTTGCCTATTTGTGAAATGATTTTGGCAGACTTGGTTTTCTTTTCCCACTGCTCGGAGTCCCTGCCTTCACGTAACAAAGTCAATGTCAGCGAATCTTTCCAGACATGGTGGATGATGTCCTTGATAAATTTGATTTCACAGCCTTCTAGGATTTCTTCCAAGTGCGTTGCAACTTCAGCCTTGGTAAGCTCCATTTTTTCTTTGCCTTGGGCAGCACTGACCCATTTTTTCTCTGCTTTTTTGGCCCGGTTTTCAGTGACTTCAAGGTATTGTGATAAATCATCCAACGCGTTGACAAAGGAACCCGTCGAACCATCGAAAGACTTGGCAGCTGAATCACTGTATTGATGAATTTTCTTGATGACATTGGTGCCATGCCATTTTTGCGAAGATTCAACCAACAGTTCCATAAATTTTCTGGCTGGGTGGGCTGCATCGGAAAAGAAATTTTCATCGTTTACTGCCATTCGAAGCAAAGGCACGTTAATGGCATTGAAAGAAGAGCGGATGTGACTGTCTATGGATGAATCATTTTCAATTTCATCATAAACCATACCCATCAGATCGAGGGTCTTGTGCTGTTTGGGTGATAATTCCGGATAATAATTACCGGTGTTATTTTTGACCTGGTCGGCCAACATTTCTTTTAGGTTATGAATGTTTTTACTGGTGGCAACCACACCTGATTCCTGCGAAATTTGCGCCAGAGCCTGATCAAAATCAGTGTCTGCGATACGTTGTACTTGCCCACCAGCACTGCCCTGATTTTGGTTGTCATGATTGTCCTTAACCGCTGTCCCGCGAGCCGGTGACAACAAATCAAAAATCGATTCCACCAATTGTTTGGTTTGCGGATCGAATTGGCGTACACCACTTTGGTACTGTCCCGCATCAATGCCTCCAGACTGTGACTGCCCGCCCCCTCCTGCCTGTCCACCTGCCTGTCCACCTGCCTGTCCACCTGCCTGTCCACCAGCCTGTCCACCTGCTTGTCCACCTGCACCCTGGCCCGCACCGTAGCCTGCGCCTGTCCCGGCGGGCCCACCTGCTGAATCGCCTGAGTCATCTTCAGCGCCAGCCTCTGCTGCATCTTCTGCATTGATTTGCTTTTCATTTTTCGTTGGTGCTTTGGCCGGCTTGGCCACTTCAGGTTGGATGTTAGGCAAAATTCCTGCATCAATAAACACTTGATTGATTTCGTGATAAGCCTGATTGATTTGCTGGCTGAAGACCTTGGTCAAGCTATCCAAAATCATGGTTTTCACTTCGACTGCAAGCTCTACTGCTTGGAAGGCGTGGCTGAATAACCACACCACTGATGCCGGAGAAAATGGCATGTTGGTTTTATCAATTTGTTCATTTCCAAAAATGACATTCATGCGTTTTTCGAGGGTATACAACTCCGCATGTCCCACCACTTCCAGTGTCGAGTCCAGTTGTGTCAATGACAAAGAGATGGACAACTCTTCATCTTCTACCAACGACAAAGACATTTTCTTGTCTGATTTATTGACTTCAACTGAAATGAATTCAGGCATGGCTTTGATTTTAGTCCGCACGGTGTTGGACAAACTTTTGGCGCCACTTTTCAGCTGACGATACTGATTGAACAACTCTTGCTCTTGCTGATTAGAGGTGGCATTTTCTGCCAGATGAAACAACTTCTTTAAAGTCAAACTCATGGCTTCCTTGAGGTTGACTTGTAAATGTTTGTCAAAAATGACGATGCATTCGTTTAAAATTTTGTTTTTATTCATGTTGGCCACAGACTGCTGAATCACAGGTAAAGGTCAATAATCTGGCAAACCGACAGTCATATAAGAGGTATTCTCCCCGTTTAACCCTTTTGATTTACCCACTACACATAGAGTTAAAGTACAAGAAATTTAATCGATTTGCAACAATTGGCGTAACCGGTATCACCCAAGCAATAATAACCAGACCCGATTTCCTGGTATGGAATAGTGGCTATTGTGTCACCCCATCGCATAACCTGACCTTTTTACCAGCACTCCAGGCCAACCCACAGCACCGCCGATAACACCACCACACGTGCTTTTCAGCGCTTTCAGATTGAGTCATACCTGTTGCCGTTGCTGTGCACGTTTTTCCATATATCTGGCAAGTCTGAAGGAAGTGAAAGTTTTCGTCATGAGATACAGTCAACAGCATCCTGAGTCACTGCTGTCTATTGTGCCAAAATTTGTCTAACCCTCAGACCGCCCAATGGAAAGCTGGTGAGCAGCTTTACTAGGCGTTTAACGCACTTTTTTAAAACCGCACTTCAAAGCCAGCACAAAACACCAAATCGGCTATATCAGGTCCACTTTGATTGATTACCACCGTATAACTTTCAGAAATATCGTTCCAAACAGCCAGGTCAGGAACACAATCCCCACTCAAATCAACGGTAACAACTTCCGCGGGCATGTTCAAAACGGGCAAAGCCCCTAACAAATCATCCAATAAAGGGCCAACCAGATCGACCAAATTACCCGTACCATCACCTAACAAAACATTGATTGAGTTGTCACCGATGTTCACCACCACGGCATCTTGATCGCCATCAGAGTTGATGTCAACGGATACCATATCAACAGGGGTCAGTCCTACCATAACCGAAGTACCGGTGGCGAATGTGCCATCACCATTGCCCAAGCGCACATTCAATACACCCAGCAGTTCATCCAAAACCAACATATCAACGTACCCATCGTGATTGTAATCTGCAAATGATACACTACCAATAGGCAACAACCCCGGTACAATGATGGGCGAATCAAATGCACCCAAGCCATCGGCCAACAGGACATAGACTTGGCCAAGCACATCCCTGACAATCAAGTCAATGGTGTCGTTGTTGTCGACAGTGCCTACTTGTATGGATTGGCCAACTGATAACATCGACAGCAAATCTATTTCAACAGCATTGTTGAACCCGCCGGCACCATTGCCATAAAAAAGTAAAACCCGGCCATTAATTAAGCCATCAACTATGACCACCAAATCAAGCAAGCTGTCATCATTAACATAGGCCAACTTGATGTCCGCGATTGACTCTGTGGGTTGCAGACCATGTGGGATGGAGATTTCGCTCAGAAATGAGCCGGATTGATCATGTAATGCCAGCAACAAATCTCCAGCATCACTCAAAGACACCAGGTCTTTGAGACCATCTTGATTGATGTCACCCATATCAAAGTTTGTGGTGTTGAATGAGAGTGAAATCACCGACGTAGCTGTTAAGTTACCGGAACAATCGCTGTGCTGAACGACCAGTTGGTTACTGGCATTGGTTGTAATTAAATCTGGACAACTGTCACTGTCAATATCGCTGACCGCGCTGGCCTTGGCTGCCAACGAAGACGACACAAATAAGAAAAAAATAACTAAGAAATACTGGCAAACATTCTGACGAATATTTTTATGGCCACAGACAAACTTACGCATACCCTTCTCCAAAAAAAAAATTGGTTCCCCCAACCTTCTCTCGGTTACAAAGCCAACTGCGCTTTATGTATACATATTAAAACAATTCAAATGTTGTGTCAATACAATACAATCACCTTTGATTGATTTTATAGAGAGTCCACAATCAAAAAAAGCGCCATCAGGCGCTTTTTATCTTGGCTTTCAAAGTCTGTTTAAGTGTTGGGATAAGTAGGCCAATTAACCCCCGCAAATTTTTCCAAACAACGCAACACCTGACATGAATAACCAAACTCATTGTCATACCAACAATACAGCACCACGTGATCGTCTTCCACAATGGTGGCTTGTGAATCAATCACACAGGCTTGTCTGGAACCCACGAAATCAGTGGACACGGCTTCTGAAGAAATGGTGTAACCAATTTGTTGTTGCAAACGTGAATGCAAAGACTTGCGACGCAAAAACTCATTGAGCTCGGCCAACTCAGTGCCTTTACCCAACTGAATATTCAAAATGGCCATGGATACATTGGGTGTGGGTACGCGGATGGCGTTACCTGTCAGTTTACCCGCCAATTCCGGCAACACTTTTGCCACCGCTTTGGCGGCACCGGTTGATGTCAATACCATGTTCAAGGCGGCGCTGCGCCCCCGGCGGTCTTTGTTGTGGTAGTTGTCAATCAGGTTTTGGTCGTTGGTGTAAGCGTGGACTGTTTCAATGTGACCATGTTTGATGCCGTATTCCTCATCCAGACACTTGAGTACCGGAACAATGGCATTGGTGGTGCATGAAGCCGCACAAATGACATCTTTATCAGGCGTAATCAAATCATGGTTGATACCATAAACGATGTTGGGTATGTCCCCTTGAGCTGGTGCTGTTAACAACACCTTGGCTGCGCCAGGTCGCAAATGGCCACGCAGACCGTCTTCGTCTTTCCACACCCCGGTGTTGTCTACAATCAGGGCGTTGTTGATACCATATTCTGTGTAATCAATATCGGCTGGTGAATTGGCATAAATGATTTGCACTTCGTTACCATTGATGACCAGCTTGTTTTGGTCTTGCAGCACGCGAATGGTGCCATTGAATTTGCCATGCACTGAATCTTTGCGCAGCAAGGCAGCCCGTTTCTCCAAATCGTTATCGGCTTTGCTTTTGCGTATTACGATGGCCCGCAAAACCAACACATCACCACCACCGGTTTTGTCGACCAACAAGCGCGCAACCAATCGACCAATGCGGCCAAAACCATACAGCACCACATCCTGAGGTTGCTCCAATGGTTTGGCATCGGAATCAATCAGGTGAGACAGTTCCTGTTTTACATAGGCATCAACGTCTTCCTGTTTAACATCATCGTAACTGTTGTTTTTGAAGTAACGGTAGACCATTTTGCCGACATCGATGTGAGCCGGACCCAGTGGTAACTCAGCAATCGATTTGATGAATGGATAGGTTTCATACTCACTCAATTCGCTGGCTTCGACCTGACGCACAAAACGGTGGGCCTTCATCAAATCTGTGACTGATTGATTAATCATCCGTTTGCCGTACATGTACAGTGACACATTGCGACGGCGGTACAAGCGGCCAATCAGTGGAATCATGCCTTCTGCAAGGGCTTCCCGTTCTTTCCAATCAGCAAAAAATTCAGTCGGTAAAGGTCTATTCTCTTCAGTCATTGCGTCTCCAGCCTCAGGCCATTCAGGTGAACAAATGAGGTGCCAGTATGCCCTCAATAATTGGGCGCATATTCTACCATTGAATGGTGGTGTTGCACAGCATCAGGATTTTTTTAATTTCTGTAAAAAAACGCTTCCGAATTGGTTTTATTTAGATTAGAATGCGCGCTCTCGGTGTCACCGAGGTATGAGTTACCACTGCGGAGCGGTAGTTCAGTTGGTTAGAATACCGGCCTGTCACGCCGGGGGTCGCGGGTTCGAGTCCCGTCCGCTCCGCCACTTTCCAAAGCCTTTTCCATTGAAATCCACCGCGGTTCAGTTAACATGTAAGCTCTTTTTTAAACTGCTGCGAACATGCTGAAATTCAATTGGCCCTTGTTGGGCACCCTGACCACCCTACTGTTATTCACCCTGGGGTGCCAAAACCACACCATCAATCAACCCACCAGCGACTTAAAAACCCTCAATCAACGACCTGATCCCCATTCATTTTCCAGACACGATGAAGTCAAGGTCACGCACCTGAGCCTTGATTTAGCGGTGAAGTTCAAGTCCAAAACCCTCGAGGGTTCTGCAACATTAAGTTATCAGCGCCTAAACCCTGAAGCCAACAAACTGGTTCTGGACAGCCGCAACTTAAAAATCATTCGGGTAGCCGCTGAGAATAACAGCAAGAACCCCAAACTGTTGTGGCGCTACGGTGCCACCATTGCTGGTTTAGGAACTGAGTTAATCATTGATTTACCGGCAGACAACTCCCCCATCAGAATAGATTATCAAACCAGTCCGGAAGCTTCTGGATTGCAATGGCTGAATCCGAGTCAAACCACCAGCCAAACCCAACCTTATTTGTTTTCTCAGTCACAAGCCATCCATGCCCGCAGCTGGATTCCCATTCAAGACAGTCCGTCGGTCAGGGTAACCTACGATGCCAGGATCAAAGTAAAACAAGATGTCCGGGTAGTCCTCAGTGCCAATAACAACAGCCAAACAGCTGATGAGGGTGTTTACAACTTCAATATGCCACTGGCCATACCTGCCTACCTCATAGCCATCGCAGTTGGCGACATCGAACACCAAAACATCAGTGAACATGTCACCATCTATGCAGAACAACCGGTGATGGCTTCAGCCGTACATGAATTCGGCGCTACTGAAGCGATGATTACTGCCACCGAGGCGATGTATGGGCCTTATCGTTGGGGCCAATATGATTTGTTGGTGCTACCTGCCAGTTTTCCTTTTGGCGGTATGGAAAACCCCAAGCTTTCACACATCACCCCAACCATCATCGCCGGTGACCGTTCATTAGATGCTTTGATTGCCCATGAGTTGGCCCATTCCTGGTCTGGCAACTTGGTCACCAACGCCTTGTGGCAAGATGCCTGGTTAAATGAAGGCTTCACGTCATACATCGAGGCACGCATCATTGAAGCCATTTATGGCAAAGAACGCCAGGCCATGGAAGCCACCCTGGTTTATCAATCGTTGTTAGAAGCCATGGCTGACATGACAGCAGATGAACAAAAACTGATTAACCCCAACCTCAGCCAGGATCCCGATGATTATTTTTCTGCTGTTACCTACGATAAGGGCAGATTCTTTCTCGACTGGATGGAGCAGCAAGTTGGACGCGAAGCCTTTGATGCTTTTTTAAACCAATACTTTAATCACCATGCATTCCAAAGCATCACTACCGCAGATTTTGTGGCTTTTCTAGACCAGCACCTGTTACAAGCCCACCCGGGTAAAATCACCCTTGACCATGTCAAGACTTGGTTGCATGAACCCGGTATACCCAGCTGGTTTACACCGCCATCGACCGACCGATTCATCCGCATTGACCAACAAGTGGCAGACTGGCAAACGGGTCAATTGGCCCTGAATGACATGGACACCCAATCCTGGACCACCCAGGAATGGTTGCATTTTCTCAAGGCTTTGCCCAATTCAATGACCACCACTGAACTGGCAGAGTTGGATCGTGCTTTTGACTTGACGGAACGACAAAACAACGAAGTGGCCCATGTCTGGTTGTTGATCAGCATACGCCACCAATACCAACCAGCCTATGCGCGCTTGATTGATTACCTGACCCAGATTGGACGGGTGAAATTAATCAAGCCCTTGTATGAAGCATTGATGGCAGAACCGGCACTGCACGAACTGGCGGCAAACATTTATTTCAAAGCCCGCCCAGGTTATCACAACATCGCGACTCATCAGATAGATGGCATTGTTGGCTTTCAAGCCAATGGTGAAGCCGAGAATTAAAGCTTTGAGTGAATTTTTGCAGAAGATAATAATGATTCTCAGATTAGAATAGCCGCATGCTTGAACAGATCAGTCCCTTGTGGACAGTGTTAACAAATCATCGCCAAGAAGGTCGCCCATTGGTACTGGCTACCCTGGTTCGCACCCGGGGTTCCAGCTACAAAAAAGCCGGTGCAATGATGTTAATTGAGGCCAATGGCACCACCCATGGTTTGCTCAGTGGTGGCTGTCTGGAACAGGATTTGGCCGAACATGCCCAAGCGGTTTTCTCAAGCGCCGAACCGATGTTGTTGCATTATGACATGAGCGATGACTCTGTATTTGGGCTCGGCGCCGGTTGTGACGGTCAGCTGGATATTTTATTGCAATTGCTGAAGGGTGATTACCTGCCTCTGAGCGCTTTGAATCCAACACCCGGTGAAGCCAGTTTAGCTCACCTGACGCTGGTCACCGATCCGGAATCAAACGTCCCTTTGGCTGCTTATCAAGTCAGCACCCAAGCACAAACATGGCAGTCACATCCGGATGTTAAACCTAATGCGACAGGAGTCACAACCCTGACTTACCAGCCCCCACCCAGGCTGATCATTTGTGGTGCGGGCATCGATGTCATCCCCATTTTGAAAATTTTTCATTTGCTGCATTGGCACATCACCCTCACCGACCACCGGCCGGCATTGTTGACAGCTGAGTGGGTACCCACAAGCACTCAGACCTGTTGTGTGCCCATCAGAGCCCTCAATGAAAACCTGCCTGAAGCACGCTATGATGGGGCCATCATCATGAGTCATAATCTGCAGCGTGATGCGGCCTACCTGCTTCATTTCAATCAAGCAAAAACACCGTGGATTGGCCTGTTGGGACCGCCTGAACGGCGCGACAAAGTTTTAAAACTGGCCCAATTGGACGCCAGTGAGCTGTCATCGAAGTTACACGCACCCATCGGCCTGAACCTGGGCGGACACACGCCGGAAAACATAGCCATCACCATTGTGGCACAACTCCAGCAACACTTTTACCAGCAAACATGATCATTCACGGATTGATTTTGGCAGCAGGTGAATCGTCGCGTCTGGGGCAACCAAAACAATTGGTTCAATGCCAGGGCCTCAGTCTGCTACAGATGACAGAAAACAAACTGAATCAGGTCGTGTCACGCACCTGGGTGGTACTTGGATACCAATCTACTTTATGTGCTAAGGAAATCCAGGCGGCCAAGATTATCATCAATAAAGACTGGCAAGCTGGTCAGAGTCGATCATTACATGTGGGTTTAAAACAGGCCATGGCAGGCGCTGATGCGGTACTGGTTGCTGTTTGTGACCAACCCCACATTGGTGTGACCCATTATCAGCATATGGTACAAGAAGCGCAAAATCATCCTGAGCTGATTATCGCATCGACATACCAAAATACCGTGGGCGTTCCAGTGATCTATCCGCTTACCCATTGCCGTGCCCTACTTGCTAACCGTGAACTTTCAGGCGCTCAGTACCTGCGACACCAGCAACCAAGAATTCGTCCGATTCCTTGTGAGTCTGGTGCCTTTGATGTGGACTGTCCCCGTGATTTAGAAAGTCTGTGACCGACCACTTCCTCAGCGTCAATAGATCGGGCCAACTGTGGTGGTTGACAGTGGCACAGAGCTGAGTTTAAATGATTGGTTAACTTTATAATACATTTGCAGTGACTGAAACCTTTATCCTGACCCTTTTAATCCAAGCCATCAGTGCTTTTTTGATCGGTGGACTGTTATTCCATTTTGCTAAAATCTATCAGCGCCAGTACCTGTACTACTGGTCATATAGCTTTTTTTGTCTGGCTTTGTTTATGGCCTGTTCATTTATTGCTTTGCAGTTCATAGGCATGAACAGTTCCCCCTCTTCATTGCTCAGATTGGCTAATTTATTTGTCATGTCAATGGCAGGCTATCTGCAAATCGCCTGTCTGGTGATTGGTACCATGTCATTAATTAAGGACCACCGCATCTCCAAACAAACCATCGTTGGCTTGGTTATGGTCTGTGCAACTGGGGCACTGTTCATCACCTTGTATAATAATTGGGCCGTGGAGGAACGGTCATTGCGGTATTTGATGCGTGTCGGTTTGCGCTACCTGATAGCTGGTATCGCCTTTATTGGTACCGCTGTTTATATACTCAGAAAAGACCCCAATCCCTTGTTTGGTAAAAAGCTGGTCACTGTTGGTTTTTTCACTTATGGCTTTGAAATGGCATTTTTGGGATGGCTCACTGTTGAAAACCACCTGTTCGGTGGCAGCGAGTTACTGACAGTCCTGGTGCCTTACCACGGTTTGTTTGAATTGATGATATACCCTTTGATTGCCCTCGGTCTGGTGGTCTGGCTGTTGGAAATTGAAAGGCGCCATGGGCAAGAGGTCAGCGAACAACTGAAGCATTTGAATCGGACCGACCGACTGACCGGATTACCCAACCAGGAAGCCTTGAAAAAATACCTCAAACAATGGCTGAATCAAGCCCAAAAGCATGAAACCATGACTTTGACCCTGTTTGGAGCCGACAAAATGGGTCGGTTTAATCACGGCGAAGGCATAGATAAGGGTGACATGTTGTTGGTGGCCTTGGCCAAGCGACTTGAAATCCTGTGCAAAGGCCAACCATTTATTGGTCGTTTGTATGGTGATGTGTTTGTGGTGATTCACAGTGGTTATGGCAACCCCCAACTAAAGAAAGTGGAAACCCTGCGTTCAAATTTGTCCAGACCATTTAAAATCAGTGCCAAAACTTATTACCTGGAAGTCAGTTCAGGTTCAACCAAAGTGAGCACTGAGATTGGCGTTGATGAGATGTTAAAGCAAGCCAACATGGCACTCCAGTCTGCCAAGTTCAATGGTGGCAATCAATCCAAAAGGTACCGCAAGGACATCAGGGTGCCATCAGCCAATGACCTGAGTTTTGAAAATGAATTGCGTACGGCTTTCAAACAAAACCAATTTGAATTGTATTACCAACCCATCTGGTCTGACAAAAACACCATTTATTGTTTCGAGGCATTGATACGCTGGAACCACCCCACCAGGGGGATATTAACGCCAGGGTCATTTTTGTTTCTGGTGCAGCAATTGGGCTTGATGGTTGAGTTGGATATGTGGGTCACCGAACAAGCATTTCAGCAGGTGAAACTGTGGCGACAGATCAATCCTGACGCTGCGCAAATAACCGTCAACCTGTCCTCAGACAGCATTCAATCGGGACAAATTGTTAAGCATTTCAAACAAACCTCACTGAAACACAAAATCACCCCAGAACACATCATTGCTGAAGTCACAGAAAACACTGCCATCAACAACATGGAAAGCGGTACCAATGCCCTGTTGGAGTTGCAAAATATGGGCGTCCAAATTGCCATTGATGACTTTGGCACCGGTTATTCATCATTGAATTACTTGACCACATTCCCAGCCAATGTGATCAAATTCGATCGCAGCTTTGTTTCAGACTTTGACCAATTACACAACCGACAAATCCTGCTGGCCATGGTGCCGTTGTGTCAGCGATTGGGCAAAAAAGTCATTGTTGAAGGGGTCGAAACCAAGCGCCAATTTGACCTGATCAGCGACTTGTCTGTTGATGGCTACCAAGGTTTTTATTTGAGTCACCCAGTACCCATAGCGGAAGCCACTAAAATGCTGACCATCAGCAAAAAATCTTACCTTAAGCGCACTTTTCCACCAGGCTTTTGATTAAACTTCTGGCTCTTCTGTCACGTGATGACGAAATTTCAGCAACAGGATAAAAGCCACTGCGGTGGTGCCCAAGAAGCCACTCACTATGGGTGTGACATGCAAACTGTATTGTTGTGAAATGCTGATCCCCAGGATGGCTGCTATCAAAGCCGACAACATGCCTATCACTGATGCGCCCATGCCGGCATGATTTCCCAGTGGCAGCATGGCAATGGCAATCACATTACCAAAAATCAATCCCACACAGATGTTGATTAAACCAATCAATGCAATAAACACAGCCAAAGGCGGCACACCACCATACCCACTGACCACCAACATGCCAATGACCTCAATCACCAACAAGCTGGCCATGGCCTTAACAGTCACTCGCATCGCACCCACTTGCATCACAATTTTCGAATTGATAAAAGCCGCCAAGCCAAAAAACAGTGCCAAACCTCCAAAGATGTATGGAAAGGCCTCTGCCACCTGATAGGTGTGACTGAACAATTGTTGCGCACTGTTTAGGTATGCCATAAAGCCACTGAATATCAAGCCACTGATGATGGCAAAAGCCACACTCACCGGTTGACCAATGACCGTTTTGAATGATGCCCAGACTGGTTTTAAACCACGTGGTTTGCGTCGTGCTACCGATAAGGTTTCCGGCAACCTCAAGGCACTCCAAACCATCAGCACCATACCAAAAGCAATGAAGGTGTATAAAATGCTGTGCCAATGACCCACATACAACAACATGCTGCCGATACTGGGGGCAAACACTGGAACCATAATAAAAATCAACATCACCAGGGAGGTGATTCTGGCCATCTCATTACCTGCATACAGGTCACGGGTGATGGCATTTACCATGATTCTGGCAGCGGCTGCACCCACGCCTTGAAACGCCCTGGACAATAAAAACAAGGCATAAGAATCCACCCATACCAGAGCCACCGAAGCCAATACATACAAACCCGTTCCAAACAACAGCACCGGTTTTCGACCCAGGCTGTCAGAAATGGGACCGTAAAAAATTTGAGCCACAGCAAAGCCCAACATATAGGCAGTGATAATCCATTGTTGTTGGTTGGCTGAATCCAGTGAAAAGGAGTCGGCAATCAATGCCATGGCAGGCAGTTGCAAATCAATCGACAAAGCGCCCAAGGATGTCATCAACGCCAACAAAACAATCATTTCAAGTTGTGAAATGGCAGGTTTATCGGTGTTGGTATGCATTAGGAATCCAGAATCCGCATCAATTACCAGTGGCCATCACGGCACAATCACGCCCCCGTTGCTTGGCCGTGTACAAAGCCTTATCGGCTTGATACATGGCTCTTGAGGAGCTTGATTGGTTGGCTTTTGTGATTTTACTGTAACCTATTGAAGCTGTTAAACCAATGCGGGCGGAACCTTTTTTGATCTCTGTATTTTTGATGATTTCTAGCAGATGACTGGCATAGGAGTGGATCTCTTTTTCAGTCACGTCATCGGTAACCAGCATAAACTCTTCTCCGCCCCAGCGGCCGACCATACGATCAGAATTGGACTCTTGCATCAATGTTTCAGAAATCTTCTTGAGCGCATGATCACCAAAATCGTGATCATACTCATCGTTAACTTGCTTGAAACGGTCCAAATCTATCAACCACAAGAACCTTTGGTGATTGCCCTTTACGGGTCGTTGCTGCAACCAGTCTAAGATCGCACGGCGATTGGCTAACCCGGTCAAGGCATCAGTCATGGCCATTTTCTTTAATTTTTTATTCGACAACACATACCACCAAACTGAAAACACAAACATCAACACCACGGCAGCGATGGATAAAGTCATCACTTGACTTTTGTGTTCTGCTTCTTTGATTCTGATCTGGTCAGCGATACGCTCGTTTTTTAATGTGGCCAGCTCTTCGCGTTCTTTGCTGTCATTCAACCTGGCCTGCATTTGAGCCATGGTTTCCTGATTAAAGGAATCTTGGCGTTGTTGTTCAACCTGTCTGGCTAATTTAAAAATTTCTAAGGCCACAGGCAAATCACCCATGCGCTCATACGTCAGTGCCAAGGCATGTAAAGGGTTGGCACTTCCCAGCAGTATTTCCTGGTTGTCTTCATGGGTAAAATAGGCTTTGACCTGGTCAGCATAGGTCCTCGCTTCATCAAACTTACCTTGGTAAGACTTGATGGCCGCCAAGGTACTCATCAAGTTGTAGTAATCATTGTATTTACTGCCACTGTTTTCCAGTAACGCTAACCCTTGTACTGCATATTTTTCTGCCTCGTCATACTGCTGTAAACCGGAATGAGCAGCTGCCAAACCGGCATAAACCTGTGCGGTTCGACTGCTGGGCCACTGGTCATTGATCATGGCCTCAACTTGTTCGAAAACACGCAGGGCTTCGGTGTAACGTTTTTGTCCATTCAAGGTGGCGGCCAGATTGAACAACACCGGTGGTTGATACCTGAAATCATCAATTTCAGCCATCAGCTTCAAGGCCTCATAGTAGTTGTCAATGGCCTGCTCATGTTCACGCAATTCTGAATTGAGCACACCCAGGTTCACCAACACCGGTATTTGTTGTTCCTGGGCATTGATGGTTTCCCCTTGACGCAAGGCTTGTGCGTAATTATCAGAGGCGCTGACGCGATCCCCAATGCGATGAAACACACTGCCAGCGCGTCGCGAAAGCAGCACACTGTCATCACTGGGCGGCATCTGGAGAGCCAACTGTTCGAGCTGGATGGCTTGAATGCGGGCATTTTCCATTTGGTCTAAACTGGCATAAGACCAACCCAGGCATCCCAGCACTTTGCCGTATTGGACTGGCTGTAATTGTCGATCGAGTTGATTCAATAATGACAGACCCAGAGCCACCGCTTCATTGGGTTTTTGATCTTCTAATTGGCTGCATTGCTGAATGGATTCTTCTGTGACTTCATTGGCTGCAGCTGCTTGCATATCTTGCGCATACAGGCACTGTCCAGACAGCAACATCAGTCCGAGCATTGCTTGTATTTTGAACCACCCAGTGGTTACAAAACGCCTCATTTTCAGACCCTCAATTTTGTTCATTTCTCACACCACACAAAGAGTTCAATCATCATAAATGATGTGCTTGTGTTGCACCTTTTTTTTATCTTTAAGCTGCCCTATTTGTGTCATTTTCACTGGATAGATTACTCGGTAACAACTCGGATGAGACATAGATGACAAAGGCTGACAAAAATTGTTCATCATGCGTCATTGTAACCACCCTAAAAACCCGGTAAGAAGCGGCAGCACCAAACCCACCAATGCCGTCAGGTATGCCCACCTTAGTAAGCGGTACTTGCGCCGTAAAATGACGCCAATTTGGTATAGATCTCTGATCAACATGGTTCTGGCCTGTTCGTTGTCGGTCAGCTGTGATTGCAAATACGCGACATATTGTGATTCAGGATAACGGGTAAAGAAGCCAAAGAATAATGGATTCTGGATGTGCTCAATGTCTTCAAAAGCAGGTCCATGGATGTTTTTCGGTATCAACACCAACACCGTCAACACCAAGGGCACCAGTTGCACCACCATCAAGATCACTATGGGCCAAAACCAGGCACTGGGTTCGGTCATTAATGTTGGTAATCGCGTCAGCACCACCGTGTAGACCAGCACCAAAGTACCAATCAGGATGTTGGCTTTTTGATCTGCCATCAGATTCAATTGTGTTTGATTCTGGTGCGCCGTACGCAACGTCTGAATCACATCATTGCTTGGTTTGCTGTTCTCACCTGCATGCATCAGAAAATTATAACACCGCCACACCAATCATGTGACCAGTCTCTGGGTTATATCAACAGCTGATGCGATAAAAGCCATCTTGCGATTGCTCTCAGGCATCCTGAACAATCACCACTTCTTCATGAAAAGTTATTTGGTGTTGCGCACACAAGGCTTTGATTTGATCTACCGACATTTTTTTCAACTTAACCGGTTCTCCCGATTTGAGCAACAGCACTGGGAACGTGGCTGATCCCTCTGCCCAGACTTCCACTTTTTCTATGTTGTGCCAGGCATAATTAACCACCGTGCGCTCGGCTTGTGAGTATCGGGCAAAACCGAATGGTGTGACGAATGTTTTGGGGTTCTTGTTGGGAAAGAACTTCATTTTGATCATGTTGATGATCAGTACCACTGGGATCAACACCACCATCAACAGCAAGACGGGAATCATCACCAATAAAATCAATATAAATGTCAACCAACTCAAGGGGTGGCGGCCGTTGGGCATGTTGCTGAGGATAAGGTGAGTAAACTTCATCGATTTCAGACCCCCAATACGGCTTTGGTTTCAAGGAACTCATCAAATCCTTGTGGCCCACGTTCCCTGCCATTGCCTGAATGTTTGTAGCCTCCAAATGGTGCCGTGCGATCCATTTGTGCTCCATTGATGTGAATCATGCCAGCACGCAACTGCTGCGCCACTTGCTGAACCCGATCGCTGTCGGCACCAGAAACATAGCCTGACAGACCATAGTCGTTGTCATTGGCCAATTGTATGGCTTCGGCTTCGTTGTCATAAGGTATGACGCACAAGACCGGACCAAAAATTTCGTTTCTGGCAATCTTCATGTCATTGCTGACAGGACTGAATGCGGTGGGTTTAACGTAGTATCCGGTTGACAAATTATCGGGTTTTCCTAAACCACCGGTCAATAATTTTGCCCCCTCATCAATGCCTTGTTGCAACAGTTTTTGGATGCGGTCAAATTGCGTTTTTGAAACCACCGGTCCGGCGAATGTGCCTTCTTCATTAGGGGCACCCACGGTGATTTTTTCCATGGTGGCGGTGATGACTTGTTCGGCTTCAGCCAGTCGCGATTTGGGTACCAGCATTCTGGATGGCGCATTGCAGTTTTGGCCTGAATTCACACACAGGGTTTTGACCCCACCAACCACAGCTTTGGCAAAGGCCTCGGTGGACAGGTCATCGAGAATGATGTTGGCTGATTTACCACCCAACTCTTGGGTAACGCGCTTGATTGAGGGAGCGGCATCCTGCGCCACGGCGATACCTGCACGTGTTGATCCGGTAAAAGAAACCATGTGGATATCCGGGTGTGCTGATATGGCAGCTCCCACAGTGGGGCCATCGCCGTTGATCATGTTGACCACGCCGGCTGGCACACCGGCATCATGCAGCACCTGCATCAGCAAATAGGCTGAAAATGGCGCCACTTCAGATGGCTTCCAAACCACCGTACAACCGGTGGCCAGAGCCGGCGCCAACTTACAACCGATCTGGTTGACTGGCCAATTCCAGGGTGTAATGAATCCACAAACTCCAATGGGTTCTTTGCGGATTAAAGCACTTTCTTGTTTGAATTCGAAATCATAATCTTTCAACACCTCGATGGCAGATTTGAAATGCAAATAACCTGAGGCGGCCTGGTTGGATTCACTCAACCATTTGGGCGCCCCCATTTCTTCGGTGATGGCAGCGGCTATTTCAGCCGATTTTTTCTTGTACTCGCTGGCGATGTTTTGCAACAATTCGAGGCGCTCTTCACGACTGGTTTGCGAAAAATCCACAAACGCTTGACTGGCTGCCTGGACCGCCTGATTGACGTCATCTGCAGTACCCAAGGAAATGTTTCCAGCCACCTGTTCAGTGGCAGGATTTATCACGTCGAGGGTTTTGCGGTTGGTGGGTGTAACCCATTGGCCATTGAGGTAAAAATCTGTGTAATTGCGCATGGAGCTGAGTGGTTTTTGTGAGTGTTACATCATAATGGGTTGTCACACCTGACGTTTCAAGCCCAAGGGCGTAAAATGTACCGATGAGCACGCAACCCAAAAGCTTCAGAAAAACCCACAACAACCCTGCATCCTTGCATGCCGAAGCCGATGGTCTCCACCGTTTGGCCACCACTTGCCAGCAAGGTGATGTGCCGTTGTCTGTTGCTCGGGTCATCTCAGTCACCGACCAAGAACTGTGTACTCAATGGATTGATCAACAAGCCGGCAGTCGTGAACAATTCATGCAATTGGGACAGGCGTTGGCCATGATGCATGATATTCGTTTTGATCAGGTTGGTCTGGAGCGAGACAATTTCATTGGCCACAACCCACAACCCAACGGACCCAGTGATGATTGGGGAAGTTTCTTTGTCAACCAAAGATTGGGGTTTCAGGTTTCGTTGGTAACCAACCCATCCTTTGCCGCGGCATGCCAGCAATGGTTGACTGATCTGGCTCCTGTTTTACAACACTGGCTTAATCAAAATTGCCAACATTTCAGTCTATTGCACGGTGATTTGTGGTCTGGGAATGTGTTATTTGATCACCAGGGTGCCTGGTTGATTGACCCGGCTGTCTATCAAGGTGATGCCGAAGCAGACCTGGCCATGACCTCCTTGTTTGGTGGTTTCCCCGCAGCCTTTTATCAAGGTTATGAAAAAATTAGGCCGCGCTCGACTGCCTATCCCATGAAGCAAGTGGTTTATAACTTGTACCATCAGCTAAATCATTACAACCTGTTCGGTGACAGTTACCGCTCGGGTTGTGAACGAGCCTTTGCTATAATGGGTGAGTTCTTCAACAGCAACACCCATTCATGACCCAAGTCACGCCGTTTCTGATGTTCACCGGACAAGCCAACCAGGCGCTGGAACTTTATCGCAGTTGTTTCAGCGAATTCAACATCATCCAGTTGGAAAAATACCCGGAAGACGATGTTGAAATGAAGGGTAAAATTCACTATGGGCTGATTGAAATTCACGGTCAACAACTGGCGGTGATAGATTCGCCGGCAGTGCATGCTTTCGATTTCACCCCATCGCTGTCCTTGATGGTTGAATTCGAGGACCGCAAGACCATCGAGTCCGCCTACCAAAAATTGGTCAAGCGTGGGGAAATTTTGATGCCACTGGACCGTTATGAATTCGCACGCCAATACGCCTGGATCAATGATCCATACGGCGTATCTTGGCAGCTTAAGTTGGCATGAATAAACCCATTGAATGAGTCACTCAATGGGTTAATGGGCTGATTGATTAATCGTTACTTCTTACCAATCAAATAATACAGAATCAATCCCAACAACGGCAACGCCAGGATGACTATCACCCACAGGATTTTTTCTTCAACTTTGCGCCCGGAATTAAGCACATCGATGATGGCTATGATGTCCAGTATCAGTATGATCAGGCCAATGATGCCACCACCCCAGCCAAAACCAAACATTGGGTCAGCCACAGCCAATGAACTGAACAAGATTAAAGACAAAAGGGTTAAGGTTTTCATGATTCTTCCTGATTTGAAAACTAATACACTATCAGGCTGACCGTGAAATCAGCGTAGAGTATCAGTCAGACTTCAGGTGATCATCCACCATCATGCCGCGACTGACCGCCCGCTTAATCCACTGTTTGCGGGCAAAGGCTTGCATATCCTGAATCTGGTCCAGTTCGTCCATGATTTCCAGCCCCAGCAAGGTTTCAAAAACATCTTCCAGGGTAACCAATCCAGACACATCACCGTACTCGGTCACCACCAAGGCCATGTGCTGACTGTTTTCCATCAAGTTTTCCAACAGCGCTGGCAGTGACTGATCTTCCAGCACCACTTCCAGTTCACGACTGAGGGTTTTCAGTTTGGGGTTTTCGCCCTTGGCTTTGGCCAACAGCACATCAGATTTAAGCACAAAGGCATTACTGTCATCCATGGCCTCCTGATACAACGGCAAACGAGAAAATCGCACATTCACCAACTCATCAAAAACCTCATTGACGGTGGCATCTTGCTGAAAACTGGTCACCACACTGCGCGGCGTCATGATGTCTCTGCTTTTCAGTGAACCCAATTTGAATAAATTGTTGATGATTCGTGACTCGTGTTTATCTATTTGCCCCGAACGCTCACCCAACCCAGCCATCGCCAGAAATTCCTCACGGTTAAACAAGTGGTGTTTTTTGCCTTTGGAAATCAGTTTGGTGATGAGTTCTGACATCACTATCAAGGGATACAATAGTTTAATCAATACGGCCACAAAGGCAGTCGTGGGACCAGACAATCGTTTCCAATAAACCGCACCAATGGTTTTGGGAATGATTTCAGAAAACACCAATATCAACACCGTGATGACCGCGGAAAATATCCCGATCCAGGCGTCACCAAACACATGGGTGGCTTTGGCACCTGCCACGATGGCGCCGACGGTGTGGGCGATGGTATTTAAAGTCAGGATGGCTGCCAACGAACGATCAACTTCATCAAATCGCAACTTCTTAACGCGCGCGGCTTTTTGCGGGTTGGTGAGTTTCAGTTTTTCCACGTAAGAAGGGGTAATACTGAGCAACACAGCTTCAGCAATGGAACACAAAAAGGAAAACAACAACGCCGCCAGGACGTAAACGATCAGTAAAAACATGTCAGTGATTGTATCGGATTACTTGCATAAATTTGGTTAAAAGGAATATTTTTCAAGGTTGGATATGGAATAAGACTTATTTGTAACCCACATTAATTTAAACATTGTCATCCCCGGATCAAGCCCGAGGATGACAGTGTTGAGAGGTGAGTTTGAGTAAGACAGACCTAAGAAGGAATAAACACACCAAAAATTAACCCGCCTTTTTCAGGTACACCAACAACAACGACACCGCTGCTGGGGTCATGCCTTGAATGCGGGCAGCCTGGCCGATGGTGGCCGGTTTGACTTGGTTCAGCTTTTCAGTCAGTTCGCCACTGAGTCCTTGGATGCCGCTGTAATCCAGGTCTAAGGGCAAGGGTTTGTTTTCATGGGCTTTGGCCTTATCGATTTCCTGTTGTTGGCGTTCCAGGTAGCCAGCATATTGGGTCTGTATTTCAATTTGCTCAAGCACTTTTTCCGCTGCCGATGGTAACTGGACTTCATCCAAGGCCATCAACATACCGATGTTAACTTCGGGTCGACGCAACAGGTCATAAGCGCTGACTTCTTTGCTGATATCTATGCCAGTTTGGGTGATGAATTTTTTACCTAGCGCATTGTTGGGGCTCAACCAAATGGCTTTCAGGTGTTCCAAAGAGCCATGTACATGGTCCCTTTTTTCGGTAAACGCAGCCCAGCGCTGATCATCAACCAACCCCAATTCACGGCCCTTTTCAGTCAGTCTGAAATCGGCATTGTCTTCCCTGAGCATCAAGCGGTATTCTGCCCGCGATGTGAACATGCGGTAGGGTTCATTGGTACCTTGGGTGATCAAATCATCAATCAACACACCCATATAAGCTTCATTTCTGGCCGGTGTCCAAGACGGTTTGCCAGCCACTTTCAGTGCCGCGTTCATGCCTGCAATCAAGCCTTGAGCTCCGGCTTCTTCGTAACCGGTGGTGCCATTGATCTGGCCAGCAAAAAACAAACCATCCACATACTTGGTTTCCAACGAAGCTTGTAAGCCACGTGGATCAAAAAAGTCATACTCAATGGCATACCCAGGCCGGGTGATGTGGGCATTTTCAAAACCTTTGATCGAACGCACCAATTTCAATTGCACGTCAAATGGCAACGATGTGGAAATGCCGTTGGGATACAATTCGTGGGTACCCAAGCCTTCCGGTTCCACAAATATTTGGTGTGAATCCTTGTCGGCAAAGCGCATGATCTTGTCTTCAATAGAAGGACAGTAACGCGGTCCTTTGCCTTCAATTTCCCCTGAGTACATCGGCGACCGATCCAGACCGGCACGGATGTGGTCGTGGGTTTGCAGGTTGGTGTGGGTGATGTAACAACTGACCTGTTCCGGGTGTTGATTCAATGAACCCATGTATGAAAACACTGGCCTGGGCGAATCTCCAGGTTGTTCTTCCATCACTGAAAAATCCACCGTTTTGCCATCAATGCGTGGTGGTGTGCCGGTTTTCAAACGCGCCACCTCAAATGGCAAGGCCCGCAATTTTTGTGCCAACACAGTGGCTGGCGGATCGCCGGCCCTGCCACCAGCAAAATTGCTTGTGCCGATGTGGATTTTGCCGGCCAAAAAAGTACCCACTGTCAACACCACAGTGGAAGCCATAAAGGTCAACCCCATCTGTGTCACTGCGCCCTTAACCTGATCGTTTTCTATGATCAAGTCTTCTACGCCCTGTTGAAAGATGTGTAAATTCTGTTGGTTTTCAACCGCCTCACGGATGTGTGCCCGGTACAAGTTGCGGTCACATTGGGCTCGGGTGGCACGCACAGCAGCACCTTTGCGTGAATTGAGGGTACGCCATTGGATCCCGGCATGGTCGGTGGCCTGAGCCATCACCCCACCCAAAGCATCAATCTCTTTAACCAAGTGGCCTTTGCCAATACCGCCGATGGCTGGGTTACAGCTCATTTGGCCGATGGTTTCGATGTTGTGGGTCAACAACAATGTTTGGGCACCCATGCGCGCAGCAGCCAACGCGGCTTCCGTACCGGCATGCCCGCCTCCCACTACAATCACATCAAAAACCTGGTCGTATTTCATTACTTAGCTAATATTTCAAGACAACCCTGTATTTTAGCCATTAAACCGCTATTAACAAGCAAACTGACACCAAAAAAGGCCTTCTTTGGCCTTTTTTGGTGGTGATTTCGCTCACCTACCCCTCTTTGATAGATGCAATTTTTCTTTGGAGGGTTTCACTGCAGGGCCGCACTCATCCTGGCGGCCCATGTTTCTGTGAATCAAAAGGTCTGGGTGTAGCGGGCATACACCACAGCGCCTCTGGGGTCATCGGTACTTTTGAAGTAACCAGCTTCTTCACTGGTGTTGGGATCGAACACCGGATCCTTGTCGGTACAATTGATACAACCCAGTTGCAACTTCTTGTCCTGCCCTATCAGCATCGTATAGGCCAAGTCGAAAGTGGTCCATGAGGGCGTGTCAGCCGTACCGGTGATGCTGTTCACTTGGGTTGTTCTCAAACCGCTGCGGTAGTTGGCTGTTGCTTGCACGCTGTGGGCTCCGCGGCTGTATGACACCGAGAAGTTGTTGCGCAACTGGGGAAAATCACCCAACACCACGTTGCCGGTGCCATCAATCGGTGCACCTGTCACGGGATTGTTATTGGCATCGAGCACGATCGGAGCAAAATCAAATTGATCATAATAGGTCGCACTGTTTTTGAATCCCAATCGACCACTGGCCAATTCCATGTGATACGCCAGGGTCAAGTCAAAACCATTGACGGTTTGGAATGCGCCGTTATTGAAAGAACGAACCACCCTGGTAATGGGGGTTCCTGGACCGCCCAACCGGATCACTTGGTTCGGATCATTCAGGGCCAGGATGGTGTTCAAGGGCAATTGCACAATGATGTTTTCATGGTCGAAATTGAAGTAATCAAATGACACCACGAAATTTTCAAAGAAATCGGGTTCCCAAACCACACCAATATTATATGACTCTGATTCTTCTGGTTGCAGTGCGGGGTTACCTGAATTGTCTACTCGGGTTTGACCGTTACCACAATCAGCCGGGGTCAAATCTGCGGCATTGCCGTTTTGACCTGGCACACCACCGGTTGGGTCTGGGCAACGAACCGGATCAACCAAAGTCGGAAAACTGCTGACCACGCCACCAAACAGTTCTGGCAAAGATGGCGCCCGGAATGATTCGCCGTATGAAGCCCTGACCAACAATTGTGGAATGGGCTGCCATTTGATGCCGACTTTGGGCTTGGTGGTGGTACCGAAATCTGAGTAGTCTTCATAGCGTGCTGCTATTTGCATTTCTACCGTATCGTGAAATGGGATCACCACCTCGGCATAAAGCGAAGTCACATCCCGTTCACCAAAAGTATCGTTGGCTCGCCCCGTACCCACCAGACCACCGGAATTGCGCAACGGGTCTGATTCATTGGCAAAGTACTGCTCACGGAACTCAATACCCGTGGCCAGACTCAAATCCCCAGCTGGCAAGGCCATCAACGGTCCGGAAAAGTTAGCGACCGTGCTTTTTTCCCAGCTGACATTGCGGTTCTCAAAGGTCACTTTGGCGATGTCAATGATGCGTTGCTCATTGGTAGCGAACGGGTTGTAATACAACACCTCACCACTGCCGCTGGGGTCATTCATGCCCAGGAATAATTGCTGAAGCGCCACACCATTGATGCCATTGCGGTTCTCCACCAACACATTACTGCGCGTGTAACCAACACCGATGTCGTAATCCCAGCTGCTGGAACCCAGGTATCCTTGTACGCCAGCATTGAATCGATAACCTTGCGAATTGATTTCACCGGTTCTGGGGCCAAAATCAGTGGGTCGATACAACAAACCCAAATCCTCGCCCGAAGTGTTGTAAGGGTTTTCTGCTGGAAAATAAATCAGCAGGTTTGAAAATGGCAACTGACTTCTGGTGGCCTGTTGCTCTGGTGTCAGGATGCTGACTGTACTTGATCCGGCCACGTTGTAAACACTGGTCCAGGGAGCCGGTGCGGCGATGTTGACGCTGCGGTTGTTGTTATAAGCAGCATCCACGTACAACTCCATGTTGTTGTTAATCTCATGAGTCACAAACAACGAGGTAGCAAAACGTTCACTGTCCGGGTAGAAGTTGATGAAATCGTTGTAGTTGAAAGAACAGGCAGTTCCTCCCAAGGCATTGATGACGGAGGTACAGTTGTCAGCTGCTTCGACGGTGAAGTTATCAAATGAAATCAATGTCGGTGGCGAACCAAATAAACTGCGCTGATCAACCCCGCCACGTGACCGGTGATCGGCCGTTGCAGAAAAGTCTCGGTCTCTATAAAACAAAGCCTCACGATCAAGGTAATTGAAGGTAGTGGTAAAGTGGGTGCGGTCGTTGCCACCTCCGAAAATCACATTGAAACTTTTTTGCGGGCTATCGCCTTCCACATCGGTTTGATAGCCTACCGACATCTCCGTGCCCTCATAGTCTTTACGCAACACGATGTTCATCACCCCGGCAACGGCATCCGCACCATAAATCGCCGATGCACCATCTTTAAGCAACTCAATGCGTTCTATGGCAGCCATGGGAATGGAATTGAGGTCAACAAAAGATGAGGTGATGTTTTGGGCTTGGCCATAGCCGGCCACACGGCGGCCATTAATTAACACCAAAGTGGCATTCAAGCCCAAGCCACGCAGGTTCAAACTGCTGGTGCCATTGGCAAATGAATTGTTGTTGTCATCGCCCACATTGGCAGATGAAATGGTTAAAGTCCTGACAAAATCCTGAATGGTGTTGTGACCTGACATCTCCAATTCATCACGACCGATGACGACCACCGGCGATACGCCTTCCAAGTCAGTGGTCCTGATTCTTGAACCCACCACTTTGATGGTACCTTGCTCAGCCACATCTTCCTCGTTGTCGTTATTTGTTTGTTGCGCCTGTACCTGAGTGGCCAGCAATGCACTGTATCCCAGGCCCTTCAACAGCCGGGATATATTGGCAGTTAACAGTTTTTGTTTCATGTTTTTCTCCTTTATTAGTTATTGTCGTACTATATCTTTCGTATCTACTTATATTATAGTACTAAGCTTTTAGTATTTGTCAATACAGAAATACTTTTTTTCTTAAAAAGTGGTTAATAAAAGAGAAAGTTATTGGTGATTGATGGGAAACTGCACAACCGCCTTCCCCCGTAAACTGCTTGTGCTAATCAACTAGGCTCGCAAGTTTTTTTAACAACAGCGATGAACAGAATCAGGACCTTTTACCCACCTCAATGCGAATAAACTCAGGCAAATAGGAAGGGGTGCAATTGCGCGCCACCACTTCGTCCTTATACAAACCCGTGGTCTGACCCAAGTTGATGCAACGGTCTCGGTATCGAGGTTCAAATATGCCAATTTGCCCAGCACAAAAGTTCATCGCCCATTGCACTTCTGGCACTTCATCGGCCATTTGAGATTCCAGGACATCAAGCAACTGACCACTGTTATCAGGTGGTGTTTGGCCAGTCCACCGCAAACGCGCCTGGTGATACCAAAACAACCGCCTTAAGGTGTCATTTGGGTGTTCCTGCCAGGTAGTGATCAAAGCCGTCAGTGGTTTACTTTTCATCAATTGATTGGCCAATAACCATTCACTGATTTGATTTCTGGTGGTTAAACTGTGGTGACCCAAATCACTGACCAGGGATTCAATCTCGGTTTGGCTCAGTTGTTTTTTATCGAAAATCAAGGTGGCCAGTAACCGTGGGTACAAGTCACCGGTTAACCACAATTCTGACGCGAGTTCATGGTCTTGTTTGATGGCCTTAGCACAGGCTTTCAAATCCCCCATCTTGGGGGTACCTGCCAACTCATTGTCGATGATTTTTTGTGCTCGTTGAGATAAATTCATGGCATGGTTCCGTGTTGGTTGTTGTTCACCAATTTATCACAACTTTCCAGTCTTGACACAATCCTTTGACGGCCATTCTGCGACAATAATTAACCAACAATTATTACGAATACCTCATGAACATCAAGCAAAACTACAGTACCCACCCAGCAATTAAACCACTTACATCTTTTACTTGGCTAATGGGCTTCCTGTTGCTGGCCAGCCCAATCAACGCCGAGGTCACCCTTGTGGCCCCTGGGGTCATTTCAACAGGATTGGGTGAACATTCGCCGACTTTAGATGTAAAGCGCAATGAACTGGTATTCATGCGCCGCACGCCGGGGCGGTTCGATTACACCTTATACAGCAGCTCCTATACGAAAGGTCAATGGAGCCAGCCAACAGTACTGCCATTTTCTGGTACTCATCGCGATGGCGCCCCATCATTTTCAGCCGATGGTCAAACACTGCTGTTTGACTCCAGGCGACCACACCCCGATTTGGCACCCGGTTCAATCAACCTGTGGCAGGTCAATCGCACTGCTAGCAGTTGGGGCACACCCGAACCGTTACTGACCCTGTCGCAAAATCAAACCAATGAAAAGCCTGCGGGATTGGATGAATTTGGGCCGTTGATCACACCCGCCGGAGACATTTGGTTTTATGCTTTCAGACAACCGCACCGAGCTGGCAGCCATTACCGCAGCCAACCGGGCCAAGCACCTCAAGCCATGCGTCAATTACCTGACCCATCAGCCGACACCTTTGTGGGGTATTTGACCTTATCGAATGACGGACGCACCGCGGTCATTGAAGGACGCAGCCGCAGCGGACGCGATGGCGATTTATTTTATGCCTGCCTGAAAGGAGACCAGTGGACCACCGCTGAACCATTGGTCGCGGTTAATACCTCAGCTAACGACGGCAATCCCTACCTGACAGCTGACATGCAATGGTTGTGGTTTGCCAGTGATCGCGGCGAACCATCACAAGGCCAATCCAACTTGTTTCGTATCCACACCAAAGACCTGCCCATACCTTGTGAATAAATAGTCCCTGATTAAAATTGCGCTATTCTTTTTCACGAAAAAGGAATGGTTTTGGGACTACAGTCAATGCTGTGCTTGTATGTCGAGACTGACTGTCATCTTCACAACCGCCGGGCGGTGACCTGATAACGCAATTTTCCTCCAGTTTGTAAGGCATTGAACGGATAACAAGTGGTGAGAATCAGTTCGTCGTTGGTGTTGATGAGTACTTGTTGTTGGCTAGAATCGATGACTTGCAGGTCAACCACTTGGTATTTGAATTCACCACCGAGGGTTTGGATGTGAATTTTATCATGCAGCTTCACCTCACGCAGGAAGGCAAAATGCGAATCGTTGTGGGCACTGATCAGGGTGCTCAATGGCTCTCCAGGCATTCCAGAAGTGATGGATCGGGCCGGTCCAAAAGCCATGTTGCGGCCACTGGCCCCTTCCAGCACATAGCTGGTTTCATTCAGGGAAGGAAAAGTCAATTTGGCCACTGGGTGGGTGTCGGCCCAGTCCCAAGGTTTGTGCTTTTGTCCGTCTTTGAGCGTCTCTTGCCATGCCCCTGCAATCAGGTACTGTGCCAGGTGGGCTTTGGCCAGCAGGTAGACGGAGGAACCCACCTGCCAGCTGCCCACGGTGAACAACGCAGCCAGGATGATTTTGACCCACAACAGCTTCCTTGGTTTACGGGCCGTTACTTTGGCTCCGAAAGTAAAGTTTTGAGGTTTTGAATTGATCATCACTGGCTCCATCGTTTGGCGTTCTTAAAAAATATCAGGCGAATTTGCGGCCAAACACCCAACTGCCCATCAACAACAGTCCCATCAGCAGGTTCCAGCGCCAGCCCAAAGACCCCTGAGGAAAAGGCAGTTGTTGTGCAGCCTTCGCCCGTGCCTTTCGGCTGGCATCCGGATTCCTGTCGACTGCCACCAAGGCAGTGAAGTCGGTCACCAGGTGATGTTTTAAAGCCAGAGCAATGATTTCATCTCGCAGCACTTCATGGTCACCGCCGAGCATCAGGTCGTCAGTCATTTCCGAGACTTTGTTTCGGGCCCACAAGCGAGCTATGCCCGGTGATTGATCGTCGTCATTCAATTCCAGCTGTTCTGACCAAGCCTTGGACTGATTCAATCCACTGATCACGAAGGCTTGCTTACCAAAAGACTTTTTAATCGGAGTCTTGCTGGTGATGACCAAGGGTTGATCCATGTACAAATCTGGGATGACACTGGGACTTTGAACCACATCCGGTACATTCCAAGTCACTGCCACATCCGTCAATGCCGGTCTGGCTAACTGCGCAAACAAATGACTCATGGCATCATTGACATGATCTAGTGCGGAAATGTGGGTGTAGGTGCCTTTGCCAAACATCGCGGCTTTGCTCATGAAGTAGTTATTGGGTGCCGGACCAATGGCGATGGTGAACAGGCGAGCATCGCCGATGTGTTGGGCAATTTGGTCAAACAACATGGCCTCATTACCCACCGAGCCATCGGTCATAAAAATGATTTGATTGAGGTAACCGGCTTTTTTGTTCTCTCGCTGCATCGCAATTTGTAGCGCCGGTGCCATGTTGGTGCCACCGTCGGAACTGAAGGCATCGACAAAATCCAACGCTTTGGCAATGTTATCAGGTGTGGCTTGGCTTGATTGGCTGAACAGAACTTTGGCTGTGGAATCAAAATCAATCACATTAAAGTAGGTGTCTTCATCCAATTCAGACAAAGCAAACAACAAAGCATCTTTAGACTGCTCAAGGGCCAAGCCATGCATGGAACCTGAGGTGTCCATGATAAAAGTCATGTTCCTGGGTTGGTCGGTTTTTTGGCTGACCTGTGGTGGCAGCACCATCAACAAGGCATATTCATAGCCATCTTTTTGTTCTGAGAAATAAGCCGCTTTGGGAGTTTGTCCAGGCCGCGGAAACCAGCGCAAGACAAAGTCATTGCTGTCATACAATTGACTGTCAGACAATTGAACTTGGTGTTGTCCATAATCCTGTGAGATGTCGACATTGTGATGTAATGAACGCAACTCATCGACTTCGAAACCAGCATCCAAATCAATGTTGATGTTGCGCTGTTTTAAGTCTTCGATGCCATGGGTAACCGGTAACGCTGCATGGCTGTTGTCAGGCACGTACCTGGGTTTAATGGCCATCGGCAAACGCAGCTCATAAAAACCCTGGTCATAGCGTAAACTCATTTGGTAGGTGATTTCCACGGTGATGCTTTCCTGTGGGCCGATGTTGGCGACATCGGAAGTGAATATATTGGGGCGGTATTGCTTAACCATGGTGGCAGTCAGTCCTTCGGCTTTGGCCTGTTGGTAAATGCGCTCTGCTTGTTGCTTTTCGTGGATTTCTCCTTCAATGACCCGATCACCAATGGTCATTTTCAATTGGTAGACAGCAGACTGGTCTGCCATTGGAAAGGCATAAACACCTTCGGTCACCCAATCATCCTGATCGTTGATAAAAATTTGTTTCAAGCGAATGGTGGCCAATAAGCCATATACATCGACATCAAAATCTGTTTGTTGTAATTTCAAACCATGGTATTCACCGGTGTGCTTGTTGAATTGCATCATCATGCCACTGGCAATGTCATCAAAATTGATGGGTGTGGTCTGTGGCGTGGTCTGGCGAGCGTTTTGATTGGTATTTAACTGTTGGGTTGGCGACCAATCATGGCCGTAAACTTCATCTTCAAAGCCCTCTTGGGCATGAACATTGATTTGGTAAAGCGAGGTGTAAAACAACACCATAGAAAAAATCACCACATCTTTCCAATTCAATCCCAGCTTGTGGTATTTCCTGGCGACGGAGTTAAACTTTGGTTTTTTTTCTTTGGCTTGTTGCGCCATTTGTTCGAGTTCCCAGCGAATGGATTTCCTGTTGGCAGATTTCATGTTGGCCTCTTGAGTTGATTGAATGAGGTTCATTAAACCAGTATTAAGAGACCTTGCTGGGGCCATGCCATGATGAATTATGGCAAAAAAGGGCAAAAAAGGGCGACCAGCACAACAAACGCACAAGCCACAAAAAAAGCCGGTCTAGCCGGCTTTTTGATTCAGGATATCTGTCAAAGCTTAAAAAGACGGACAGCTGGGCGGTAGAATGGGACCTTCAAAGCCATTGTCAAAAATATACTCATCTTCAAACCCATTGCGGAAAATCACGCCGCCACCCCTGCTGTTGCGGTAAGGTGCAGGTCCCACAAAGGGCATGCTGCTGCCATCGCCAAAGGGATAAGGGTCAATCATGTCTGGCAAGGCGGTGATCACGCCACTGCCTATATCTATCCAGCGACCGATGTTTTCATTGGCAAAGATGGCCACCAGTTTGTTTTGTTCACTGAACATCAGACTGGTCAATACGCCAGTGCTGTTTCCTGCGTCAGCAAATTCTGTACAAGTGGCTTGCATGGTCCCGGCATTGACCTCAATCAACACGTCTTTGTCATCATAAGACATAGAATCCAGGGCATAAAAATTGCCATTGACCGGGCTCACAGCAAAATCATTGATACCAAAGTCCAATACCTGGGTACTGGCAACACAGGCTTGCACAGCAGCGTTCTCATCACCGTTGGCGATGTAATCAGCCACCACACAATCGGAAAAAACATTGGTGCGGTCCCTGAATTGATTCATGACAGCGGTACAGACCGGGTCAGTGGTGGTATCCGCTTGCAGCCAGGCAGTTAAAATGTTGCCACCATTGGCTGCTGTCAATGCCGCACTACTGACCTGACCAATCATGATTTGAGGGGCCTGGTAATTCACTTCCCCTGTGCCTGCCATCACATCGGCACTGGACTGATAATTGGTTTTGTAGCCCAGCACGAACAAGTTTCCAGCCTGATCAAATGTGGAAGCTGAATGCACCAAGGGAATCACCTGATGAACCGGATCAACCACAGGGTCTTCTGGCGGTGGATCAATCGAGCCAATGTGTTGGTAGCCGCCGTCATTACCCAAGCGATAAACATCCACAGGATCGGCCTTCATCATATCCCCGGGATTACCCGGTGATGGGAAGGGAAACACATCAAAGCTGATGTGGGCCCCCATGCCCATGGCATCGGTGGGCATCAGCCCGTACAAAAAGTTATCAACCGGATTCAAACCCAATCCATTGATGGGGTTCATTAATTGTCCACATTGAGTCAAATCAGCGATGAACTGCTGATTCGACATGTTAGTACATTGACGATACAGGCTGTTGGTTCCCGATACATCATTGCTGATGGTAAATGCCTGATTGTCGGTATCGGTAAATGCGGTGGAGGCGTTGGGCGGACACAGCGGTCCACCAGCCCAGGCCGACACGGTCGTCAGCATTGATAACATCACAACTCTTTTCATACACACACCTCTGATTATTTTTTGATTGATTCAACCCATTCAATTTACCAAAAGCTCGCACCACATAACACGACTAAATTGACACAACAAATAATATTTGCCTCTTTGACATCTCAAAGCCCCACAATCGGTATGATTTCACAAGTAGCTTCATCAAGTTATGCCACTGTTGACATTTTTTTACACTGTTACGAATAACTTGCAGCGACTTGAGATTGACCGGCAGTCATTTATTTTGGTATGCTGGATATCTATTAAATAACGAAGAGGACGACATGGGATTTTTTGATTTTTTGGCCGACGCCGGCTCCAAGGTCTTTGGTAAAGACGATCCTGAACCACAAGTGACTGTACCCATCATCAAACACCTAGAAAACAATGGGGTAGATGTCAGTAACCTCAAAACCCATTTCAAGCAAGGTGTGGTGACATTAACTGGTTATGTACCGAATCAAGAACAACGAGAAAAAGCCGTGTTGACCGCCGGCAACATTGCGGGCGTGTCCAGGGTACAAGACAACCTCATCGTTGGCGTACCGCCCTCCGATCAAACAGAAGCAGAACAACAACAAGCAGAAGTGGCCACCAAAGAAGCTGATGTGGCCGGTGAAGCCAACTGGAAATCGCGTACGTATACCGTTAAGCCCGGAGACACCTTAGGAAAAATTGCTCAGGAGTTTTATGGCAGTGCCAGCAAATACCCTAAAATTTTTGAAGCCAACCAACCGATGCTAAAAGATCCTGACAAGATCTATCCCGGTCAGGTGTTGAGAATTCCAGAATAAAAAATCAACCCACCGCTTGTATAAGGGTGTGGAATGGCCGCCTGCTGTCAAAGCATCAGGTGGCTATTTTTTTGCCCGTTGGGTCAAATCAAATTGGACTTCGAGTATTTGCTGCTCAACATGACAACCATCTTCACCCACAGGTATAACCACATTTTTAAACGTATTGATTTCATCAAAACGGCTGACCGTGACTTGATAGGTTCCTGGATTTTCATAAAGCACAGAAACGGGTCCTGTTAGGCGATCTAAATGCAATGAATTTCGATACCAAATGGCCGGGCAATGATCATATTTACCAGGAGGGTGTTCAACAGTTAATGTATCACTTTCGATCAGTATATGTGTATTTTCACAATCAAAAGGGACCGGGTTCCAATCATCATCTACCTGCTGTATTGCGAGGCTAGATCTGGCATCAAGGGTACAAACTTTGGTTAACAGAAATTGCGCCTGTCCATGGTTTACTGCCACTAACAAAGCCAACAATAAATACAATTTCATAGCCATCAAGTACTTCCATATTAACTGATGTTTCAGACCGCACTTTATTGGATCAGTTCCTTAACCACCACATCTGCAGCGATGATACCAAAACTGCTGATGACCATGGGACTGGTGCCGTAGCCTGAGTCACAGTCGAGTTTGCGGCTGGTTTCGGTATCGACGTCACAGAAGGGCAGGATCATTTCTTGATCAGAATAAACGGCTGGTATTTTGAATTTTTTTTGGTTTTTCAAACCATGGTGCTTGCGCAATTCATAGCGGACTTTTTTCAGCAAGCGATCCCCACTGGTTTTGACCAAATCGGCTGTTTGAATGGCCGCTGGATTGGTTTTACCACCGGCGCCGCCACAGGTCACCACCGGAATGTTTTTCTTCAGGCACTCGGCCAGCAACAACACCTTGTGCTTAACCGAATCGATGGCATCAATCAAATAATCATAACCGACCAACAACTCATCGACATTGCTGGCCATAAAAAATGATTCTGTGGCGTTGACCTGACAATCCGGGTTGATGTCCTTGATGCGCCTGGCCATGACCTGGACCTTGGACTGACCGACGGTGCTGTCCATGGCATGGATCTGGCGATTGATGTTGGTCACACACAATTCATCGGCATCAATCAAAGTGAGCTCACCCACACCCGACCGAGCGAGCATTTCAGCAGCCCAACAACCCACACCGCCGACGCCAACGATGGCCACATGGGCACCGGTTAATTGCGCTGCCTCGGCTTCACCAAACAGCCGTTCTATACCACCAAATCGTGCTTTCATGTGCCAAACAACCGTTGGGTGTTGGCCACGGTTCGCGCAGCCAGTTCCGCTGGGTCCATGCCTCTGATGTTGGCCAATGATTCATTGACCCGCACCAAATCAATCGGCAAATTGCGTTTACCGTGGCGATCATAAAACGGTTGATCAGGCGCATCGGTTTCCAGCAAGATGTGGGTTAATGGCACGGTTTCGAACATGGCTTGAAGCTTGTTTGCTTTGGGGTTGCACACGGCCGGACCAAATCCCAACATCACCCCATGGTCTGTGATGGTTTTGGCTTGCTCAATCGAGCCATTGAAACTGTGCATCACGGCATTGAAATAGTCGTGTTTTTTCAGCACCTCAAAAACCGCCGCCACGGCACCCCTGACATGCAAAATCAGTGGCAAACTGAAATGCTTGGCCAGCACCACTTGGGCTTCAAATACCAGTTGTTGTTTGTCGCGGTCTAAATCTTTGAGGTGGTAATCCAAACCACATTCGCCGATACCCACGACGCCACTTTTGGGTACCAATTCAGCGAGTTTCTCCAGGTCTTCACCAGCATGTTCAGCGATAAAATAAGGGTGCAATCCCAGGGTGTGGACCACGGCATCCTGTGACAATGCCAACTCATTAACCTGGGTGAATTTTTTACTGGAAACAGCTGGCACAATGAATTGTCTGACCCCTGCCAATTGCGCCATTTGCAGCAGTTGGTCTCGGTCACTGTCAAACCGGGCATCGTCAAGATGTATGTGAGAATCTATCAGTTCAATCAAATCACAGGTTCCACAAACAAACGGGGCATCACATCACCCCAATGGACGTAATGATCCACCAACAAAAAGGCGAACAACAACATCAGGTACCAAATGGAATACTTGAAGGTCTGCCAGGCCAACAAAGGTGACTGGGTACGCTTCAGCTCAATGGTCATCCACAGGAACTTACCGCCCAACAGCAAAGCGCCGGTCAGGTAAATCAAACCGCTCATTCCGGTCAGAAAGGGAAATACCGTGACGATAATCAAAATCACGGTATACAACATGATGTGCAATTGCGTGAACTCAACACCATGGGTTACCGGCAACATCGGAATGTCGGCTTTGGCATAATCCTCTTTGCGGTAAATGGCCAACGCCCAAAAATGCGGGGGTGTCCAGGCAAAGATGATGCCAAACAAGATCAAGGCATCGGCGGTGACGTGTCCGGTCATGGTAGACCATCCCAGCACCGGTGGGGTGGCACCGGCCGCACCACCAATAACAATGTTTTGCGGGGTGGCACGCTTCAGAAAAAAGGTGTAAACAAAAGCATAGCCAATCAATGACAGGAAGGTCAGCACTGCAGTCAGTACATTGACAAAATAAATCAGGATGCCCATTCCAATGAGAGTCAAAGCAGATGCAAACAACAGCACTTTACCGGCACTCAAACCACCACTGGGCAAGGGGCGGTGTTGGGTCCTTAACATGATGGCGTCGGCTTTTTGATCCGCCCAGTGATTGATGGCTGCGGCAGCTCCTGAGGACAAACCAATACCCAACAAACCCCAAAACACCAAGATCCATTCTGACTCTGGGAAATTACGCATCGACAGCAGCATACCCACAAACGCAGTGAACAAGATCAGCAACACCACTTTGGGTTTGGTCAGCTCCAGGTATTGTTTGAATTGACTCATGGTTTTTGGGTACCCACCGCCCGGGTTTTGTATAACAACAAAATCATGTTAACCAACAACAAAGCCGCCACGCCATTGTGCATGGTAGCGACCACCAAAGGTAAAGAGTATGTCACATTGATGATGCCCAAAGCAATCTGCAACGCCAACAAGAACAGCAGACTCAAACCCAAGGGCATCAATTCGCGGTTGCGGGTTAATTTAAAAATCAGCCAGGCAAAATACAATGTCACCACCACAAAACCCACTCGGTGCATCATTTGGATGGCCATTCTGGCCGGGCCGTCTTTGACACCAAACTCGTAGTTGGGACCGTATTGTTTGAATAGATCCAGCGCTTGGACAAAATCCATTTCTGGAATCCACACGCCATTACATTGTGGAAAGCCCACACAAGCCAATGCCGCATAATTGGCGCTGGTCCAGCCACCCAACGCAATTTGAATAGCCAGCAGCACCAATCCGGTCACCACCATCCACCTTTTCACGTGTCCGGCATATCGGTACGGTGTGATGGTGGGTGTGTGCCGGCAGGCCAACCAGGTCAGCAATGACAAAGTCAGTAAGCCCCCCAACAAGTGACTCATCACAATGCTCGGGTGCAACTTCAAGGTCACCGTCCACATGCCCAGGGCTGCTTGAAACAAAATCACGAAGCTAATGACCAAAGGCAAACCATAAGATTCCAGGTGGCGTCTTCTGTGTGCCCATATCAACAAAGCCAACACAGTCAAAGACAAAATACCCGCCAGGTAACGGTGGGCCATTTCTTTCCAGGCTTTGTCGACCTCCACCGCACGTTCGGTGAAGGTTTGGTTGGCTTGTTCAATTTCATGGGCTTCAGTGGGCCAAGCCAAGTGGCCATAGCAACCAGGCCAGTCGGGGCAGCCCAGTCCAGCATCTGACAGCCTCACATAAGCACCCAACACCACCACACACAAAGTCAATCCCACGGCAAACCAAGCCAGATGTTTATATTTCATGTTATTCTCCTTTGCGTTTCACCAGCAGACTGAGGTCTCTGATAATTTCTGTAGAAGTATTTTCTGGGGTGAAAGCCATCATCAGATAACCTTCTGGGGCCACCACATACAAACCATGACCGTTTTGGAGCGATTTTGCAGATAATTGGTCAAACATTTGATTTAATTTCGTTTGCTTGGCAGTGGCAATTTTTTGGACGTGCTCAAAAGGATCGTCAGCAGTAGCCACAAAATCATCAGCAAGTAACAACAAGGCCAATTTTTCAGCCCTGTGACCCAAACTCAAGCGGTATTTATGTAAATCGTTTTCCAATTCCAGACAGGACTCGTCACAGGATCCAGGCACGCGCCGAACCAAAGTCCAGGTGCCCATCAAATCATCGGCCCAAGGATGTTGGGTATGGTCTGACACTTTAACCAATGGCGAAATGAAGCGACCATTGTTTTTGGTACTGTCCGGCTTGAAATCTATCAGTCCAGAACTGAGTACATAGGCCGCCACCACCGGTAAGGTGAATAACAAGACTGTCAAAATGATGGTGATGCGATTTTTAGTTTTAGCTTGCATGTTTTTTAGAAAAATAGGTTTTCTTCATTAACAGACCAAATACCAGACACAACACCAATGACATGGTGAACCATTGCGCGGCATAGGCCCGGTGTTTTTCGGCGGTCATCCTGGGTAATTGCCACTGCCTAACGAAACCATGTGGCGTATCGGCATCGAGCTTCAGAACCCGCGGCAGAATTATACAATCATTGGCTGACGATTGCCCGCAAAGCCGGGCTTTTAACCAACTTTCAACGGTCGATTGCGGCAGGTAAGTCACCACCTGTCGGTCTTGATCCAAGAGGGTTTGTTCGCCCAACTGAAATCCAGGTCTGGGCCAATCTGCCACCAGGCCAGTCAGACTGAGTCGTTGTTTGGGAATTTCGATATCGGCCATGTCCTCTTTAATCCAACCCCGATTAACCAACAACCAACCGCCGTCACTGAGAAAACCGGTGAACACAAAATAGCCCACTTCACCGTTGACGATTTGATTGGCTAACAACAAGTGCGTTGGGTGGAACGTACCAGACAGCAGCACCTTTTCAAAGGCTTCAACGGCTTGCCAATCGGCCAAAGAATCCGGTTCAGTGACCTGCCCTGATGCCATGATTTGCTGGATGCTTTGTTTTTGCTTGGCTCGATCCAACTGCCAGAACCCAGCCCACAGCATGACTGACAGCACCAACAGCCACAGTACGGTAAAGAACCACGGGAAGCGATTCGTCATGGTAACAATCAGGGTTTCAAGAACTGGGGTTGGTTGGGTTCAATCCAACCCATTTTGGCAGCCAGGATGATGAACAAGAACAGCACCACACTCAAAGCCACCCGTACGGTCAGAAATCGCAACGTGTTTTTACTTTGACCTTGGCCCTTGACCAAATAAAACATGGCCGAGCCCAAACTGAAAATAATGAACAACAACAGCACAACAATGAGGTATTTCATGGTGATTGTGGGATTTGGAAACAGGCCGTTATTTTAAGTGATTTAACGTAAAAAGCCCATCAAAGTGATGGGCTTTTGGGTGTTTGCTGTGATTCAGTGGAATCAGATGATGTAGACAAAGATAAATAATCCCAACCACACCACATCAACAAAGTGCCAGTACCAGGCCACGGCTTCAAAACCAAAGTGACTTTCTGGTTTGAAGTGGCCTCGTATGACTCGAATGGTGATGATGCTGATCATGATCGCACCCAAGGTCACGTGCATACCGTGGAATCCAGTCAACATAAAGAAGGTGGAGCCATAAATACCACTGGACAGTTTCAGGTTCAAATCACGGTAAGCTTCGATGTACTCTTCTGCTTGATAGAATATGAAAATCGCACCCAGCAATACCGTCGCAATCAACCAAATGACGGTCTGTTTGCGGTTGTTGGCACGCAAGGCATGGTGAGCGATGGTGATGGTTACCGAACTGGCCAGCAGCAACAGGGTGTTGATCAGTGGCAAGTGGTACGGATCGATGATTTTGAAGTCGCCATTCATGGCTCCAGGACCGTTGGTTGGCCACACACCTTCATAACCATTCCACAGCACTTCGTTGGTCGCCAAACCCGTGCCTTCACCACCCAACCAAGGCACCGAAAACATGCGGGCGTAGAACAAGGCGCCAAAGAAGGCACCAAAAAACATCACTTCAGAAAAGATGAACCAAATCATGCCCATGCGGAATGAGGTATCGACCTGGGTGTTGTACAGTTTCTCTTCACTCTCCTTAATCACTTCGCCAAACCAACCGAACATCATACCCAAGATGATGGCAATACCCAGATACATGAACCATGGGGTAATGGAGGTTTCACTGTTCAGTGCTTGGATGGCACCCAAAAAGGTGACAGTCAGTCCAATGGAGCCAACAATGGGCCATTTGGCCAGGTGTGGCACATAGTATTGATCTCGGTTTTGACTTATTTCTGACATGTTAATTGCCTCTTAAACTATATTTTTTCATGCTGGGCATCACCATCAACCTGTGCGGTCTCGGTCATGCGAGATTTATTAAAGAATGTGTATGACAAGGTCAACACATCAATGTCTTTGGGGAGGTCGGCACTGACAATGAAAGTCAATGGCATCGATTTTTTCTCACCCGCAGTCAACAATTGTTCGGTAAAACAAAAACATTCGGTTTTGCTGAAGTACAACGACGCTTCCATCGGCGCCACACTGGGAATGGCCTGCCCTGTGACATCATGGCTTGAGACGTTTTGGGCAATGTACTCCGTTGAGTACAACTTGCCTGGCACCACTTCCATGGAAAACTGTTGTGGCTTAAACGACCAAGGCAGGTCACTGTTCACCGTGCCATCAAACTGCACAGTCACGGTGTGCTCAACTTGTTGCTCAACGACGTCTTCACTGGCAATCACGCCGGTCTTGCCGTTCAAACCAGTGATGTCACAAATCACATCATACAAGGGCACCAAGGCAAAACCGAAGCCAGTCATCAGCACCGCTGCCAACAATCCCTTTCTCAGGATGGCCTGGTTGTTTTTATCCCTGTTGTGCATGCGTCATCACAATGTATACAGACCAGACAAAGAAGCCCAAAGCCACCACGCCCAATTTGATGGCAGTCTTCTTGGCGGCTTTGCGTTTTTGTTGCGTTTCTAGGTCGTCTTGGCTCATTGATTTCACTCAGTTTGTCAATGGATTAGTGTACCTTACCGTGTGCCATTTTATCCAAGTCAACCGGACCAAACTCTTCAAAAGTGTGGTGCGGTGCTGGAGACGGTACCGTCCACTCCAGGCCTTTGGCGCCATCCCAAACTTGAGCTGTGGCTTTCTTGCCGCCGCGAACCGATTTCCACACCACGTAGATGAAGTAAACTTGCGCCAGACCAAAGGCGAATCCGCCGATGGATGACCACATGTTGAACTCAGCAAATTGCGTGGAGTAATCTGGAATTCGGCGTGGCATACCAGCCAGACCGAGGAAATGTTGTGGGAAGAACAGCACGTTCACAGAAATGGTTGACCACCAGAAGTGGATTTTACCCATGCGTTCACTGTACATGTAACCCGACCATTTCGGTAACCAGTAATAGACCCCGGCAATGATGCCGAAGACCGCGCCAGTCACCAACACATAGTGGAAGTGAGCCACAATGAAATAGGTGTCGTGGTACTGTAAGTCAACGGGTGCCAGAGCCATCATCACCCCAGAGAACCCGCCAATGGTGAACAGAATCACGAAGGCCAACGAGAACAACATCGGGGTCTCGAAAGTCATCGATCCTTTCCACATGGTGGCAACCCAGTTAAAGATTTTCACCCCGGTGGGTACCGCAATCATCATGGTTGCGTACATAAAGTACAACTCACCACCCAATGGCATGCCGACGGAGAACATGTGATGCGCCCAGACGATAAATGACAAGAAGGCAATGGCTGCCGTCGCATAAACCATCGACACATAACCGAACAACGGTTTGCGTGCAAAGGTTGGGATGATTTCTGAAACCACACCAAAGGCGGGCAGAATCATGATGTAAACCTCGGGGTGTCCAAAGAACCAGAAGATGTGCTGGAACAACACCGGATCACCACCACCAGCGGCGTTAAAGAAACTGGTATCGAAGTAACGGTCGGTCAACAGCATGGTCACCGCACCGGCCAGTACCGGCATCACCGCAATCAACAAGAAAGCAGTAATCAACCAAGTCCAAACAAACAAAGGCATGTTCAGGTAACCCACGTTAGGTGCACGCATGTTCATGATGGTGGCAATCACGTTGATCGCTCCCATGATCGATGAAATACCCATCATGTGAACAGCAAATACCAGGTAACCGACATTGTGGCCACCTTGCAGTACCAACGGTGGGTACATGGTCCAACCACCGGCTGGCGCACCGCCATCCATAAATAAGGTTGACAACAACATGGTAAACGCAAATGGCAAAATCCAGAATGACCAGTTATTCATTCTTGGCAAAGCCATGTCTGGCGCGCCAATCATCAACGGGATCATCCAGTTGGCCAAGCCCACAAAGGCCGGCATCACGGCACCAAATACCATGATCAAGGCATGCATGGTGGTCATCTGGTTAAAGAAGTCAGGCTCTACAAACTGCAAGCCAGGTTGAAACAGTTCCAGGCGAATGATCATCGCCATGGCGCCGCCAATGATGAACATGGCGAATGCAAAGACCAGGTACAAGGTACCGATGTCTTTGTGGTTGGTGGTCATTAACCAACGTTTCACAAAGCCTTTGGGTTTGTGGTCATGGTCGTGGTGGTCGTGACCGTGGGTAACGTCATCATGTGTGATATCTTGACTCATCGTATTTCCCCTGAATTATGGTTTCATGCTTTTGACTTCAGCAGGCTGGACCAATCCGCCTGAAGAGTTGCCAAAAGAATTTCTGGTGTAGGTAATGGCTGCCGCAATATCGGCATCTGACAACAAATTGCCAAAAGCTTGCATGGCGGTGCCGGGTTTGCCGTTGACAACCAACTCAACTTGGTCGGCAATCGAGCCATTGACCACGTCACTGCCTGCCAATGCTGGGAAAGCCGGGGGCATGCCCGAACCGTCTGCCTGATGACAGGTGGCACATTGGGCATTGTAAACTTCTTCACCTTTGGCCATCAGCTCAGCTTCAGACCAAACCTTGTCCAGTAACACAGCTTCTTGGGCTTGCTCACCGCGTTGGTCAGCCAACCAGTTGGCATAATCTTCCTTGCTCAACACTTCAACCACAATCGGCATGAAGCCATGGTCTTTACCACACAACTCGGCACATTGGCCACGGTAAGTGCCTGGTGTTTTCACGTTGGTCCAGGCTTCGTTGATGAATCCTGGGATGGCATCGCGTTTCCAACCGAAATCTGGCACCCACCAAGCGTGAATCACGTCATCGGCGGTTAACAAGAAGCGGATGTTGGTGTTGGCTGGAATCACCAGCGGGTTGTCCACCTCTAACAGGTAGTTATCAACGGTGTTGACATCAACACCAGAGCCTTTTTGACGCGCTGCGTTGCTGTCTTTGGCCAGGGAGCTTAAAAAGCTGATGCCCTCTTCCATGTAGTCGTATTTCCACTTCCACTGGTAGCCGGTGACCTTGATGGTCATTTCCATCGGTAACCGCGAACCGTCTTCGGTGGTGGGGTTTTCCATCTGAATCAAAGCACGGGTAGCAGGTATGGCAATCACCACCAGAATCAAAATGGGGATGATGGTCCAGATCACTTCTGCTGTGGTGCTGTGGCTGAACTGCTCAGGCTGGTAACCCTTCGACTTGCGGTGCGCAAAAATCGAATAGATCATGGCGCCAAACACCACAATGCCAATCACGATACATATCCACAATGTGAAGGTATGCATCTCGTAGGCGGTTTCACTGAACTCAGTGACGCCTTTCCTTAAATTCAATCCATATTCTGCCAGAGACATGGTCGATGCCAGTAATCCTGTGATCAGCAGCATGAATTTCATTTGTGCTTTTTTCATAAAAATCTACCCTAATGAATTTTAGATATTTGAGACCTGTTCTCTATTCCACAACCAACCAGCGCTTTATGTCCTCTTGGAAATCAAATCCTCAGACTTAAAAAAAACCTTCATTATCTGCCCAGTTTAAGGGCTTTTGTCATGTCTTCCACGACACCGATATGAAGATTTCATGTGGTTCTTGGGGATGCGAGCAAATGTCGCACAGGCCAAACGCCGCAATTCTACCATGTGACTTATCAAATATCTTCAACTTGTGTTATTTTTTTGTTAGCTTGATCGACCCACATCACCCCACCATTAAAGACGGGCCTCACCCCTCAAGCACCTGCTCCAGAACAGAATCTGCTTAACAAACAGCGCCATCAATCCCGGGTTACCAGCATTAAAACACCAAGGACATGAAAAAAAACTCAATTTGTTGTGTTGATTTGGCCTGGCCAATCATTTTCTCAATATGGACAGTTTGTTTTTATGTATTTCAACCCAGGAGACTTCTCATGAAATTAATGGCATCTTTTATCTTTATCATGTTGCTGGCATCAACAACCAGCCAGGCCGCAGAGTTTTGCGTCACCAGCAGTGCTGGACTACAAAGCGCGCTCACCAGCGCATCCACCAACAACCAACACAACACCATCAAAATTGCCGAGGGCATTTATGACACCCCTGGCAGTACTTTTGAGTATTCAGAAGGGGCTGGTTGGGATTTAGAAATTTCTGGCGGTTGGACTGAATTTTTTGGCAACGACTGTGGCCAACAACTTTCTGGACACCCCTACAACACCGTTTTGGATGGCAATGGTACCCATCGCATCATGAACATTGAATCCGGTGGCAATTCTGACATCACCATCAGCAACCTGATGTTCTTGAACGGCGGCTACTCCACCTTGCCTAGTGGCGGTGGCTTGCGCTTCTGGTCTACCAACAACATGGCTCACACCGGCAGGGTAACCATAGAACGCAATGCCTTTGTCAACAACCAGGCTGAAGAAAGCAGTGCCTTATATTTTTTCAGCTCGGGACCCAAAAGTCATTTTCGCAACAACATTTTCACCCTCAACACCAGCCATGATGGCAGCTATACCCTTGATATAAATTATGACCTGGACTCAGGCGTTTACTTCACCAACAACACCGTAATCAATAACGCCGGCGACAGCGTGAACAATTATGGCGGCGTGCGATTCTTCACCACCGCTAACTCCACCACCTATGTGGGCAACAATCTTCTGTATGACAATGGCAATCGCGACTTGCACTTCTCTGGCAGCGGAGAAACTTACCTGAATTATAACAACGTGGACTTATTGAGTGGCACCGCACCCACCCACTTCACCGGAAATTTTTCAGCTGACCCGGAGTTGATAGAAGGGTTTCTGGAATTCACTCCTTCATTTGGTTCACCGCTGGTGAATGCCGGCTTCGACCCACCCAACTTTGTGCCCATACCCACGCCATTTGACCTGGCTTGGTTTGAAGGCACCCACGATGTCGTAGGTAATGTCCGCAAACAACAAGGAAGGGTAGACATCGGTGCCGTTGAAACCGGTCCAGAACCACCCATTTTTATCAATGGCTTTGAGTAAAACCAAACCAGCGGTTACTGATGGGCCAAATGGGTCCATCAGCAACCATATTCTGCCACCCACCTCACAGGCATAGATCAGTTTAACGCAATGAATTGAGCCGCTCTTTTGATTTCAAGGTATCAGGGTGCGCTTCACCCAAGGTTTCGATTTGCAAAGCCAGTAACTGCTCCAATGCCCTGATGGCATGCTGCTGTTGACCTGCTGCCAATAAGGTATCCACCTGATGACTTTTGACTAACAAATAGTAAGGGTTAGACGACCCAAAGTGGGCTTCAATTGCTGGCAAAATTTGTGTATATAACTCAAGTGCCTTGGGGTATTGCTGCAACCCAGCCAAACTAACCGCCATATTGTCTTGCGATAATAAGGTGACTAAATGGTCTTCTCCCAAGGCTTGTTTCATGACCGGTAACACACTTGTGGTCAGTTCTATCGACTCTGAAAACCTTTCGGTGTTGTTTAACAACTCGCCCATATTGTAATTAATGGTCAAGGTGAGTAGCTGTTCCGCACCAAACACCTCTACAAAGTCTTTCATCAATCTTCGCATCAACAACTCACCCTCATCGAGCCGGTTTAACGACACGTAAGTGTTGGCTAAATTCATTTGGTTCATCAGGGTGTTGCGGTCTCTTGGACCAAACAGAGCAGTAGCCAATTCACTCACTTTTTCTTGATAATAGACAGCTTCTTCCAATTTACCCTGGCTCTGTAAGTTAGCTCCGAGGTTGGTCATCACCCTTAAATAGCCTATGTTGTTTTCACCATAATAGTTACTGGCTAAGGCCATTATTTCATGCATGATTACTTCAGCATCAGCATATTTTCCTTGTGAACTGAGCGCCACAGCCAACTGGTTTTTGGCAGACAGTAAATTGGTGGCTTTGTAGTTCTCTACTTTTAATAGGGTATCTATGGCTTCTTGTGCTGTCGCCGCAGCCGCTTGAAAATCAGATTGCTTAAGGTGATTTTGCGAATGGGCCATCAAGGCCAAAAACAGTAAATTACTGGCTTCACCAGATAGTTTGGCTTGGTTGATCACAATGGTCAACAAATCGTCTGATCGTTTTAACTCACTTTGCTCCGAAAAAACCGTGGCCAAGATAATTTGAGCATCCAGGCTGAACTCTTGTAACTCTTCAGATTCACCTGCCAGCGCTATGATTTGATGGCAATAGGACGCTGCCTGTTCTAAATTACCAACAGACTCTTCTGTTTTCGCTAGCAACAACATCACATGTAAGGTTTCAGGGTGGTCTTCCCCTAACAGCTTTTGTTTTAACTCTAAGCTTTTGAGTAGGTGCTGCTTACTTTTATCCATGACTTGTAAATTTTGGTATGACTGACCCAAGGTTTTGGTTAAATCAGCCAGAATTTCAGGCTGGTCTTTGAAGTCAACCAACATGTTGTTGGCTGCCAAATCCAGCACATCAGCCACCCGCACCTCTCGACCTGTTCCCAGCCTGAATGAAGCGCCCAATATTTCCTGTAAAAAATCATTCACTGCCTGTGCTTTTTGTTGTTCAAGTACGGCTTGCTCTCTGGCTTGCTCAGCAAAATACAGACCGGTGGTGGCCAACACCAGTCCAGTCAACAAGGAACCGATGATGCCATACACCAAACGCTTGACCTTTTTCCTTCTGGGTTCTTTGGTGATTGCCACCACCCGCTCTGCCAGTTGCGCGGCACTGAGGCGCCGTGCTGGGTCAGGGTCAATCAACTGTTGAATGGTGCTGGTAAGTGAACGAGGTAAATCGGATCGCATACCTGTTAACTGCGCATAGTCCTGTCGTTGGTGCGCTGCCACAATATCCAACACGTTGTTGGCTTGGACCGGGTACTGGTCACTGGCCAGTTTGAACAGCAAACAGCCTAAGGCATACATGTCGGTAGCCGCTGACTTGGGCTGTTCCTTGAACAACTCAGGAGCCATCAGCAAGGGTGAGCCCACCGAGTGGTTGCTGGGGTGGGCCGAGCCGGAGGTCAAACCGGCACCAAAGTCCATCAACACATGTTGGTGGTTTTGGTCCAACATCACATTGGCGGCTTTGACATCTCCGTGCACCAAACCAGCCTGGTGGACTGCTTGCAGGGCGTGGGCCATATCGCCAGCCACTTTAAGCAACGCCGCTTGATCAACATGGTGTTGGTTTTCCAGGGTTTCACCAACGATTAAATCTGCCCAGAAACCTGCCCGACCGTCATAAACTGCAGCCCCATGGATTGCCAACACATGCCGGTTCCTGACTTGTGCCATGCGCTGGGCTTCTTCGATAAAAAGCTTGCTGTGAAAGGCAGCCAGTTGGTCGGGCTTCAACAACTTTAATGCCACTTTGCGGTTCAGCACCGGATCATAAGCCTGAAACACTTCACCATAGCCACCCTCTCCTAAAGGTGCCAGTACCTGCAGCTGCCCCCAATGAAACAAGGCTTGTGAGTCGGCTGGTAAATGGCTGTTGTCATGCGGATGTTTGATTGCAAATACCTTTTGGATGTCATCAATGGATTTTAATTGGGCCAGCAATTCGGCATCTTCATCACCGTCGATGGGCTGGGTATCCCAATCCACTTCGCCTTTTTCAGCCAACTGGTTCAACAACGCCAACCAACGATCACTGGGCTCTTTCATTTCATGTGCCCCGCTAATTTGTACAGCGACCGCGCCACCAACATGCGGGCCGCATTGGCTGATGCACAGGTGGTGGCTGCCGCTATTTCGGGGTAGGAATAATCCATTTCAACACGCAAGATAACCGCTTCACGTGCCGCCTCAGGCAACTTCATCAAGGCACTTTCATATTTTTCAATGACCTCTGATCCAATCGCCTGCTCCAATGCCGAAGTCGCCTGTTGGGTGGTTTCACCCTTTTGGTGTTGGTTAAGCAGGTTATTTTGGTTGCTGAAGCGCCTGATTTCCATGCGGATGTTGTTCAACAAGATTTTTCTCAGGTAAGCCAAAAAGGCCCCTTCACGGAGGGCACTGAAAGAATCCAGTTTATTCAAAGCCCGAATCAAGGTGTTTTGAACCATGTCGTCGGTTTCAGCCAAGTCTCTGGCATAATCGGGCAAACGGCCATGAGCCCAGCGTTTCAGCATCGGCAAATAGGTGGCACACAGCTGGTCCCTGGCAACCTCATCACCGTCTTTTACTTTAGCCAACAATGTGGCTGTGGACTCTAATTTGGGCCGCATACCAATCACCCTGAATAACACCATTGATTATAAACCATACTTTCGTTGAATGGTGCTTGCTGATAGGCTAGCGGCCCACTGGCTCATAACGGCTCATATCGGCTCACAATCATTGCTTTATTTTGAGTTCTTTCATTATAATCCGGGCTGCTCATCAAATTTTCTGGAAAACTCATGACACACAAGCCGTTGCCGTTCTCTTCACATTACCTGATCGATGAAGAAACTTGGGTCAATCAACTACAAGACTATGCCAACCCAGGCGCTCAAAAACGCCAGGAAATCAAGCAATTGGCTGGCGAACTGGTCAAAAATGTGCGCGCGAAAATTGATGACATCGATGGCATTGATGCGTTCATGAAACAGTATGACCTGTCCTCCAAAGAAGGCATCCTATTGATGTGCTTGGCTGAAGCCTTATTGAGGATTCCAGATAAATCCACGGCCGACAAGCTGATTCGCGACAAAATCCTCGATGCCGACTGGAAGTCGCATTTGGGCAAAAGTGATTCTTTGTTTGTCAATGCATCGACTTGGGGGCTGATGCTCACCGGTAAAATCATTGACATCGATGAATCCAAAAAAGGCATGCAACGGGCGATGGACAAATTCATCAACAAAACCGGTGAGCCCGTCATTCGCAAAGGCATCCTGCGCGCCATGCAGATGATGGGCAAACAATTTGTGATGGGGCGGAACATCAAAGAAGCCCTCAAGCGGGCCTCGAAAAAAAGTTTCAAAGATTACCGTTACTCATACGACATGCTCGGCGAAGCGGCTTTGACGCAGGCCGATGCCGACCGCTATTTTGAAGCCTATATGGCATCCATCGATATCATTTCTGAAGCCAATAAAAAACGCAACATCAAAGACGCCTCCAGTATATCTATCAAATTATCGGCGTTGCACCCACGCTATGAAGTGGCCAATGTTGAACGGGTGGTGGCTGAGCTGGCACCTCGGGTTTTGACCTTGGCCAATCACGCCAAAAAGTTGAATGTGGCTGTTACCATCGATGCCGAGGAAGCCGACCGGCTGGAAATTTCGCTGTTGGTTTTTGCCCACGTGTATGCTCAGCTGGATGACTACCACGGTTTTGGATTGGTGGTACAAGCCTATCAGAAGCGTGCCATGAAAGTGCTCGAATGGTTGGCCGACCTGTACGACCAACACCAACGGTTGATACCCATCCGCTTGGTCAAAGGCGCCTACTGGGACACCGAAATCAAACGTGCCCAGGAACAGGGTCTGAGCCATTACCCAGTGTTTACCCGCAAGGTCAACACCGATGTATCGTACCTGGCCTGCGCGCAATTCTTGCTCAACAACCGCCAACGTTTTTACCCTCAATTCGCCACCCACAATGCCAACACCGTGGCCGCCATCAAAGTCATCGCTGGCGACACCGGTGGTTATGAATTCCAACGCCTGCATGGCATGGGTCAAGACTTGCACGCCCAAACCATCAGCAAAAACGGCCTCAATCGACCCTGCCGGATTTATGCGCCAGTGGGCTCACATGAAGACTTGTTACCTTATTTGGTGCGCCGTCTGTTGGAAAATGGTGCCAACACCTCATTTGTAAACCGCCTGACCGATCTGCGGCTGGATATTGATGAAATCACCCAGGATCCGATTGAGAAAGTTCGCAAACACGACACCCACAAACACCCCAAGTTACCGTTACCCAAAGATATTTTTGCCCCCAACCGGGAAAACTCCGCCGGCTTCAACCTCGGTGACATGCAAACGGTTGACCATTTGCTCAACCAGGTTCAGGCCGCTGGTGGCACACCCTGGTCAGCCCAGTGCTTAATCCCTGGAGCCCAGCCTTCCGGTGAGCCAGTTAATGTTCACTCGCCAGCGGACCTCGGTCTGTTGGTAGGCACTTACCATCGGGCTGCGCCAGCAGATGTTGACTTGGCTTTGAACAACGCCAACCAAGCGTTTCCAGCGTGGCGCGACCGCCCGGTTGCCTACAAATCAGAGTGTTTGCTGAAACTGGCTGATTTACTGGAAGAAAACAGCGCCCATTTGATTTACTTGCTGCAAAATGAAGCCGGTAAAACATTGGGGGATTGTGTGGCCGAATTGCGCGAGGCCGTTGATTTCTGTCGCTATTACGCTTATCAGGCAGTGGACCTGTGTGGCCACGGAGAAAAAATGCCCGGCCCCACCGGTGAAAGCAATTACCTCTATCACCAAGGCAAAGGCGTGTTTGTCTGCATCAGCCCCTGGAATTTCCCGTTGGCGATTTATGCAGGCCAGGTGGTGGCTGCACTGGTCACTGGCAACTGTGTCATCGCCAAACCGGCGGAACAAACCAGCCTGATTGCCCATTTCACAGCCCAATTGATACACCAAGCTGGCATTCCTGAAGACGTGTTCCAACTGGTGTTGGGTTCAGGCAGCCAAATCGGCAACCCATTGTGTCTGGCCAACAACATTGCTGGTGTGGTGTTTACTGGCTCTACCCAAACCGCACAAATCATCAACCAAAACCTGGCCAGTCGCAAACAGGCGCCCATCGCCACATTGATTGCTGAAACCGGGGGCCAAAACTGTATGGTGGCAGACTCATCGTGCTTACCAGAACAACTGATTAAAGACGTGATCACTTCAGCCTTTCTGAGCGCTGGTCAACGCTGTTCGGCACTCAGGGTGCTGTTTATCCAAGAAGACGTCGCTGATAAAGTCATAGCAATGCTCAAAGGCGCCATGGCAGAACTGTCGGTTGGCAACCCCCAGCTGTTTTCCACCGATTTGGGCCCAGTCATTGACGAAAAAGCGCTGGGCATTTTGAACACCCACAAAGCCCGCATGGAACAACTGGGCAAACCAATCAAAGCATTGGATAAACCCAACATCAACGGTCACTTTTTCCCACCACATGCCGTTGAAATAGCGGGCATGGATGTTTTGGAACAAGAAATTTTTGGACCATTCCTGCATGTCATCCGCTATCAATCCAATGAGCTGGACGCGGTGATCGATGCCATCAATGCCACCGACTATGGGTTAACCAGCGGCATCCACTCACGCATCGATGACACCATTGAATACATCGCTTCTCGAGTCCAAGCAGGTAACTGTTACATCAACCGCAACATGACAGGCGCCGTGGTAGGGGTACAACCCTTTGGTGGCTTGTGCTTGTCTGGCACCGGTCCCAAAGCCGGTGGCCCGGGATACCTGCGCCAGTTTGTCACCGAACGCACCATCACCAACAACATTTCTGCCGTGGGCGGGAACGCCGATTTGTTGGAACTCTCGGATGACTGAATCGAGTAGAAGCTGGCTTGGTTAACTGATTTCGGCCGGATGCTTGGTCTTTAGTGACTCCTGGCATCCGCCACTGCCGTTTCAATTTGAGCGTACAGGTCTGCCACCCATTCTGCAGCACCTGTGGGTGGCAGTAAATTTCGGTTGTCAGGATCTGTAGGACTGATGATCACCCGGGTCTGACTGCGTCCAACCCGATGAACCAAAGTAAACAATTCTTCAATGGCCTGATCACCCATGGCCAAACAGCCTATCGATACAGCTTTGCCATGGATAAAAATATTGCTGCCTGGCTCAGTTCGACCTTCCGCTTGCGCATGGCTGAGGTCAAAAGCATTGGGGTAATTGAGTTTCATCGACAAATGGTAAGCGCTGTTGGGGTTCAACCCAATGATTTGGTAAATGCCTTCTGGCACCTGTTTGTCGCCTTCCCGCAATTTGGGACCCAATGTACCGCTGGCGGCTTTGATTGGGTAAGTTTTGATCAGTTTGTTTTGCCCTCCGTGGTGTGCCCAAAGCTCCAGCACCTTGGCGTCTTTGAGGGCAATCAAATTAAGTTGTTCAGGTGGATATTTCATGCCAGCTTGAGTAAAAGCTGATTGCAACCGTACCTCAGACTGCCGACCGACAGCATCGATGACTTCAGTGACCGTTCTCTTGCCGGCTACCTGAACATAATAAGGGTACCAAAAGCTGCGCCCATAGTGAAAAAAACCAATGGCCAACATCAGCACCACTAAAAATAATAAGGCAGGTATGATTTTCATCTGAACTCCCGTGGATTCAAAGAATCAGACCACAGTGATTAGGCAATGTTCAGCCAAACAACATCAAAATGGATGCTCAGCGGCTTTCGCAAGCCTATTTGGTACATTTTTTGCGTCATCAGTCAAAGGCGATTACAATTGAACCTTTATTCTGTGGTCTTGCCTCACAGCGCATGTATTTATCATTTTTCGATTTACAACAAGCCCCGTTTTCAATCACACCTGACCCGGAGTTTGTTTACCTGAGTGAAAAACATCAGGAATCTCTGGCGCACCTGATTTATGGTGTGACCCGCGGTGGGGGCTCTGGTTTTGTGCAACTCACTGGTGAAGTAGGTACCGGAAAGACCACCATCAGTCGCTTGTTTTTGCAGCAACTGCCGGAAGACACCCAGGCCGCCCTGATTTTGAACCCCAACATCAACCCCACGGAGTTACTAGAAACGCTGTGCAAAGAATTTAACATTCCTACCCGTGGCATCAAAGGCAAGCTCAACGCCATGGTCAACAAACTCAACGACCATTTGTTGAAATCATGGGCCGCGGGCACCAACACCCTGGTCATCATTGATGAAGCCCAGAACATTCCCCGCGACACCTTAGAGCAATTGCGGCTGTTGACCAACCTAGAAACCGACCAACAAAAACTGTTACAAATCATCCTCATAGGTCAACCGGAATTGAAACAATTGATGCAGCGCAAGGATTTGCGGCAACTGGCTCAGCGCGTCACGTCTCGATTTCACTTACAACCGCTGTCAGCTGCTGAAACCAGTCAATACATCAACCACCGGATAGCAGTCAGTGGTGGTCAACCAGGACTGTTTTCTCGCAGCGCCATACAACGGGTGTTCCAACAGACCCAGGGCATCCCGCGATTGATCAATGTCTTATGTGACCGGTCATTATTGGTGGCATTTGCTGCCGAATCACCAACCGTCAAACTCAGTCATGTGAAACAGGCCATCAGCGAAGTCTACCCAGACCAGGCTGGCCAATCAAAACGTTGGTGGTGGTTGTTACCATTGCCGTTACTGGTGGCGTTGGTGTGGTGGTCTGCCGCACAACCGCCTGTCGAAACACAGCAGAGCGAACCGCCAATGACCCAAATCGCTGAACAGCCAATGCCTAATAAACCCTGGCAGGCCCCACCCATCGCTGTCAGTTGGCAGCAATACCTGACCCTTTGGGGGGAATCCAGTGCGATCATTTGGAGTCAAGCAAGTTGTCCACCAATCAGCCTGATTGGTATGGCCTGTTTGCGTAAACAAGGCAACCTCAACCAATTGAAACAACAAAACATTCCGGCACTGTTGCAGCTCACTGATGGTCAACTGGTGTTACTTAAGAGCATGAACAATGAACACCTCACCCTGGTCACCAATGCCGGTGATTTGAACCTGCCTTACCAAGACCTGGATCAACGCTGGTACGGTCAGTATTTTGTGGTTTGGCCCATCGACGAGGCTTTGATTGATGATACAATCGACAGTCAGGTCAGCACCTGGGCACTGCAATTGGCCCAAGTGATTGACAACAACCCGGACCTCACCAGCGAAATGCTGCCGGACTGGATAAAGAACTTTCAGCAGAACAATGGCTTATTGGCCGATGGCATCATTGGCAAAGAAACCCAAATGGCCTTATCGATCAGAGCCTATCATGGACCTAAATTAACAGAGTAAAGCATGTCTTCAATCATCGACGCGTTGAAAAAATCCGACAAAAATCGCAGCCAAGCCGGTACAGGTTCGGTCAATCAAATCAAGTTTGAATCCCAGGCGAACAACTCAAGCCGGCGGGGCTTTTTCCTGCTGATCGCAGTCTTGTTGGTGGTTGCTGGCGGCGCATTGGCATGGCAACAAGGCTGGCTGGCTGCGGCCAAGAACAAATGGTTTGACAGCACCGAAGCAGTTCCGGCGACCAGCACCCAGGTCACTGAAAACAATCAACCACAAGCCGTTAAAAACAACCCACAAAAAACCAGGGTGGTGAACAAGCTCACACCTCCTAAGCCAGATGTCATCCGCCAAAAATCCAATCGCATCGACCAGAAAAAGGCCAACGATAAACAGCCTGCCGTGGCAACCCAGCAGCCCGAAAAAACCTTAACTCAGCCACAAAAACAGGCAGAAATCACTGAGTTAACCCCAACTGAAGATACCATCAAACCGGTCGCAGCCGATGGCATATCGGAAAACAACCAGCGCCAAGCGCAAAGCAAAGCCAATGCACGTCAAGAGACAGACAAAACCGCGACCAGTCGGAATGAACTGGCTGCCGCAGAACAGTCACAAAAACAGCAGCACCTGCTGTTACACCAATTGGACTTTGAAATCCGCAAGTCTATCCCGCCAGTTAAGCTCAACATTCACATCTATGACCCAGAACCTGAGAATCGAATGGTCATCATCAATGGTGTTAAATTCATCACTGGAGACGTCATCGAAGAGGCCATCACTGTTCAGGAAATCAACCAGCAAGGTGTGGTACTTGAATTTGGTGGCACCACATTTCTGATACCCAAGTGATCAATTTTTCGAATCAGAAACCCCTTTATTTTCCTTATGCATCGCTGTTTCTGGCGGTGGCATTTTTGGGGTTCTTGTTGCTGACAGAAATGTCTGCAGCCAGGGACCAATTTTTTGATCATTACGCCATCCACACCAAAGATTATTGGTATTTAATTCAAACCAATTACTCGGAATTGTTGCGCCTGTTATCGGCGATGTTTTTGCATGGCAACTGGGTTCATTGGGTGATTAACACCAGTATTTTTTTGTTGTTGGCATTTCCATTGGAACGGGTGATGGGCTGGCAAAAGTTTTTGACTGTGTTCTTGCTGTCAGGCATTGTTGGCAACGTCTTTGGCAGCCTGTCATTGCAATCACAAGATAACCTGTTATTGGGAGCCAGCGGGGCAGTTTCTGGACTGATTGGCTTGTGGCTGGTGATGTTTCCGCGCAAAAAGATCAGCTTCTTTTTACCCATTGGCCTGTATTTCGAAAAAACCTCTATGCCCTTAGCCGTGGTCATTATTCTGTGGTTGGTGGTACAAATTATCCTACAATTTCAACCCAATCCCGCTTATGACATTGCTTGGGTCAGTCACATCACCGGCTTTACAACTGGTTTTTTATTGGCCTGGTTTGTAAAATAGCTGATATAACCCGGTTTGCTGAAGAAGGACATGACAACCAAGACCTTATACCGCATCAGTTACCTCAATCATCAAGAAGTCTATGAGCTGTATGCCAGAGATGTCAGCTCCCAAGAGTTGATGGGCTTCATTACGGTATCTGAGTTACAGTTTGACCAACGCGAAGGCGTGGTCATAGATCCCACTGAAGAACGGCTGAAAACCGAGTTCAGCGGCGTCAAAAAACTGCATGTGCCGATCCAAAGTGTTTTAAAGATAGAAGAAGTGACCGCCAAGAAATCGTGTAAAATTAAAACCTTAAACCCCAAGGCGAACATGCCCGACAGGCAGCCACACACAGGACCCACAACATGAGCCAGGCCCACATATTAATCATTGATGATGAACCAGACATCCGCAACCTGATTTCAGATATCTTGCTGGATGAAGGCTATCAGGTGTCAACCGCTGAAGGCGGTGAGGATGCCAATCAACAATTAAAGGACCAAACACCGGACTTGGTGCTGTTGGATATCTGGATGCCTGACATCGATGGCATCAGTTTACTCAAATCATGGAATCAAGGGCTGAATATGCCTTTCAAAGTGGTGATGATGTCCGGTCACGGTACCATTGAAACCGCCATCGAAGCCACCAAGATGGGTGCCAAAGATTTTGTTGAAAAACCCATCTCTTTGGCCAAACTGTTGCAAACCATAGAACACACCTTGGCCAGCGACCCCACCGAAGCCGCCTTGATTGAACACAACCCAGAATGGCAGGTGTTTGAACCCATTGGAAATTCTGCAGCTGCTCAGGAGTTGCGTGACAGCATAGAAAAGCTCAGTAAGACCACCACCAACACAGTGTTTGTGGGTGACAGTGGGACCGGCAAGCTGACCTTGTCACTGCTGCTGCACAACCAAAGGTACCATGACCAGAATTCGGCTGTGATACTGGATGGGCTGACCCTCGCTGATGACAACATCGATGACATATTGGAGGACAGCCACCGACAACTGACTCAGCACAACAAAAGCGGCTCAATCATCCTGACCAACATCGACTGCTTAACCAGCTCGTTGCAAAGCCAACTGTTGATTCATATCAAACAATGGCAGTTACCACATCACAGCAACTCGGTACAAATCATTTCCACCACCCAACAAGATTTGAAAGCCATGGTCAACAACGATGAGTTTGACCGTGAACTTTATGAGTTTGTGGCCGAGTTCACCATCCCGGTCTGTCCTTTGATTGATCGTGCTGAAGATGTGCCTGAATTGCTCAATTTTTATGTCAATTTCCTGCCAGATCAAGAACAAATTCCTTACCGTAAAATGTCTTTTGCGGCCCAGAATCACCTGCGCAATTACCAATGGCCAGGCAATTTAAGAGAATTAAAAAACCTGGTCAGAAAATTGCAATTGCAGCCGGGTGATGCCGAAATTCAATTGCAAGAAGTCAAAGATTTATTGGAACAAAACCAGCAAGCCCAAACCCATTCATCCAACAACACCCGCTATGACCTGGAATTGCGTGAGGCTCGCGAAGAATTTGAACGTGATTATTTGTTGCACCACCTGCGTAAGGTGGGCGGAAAAGTCGGAGACTTGGCAAAAATATCAGGCATGGAAAGATCCAATTTATACCGCAAACTCCGGGCCTTAAACATCAACCCAAAGAACGCTGACCCCTCATGAAAATCATCATCTTAGGCGCAGGACAAGTCGGCTCATCCATTGCCGAGCACCTGTCACATGAAAACAATGATGTGACGGTGGTAGATACCGACACCGAACGGCTGGGTGATTTACAGAATAAATTTGATATCCGCACGGTCCATGGCCATGCGTCACATCCTTCAACCCTGATCCGGGCCGGAGCCAATGATGCCGACATGGTGGTGGCTTTGACCAACTCTGACGAAGTCAACATGGTGGCTTGTCAGGTGTGCTACAGCATTTTCAACACCCCCACCAAAATTGCCCGCATCAGAGAAGCTGAGTATGCCTCTCATCCAGAAATGTTCGAACACGAACACGTACCCATCGATTTTCACATTTCACCGGAACAATTGGTGACACGTCACATCTTGGGGCTGATTGAATATGCCGGCGCCTTACAGGTGATGGACTTTGCCGGTGGCCTGGCGCAATTGGTGACCATCAAGGTCAAAAAGAATGGTCCGATTGTCGACCAACAACTGCGTGAATTCAGTCACCTGTTACCAGAGCATGTTGATGCTCGAGTGGCGGCCATTTTCCGCAACAACAAACCCGTGGTACCCAGCGGCGATACGGTGATTAAAGCCAATGACATGGTGTTTTTACTTGCAGCCAAGAAACACATCAGCAAAATCATGGAAGCTTGGCACAAGGCGGACAAATCCAGTTACCGCATCATTTTGGCTGGTGGTGGTAACATTGGTTACAATTTGGCCAAAGCCCTGGAACGGGAACATTCTGTCAAGATCATTGAATACAACAAAGCCCGTTCCAAGTTCATTGCAGAAGAACTGACCAAAGCGCTGGTGATCAGGGGCGATGCCACTTCTGAGGAACTGTTAAACGAAGAAAACATCAACCAAACCGATATTTTTTGCGCCCTGACCAATGATGACCAGGCCAACTTGTTGTCGGCACTGATGGCCAAGAAAATGGGGGCCAAAAAAGTTCTGACCCTGATCAACAAACAGAATTATGCGCAATTAATCGAAAAAGACACCATCGACATTGCCATTTCACCGCAGCACATCACCATGGGCGGTATCCTGGCCCACGTCAGGGGTGATTACACCGCACGGGTCCATTCCCTGCGTTCAGGTGCCGCTGAAGCCATTGAGGTTGAAGTCACCGGTGATTCCAGTTCCTCCAAAGTCGTAGGCCGCATGATTCAGGACATCAACTTACCACCCGGTTGCACCATTGGTGGCATCATTCGCCAAAACAAGGTCATCATGGCCCACCGCAATGTGGTGATTGAAAGCAATGATCATTTGATTATGTTCGTCACCGACAAACGCAACATCAATGACCTGAAACGGTTGTTTGAAGTGGACGCTTCGTTTTTGTGATGCCATGAATCCAAGACTGATCGCAAAAATCATTGGCCTGTTGTTGTTGGTTTCCAGCTTCATGATGCTGCCCCCAGCTTTGATTGGACTGATCTACAAAGATGGGCACTTTTGGCCTTTCCTTGAAGGCTTTGGCACATTGGCCCTGATTGGTGCCCTGCCCTTTTTCCTGTACCGCAACATCGATGCTGAATTGAAAATTCGCAGCGGTTTTTTGGTGGTCGGTGCCTCATGGTTGATTGTCGGACTGGCAGGCTCATTGCCCTTGTACTTGTCTGACGTACTGAATTTGTCATTAACCGATGCCATCTTTGAATCCATTTCAGGGTTGACCACCACCGGTGCCACCATCCTGACTGACATCGAGTCTATACCGCATTCAATTAAATTTTACCGCCAACAGCTGCAATGGTTTGGTGGCATGGGCATCATTGTATTGGCGGTCGCTGTGCTGCCGATGTTGCGCATTGGTGGTATGCAGATGTTTCGCGCCGAAACGCCTGGGCCCATGAAAGACCAAAAATTAACGCCCAGGATCACCGAGACTGCCAAAGCCTTGTGGTACATTTATTTGGGCATCACAGTCATGTGTACACTCAGTTATTACATGGCTGGCATGAACATGTTTGATGCCATTTGTCATGCTTTTTCTACCATTTCAATCGGTGGTTTTTCTACCCACGACGATTCCATGGGATATTTCAATAACTCCCTGATAGAAATGATTGCGGTGATTTTCATGGTGATTGCCGGCGTCAATTTTGCCTCGCATTTCCTGGCTTGGAAGTCGGCATCGATCCGCACCTATTTGGTGGACACAGAAGTCAAAGTCTTCATCGGCTTTTTGGCAGTGGCCTCAGCCATCACTTCCTTTCAACTGTATGTCACCGGCACCTCAGATTCTTTGTATGAGTCGATCAGACAAGGGACTTTTCAAGCCGTTTCTGTGGGCACCACCACCGGTTTTACCACCGAATCTTTTTACCTGTGGCCAGGGGCCTTGCCGCTGTTGTTGATTTTGTTTGCCACCATTGGTGGCTGCGCTGGCTCAACGGCTGGTGGTTTTAAAGTCATACGGATGATCTTGTTGTTCAAAATGAGCATGCGCGAGCTGTACCGCCTGATCCACCCACACGGTAAATACCTGGTTAAAATCAACGGCAAAACGGTGAACTACCGGGTACTCGACTCGGTCTCGGCCTTCTTCGTGCAGTTTTTGTTCTTGATGTGTGTGTTCACCTTGTTGTTGGCCTCCATGGGTGAAGACCTGACCACGGCAGTTTCAACCACCTTGGCCTGCCTGACCAACTTGGGCCCAGCCCTAGGAGATGCCGGCGCCAATTATGCCAATATTTCTGATGGTGGAAAATCCATCCTTGCCATTGCCATGATTTTTGGTCGGCTTGAGTTGTTTACTTTGTTTATCCTGCTGATACCAGCCTATTGGGAATTTTAATAACCCACAAACCTACAGTCGATCGGGCTAGAGGATATTTTGTGTTAAACTGAATAGGTAACACTGCCAACAAACAACGATTGAATCCATGACCCCAGAACGGTTCAAGCAAATCAAAAACATCTTAGCCGACACGCTGGATTTACCACCTGAAGAACAACATGCCTATTTGCTTGAACGGTGTCAAGGTGACCAAGCACTGCTTGCTGAGGTTCGGTCCTTGCTGGCAGCTGAAATCGGTGAAGACTTCCTCAACGCGCCACCGTTACACGTTGAATCCGACAATGAAGAAATTCCCACTCAAATTGGCCGCATTAAAATTGATCAATTATTGGCTGCAGGTGGCATGGGCAAAGTTTATGCAGGTCATGATGAACTACTCAAACGCCAAGTGGCAGTCAAGGTCCTGCACAGCAACCAACAGTTATCTCCAGAACAACGTGCCAATTTTCTGAATGAAGCACAAGCACTGTCCAGCCTACAGCACCCTAATATCTGTCAGATTTATGATTTTTTTACAGAACAAGGTAAAGACATCTTGGTGCTTGAATACATTGATGGCATCACCTTAAACCAGGCCCTCAAAGACCAAACCCAAATACACCCCCAAATACAACCCATGGTGGTCGCCAAAAAAATATTGATGGCACTGACCACTGCCCATGAATCAGGCATTGTGCATCGAGACTTAAAGCCCGATAACATCATGATGACCGCCTCTGGTGACCTCAAGATCTTGGACTTCGGCTTGGCCAAAAGGGGTTCCTTGCTGAATCAAAACAAGGCATCGGAACCTGCCCCATACATCAATGAATTGGGTGCGGTTGATCAGACTCAGGTGGCCGGCACACCAGGCTACATGTCACCTGAACAAGCCCAAGGCATTCCCGCCTCAGCTGCCACTGACCTGTGGAGTTTTGGTTTGATCTTGTGCGAACTACTTAGCGGTACCAAGCCATACCCACCCGAGGCCACCACCCTTGAGTTATTGGAGCGTGCGCGACTGGGTGAATTTCAGGTCCCTAAAAACCTACCCCGCGACGTCAGTCATCTGATCAATGCCTTATTAAATCCAAAACCACAGCACAGACCATCTGCCAGAGCATCCCTCGAAGCGGTCAACAGAATCATCGATAAACCCAAGCGCCGGCTTAAAGTGGCGGCTGTCATGTTGTTGGTGAGCATAACCATTCTGAGTGGCTGGAAATATACCCATGACTTGAATCTACAACGAGACAAGGCCATAGAAGCAAGAAATCAAGCTGAAGATTTGGTCGAGTACATGCTCCATGATTTATACACCGGATTGCGTGCGGTGGGTCGCACCGAGTTGTTGCAGTCAACCGCGAACAAGGCCTTGCAGTATTACGACAATTTAAATGACGAACAAATCGAACAGAAGAAAGGTATGCCAGCCATTGCCTTGATGCAAATTGCAGAAGTTTTTGGTGACAAAGGCGATCAAGAGCAAGCTTTATCGACCCTCAACACGGCCATCACCAAATTACAAAGGCTGTACCAGAGCCAACCAGATGATGAGCTCATCATGTACCGCATGGCAGATGCATACATCAAAGCCGCGGACATTTTGAAAATTGCTGGTGAGTTGGAACTGACCAAGCAATACGCTGGTGCCGCCACCCAAATCGGCAAAAAATTAACCGCAGGTTTAATCCCAGGTAAAGGGCCTACCACAACGCCTGATGCCACCGACCGTTGGCGCGTTTATTTGCGATCCATTTATTTGAACGCCGATGGTCACATGAGGTTGGGTGAAAGGGCCGAAGCCTTGGCATTGTTAGAGCAAGGTGTGGTTGACGCCATCCCAGCCGCTAATAACAACGCCAAGCTCAAAGTCAATTTGGCTGATATCCAGTTTAAACTGTGCAACACCTATTACGATGCCAATATGATTGATAAGTTGCTCAAACCCTGTTTGGCTACCTATGCCATGGATCGTGAGTTGTACGAGTCCAACCCCAGTGACTTCCAAGTACTTCAATATTTTGTCGGCGACCACAGCGTCATGGCCAATGTTTATCGAAAATTAGAACAACTGGACGAAAGCCTGGCCTATGCCACAGCAGGCATTGCATTGGGCGAACAATTGATTCAGCGCGATCCGGAGAACGAAGGGGCTTTGAATGAATACGTGACAGTGATTCTCGCTTTAGGCCGGGTGCAACAGCTGTTGGGTTTATCACAAGAAAGCCAACAATCTTTCAACAAAGCTTTGGAAATCATCGGTCCCATCGCTGCTGATCAAGAAGAAATTTCATACATGAACAGCCATTTTACCGCCTTGGTGTTTTTACAACAATTGGATCAGGCCAAGGAAGTGGCCAAAGCCTTGAGCGCCAGAAATTTTATGCGCCGCGACTACCAAGACTTGTGTGAGCAGTATGACATCAAGGAATGTCAAGTTGATGCCATTAAAGAGCAACAGTCATGACGGATAAACAGCAACTGACTTTGATGTTAAAACAGTGGCAAGCAGGTGACCAAGAGGCTCTGGATCAATTGATACCACAGGTGTACCAAGAGTTGCGGCGACTGGCCAAGATACAGTTGAGCCAAGGCAAAAACAGTATCCAGTGCACAGAATTGATCTCAGAAGCTTACCTCAAACTGGTTGATATCAACGCCATGGATTGGCAAGACAGGACGCATTTTTATTCGATGGCCGCACGCACCATGCGGCGGGTATTGGTGGACCGCTACCGCCAAAGAAACACCGACAAACGCGGCAATGATTTAACCTTACACACTTTGGTTGAAGACGAGGCGCAGCAACCCCATGCAGTTGAACTGGATGCGTTGGAAGATGCCCTGTTGAAACTGGAACAGTTTGATCCTGAATTGGCTGAAATAGTGACCTTAAAATTTTATGGGGGTCTCAGTCACCAAGAAATCGCGGGAGTCGTTGACTCTTCCGAACGCACCATCCGCCGGGATTGGTCAGTGGCCCGCTTGTGGCTTAATCGCGAACTTAACGCTTAAGCTAGATTGATATCAATTTAAGCTGGTTTTATTAAGTCAGCGTCGCAACAGCTGTGCCGAAAATCCAGGCTTTCGAACTTTCAGCTAAATCAGAGCGCCTGATAAATTGGTACATTTGTCACCAGGATTCCGGCCGGTCTGTGCCAATACCACAATAAACACCTAAATCTGACTTTCAACTGCCCTCTCTGCATGAAAATAACTTGCGATTTCCCTGAAACATAAATTTTATACATTTATTTTGGCCACTTTTATTTTCATTCTGCGCCTACCTATATAACAAACCACTTTATTAGGAGTATTTATGAAAAAATTATTGGTGTTTTTCAGTGTTGTTTTCAGTTCAGGCCTATATGCTGGCAATGGGACTTGGAATTCTATAGGCGATATACCGAGCTTTCCGGACGGCCAACCACAAGTCACCAGAGGACCAGGGGCGTTGAATTTAATTGTTGGAAACACATCGCCTTCTTCAGACCCAAGAAACGCGTTTTGTATCAAAATCACTGACCCGGCCAATTTTGTGGCAACCACAGACAATGCCATCAACAATGCCGCCAATACCGATTTCGATACGCGTTTGTATTTATTTGACAAAAAAGGCCAACCGATTCTATTCAATGATGACACACCTCCCAGTACATTTCCCTTTCCGTCAACCTTAACTGGCGTTGCCACAGATGGTTCAGGATACGAATTGATGCAAGGCGGTGAATATATTTTGGTGGTAGCTGGCTTTCCAGATGACCCCATGGATAACATCGCCAACACTTTATTCAACCAAGATGCTGAACTGGTTCACGCACCCATACCCGACAGCAACAAGTTTGCAACTTGGGAAAACAACAACCCTGCCACCGGTGGGTATTTTCTGGCTCTTGAAGGTGTCAGCTACTGTCAAGATCAGTTGGATATCGTTGGAACTGGAAATATAAACAACAACACCAAGCTCTGTTTAGGTGATGGCAGTGGTGGTTTCAGCGGCTGTAACAACGAAAGCAACGATTCTATAAAACTTCATTTGGCCACTGGTTACTTAGATGATGATGCCCATCTGGATGTGGTTTTTGATGATTATCTAGACAACGGTCCCTCAATCTGCTTAGGCAATGGCATGGGTGGGTATAGATTTTGTTATGGTTTCAATATAGGTACAAACATTACACACATCCCTTTGATGGGGGACATCAATAATGACGGCCATATGGATCTCGTGTTTCTGGCAAATAATGGAGCTCATAAATCCTGTATAGGAGATGGATCTGGTTTTTTTACCAGCTGTACGGACATCCCAAGCACTCAATATGTTTCTGATGGACACTTGGCCTTAATGGATGGGGATAATAAGCTTGATTTGATATTTATTAACCCCAACGGTATCCATGTTTGTTTAGGAGATGGAATGGGTGGATTCGATACCTGTGCGCTCACAACAACAGAAGTCGATACATTTGAAGTTGCTGATGTCAACCTGGATGGTATCAATGACCTCATTACAGTTGAGGAGAATGGCACCGATAAAGTCTGTATCAATCAAGGCTCTGGCATATTAACCTGTAGTGACATTAACCCAAACACAGATCGATCAAGAGACTTAGCCGTCAAAGACCTCAACAATGATGGCTATGTTGATGTCGTAATTTCCAACGTGACAGGAGGCTCACCCGGCATCAATGAAGTTTGTTTAGGCAATGGTGCTTCCTCATTTACTTGCAGTGCAGTGAGTGGCGTCGAGGGCAACTACTTTGGTGTAAGATTAGGGATGCTAAATGATGATAATTATTACGATGCCGTTTTTTCTGCTTTAGAGTACAGTCGAATTTGTATGGGCAATGGTGATGGTACTTTCAGTAACTGTTACAACGACAGCGGTTTAAACTTTTTTCATATTGAAATGGGTGAGTTCGGTACTTTTGGTGGCGATGACATTATTTTTGTCAACGGCTTCGAATAACATTGAGTATCAGCTTAGAATAATTAAACGGGCATGAGGTAAAGTTTGTCTTTCTTTATACATCCTCATGCCCATTGCGAAAAATTTTCAAATTATTTTTAAACTGTACACCCTATGTCTGGCTTTCGTTTAAGCGCCTGATCGAGCAAACACTGCGACAATCACCTCACCAATACCTGCTTGATTCAGACATTTGGCAACCGAACGCAGGGTTTGACCGGTGGTCATCACATCATCCAATACAATCACGGTGTCGGACTCAATGGATTGATTCAAAGCGAAAGCTGCCCGGACATTACTGGCACGTTGTTTTTCGTGTAATTCGGCCTGCATGGCGGTGTTTTTGGTTCTGACCAGGGCATCGCTCAGTAGTGGGCGGTTATGTAGTTTGGCAATGATTTTGGCGATTTCATGTGCTTGGTTATAGCCCCTGTGGCGCAAGCGCTTGGGGTGCAATGGCACCGGTATGATGGGTGTGTTGTTATCCATGGATTGCAACGGTTGCAACAAGGCTTCGGCCATGATGCTGGCCCGATCTAAACGGCCACCAAACTTAAGCTGCTGCACCCAGTGGCTGGCAGGCTGTTGGTAAATCGTGGCAGCTATGGTTTTTGAAAAAGCAGGAGGGTCGCTGCGGCATTCGCCACACAAAGAATCACTTTGATGCAAAGGTTTGGCACATTTTTGACAGGGAGATCCGATGGCGGGGATTAAGGATTGGCATCCACCACACAGCACCGTGCCACTGTGAATGTGACAGATGGCACAGCGCTTCATGCCACCTAAACCTTTATTCGGCAGCCAACTTGGCGGCTTCTGACAGGTCCACACTGACCAAACGCGAAACACCGGGTTCACGCATGGTCACACCCATCAACTGGTGCGCAATCTCCATGGTGACTTTGTTGTGCGACACAAACAAGAACTGCACCTTTTCTGACATTTCAGCCACCATGTCTGAAAAACGGGTGACATTGGCGTCATCAAGTGGCGCATCAACCTCATCCAACATACAAAATGGCGCCGGGTTGAGGTTAAAAATTGCAAACACCAAGGACACCGCAGTCAGGGCTTTTTCACCCCCGGACAACAGCTGGATACTGGAGACCCGTTTGCCTGGTGGTCTGGCCATGATCGAGACCCCAGTGGTCAACAGATCATTACCGGTCAATTCCAAATAGGCATGGCCGCCACCGAATAACCGCGGAAACAGTTGTTTGATGTTGCTGTTAACGGCTTCAAAGGTTTCTTTGAACAAGGTGCGGGTGTCTTTGTCAATGCGAGCAATGGCCCCTTCCAGGGTTTGTAGGGCGTTTTCCAAGTCTTCGTTTTGGTCATCCAGGTATTTTTTGCGTTTGGACTCCTCATCAAACTCTTCAATCGCTGCCAGGTTAACCGGTTCCAAACGCACGATGTGGCGCTGAAGGCGTTCGGTGCGTTCTTCTTTTTGTTCAATCACAGCTTCCAGCTGATCGGGCTCAACGGCATCCATTTCTTGGAGTAATTGTTCAGCATCTTGTCCCATGTCTTGCAACTGTTCCGCAAAACCATTGGCCCGCAATTCATGTGATTGCGAGGACAGTTTGGCGGTTTCCAGTGCATTTCTGGCTTCATCGATTTGTTGTTGGTGCTGGTGCCGCAACCGCTCTAACTGTTCTGATTTAGATTGCGATGCCGCCACCTGCTCACGCATGGCATCACGGGCTTTCTCGGCTTCAACCCGTTTGGCGATGAGTTGATCCAGGGTGTCTTTTTGCCCGTCTATGGGATTCATGTCTTCGCTGAGCAGCTGCAACAACTCGTCTTTGCGCTGCACCAATTGTTCATTGGCTTGGTGACTGCGCTGCAAGCTCATTTGCAATGAATCAATTTTGTTCTGAGTGGCCGACAGTCCCATCTTGTGCTGGTAATAACGGTTGGACACATCATTGAGTTGGGCTTTGGTTTGGTGGTATTGCTGCTGGTCTGACTGTTGTTGTTCCATCAGTTCGGCTTTCACCGCTTCAAATTTTGCCAGTTCGTTCATGGCCTGTTCCAAGGCCGTGCGTGATTGCTTGACCTGGGCATCGTCTTCAGCCATTTGGGCTTTGATTTGCGTTGTTTCTGCGGTTTTTTCCTGGTTCTGCTGCTGCTCTCGAACCATCAGTTGTTCTTTGTTTTGAATCAACCCGGTCAATTCAGACAGTTTGCGGTGGGACATATTAACGTCCAGTTGCAACTGCTCCACATTAACCGTTAATTCTGCCTGCTCACCTTTTAAGGCCTGCAACTCTTCCTGCAAAGCCGATAAGCGGGCTTCGTTGGTTTCGATGTCTTTGCTTAATTTTTTCAGTTCCTTTTGACGCAGCAAAAACCCTTCTGACTGTTCCCCCCGCTCAATGTGAATCCAATGTTGCCCGCACCATTCACCTTCACGAGTGATGACCGACTCACCAGCGGCCAACTGCGAACTGAGTTGTTGCGCACTGGCAATCGAATCACACACTTTGATTTGATTGAACCATTCGATGACGGCATCGGGTCCTTTGATGCATTCTGACAAAGTCCCTGGTTGTGCTTTGACCTTGCCCTGGCCTGAATGCACCGCCGTCATGGCACCAAAAGCCCAATCAGCCGTTACTTCGGCCAAGTCGGCATGACTGGTTACCCAAGCTTGTAAGCGATCTTGTAATACCGTCTCAACCGCAGCCTCCCAACCGGAATCAACTTCCAGTAAATCGGCCAGGCGTTCAGACTGAAGTTTGGGGTTGTCTTTCACCCACTGTTTCAATTCAGCTTGGTCTTGTGACTGCGCCGCCTGTTGCAATGCCAACAAGGATCCACGGCGTCCTTTGGCTTGATGCAAGGCCTCTTGCAGTTGGTCTGATTGTTGTCGCAGTTGCTGTCTTTTTTCGGTATTCAGGTTGACCGCTTCTTTGCGTGCTGCCAACTTGGCTTCGTGGTCATCGTGTTTGGCTTGTTGTTGTTCTAACTGTTGTTGTAACTCTTGTAATTCAGCATCGAGCTTGTTAACCAAAGCCTCGTTGTCTGAAGGCTTGACCGATTGCAGGCGTTCGCTTTGTCGCAGCAAGTGTGATTCCAGCGCGGTGATGCGGGTTTTTTCAACATCAATCACGCGACTGTGGGCCGCCAGCTGATCGTTGTTTTCATCCCATTTTTGGCGCCAGGCCTGTTGCGTTTCTTCTGCAGCCTGACTCATTTCTTGCGCCTGTTCCAATTGCAGAGACAATGCTTCCAATTCAGGTTTGGCCTGTTCTATCAGCTGTTGTTGCTCAGCCAGGGCCTGCTCATCAGCCTGGCGTTGTTGTTGTATTTGTTTGAGGTTGGTCTCGGTATTCACCAAGTCTTTTTGGTGCCGTTCGGACAACGATTTGGCATGTGCAATGGCTTGCTCAATCTTGCCAATTTCGGCATTGGTTTGGTACAGCTGTTCTTGTAACCGGTTGTTCTCATCCATTAATTTCTGATGTTCAGCCCGGTGCGCCTCCAAGGTTTTTTCACCGTCTGTCTGACCAGATTTGGCCTGCTCAACTGCCGTTTTTAAACGCGTCACTTCCAAGTTAGATTCAGCCGCTTGGGTCTGCCACTGTTGCCAACGCAAGGCCAAAACTTCGGCTTTGATTTGTTTGAACTGATCTTTCAGCTGGGTGTATTTTTCGGCATTTTTGGCTTGTCTTTGCAGGTGTTGGATGTGCTTACCCACTTCAGTACGCAAATCATCCAAGCGTTCAAGGTTTTCTTTGGTGCGTTTGATGCGTCGCTCAGTTTCACGTCGACGCTCCCGGTATTTTGAGACGCCAGCCGCTTCTTCAATGTAACCACGCAATTCTTCGGGCTTGGATTCCACGATGTTGGAAATCATGCCCTGTTCGATGATGGAATAACTTCGCGGTCCGAGGCCAGTGCCCAGAAACAAATCAACAATGTCTTTTTTGCGGCATTTGTTGCCATTCAAAAAATAAGCTGACTGGGCATCGCGATTGACTTGTCGCTTGACCGAGATTTCATTGTATTTGGCAAATTCTCCCTTGATCAAGCCATCGGAGTTATCAAACACCAATTCTACGGTGGCCATGCTCACGGGTTTGCGTGAGGATGAACCAGAGAAAATCACATCGGTCATGGAGGCACCACGGAGCATTTTGGCCGAGGTTTCACCCATCACCCAACGCACCGCATCAATGATGTTGGATTTACCACAACCATTGGGTCCAACCACCCCAATCAGATTGCTGGGCATAACCACTTCAGTGGGATCAACAAAAGATTTAAACCCGGCTATTTTTATTTTTGATAACTTCATCTATCGTGTATTTTGCTTGATATATATCCTTTTTTTGGGTATGGTTCCGCCCTTGAATGAAACTGGCTAAAAATATACAGAGAATACCATGTCCACGCACCCGACAAAAGACCTAGAAACATTTGTAAATCCCAACCAGGAAAGGGATTATACCATCATTATCGACATTCCTGAATTCACTTGTTTGTGCCCCAAAACCGGCCAACCTGATTTCGCCACCATCAAACTGGAATACCAACCAGATGAGAAATGTGTGGAGCTCAAAGCACTGAAATTATACATGTGGACTTTCCGTGAGCGCGGCGCCTTTCATGAAGCTGTGACCAACGAAATTTTAGATGATCTGGTGGCTGCCGTTGACCCCAAATGGATGAAAATCACCATGAAATTCAATGTCCGTGGTGGCATCTACACCGACGTGGTCATCGAACACAAAAAATAACACCACAAAATAACACCAATGGCTGTCACCAAGTCACCCCGGTGACAGCCTGTTGCGCCAACAAGCCTCAAGATTTCAGCGCGATGGATTCGTTTTTGAATCGCGAAATGTGACTGCCCACCACCATGCCAATGACGGCCATGCCCAAACCCACCAATTGCGGTGGTACCAACAGCGACTCACCACGGGCCGACAGTTGTAAACTGACCACCTCCAAAGCGGCCCAACTCAAAACCCCCAACACGATCGACAACAGGGCACCGGTGTTGTTGGCGCGCTGCCAATAAACCCCAAATGCCAACGGCACAAAGGCCCCGCACAAAGTCACCAAATACGCATTTTCAACCATTTCGAAAATACTCAGGCCGACGCTGGAACTCATGTAAGCGTAAAGCAACACCAACAAGCCAAATCCCAACACACAAAGCCTCAAAGCCACCAACAACTGTTGGTCATTGAGGTTCAGCCAATGCCGCAAGATGTTCTTGGCCAGAATGGCAGAAGGCGCCAACAGGGTTCCAGAAGCAGTGGACATGATGGCTGACACCAAGGCACCAAAAAACATCACCTGAACCCACACCGGCACCTGCTGCAAAATATATTCCGGTAAGATGCGCTGTGGATCGCCGCCTTCAGCCATATGGACCTCAATCAACTCAGGTGACAACAAGGACGCCCCATATACAATGAATATGGGCACAAAGCAAAACAACACGTAAAACAAACCACCGAACACCGTGCCTTTAACCGCAATGTTTTCATTGTCTGCCGACATCACCCGTTGGAACACATCTTGTTGCGGGATGGAGCCCAAAGCCAAGGTCACAAAAGCGCCGATAAAACCCAGCACCGCAGCCCAATCCCAGCTGGGCCAAAAATCAAATTTATCGTTCGCAGCAGCGTGGTTAACCACCGTCATCACCCCACCGTCCAGGCGATTGGCTATCAGGTATGCCACCATCAACAAACCAGCCAAGATGGCCATCATTTGAATGAAGTCCATGATCGCCACCGACCACATGCCACCGTAGATGGTATACAACATCACCACCGCCAGGCCCAAGACCATGCCCAATTCAAACGAGATCCAACCCTGGGAAACCAAATTGATGGTCAGCCCCAACGCCACGATTTGGGCAGCCACCCAACCCAAGTAACTGATACAAATGGCAACTGACACCATGACTTCGACGTTGCGACTGAAGCGTTGGCGATAAAAATCGCCAATGGTCATCAGTTTCATGCGGTACAAGCGACGGGCAAAGAACAAACCGACAAACACCAGACACAAACCCGCACCAAAGGGATCAGCCACAATACCAGCCATGCCCTCTTCCATAAAGGTGGCAGGAATCCCCAACACCGCTTCTGACCCAAACCAGGTAGCAAACACCGTGGCAATGGTGATGTAAATAGGCAAAGACCGACCAGCCAATATATAGTCTGTGGAATTATTAACGCGGCGCGCGGCATACAGGCCAATGCAAACAGAAACCATCACGTAGATGATGATAAAGACACCCAAAATACTCATAACAAACCTCGACCCGATAACGGCATCCATTGAACTTGTGGTTCGTGACAAAAATACCGGCTCGATCAGAATATTCTTGGGTGGTTACCGGCACCATTCTTTTGGCGTATTAAAAGATGATTTTGAGCAAAAGAAAAGTGTTTTTTTGGGTGTTTTTAAATTTTTTTGAACGTGCAATGCAAGGCATTAATGCCTTAATAAATCAGGATGTGATTTATGAAAGAATCAGGTGGAGGGTTGCCAATCCAAATTGGGCTTAAGGATGTTCAGAAAATCTGGGGTTTTGCGTTGTTGAGCCGTTTGCAAGACTTCCATGGCCACATCTGCACAGCTACCACAACCGGTGGCGGTGCCAGTCAACAACTGCACGTCCTGCAGCGTTTCTGCGCCCGCTTTGGCGGCATTTTGGATGTCTTTTTCGGTTACACCTTGGCAAATACAAACGTACATAGGGATTAAAATTCTCAACTTGTTTGCAAGTATAAATGTTAATGAGAATGATTGTCAATAACTTATTTGCGATTTATTGCTCAGCCACCTTTCAGTATTTTCATGGCCGCTGCCTTGTTCCTTTCATGGTTGTCAGCTGATGGATTTTGCCGAAAAGTATTCAAAGCCTGTTGTGCCATCTGCTGGGCCTTGTCGCGATCGCCTTCAAGATCATAAACTATGGCCCAAACCAACCTGGTGACAGCCACCGAAACAGAATCCTCACCATCATGTGCAATCAATTTTTCCAGTGTTTCAGGAATCAACCGTTGTAATTCATCCAATTTTTTTTGGGCCAACCACAACGAAAACTGCATGGCCTGAGTGCGTGCATACAAGCGGTGGTCAACGCCATAGGCTTCACTGATCAGTTGCAGTGCTTGGTTGAAATGTTTTTCGGATGCGGCGTGCTCATTCAATGACAAATAACAACGCCCCAAACCGCTTTGGGTATTGACCTCTGCCTGTACAATGCGATTTGATAGCGTATTCAACAATGATTCAGCCCGCAGAAAATAGGCAATGCCCAATTCACATTGTTTAGCCTTTCGGTATTGATGGGCTAAATTTTGACTCATCACCGGCTCATAATAATCTGGAACGGGTAAATGCTTGATGATCTCCAGGATGTTCTTATAGTCCTCAATGGCCGCTTGGTGGTTACCTGATTGACCCAATAACAATGCATAATTGGCCAGAGCTATCAGTGTTTCAGGATGATGAGAACCGTAATGCTGCTTAAACAATTGCAAGCCTTTATCACCTGTTTCAATGGCCGGTTCAAAACGTTTCAAGTCACCCAGAATGGCTGATTCCGTGGCGTACAATTCGGCCAGAAAGATGGGGTCAGGCTCAGGCATTTTTAGGGCGTAGAATCTGGCTTTTTCTGTGGCCGACAAAGACGCCTCAAGCTGTTCTTGTTTAACCTGTAGTCGTGCCTGGGCAAAATACACACTCGCTAACGACTCATTGGGTAAGTCAACAGCCAGGATGTTTTGTTCCATAGACAGCAATTGATTGATGATTTTAGCAGCCGCTTCGGTTTGGTTGGTCCTGAGGTAAATCATCGCCGCAGACTGTAACCCGACCACCCCCAGGTTAGTCACTTGTTCTGTGATTGGCATCACTGCATTGACTTGATTGTATTGTTCCAGGGCTTGGTCAAATTGGCCCATTTGCAAGTAGTCCATGCCCAAATCAAAATGTGCTTGAGCCAGGGCTTTGGGGTCATTGTTTTGTTGCAACAGCAACTCAATCTGCTTGCGGTGGACATTGGCTGCAGCTTCAGTTTGGCCCAATTTAAACTGGATGTTTCCCAACAAAGACAAGGCATTGAGCTTGATTGCGGGCGAATCGTTTGACTCATCTGACAACATTTGTTCACTGGCCACACCAATCAACTCATTCACTGTGATGGGATTTTGTTGATTATTGACCGGATCAGCTTCATCAAAAATACCAAGTAAAAAGTCACTGGTCCATTGGGCTTTTTGGGCTTCTTGCTTCGCCAAATGGGCCTGATTTAAGGCGAACACCAACATGGCCAGGATGCTCACCATGGCCAATATGGCAATGGTTACCGGTAACTTGTGACGACTGATAGATTTTTTAAACCGATAAAACCCATGGTTGGCATAGGTAGGTACCGCTGCCCCTTGTATAAAAAGCAGCAACTCACGACGCAAGTCAGTGGTGTTTTGGTAACGGTCATTGAGGTCAATTTGTAAGCCCTTGTCAATGATACTGCCCAGCTCGCGCTGCAATGCCTGCTCGATTTCTTTGTTGTTAGCAACACCCAACTGTTTGAGCATGGCTGGTCGATTATTTTGGTAATTGAGGTGGCTGCTGGTGATGGGAGTATTGAGCTGTTGAGAATAGTCTGAAAAAGTGGTCGTTGCATCTTTTTTTCTTGGCGATGAACCAGTACACAACTCATACAGCACCGCAGACAGTCCAAAAACATCACTGGCCGTGGTCAGGACTTTGCCCTTGGCTTGTTCTGGTGCTGAATAACTGGGAGTGAACTGTGGCAGATGAAAAGTATCATGCTTATCGCTTAAAGTCTGGGCAATACCAAAATCAACCAGCTTCACTTGACCATCGGTATTCACCAATATGTTGGCCGGCTTGATGTCGCCGTGAACCACCAGGTTCTGATGGGCATATGACACCGCTTCAAGGGCCTGTAATACCAACCCCAACCGACCTTTTAAGTTCAATTGGTGTTGGTCTGCATAATCACTGATAGGTACGCCATCCACCCATTCCATCACAAAATAGGCGATGCCATCTTCACTGGTGCCCCCATCAATCAAACGCGCGATGTGCGGATGTTCGAATTGAGCCAAGGTGCGCATCTCATCCATAAAACGCTGTTTGCTCAAGTCGGAAAAGCCGCCAGATTTGATGATTTTTAAGGCGACCTTTTTATCGAACTGACCGTCTGCTCTTTGCGCCAAAAATACCTGGCCCATACCGCCACTGCCCAACACCTCCGTGGTTTGCCATGCCCCAAATGTTCGTCCCACAATGTCTTTGGGATTGACATGGATTTGCACAGACGCCTCACCCAGTAACTGTTCAACCAAGGGATCGATGGTTTGATCGAGAATGTGAGGCTGTTGGTCAGTTTGCAGCATTTTTTTCAACACTTGTAAGCCTTGTTCACTCAAGTCTGTTGATTGCAAGCGCGCTTGCTGTTCCGCCAAAGCCAACTCAGAAAGCTCATCATACCAAGCCAGGACCTGCTTCCAAGTGGATATGGGCAAATCATTGATTTTAGCTTCAGTCATTAATCATTGCCTTTAACAAGGCCTTGGCTTTATGCCAGATTCGGTCCACACTGCGACTTGATACGCCCAATATCTCGGCAGTTTCAGCGACTGTCATGCCCACAAAATACCGCAAATTAACCACTTCCACCAAGTCTGCATCTACCGACTTCAACTGTTCCAGAGCTTCATTCAGCGCCACCACTTGGGAGCATTCAATGTGCAACTGACTGCCCAACTCGCTCAGGGTGACATCTGACTTTTGATGAGACCTTTTATCAGCCACTTTTTGTCTGGCCACATCGACCAATATGTGCCGCATGGCAAGGGCCGCTGTGGCATAAAAGTGACGGCGGTTGCTCCATTGGTTATTTTCGGCGTTTTGATTTAACTTAAGGTAGGCCTCATGCACCAGCGACGTCGTGTCTAACTCATTATGTTTGGAATGCCCCCTTAATTTGGCATGTGCAATGACTCGCAGCTCCTGATACAACAGGGTCTGAAGGTTTTTATCTTCTAGTGCTGCTTGTAATGATTCGTTGTTCAGCAAGCTGGTCAAAGAACCCATGATTGTTCTCAGAAACTGTGGTTTAATCATGTTACCACAGCCCCTGAGAACTTCACAGCATAGCCAGTCAGTTGTTGATGAACTTAACAACGTTTAGTTATTCAAAATCATCAGCGAAAATCAAATCATCAGGTTGAAATACTGCTCTGATGGTTTGACTTGAACTCATACTGGTCAGACATTCATCATCTTGGTTAACCAAGGGACAATTCAGCCAGGTGGTGAATTCACTGCCAGGTGATGGGGTCGCAAACAACGTGACGATGGTGCCGTTAAAGAACACCTCGGAACAATCAATCCCACAAGCAATACCTGCTGGATTACTGACCACAGAACCTTCGCCAGTGCCCTCTTTTTGTATGGTCAACAGAAATTCATCGTCACCGATGTTGTCATAGACTTCATCAAAACCTGCGTCATACAAACCACCGGCTTGACCGGGCATACCCTGAGGATTGGTATTTTCATTGACTGGAGCATCTTGGTTTTCAATATCAACTTCAGAAGACCATGAAAAAGTATCCTGCAAGCACATGTCCACGCCAGCAGATTCCGCTACTTGACGAGCGTCACCTGCTGCCGGGTTAATCAGTTGAGCAGCACCAAGATAGTACAATCCAGAAGGCCAATCAGAATCATTGTCAATTAAATTACACCCTCCCGTATAACTAGCCCCGGCACTCCTGTCATCAATGCCCAATGAATCTGTAATCAAGCTGTTTTGGATATTAAGAGTTCCTGCCAAAACCACAGCCACACGAGAATGGCTTCCATCAAATGTCCAACTGTTTTCAGCCATTGTCAAATGACTGACTTCGAACAGATCATTTGAGGTATGTCGCAACATAGCATATGCCTCATTCCTGATCATGCCTACACGATTCAGCCGGACTTTTGAGTCAGTATATGATGTAATTAAACCTGCAGCCAGATTGGTGCCTAAATATTCACTTTGTTCAATCACCGTGCGTTGTAATTGGATCATGGATTCTTCGACAGCCACTACTGAGTTCAGATACCTGGCATTTTGAATTTCAGAGCAACGAAACAACAATCCACAATCAGTGGTTTGATCCATAATCAATTGCTGTGTGCTGGCGCCACCGCCCTTGGCAAAGATGGCAGCACCATCTTCGGCTTCACTGCCATTGATATGGGTGTTTTGCAACAGCACAAAGCTGCCTGTTCCATTGATGTAAATGGCACCACCATTTTCAGCAACGTTACCATCAAAAATGACCCGATTGGCTCGGCCGTCAGCAAACACTTCTCCACCGTTGTCTACATATAAACCGCCACCCTCAACGGCATCTAACCCGGCTATGGTGCCACGGCCTTCAATCCTGACGTTGTCCTTGATTTCTAAGTAGCATCCTGTGCGGATGTGTAAATTCCCTCCTCTTAAACCCTGGTTGCGGTGCATTCGACCACGCAAAATAACAGTAGAGTTAGTGCCTGTACAATAGATACCACCACCCAAAATATTGTTGGTGTTGCCATTGAATTGAATCAACGAATTATCCAAAACTTCCAGGTATGCACCACCAGAAACAACAATGCCAGACTGGTTGCTGCTAACCAATACATTATCTAACGTCACCACCGCACCAGCATCGGCCACCAAGGCTCTGGTGGCACTGGTAGAAGACATTTGAATGTTGCGGAATGTCACCACAGAACTGCTTTCATTGGTGGTATTGACTTCGAAGATTTCATTGGCCGTATCACCGATAAAAGTTCGGCCACTGACCGCGCCGAAACAATCCGGGTAACCGCCCACCAATGTCAATTCTCCAGCACCAGAAGAAGACCAATCGGTCAAGACGTAACTGCCATTGCTGTTACCTGTATAAGTGACGGTGTTGGTTAGCCTGATCTCATCAAGCGCATCACCATTCAAGGCCGCAACCAAAAGTGCTTGATCTAATGTGTCATAGACATTGGCACCGTTACAAGTGGCTGAATTTCCAACCCAATACAAGCCAGCATGAGCAAAACTACCAATAAATAAGATCATTGATATCAACAGTATTTTGAATAATTTCATGGGTGATTCCTCTGGTTTAGTTACCAGGACATACGCAGCCAAGTTACAAAACACGCCACAAAAATGAAAATAAAAAAAAGGGCCCAATAAGGACCCTTAGTTACATATGATTCTGTTCAGCCTAGTCTTCAATATCACCTGCATCAGGGTCATTGAACACCGCTTCATCCAATTGATTTTGTGACTTGGCCACAATACAGGTCACGGCCGAATCACCGGTGATATTCACCGCGGTACGGGTCATGTCCAGCAAGCGGTCAATACCCAGAATCATGCCGATGCCCTCAATGGGTAAGCCGGCTTGCAACAACACCCCTTGTAACATCACCAGTCCGGCACTGGGTACGCCAGCAGAGCCGATGGATGCCAGGGTGGCCATCAATACCACCATCACCAATTGGGCACTGGTTAAGTCCACACCATAGGCATTGGCAATGAAAATGGTCGCCACACCCTGCATGATGGCGGTACCGTCCATGTTGATGGTGGCGCCAAAAGGAATGGTGAAAGAAGCCACTGATTTATGCACACCCATGCGTTCGGTAACTGTTCTTAATGTCACTGGAATGGTGGCGTTGGAACTGGAAGTACCAAAAGCAAATGTCACCGCTCCCTTCATTTTCTTTAAGAATGTCAAAGGGTTCAGTCCTGACAAGAGCTTTAACACGATTGGATAGACCACCAGGGCATGGAAAATCAACAAGCCCAGCACGGTGAAGAAATAACCTGCCAAGGCGCTGATGGCATCCAGTCCCAATTCTGCCAGCACTTTGGCCAGGATGGCGAACACCGCGTAAGGTGCGAAATGCATGATCAACATCACCAACTTCATGATCACTTCGTTAAATGACTTGAAGAATTCAGTCACGTGTTCCCCGGCTTTGCCGGCCATGGTGGCACTCAAGCCCAGCAAAATAGCGAAGAAGATAACAGCCAGTAAGTTGCCTTCGGCCATGGCTTTGATGGGGTTGTCAATCAAGGTCAATAACACCTCAACAAATGACTTGCCTTCTTTGGGTACATAGCCAGGATTGGTCGATATGTCTGCGCCAACACCCACACCAATTAACATCGCAAAACTCATGGCCATGCCCAAAGCAATGGCAGTGGTTAATAAATAAAAACCCAAGGTGCGACCACCGATGGAACCCAACATGGCAGGGTCACGCAAGGCCGTGGTGCCACAAAACAATGACACAAACACCAAGGGGACCACCAGCATTTTCAATGACAGGATGAACAGTTGACCAATCACATAAAACAGACCGTTGACCACGTAAGTATCTACCCATGGGACGGCATTGAGTTTTGTGAGGTTCAGAATCAGGCCCAGAGTGGCACCCATCACCATAAAGATAATGATTTTTTTGGTCAATGACATGGCAGTTATAAAATTGAGAAAGCCATCAATGATAGCCTATTTAAGCCGCCAATGCACCTCACCAACGATTGGCATCTGCAGCTTCAAAATCAGCTCGCCATGAATCAGGCAGGGTGCCCTCATGCAATAAGGAACCGCTTTCCAAGGTAGGAAACATCTCTTCATACGACTTCACAACAGTACCTTGTAAACGGTGCATGATGTGTTTGGGTCGCAACTCTGACAGGCTGTGCAATCCGGCAGCACCCAGTAGTTCAGCCAGGTTTTTCATCATCTGGCCATGGTATCTGGCCACCCTTTTGGCTTTGTCTTCTACCACCAACCCAACCACCCGGGCCGGGTCTTGGGTAGCAATACCCGTTGGACAATGGTCGGTGTTACAGGCCCGCGATTGAATGCAACCCAGCGCAAACATCATGCCCCGAGCCGAATTCACTGCATCGGCACCCAGTGCCAGTGCTTTGATCAAGTGAAAAGCTGAAATGATTTTACCGGCAGCGATGATTTTGATGTCCTCACGCAAACCGGTGCCAATCAGGGCGTTATTCACTGTGATCAACGCATCTTTGATGGGTGTACCCACGGAGTTGGTGAACTCAATTGGGGCTGCGCCAGTACCGCCTTCGCTGCCATCCAGGGTAATGAAATCAGGCTTGATGCCGGTTTCTAACATGGCTTTGCAAATGGCCAGAAACTCAACCCGATTGCCCAAACACAGTTTGAAACCGATGGGCTTGCCACCTGACAATTGCCGCAATTGCTGAACAAATAACAACAATCCTTTCGGCGTATCAAAGGCACTGTGGTTGGGTGGTGACAACACATCTTGCCCCATGGTTACGTGGCGAATTTCAGCGATTTCTTGGGTCAGTTTGACTGCTGGCAAAATACCACCATGACCGGGCTTGGCGCCTTGAGACAGTTTGATTTCAATCATCTTCACCGATTCAAATGCCGCTTTTTTGGCAAACAAATCGGGGTCAAATCCACCCACAGCATCCCGACAGCCAAAATAGCCTGTGCCAAATTGAAATATCAAGTCGCCCTCGTGTTTGAGGTGATAGGGGCTGATACCACCCTCGCCGGTGTTGTGGGCAAATCCACCGCGCTTGGCGCCCAGATTCAAAGCTTCAATGGCATTTTTACTTAGCGAGCCATAACTCATGGCTGAAATGTTTAAGGGTTTAGCCACATAGGGTTTTTGGCATTGCGGGCCACCGAAAATAACGGCCAAATCGTTCTCTGCCACATGGGCTGCCGAGACCGAGTGGTTAATCCACTCATAGCCGTCCTGATTGACATCCAAGATGGTGCCAAATGGGCGGGTGTCTTTTTGGCCTTTCGCCCGTTGGTATACCAGTGAACGAAATTCACGCGCTACCGGATTGGCATCCAAATCCGATTCAATAAAGTATTGTTGAATTTCTACCCGAAACGACTCCAACAGGTAGCGAAAATGACCAATAATTGGGTACAAGCGCAACAACGTGCGTTTCTTTTGAAACATGTCGCGCAAACCCAACATAATCAGCGGTCCAATGACGACAAATAACCACCAGGCGCCAGGCCAGTATTGTGCCCAAGCAACCAACACGACTGGAACCACCACCGCAGCGATGGCAAATTGCTGTCTGACTGTCATGGAATCAAAACTCCTTCAATACCCAGCGCACTGGTTTAACTCCTGAATTCAGCAGGTCTTTGCCCGAACCTTTCATGTTATCGCGTTCCATGGGGTCAATAAAATAAGGTTTGCCGTCATTGGGTATCACTTTCACCATCACCAACTCGCCCCGTTGGCGGTATTCTTCGATGGTTTGGTTTTTCTGAATAATCACTTTGACGTGGGTGCTGTCTGCTGCTGGCTGAGTCAGTTCAGACAAGGGTTTGGCATCCTCAATTGCTGTTTGATCAGTGGATTGGCTGGCTGTTTCATTGACTTGATTTTGTGTCCAGCCAGTGTTCAACAGCAAGCACAACAACCCCACAGTCAGGCATTTATGTATCATCTGGTGTACTCCTCGTTGGTCTTCAGTGTCTGCTCAATACCCTGTCAATGAACCTGAGTGACACCGCCCCAGATGCATTCAACGCTGATTTAACATGATACAATGACGGTACATCAAATGACACCAGTTTTTGGGCAATTCCTATGACAATTTTCTTTCGATTTGGATTCTTTACCTTGGCCACTTGGCTGCTGATGGCTTGTGGTGGCGAACCACCCATGGATAAAAATGAACGGTTAACCCAAACCATTCAGGCCATGGAAACGGCCGTCGAAGCCAAAGGACTGGATGATTTTTTCAGTCATGTCAGCGATGACTTTGTCAGTGCTGAACGGGGTTGGAGCAAAAAAGATGCGGAGCGCATTTTGCGCTTGCGTTTGATGCGTCAAAGTTCAGTGCATGTGGTGCAGGTCATCAAAGACATTCAATGGCTGGATGGCGGTGATCAACAAGCCACCGTTGAAGTGGTCGCAGCCATGGCCGGGACCGAGTTCAGTTTAAGTGAAATGCCGGGTTTTCGTGGCGACATGATTCAGTTTATGGTCACCTTTAAGCTGATTGACGATGAATACAAAGTCATCCAAACCGAATGGCAGCGAGCCACTCCCGCTGATTTTGTGTTTTAGCCAAATTCAACGAGCTGGCGCAAATTTTTAAATACCACTTAACTCCTGTTGCTTTGCTCTGCCACGGCATGGGCCATGTCCTGATCACTGGGACTGCTGGCCAGAATCACTTTGGTAAAACCCAATTCATCGGCCAAGTCAGCGATTCTTGCGGCTCCCACTACCACCGGGGATGACAAGACTTGGTCTGTTAAGTCGTTGGGCAACTGTTTGACAAAAGCAGTCAGGATATCACTGCTGGTGGCAGTGAGTATGACCGCATCTTGCTCCGAGTAAAGCTGGCCAATGGCCATCAAATCTAATGGCAACGGCACCCTGAGGTAGGTGTTGATTTGTCTGAAACTGATGCTGTGATTCATGCAATGTGATCTGATCAACTCACGACCTCCTCCGGTGGTGAGGATTTGAATGTTTTGCGGCTGATACACTTTCAACAATTCAACCACACCTTCTGAATTCATCAGCGGATGGTATTCAATGTCTTGGCCAAAATGAGTTTTCCAGGCTTTGGCCACTGCAGGCCCAACAGCAATCACCCGGCTGTCAGCTGCAGGTTTCATTTCAGCATCAATTTTTAAGGCATGGTTGAGCGCATTGACGCTGAGAACCACCCACAGGTCAGCCGGTTGGCGCAGCCAAGCAGGTTCAACTGAGGTGTTGGTTTGGATATCAAAGACCGGTGCCTGAAACACCTTCAATCCCGCTTGAGCATAGACTTCTTCAGCTGTTGCCATGGCTGGAACAGGCCGGGTTATGATTACCGTTTTCATGATTAATCAGCCAGGTCCAGGATCGCGCGAGCCCCTTGGTTCAACAATTCTTCAGCCACATATGCCCCCAGTTTTTCGGGGTCGTAGCCGGTTTGTTTGGCGCTCAAACTTTGGCGGCCATCGGGACTGAAAACAGCTGCTTTCAGTGTGATGGTGTCATCCAGTTGGTAATTTGCCAAAGCACCAATCGCCACTGAACAGGAACCATTCAAACCCGCATTCAAAGCCCGCTCTGCTCGAATGCATTGCCAGGTTGCATGATCTGTCAGTGATCCCAGTACCGTCGCCAGTTCATCATTATTGGCGAGGCATTCAATGCCGATGGCACCTTGTGACACCGCAGGCAACCATTCGGGAGCCTGTAAGCGGCTGCAGATTCTGTCTTCAAAGCCCAGGCGCAGCAAACCGGCTGAGGCGAGGATTATGGCCGCATACTGTCCGTCATCAAGCTTTTGCAAGCGGCTGTTGACATTGCCCCGCAGTGGCCTGACCTCTAAATCCGGCCGCAAAGCCAACAGTTGTGACTGTCGGCGCAAACTGGAAGTCCCAACCACCGCACCTTGGGGTAAGTCACTGAGTTGTTGGTATTCATTGGAGACAAAAGCATCGCTTTCATCGGCCCGGGGAAAAACCGCACAAATTTGAAAATCTTCGGGTAAATCAGCAGGCACGTCTTTCATCGAATGAACTGCCAGATCCGCTTGGCCTGCCAACATGGCTTGCTCCAGTTCTTTAAGGAACAGGCCTTTGCCACCGATTTTATTCAAGGTCACTTCCAAGCGCTGATCACCTTCGGTGGTCATCGGCAACAGCTGAGTTTGATAGGGGGTGTTGGCTTCAATCTGAGCCGCCACATATTCACTTTGCCACATGGCCAGGGCCGATTCTCGGGTGGCGATGGTGATGGTTTTGTTGTTCATAATCCTTGGATGATTTTTTTTAATGCAGGTAATTGCCTGCGGCTGATGACCGGTTGCCAGTCCAGTTTATCCAACATCACCTTGGGTGGTTCACCTGGGGCGCTGTGGATTCCTTGTAAATAATCGGTGTTGATCAGGGCATTGCGATGAACCCTGAACAACAGGCTGAATGCTTGTTCCAATTCAGCCAGGCTTTGGTCAATCAATAATGTCTGATCACACAAATGCGCGGTGACGTATTTATCCTCTGCCACCAGACAAATGATGTCTGTGATGGCCACCATGATCACCTCGTTGCCTTTTTTGACCCGTATTTTATCATGACCACAACTGATTCCGACTTTTTCCAGTGCTTGTTTCAGGCGTTCGGCGGTCAGGGGTTTGAGTATGTAGTCTACCGCTGAAATATCAAAAGCCTGAAGCGCAAATTCATCATGGGCGGTTGAAAAAATGATGGGAATTCCAGGGTGTTTTTGTTTGATGATGGCGGCCGCTTCCATGCCATCCATGGCGGGCATTTCAATGTCCATGAAAACCAGATCTGGCAAATGTTTGGTGGTCATTGCCACGCCCTCTTCTCCATGGCTGGCTTCCAACACCTGGTCATACTCAAAATGGCTCAGCATCTTTTTCAGACGCAACCGCGCCAACGGTTCATCATCCACAATCAAAATTTTCACTCGCTCACCTCCCAGCTGGCTTCAAATTGATCTCCGGCCGCCACCTGCATGGTCACCCGGTTACCGTATACCAGATTTAACCTTTGTCGGATGTTTGCCAATCCAGTATTCGCCCCGGATTTGATTTTCTCTGGACGATAAGGGTTACTGACTGACACCCTAAATCCAGTTGTTGTGGCTTGCACGCTGATGTGAATGGTGCCGCCATCGGTCAAATGCTGGATACCATGAATCACCGCATTCTCAATCAACGGCTGAATCGATAACAACGGCACTTGGGTATCCATCAATGCCGCATCGATGTCCCACTCTACCGTTAACCGATCCATCAACCTCAACTTTTCAATGGCCAGGTATTCTTTGGCCCAGGCCAATTCCTCATCCAGGGTGGTCATGTTTTTGTCCTGATTGGAAAAAGCTCGGCGAAACAAGCTGGATAAATTAATCACGGCTTTTTCAGCTGCTGGTGGATCAACACTGATCAGGGTGGCAATCGAGTTCAATGAGTTGTACAGAAAATGGGGTTTAATCCTGGCTTGTAGAGCATGTAATTGTGCCTTACTCAAAGCCGCTACTTGGCCGGCCCACTGATCTTGTACGTAAAAATAGCGCATCAATGCCAGCACCGTCATGGCGGTGGCCACACTGATTTTCAAAGCGGTCAAGCGACTGTTATCAATGAGATCAAACATCAGAACTTGATCCATCCATCCCATCAATTGGGTGTATGCCGTGGCCAGCACCCAAGTAGTCAGTAACACTAAACCCACACCGATGAAAACGTTGAAACGGTTGAAAAAGGTTCGCAACCAGGTCAACAAAACAATGACGCTGATGGCGATCAGTTGTGCCAACATGCTCAGCATGGCCAATTGGTTCCAATAGCTGTACTCGAAACTCATGAAACTCAATGAATAAACTACCACCATCATTTCAGCCACCACAATCACGGTGAAAATCCGCATGGTGGAAGAAAAATCGGCCAACCAGGGTTGAACTTTAGAATTTGCTTGTAGTTTGCTGGCCATTTATTTTGTGTCCAAAAAGGTAAAAACTCGTCGTTTTGGTTGATTTATTGACTATTTTATAGAAAAATCCGACATGTTTAGTATTCAATTTTTAATTTGGTCATGAAATTTTTACTCATTCTAATCACGATTGTAACAGCATCTGGCACCGCCTTTGCTGGTGATGATTCGTGCCAGGTTAATTTGTTGAAACCCAAAATCAACCCTTCTGTGATTGCCGAGGAAGACAGCCAACCAGCCAGGTTGACAGTGGCCGAAGCCCGCTTGCGTTTGCAGCAAACCCGCCAAGATCAGCAGCGCACTGAAGAGGAAAGCCAGGATACTGCACAAGTAGACAATGCTCAGGTTGATGGCGAAGAGGCTCCTGCAGAAGCAGAAGAAAACAAAAAATCCTCACGCTTGGGTGGCATTTTTGACATCTTGCTGCCTTCTAAACTCAGAAACCCAGTCAAGTAACCCAGCAACTGATTTTCCGTATCCCACTCCTTACCCAGCAGCAGGACCTGTCGTTATGAATTCGCTCAAGGCTTTTCAGCAGTTTGTTCATCAACACATCCCATTGGTTAGCCAGATGCAACTTCAATTAAACAGCATCTGTGCTGACACCCTGCTGGCCACAGCACCATTACAACCCAACATCAATGACAAAGGCACTGTTTTTGGCGGCAGCAGCTCGGCATTGATGACCATTTGCGGCTGGTCGCTAATCAAGTACCATTTGGAAGCCCAGGGCTTGGACCATGATGTGGTGATCCACCGAGCCGACACCCAGTGGACCCGAGCCCAAACCGATGACCTGCACATCAAAGCCATGTTAAAAACCCCGATTAACTGGGCGACGTGGACCGCCGAATTTTTACGCAAAAACCGCAGCACCCGAATTCACGTTAACAACGAAGTCCAAAACCAACAGGGTCAAATTTGCACCGCCATGGCGGGTACATACGTGGTCTTAAAAAAATAATTTCAACAGCATCTGATTGGTTTTTTTAATTTTTTTTTAATCAGGGTTATGTCATACTCACTGTTGTCATTGATTTCAAAAAAAGGAAGGGAGCATGAAAAAACTGATCATCTTCATCGTCATTTGTGCCTTGCTGGCTGGTTGCAAAGGCCGGATGACCAAAAAAAGGGCGTTGGATCATACACTGTATCAATACGCCAAAGTCATGAGGTGGGCTGATTACAATACCGCCATGACTTTTTTTTCACCTGATATGGAAGATCGGTTCAAACCTTCAACCACCGATATCGAACGCATGAAACAGTTTGGTGTCAGTTCTTATGTTGCCTCGCCCATCTTGCCTGGTGCCGAAGAAGATCAAATCATTCAAGACGTCCAAATCAAGTTGTACAACATCCACACCAAACGGGAAAAGGTCATCATCGACCGACAGATCTGGGAATACGATGCCGATACCAAACGCTGGCTGCTGATTTCTGGTTTGCCAGACATTGTCAATTGACCCACAACCGCTTCACATGTCCGACCTGATTCTGATCCGACAATTACAAGTGGATGCCATCATTGGTATCCATGACTTTGAAAAACAGGCCACCCAGCCGCTGATGTTTGACCTTGACCTGGGTTTTGATTGTAGCCAGGCAGCCCAATCCGATGACATCAAGGACGCCTTGAACTACTTTGCTGTTTGTGAAACCATCACCTCATGGGTGGCAGCCAGTCGCTGTGAACTGCTTGAATCACTGGCAGCTCAGTTGATTGATGTGTTGTTCGCCGAATACCCTTGTGAAAGCATCCAACTAACCATTCACAAACCTCAGGCTGTGGGCAACGCGCAGGCAGTTGGCCTCAGCCTGTTCAGACAACGCCCAACTGTTTAGCCAGGGGTGTAATAGGTGGCGGCTCCTGGACCCACTGGCATACCCAAGACAAACACCCATAAATAAAACAACAATGTCCAGCCCACAAAGAAGATGATGCTGTACGGCAACATGGTGGCAATCAAAGTACCAATGCCCAAGTCCTTCTTATACTGCGTGGCAACTGCCAAGATCAAACCAAAATAGCTCATCATCGGAGTGATGACGTTGGTGACCGAATCACCAATACGATAGGCTGCTTGAATGGTTTCTGGTGCATAACCAATCAGCATCAACATCGGCACAAAAATCGGTGCGGTAACCGCCCACTGCGCTGAAGCACTGCCCAATGACAAATTAACCATGCCGCAGACCATGATGAAAAACACAAAAATCATGGGGCCATCTAAGCCCAGCATTTGTAACATGGCAGCCCCTTTAACGGCCATCACAGTACCCAAGTTGGTCCATTTAAAGAAGGCCACAAATTGCGCCGCGAAAAACACCAGCACAATGTACATGCCCATGCTACTCATGCCTTTACTCATGGCATCAATCACATCGCGATCACCCTTCATGGTGCCAGCGACTTTGCCGTACACAAAACCCGGGATGGCAAAAGTTATGAAGATATAAACCACAATGCCTTTGAGGAAAGGGGAGTTTTTCACGCCACCGGTTTCAACATTGCGCAACACGCCCCACTCGGGTACCACAGTCAATGCCAGAATCGCCGCCAAGATCAGAAACGACAGGCCCGCCATGCGCAAGCCTCTCTTTTCTGCCGCCGTAACATCATCCACCGATTGTTTGCCCAATTCGATACTGGCCTCATCGCTGTTGTAGGGCCCCAGTCGGGGTTCCACAATTTTCTCTGTCACAAAGGCACCCATGATCACGATCAACAAAGTACTGATCATCATGAAATACCAATTGACCTCGGCACCCACCAAATAAGTCGGATCCAGCATTTGTGCTGCTTCCTGTGTGATCCCCGATAACAGAGGATCAACCGTACCAATCAATAAATTGGCACTGTAGCCGGCGGACACCCCGGCAAACGCCGCGGCCAATCCGGCCAATGGGTGACGACCCAATGAGTGAAATATCAAAGCCGCCATCGGAATCAGTACCACATAGCCCAATTCAGAAGCGGTGTTAGAAACCACTCCGGCGAAGACAATCATGACGGTAACCATGCGCTTGGAAGCACCGATAACCAACGAGCGCATCAATGCCGACAACATACCGGAATGTTCTGCGACGGAAACACCAAGCAAGGCCACCAAAACGGTTCCCAGCGGCGTAAATCCGGTGAAATTGGTGACCAGGCTTTGGACTATCCACCGCAAGCCTTCTGCCGACATCAAGGAATTCACCTGAATCATTCCATCAAGCTCACGTTTGTCCGAGCCCTCGGGCCGCGGATCGGGCACACTCATGCCCAGCCATTCAGCCAGACCACTGAACAGCACAATGAATAAACAAAACAGCGCAAACAAGGTGATGGGATGTGGCAACAAATTACCCAACCATTCAACAGTGGCCAGAAATTTAGCAAACCAACCTTTATTCGGATTGTCAGGGGTTTGGGGGTTAGGGGCAGTCGTGGATTCGGTGTTCAAAACGCAGTCCTCTTGATTTTTTTACAATTCAAAATACCATGCCAACCAAGTGGCTGACACATGCCAGTCGCCCATGATACACCAAACCGACCCCCTGTTTTAAACCCGTGGGGAACAAACCTTCATTTTTTCAGTCAATACAAGGAATGGGTTAAGCCGATGCATGCGCTTTACCATCCACTAAGGGTTAGCAACGTTACTGTGGCCCGTTAATAAAAGAGGTCTTCATGAATATTTTTAAACACCTTTGGCTGTCAGCCATTCTTACCTCGTCTGCAATTTCGGTGCAAGCTGCACCGGACAAGCAACAAGCCAGCAAAGAGCACCTTGAAAAAGTGTTACAACCCATCACCAATGGCACCATCACCGTGGAGGCGGTGAATGACACCCCTTTGACTGGTATCAAAGAGGCCATCATCAAAAATGGCAACACGCAGGAAATTATCTACGTGAGTGATAATGGCGAATTCATGTTTGACGGCAACCTGATGAACATCAAACAACGCAGCAACCTCACCGAACAAACCCAGAAAAGTCTGCGTACCGAACTGATGAACAGTTTCAAAGCGAACCACAAAACCATCGACTTTTTACCTGAACAAATGACTGATCACATCACGGTGTTTACCGATATTGACTGTGGTTATTGTCGCAAACTACACCAGGAAATTGAAGACTACAATGATTTAGGCATTGGTGTTTCATACCTGTTTTTCCCACGCACTGGACTGAACACCGCTTCTCATCAAAAAGCCATCAATGTCTGGTGTGCCGAAGACCAACAACAGGCCATGACCTTAGCCAAAGGAGGCCAAGATTTACCACCTTTGCAATGCGATAATCCCATCGAGTCACAATTCAATTTGGGCATCGGAGCCGGTGTACACAAAGTCGGCACCCCAGCCGTGATGTTTGCCGATGGCACCCTGATGCCAGGGTACCTGCCGGCTGCCCAAATGAAACAACGCATCACCCAAGTTAAAACCAGCCAATGATGACTTCACCATGAGCGGCATCATTATCATGGGTTCATCACGCGGTGATGGTGACACCGCCAAGGCTGTGAATGAACTGGCAAGAATCACCCAATTTGAAGTGTTGAATTTAAATGAACTGAATTTCAGTGATTACGACTACGAATCCAATAATTCAGGCGATGATTTCCTGCCCACCATCCGCCGAGTGGTGGCAGATTACGATCACATCGTCTGGGCCACCCCGGTTTATTGGTACAGCATGAGTGCCCTGATGAAGCGATTTATAGACCGCATTTCTGATTGCCTGCGCATCGAAAAAGCAACCGGCAGACAGTTTCGCGGCATGTCGATGTCTTTGCTGAGCGTCAGCAATGATGTGCGCAACCCCCACTTTGCCACGCCCTTTGAGTTGACTGCGGAGTACCTGGGCATGAGTTACTTGGGAGATCAGCACGTGGTGGTTGATGGGAACGAAGCTCGATCAATCAAAGAACAACTTCGAAACTGGCCAGGCATTTTTCAAATTGAATGATGGTTATCCCACGCCAAATTGCGCTAATAAGTTAAGGATTTTTGCAGTCATTTCGGCTACCATGTTGGCTTTTGAAAAACTGAGCCGAGATGAGTCAGGAAATTGACAACAACCAAACCACCGACCCCAATGTCGTATTCCTGGAACAAACCATTTTGGACATGGAAAACGAACTGTCCAACGCCTCATTTGGCGGTGATCGCCAAAAAATCCCCCTGTTAATGAAACAACTCAAAGAAGCCCGCCGCATACTGTCCAAAATGACCGGTGAGGAATAACTCCCTGGAAAGCTGCACAGCAGCCTTTCCTTGGATACCCTCGTGTAACAACCAAAAAGTAAATTCTGTTTAACTGAATTTTAGCTGAATTATTTAAGGCTTAAAATGACTCGAATTTCGCATTCTTAACGCCTGTAAGGAAAGACATTTGAAATCTTTGCATTTTATGTTTAACCTCTGTCATTTTTATGCTTAGGAGGGCTTGCCATGAAACCAACTAAAATCCTGTTTACTGCTGTCCTGATTGGGACTGCACTGATTGGGTGCCAAGATAACAATAACACCCAAACATTACCGCCTGATTTGGTGAGAATTACATACCATGCCATTAACGACAGTGATGGCAACTGTAAACCAGAATACCAAGCCATTACGCGCAAGAACAAAGACGGTGCTCCTGAAAATCAACTTTACATCATTTATGGAGAAACTGAATATTTTGACCACACAGGTAAAATGAAGCTTAACGAAGTGCCTTTTCAAGTCAAAATGTATGAGCAAATTTTCGGCTTACCGTCCGATGGTGTGTTATGCGAAAATTTGAACATCAAAATCACCCTTGAAGAATGTGTCTATGACTACCCCAGCGAACGAAGTGGCTGCCCAGATATTGAGGTGATTGGTGCTGATAATTTTGCTGGAATTGAAATCATTCCTATTAATTAATCCCCCAAACAATAAAAAAGGGCTGGAAACCAGCCCTTTTTTATTGGAGTTACCTGATAACTATTTTTACATGACTTCCTCTGCGCACTCCTGTGCATTTTTAATGGCATCGGCTTGGATTTCTTCCATGTTGCCTGTTTTTTGCGCAGCCAATACGGCTTCATAGTCCGTTTTTTTGACGTTACAAGTACAGACCTTTTTGCTTTGCTCCCGCATGTCCTCTGGTACGCTTTCAAGCTGTGTGTCACATGCCTTCAGCGCGGCCTCTTTCATTTGTTCAGCATCCATAGAAAATCCCGTTGATGCCACCATAATCAAAATAATAATGATTGTTTTCTTCATATTAAGCTCCTAGATATTGGCTTAGTTTTAAAAGGACGTTCAATGTACTCTTTGTCCTTATTCAAAAGTTCAGAACAGCGTCACAGTTTCCAATTTAACCAGTCTTTTTAACGCCTAACTAGCTGAATATTAACGATATAATAACAGCGATTGGCAATTAACTCTGAGCCACTGGTTGATCCATGTGGCATTGTTCCAAATACTTTTTCCTCACATAAGCCACCGACTCTTCAAAATGATTATCCAAGTGATTCATGATCTCATCGGTTAAGACTGTTTGACCATCATGATGACCACTCCATTTAATCAATTGCAGAATGGATGGAATCAAATCCAAACCTTTGTCAGTCAGGTGATACAGTTTTTGACGGCCATTGTCAGGATCCTTGCACTGGGTGATTAAGCCATGTTCAGTGAGTTTTTTCAGGCGGTTGGCCAAGATGTTGGTGGCCACGCCTTCATCGCTTTCAATGAACTGCTGGTAACGGCAACAACCTTTGAACAACATGTCCCTGATAATCAGAAAGCTCCATTTATCACCCAGTATTTCCAATACATAGGTCATGGGGCAAAGGGTTAATTTATAGGAGGTATTTTTGGTCATGATGAAATAATACACATAACACTTGCTTTTTGCAAGTTATTAAGTAAACTGGTAATAACTTTCATTTTGCAAGTAGTTGAGGTTTGTCATGAAAAAGTATTTGTTGTTCTCCACATTGGCTTATGCACTGATTTCCTTGTTGATTGAAATCATGATGTCTGGCCGGCCAGGCTTTACCACCTTTGCAGGATTTCATTGGTTTCTCAATGCCAATATTCTCACTGTTGACCATTTATTGACTTGGGTTTTGCAAGGTCTTGGGTTGAGCTTTGCCGGTTACCTGTACATCAACAAAGCCACTCCGCTGTTCGATGGTGTGCGTTTTGGACTGATCACGGGTTTGCTGTTTCTGATGCTGATGCTGTTTAACATGATGGTGCATTTGGATGCAGTCTCATACCAGTTTTTCGCTGAGGCTTTGTTGCCACTGACTGGCCTGTATCTGCTTGGCTTTGCCATCTCTGGTTGGTTCTTTGGTTTGCTGTATGAAGCCTTTGGTCCCCAGCACTCGTCACCAGAACATTTGTGGTCTCTGCCTTAACAGCAGACTGTCAGGGATGGTGAGCTAACATCTGGTTAGGGATTGAAAATGACTTTATGACATTCACGTTTCAATCCCTTTGTGGTGATTATAATTAAATGTTTTTTGGATGTTGATGACCGCATGTATGCGTTTTTGTCAGGTCAAAAGCTCCTGTTTTATTAACATTATTTTGGCAACACTGTTTTGGATAAACCATGAACATCAAATATCACATCATCACTCTGACACTGCTGTTCATTTGTCTGATGACGGCATCGGCCTCAACACAACAAGCAACTGCTGAACCGACACTCAATCAAGAGCAAATGGCATTAAAGCAAGCTCTAAACGATCAACCCAGTTGGATCAAAACAGTCTATCAGTCGAAAAATTATCGCATGCAATGGTCAGACAGTGACCAGCCCAATTCAAATTTTACTGACTTGATTAAAACCATCAAAAAAGCCGATCAATGGGCCTTAGTCCCACAAAATTATCCGATCGATGCCCTACAGAAAATGGCGTCTCAATCAAACACCGAAAGAGAAATATTCACCACCCGTGTTTACTTGCGGTTTTTGCATGACCTGGTCTCGGGGCGAACCACACCGATGATTGATTACAGCGATGAGTTTGCGGAAGAACGGTTGATGGACAAAGGCGCACTGATACAAACAGCATTCAACAGTGGTGACATCATGCGCTTCCTCAAGAACGCCACCACCGATAATATTTTGGTACAACAGCTAACTCAAACTTTAAAAAAATACCGTTCCTATCTACAGGAAAAACCATGGCAGACCCTCACCATGTCTGGCAACAAGCTAGAAGAAGGGATGCAAGATTCAGCCGTTACAGCCATTCGCAAGCGCCTGCAAGCCGAAGGCTTTTTATCACCCACTGAAGAGTCAAAAAATCCTGAATTATTTGATCCTGCCATGACGCAAGCCATCGAAGATTTTCAATCCAGCCGCAGTATGTTGGTGGACGGCATTATCGGCGAAGACACCATCAAAGCCTTAAATGAGCCTTTGTCTGATTTAGTCAAGAAACTTGAAATCAACATTGAACGGGCGCGCTGGTTACCGAAAACTTTGGGTAAAAAAGCCATTTTAGTCAACATTGCTGACTACCAATTACACCTGTATGAACAAGATCAATTATATCAAAGCATCAATGTGGTGGTCGGCACAGATCGTAACGAAACCCCAGTATTTGCAGAAAACATGTCCCGGGTGGTTATTAACCCCTACTGGAATATCCCCAGAAGCATTGTTCGAAATGAACTGGCGGTTAAAATGCTTGAAGACCCTGAATATTTACAATCCAAACAAATCGAAGTGTTGAGCGGTTGGGAAGAGAACCCTGAAGTATTGGATGACAGTGAAGTGGATTGGGAAGCGGCCTCCAAAGGTGATTTTTCATTCCGTTTGCGACAAAAACCTGGCAAAGACAATTCGTTGGGGCTGATCAAATTCCTGTTTCCAAATGAACATGATGTCTACCTCCATGACACCCCAGCAGAAGCCTTGTTCGATAAAGACAAACGCGCCTTTTCCCACGGCTGCATCCGCGTGGAAGATCCCATCGCACTGGCAGATTTTGTGTTCAATCACACCGACGAATGGGACGCCGATAAAGTACAAGCCCAAATCGATTCAAAAGAACAAATGACCATCGAATTGGCACAAGAAATACCGGTTTACATCACTTATTTCACGGCTTGGACTGACGTCAATGGCCAAGTGAAGTTTTCACGCGACATCTATGACCGTGATCAGGCTTTGATTCATAAGCTGGAGAGGTAACACCGGGCCTGGGGGCAGTTAAATCAGCGGCCCCACCGTGCTTTGTGGCCCCGCGCATCCACATGCACGAAAGGACCGCGTACGCTGTTGGCTTGGTACTCACCGACGCCGCCTGACAAACCAATGGCTGTGAATACCTTGTCCAATTCATCGGCCATGTCATACAGCAAGGCGGCATCTTTGCGGTTTATTTTGCCATCCTTATTGATGTCGTCCATCCAGCCATTTTTGGGCTGGTAGTCCACATAAACATCTGCCGCGTCACCAAAAACGTGTCGACTGTACTGAACATTACCTATAGATTTGTTGTAATACGGGGTGCGGTACCCGCTCATCACAAATAAAGTATCAGCGGCTATGTCTTGGCTCCTGACTTCAGCCAATAAACGCTCTAACTTCAACACCAAAGCCGGCCTGACCAACAAATACTTCACCTCGCTGTTGGTTTTTTGCTTGCACAAAAACTGTTTCAACTTAAAGTTTGGTGATATGGCCAACTCACTCATCGCAGGTGTGTATTCGATTAACCCTGCCGGTGGCAAATATTTGGGGTTATTGCGCAAGGCTTTGTCCGGATATGCGCCAATGCGGTAACCATTGAGCACACCGTTTTCTGCTTCATCCAGGGGTCGCATAACGAAAACGTGGACAGACATCACTTCCTGGGTGTCCTGGCTGGTGATGTTTACATGATAAACGCCTGGTTCTTTCGGCGCTTGCCATGACAAGTTGGTTGGTCCTTGCAAGGTGTCTTGTGCACCCATTGACTCAAACTTAAATTGGCGTTCTGAGTTGGGTGGCACTTGAACATCGAACTCAATGAGCTCATCTGGCATAGCCACAGCAAAAAATTGAGCATAGTTCACGCTCAACTCTTGAATCTCTACGTTAAAACTGACGGTCTCTTTAGCCATCGAAATCGTAGCTTTTGTGTCGGTGTCCGCTATAGCCGAACCAAACACCAGGGCAAGGGCCAAATAAGTGAGGATTGCAAGGGTTGTAAACTGTCGCATGTCATACATAACAAGTCCTTTTGTTTGGACTCATTTTATTGTGAATGGGTATTAATAGGTTGGTATGAATTGCTCGAATTCAAGTCAATCATCTAGAAATGGCTGACGGCCCACCTTTCAAACTGCAAGCATCACAATGTCATAAATCAAATGATCTGGCTGGTCCTCATCAACGCTGGCCAACATCATTTTCTGATCTTCTGCCGATTTACCCTGCAATAATTTATCTGCTTCATTCAATGGCTGTCCGGGAAAATACATTTGCGTCACCACTTCATGATATCCAGCCTTGCTGACTTTAAAGTGGATGTGAGGCGGTCTGGACCATTCGGGAGTAACCGAATAAGCCCCTGGAACCACTGTTTTGAAACGAAAGCTTCCCCCAGTACCACTTTGAACAATCGCCCATGACTGAAAGTTCGGATCGATAGGTGCTGGGTTTTGATCGTGTGGGTGGTGGTATCTACCGGCTGCATTGGCTTGCCAAATATCCACTGTCGCACCCTCAATCGGTTGACCATTGCCATCAATAACGCGACCACTGAGGATAACATGGTCTCCCAATGCCACGCCCTCTTGTCCTTTAACTTGAGTTAAATCAAAATCCTGATCAGCTTGAGGTGTGAGCGGATAAAAAGGCCCTTCCATTTCATGGGGCGTGGCTTTATTGGCCCAGACCGACTGGCTTAATAACACACCCGCACCACCAGCTAAACTGCGATTGATAAACGTTCTTCGATCTGTTTTTTTCATACTCAACACCCTTTGGCTTTGTTTAAATAGTGAAATGTCTTATGCTGCCAGGCTTGAATTACCTTGTCATTCAACACCAACACCATTCGACTGACACCCATGTTACGTCTAAAGTGTGCTTTCACAAAGAAAATAGACACTTATTACTTCGTTTAAAACTTTCACAAATGGTACCCGTTTCCTCAATGGTAGTGATCAATGTGTTCATGACGACTGTGGTCATTGGCTTTTGCCACCGCAGCCAACATCGCATCTATGGTCCCTCGGTCATACCACCGGCCATTGTTGATGACTGCTGCTATTTCTCGGGTGTTGTTGATATCCAACAATGGATCACCATCCAACAACAACAAATCAGCCTGAAACCCAGCCTCTATGCGTCCAGTTTTTAATTTCATCCAGTCAGCCGGCGCTCTGGTCGCTGCATACAAAGCCTGAGATGCAGTGAACCCTGCACCAGCCAATGCCACCAACTCATCATGCAAAGAAAAACCGGGTACCATCACCGGTACATTGGCATCGGTTCCAGCCAGCACTTTAACACCTTGTTCAGTCATGGCTTCAAGCAATATGACATGGGCTTGGGCATAGGCCTGCCAATACAAACGATTGCCCGCCAACCGCTCTTCCGGGTAATCATGTGACAGTCGATAAATGTTCACCTCTGGCAACCAACCCATCACCCGGATTGACGGCAGGGTGGACTCGGAGATGCCCGGATTGACATACTGCAGTTTCACATCCGTCAAAGCCTGATCGATGGCATGTTTTTGTGTAACCAAAGACCGCATCAGATCCAAGGTTGAAACCACCGCCATGTCATGTTTGGTTAACTGCTTGGCAATGGCTTCACTGCGCTGCTTCACAAAAGCCAGAAACTCAGTGGTTGAGTGGCGATCGTAGCCACCAAATTCACGGTCTAATGCTTTCACCAACTCTTCCACATGAGCCAAATCCTTTAATTGCGATCCCCAAATTTCAGACAGTTCAATGGTTTGGGGAATGTGACCTAAAATTGGCAGTCCAACATGTTCAGCTGCTTGATTGAAGGCGGTAAAATGTTCTGCGCTTAACTTGGTGTAAATCTTGATGGCATCAAAACCACTATCCTTTAATGCTTGCATGTCTTGAGCCACTGATTGGGCGTCAGTAACGTTGTTGATTTTGGCTGTCCAACGGTTAAACCATCCTGCCAACATGCCACTGCTGTTGTGACGCCGCGAAGCCACAAACAAATCAGGTCCTGGTCGTCCAGCTTGGATTTCTTCACGCCATTGCAAGTGTTCCTCGCTGCCATTCATTTCCCGAATATGAGTCACACCATTGGCCAGATACAACAACAAGTCATTCGGGCTTTGCCACAAATGCACGTGTGAATCAATCAAACCAGGAATCAGGTATTGGTCGGTGGCATCGATGGTGGCAAATCCTGTCGGAATGTTTTGTTCACTGCCCACATACTTAATTTCACCGTGGCTGATTAAAACCGTTTGTTTTGGCAGCATTTGTTCGCCGTCCGCTGACAGGACGTTGACATTAACCAATGCCATGGCATCTTGCCCACGCTGAAAGGGGCTTGGATCTACCACTTGCGTGTGAGCACCCCAATATTGATTCACCTCATTATTCAACCACAGTAAAAAAACAAGGGTCGATAACAACCACACGAACAACAACCCATAGCCCACTTTTTTAAGTTTTCTGATTTGCATAAGATCTTTCCAGTTGAAAAGTCTTTATGGTAGGTCTGGCCAATATTTCAGTCTGATCGATTCTGAAAAAAAGCTGATTGATTATTGATTTACGCCTTTTTTCGGTATTCGGAAGGCGTCATGCCAACGACTTTCTTGAATGCCCGGTTGAAAGGTGCCAATGAGTTGAAGCCGTGGTTTAAGGCCACTGTCAAGATAGGAATGTGGGCATTTTCCGGGTTCTTTAATGCCACTTTAATGGCTTCTATTCGATAACCATTGATGTAACTGCTGAAATTATTGAAGCCCAGATTGAGGTTGATAAATGACCGCAGCCTGGGCGCGCCTACACCGAGTTGGCTGGCCAAGCTGTCGATCGTGAGGTTGGCTTGTAAATAACCTCTTTCATCTTCCAGGACTCGTTGTAATTGCTGTTGAAGTTGTCGGTCTCTGGCACTTAATTCAATGGCTTGCTCTGCAGTTTTGGGTTTGAAAGTAAAAGTACCCGGCGTGATGCCAAGTAACCACCCATTCATGACCACAATGGCAGGAAACAAACTGACCACATTGATGGTCGACTGATGTTCTTGCCACAGCATCGAACCCAAAACGATGTTCAAGGTAACGCAAAAGGCAATGATCAAAACCACGTAGATTCGCGAATTACGGCGCTGTTCAAGCAAGTCATCTTTTCTACCCAAAACCACCACCGCCAGCATGTGGGTGACCACTGAAAATGACAGACAATAGATCAGATAAGGCCACCATCCTGGCAAACCACCAAGCCATCCAAAAAGCACCAGCCGTTCCATCAACATGGAACCTGCCAAGACAGTCGCCACCAACACATGCCAGACTTTGACGGTGAAATCATGGCGGAACAAGGCCAACACAAACAACCACACCGCACTGAGCAAAAACACATCAGTGATTCTGAACAATTGACGGAAGATAACTGGTAACTCAAAAACCGGTGGGGCATGACCTAAAAACAAGCCCAATAAACACAACATGGTGATGAGTAACAACACCGAGGGTGTTGATTTCGGCAAATCCCGCACAGCCAACACCGCGGTCATCAGTATCATCCCAACACTGGCAAACCGAAAAAAAGCATCAAGCCAAATCATGTGGTGTTATTTGAGGTTGCGTTGTCTGACCACTTCATATAGGGTGATGCCGGTAGCGACCGACACGTTCAGGCTTTGCACCTGGCCGGCCATCGGTAAATGAATCAAATGATCACAGGATTGTTTGACCAAATGCCTGAGGCCTTTGCCTTCGTTACCGACCACAACGGCGATGGGACCAGTCAGGTCAGTTTGGTAAATATCGCGACTGTTTTCTTCCAGTGCCGTGCCATAGACCCACACCCCGGCGGCTTTGATGGCTTCAATGGCACGCGCCAGGTTTGTGACTTGAAAAATTTTTAAATGTTCTACCGCGCCAGCAGCAGTTTTGTGGGTCACCGCAGTGATGCCAGCAGACTTGTCTTTGCTGAATACCACAGCGGTCACGCCAGCGGCATCGGCACTGCGCAAACAAGCACCTAAATTTCTGGGGTCTTCAATACAGTCCAGCACCAAAATCAAGGGGTTTTCCCAGTTGGGCAGTTGCGCTTTGAGGTCTTTTTCTGACAACAGTTGTACGTGGGCAATGCGCGCAACCACGCCTTGGTGGCGATCATCAACCATGCGGTCAAGGTCTTGTAAGCTGACCCGCTCAAGCGGTAGTTTTGATTTTTCAATCAGCCCTAATAAGCTCAGTAAGCGTTTGTTTTGCGCGTCTTTTTGTAGCCAAATTTCCTGTACTTGATCTCCGGCTTTCAAAGCCATTTCAACCGCATGGATACCGAAGATCAGGTTGTTGGTTTGTTCATCCATTTACTTTTTCTTGCGTCGTCGACGTTTTTTATCTCCACCTTCTGAATTCTTTTTCTTGCCTGAAGTTTTTTCATTGGCGTGCTTTTTCTTACCTGAATTTTTATCCTTGTGGCGTTTTTTCTTGCCACCTGGCTTGCCGGCATCGTCTTCTTTGGCTGCCCGCTTCAATTCGCCTTTGGCATTGATTTTGCCGATGTAGTCAAAATCAATTTTGCGGTCATCCAAATCAACCGCCGCGACTTTAACCATCAACTGGTCGGTCAGTCGAAACTCATTGCCACCGCGTTCACCGGTGAGTTGATGACGCACCGCATCATGGTGATAATAATCATTGGGTAGTGAGGTGACATGGATCAAACCATCCACCTGGTATTGTTCCAATTGCACGAACAAGCCAAAGCGGGTCACACCGGACACCGTACCAACCATTTCATCACCGATAAACTGTTGCATAAACAAACATTTCAAGCGTGCATCCACTTCACGCGATGCCATCTCGGCACGCCGTTCGGTCATCGAACATTGTTTGTTCATTTCCTCAGCCTGCGCTTCGCTGTAAATGTAAGGCTCATTTTTATGGTAAACAATGTGATCTATGGCCCGATGTACCATCAAATCAGGGTAGCGTCTGATCGGTGAGGTGAAATGCGCGTAATGCGTCAATGCCAAGCCAAAGTGGCCGGCGTTAGTGGCTTCGTAGCTGGCCAACGATTGTGAGCGCAAGACCACTTGTTCAATCAGGTTCTTGTCTTCGCGGTGTTGAATCTGATCCAACAACTTGGTCAGGTCTTTAGGCGTTGGGTTGTCCCTGAAGTTGGGTTTTATGCCCAGACCTTTGAGGAAAGTCACCAGGTCTTTGACTTTGCTCTCTGGCGGTGGGTTATGGCAACGGAAAGAAGCCGGCACACCATGCTTTTCGATGAATTTAGCTGCACACACATTGGCAGAAATCATGAAGTTCTCAATCAGTTTGTGGGCGTCATTGCGGGTGTATTGCTGGATATTGGAAACCATGCCATCAGAACCAATCTCAATGAAGACATCAGTAGAATTGAACTCAATGCCGCCGCGGGCCATTTTTTCCTGTTGCAGCAATTGATATAGTGTGTACTGGTGATCCAGCGATTCAGTCACCGATTGCGGCCAACCTTTGCTGTTCTCCCCGGTTTCTAAATAAGCCCAGGCTTCATCATAAGTGATGCGGGCATGGGAATGCATCAAGCCACGGTAAAACTCATAAGACTGAATTTCACCGGCACCATTGATGTGCATTTCGCAGACCATACTCAAACGATCGACATTGGGATTCAATGAACAAATGCCATTGGACAATTCCAACGGCAGCATGGGAATCACTTTGCCAGGGAAATAAACCGAAGTACCGCGGTTATAAGCTTCTTTGTCTAATGGGTATTGTGGACGCACATAAGTAGAGACATCGGCAATGGCCACCAATAACTTATAACCATTGGCGGTTGGCTCGACATACACGGCATCATCAAAATCACGGGCATCGGCACCATCAATGGTCACCAAGGGCAGCTCGCGGATGTCTTTGTGTGGACCGAGGGTAGCCGGATCGACTGTTTTGGGGATTTGGTTGCGGTAATTCTCAACCGCATCTGGCCACTCATGTGGTAAGCCTTCACTGACAATGGTCAGTTGCATCGACAGTTCATGGTTTAACTGCTGTCCCAAGATGGCAATCACTTCCCCAAATGCGGGTCGGTGTTTGTCTGGGTATTTGTTGATACTGACGGTAACGTAGTCATTGTGTTTGGCGGTCCCCATGGCTTCATTGGGAATCATGATGTCGCTGATGCGGGCATTATCGGCCTTAACATAGGCCATGCCTTCCTCGTCTACCAGGCGCCCGGCAATGGTTGAATGGGCCCGTTGCAGCACTTCAACAATGAAAGCATCGTACTTGCCATTGCCTTTGTATGCAGGCTGCACATCGGCCAGTACCACATCACCATCCATCACCATGCGCATTTGTTTGGGGGTGATGAAAGCGTCGTCTTCCAGTTCGTCAGAAATTAAGAACCCAAAACCATCGCTGTGGGCACTGACGCGCCCCTGAGTGAGGTCCAGTTTCTTGCGCACACCATAACCACCACGGCGGTTGACCAACAACTGGCCGTCTCTGACCATACTGCGCAAGCGGTGTCGCAGGCCTTCAAATTGTTCATCATTCTGAATGCCAATTTTGCTGGCAATGGTCTCCAGTTTGAGTAATTTTTTTTCTTGTTCTAAAAATTGAATCAGCGCTGTGCGGCTGGGAATGGGGTGTTCGTATTGTTTGGCTTGATCGTTAAATTCCGGATCAGGGATATTAAAAGGGTTTTTCATGGCGTCATTATACACGTTTGAATCTTGTTTCCCTTCTTTTTGCGCATCAGGTCATGGCAAGTATTGCGCACAATGTAGACTGAAATAAATACTTTTATTTTGTGGATTCGGTTCGCAAAAAACCGGCTTCACAAGATGGCTTTATAGGAGCCAGGCTCTGATTGGCTACGCCAACCAACCGCCTAGCATCGCTTATCTAGCTTCCCTGACCACCCGTTTGCCATGAGTTTATTTTGATTCCCTTCTTTTTGCTGATGAGGTTTTGAGCTCCGGCCACGCTCATCGTCAGCTTCAAAATTGCTGGATTAATTTATGATTTTGTCCAGTTAGCAAAAAACCGGCTGCATTAGTTGGCTTTATAGGAGCCAAGCTCTGTTCAGCTTCGCTGACCAGCCGCTTGTCATGGCGTATCTAGCTTCCCTTCTTGGCCTACATGGATTGTAGGTCTGCCGCGTGAGCAGGATGCGGAAGCGACAATGCAAGCCGACCAACCACTTGCCATGGGTGTATCTTGACTCCCTTCTATGTATTTCAGAATCATGTCGTTCCGAGTGAGCGCAGCGAGTCGAGGAATCTCCTACAGATAAGCGTGTTGTTTAATTAAGGGTAGAGGAGTACTGATGGGGGTCCCTCGGCTTTGCTCGAGATGACAAGTAAAAAGTGTAGTTCCGAGCGAGCGTAGGCCAGGCAATGGAGATAATACGGTAGGTCGTGAATCGAGGAATACCCAAGGGGCTGACCATCTCAACTTTATCGAAATTCAACAAACAACAGAACGTCATTGCGAGGAGCGAAGCGACGCGGCAACCTCCTTAATCTGCCGCAATGTAAAAAAACCAGAACTTCATTCCGAGCGAGCGCAGGCCAGGCAATGGAGATAATGCGGCAGGTCGTGAGTCGAGGAATCCCCAAAAAATACCCACCACCTACTCATAACAATGGAGCATACAATCCACTGGTTCAATGGTAAAATGGCCGAAACCACCAAAACAAATACCATGATTAAAGCAGAAGTTGTTGAAGACATTGTAAACAAAGCCGAGCAATTTATTCCAGAAGACCTCAAATCCATGCGCCAGGAATTTGGACAAAACATGAAATCCATCCTCACTGCCACTTTGCAAAAAGCCGACTTGGTCACCCGTGAAGAGTTTGAGGTGCAAAAGGCCGTACTGGCAAAAACCCGCGCCAAACTGGATGCCCTGGAAAAGCAACTGGACCAACTGAACGGGTAACTCATACCTGAAATTCACCACAATCAGCCAATTTAACGCTGGTTTCTTGACATCACATCGGGTAAAGTACGCCATCCGTTCACCGCAACGGCTTCTTTGTTGGGAAAATCCAGCAAACATTGGACTTCAACGTTCATTAAATAACACAGGGCTGCTATGCCCATAAGACAACATTGGGCACAAGGCCCAAAAGCGTGCACAACACAGAGACAACCCTCCCATAGTTTTTCCTGATGATTTGTTGCACAACACCAAACGTGCAGACAGATGACTTACAGAAACCGTCCAAAAGGACCTGACCTTTCTGTCACACAACCAGAGAAATACATGAAATTTACCGAGCTGGGTTTATCTAAACCCTTGCAACAAGCTGTGGCTGAACAAGGCTACGACACCCCTTCGCCGATTCAGGCCCAAGCCATTCCTGCCGTGTTATCCGGCAAAGATGTGATGGCTGCAGCCCAAACCGGAACCGGCAAAACCGCTGGCTTTACTTTACCCATTTTGGAACTGCTCAGTCGCGGTAAAGGCGCCAGATTTAACAGCGCCCGAGCCTTGATTCTGACCCCAACCCGTGAGCTCGCAGCGCAGGTTGAAGCCAGTGTTACCACTTATGGCAAGCACATGGACCTGCGTTCCACAGTGGTCTTTGGTGGCGTTAAAATCAACCCACAAATGCAACGACTGCGACGTGGTGTTGATGTGTTGGTGGCCACACCAGGTCGCTTACTGGATTTGTACGGCCAAAATGCCGTGCATTTTGAAGACCTGGAAGTTTTGGTATTGGATGAAGCCGATCGCATGCTAGACATGGGATTCATTCATGACATCAAACGCATCATTAAACTGTTACCCAAAAAACGTCAAAACCTGATGTTCTCGGCCACGTTTTCTCCTGAAATCAGACAACTGGCCAAAACCTTTACCCACCACCCGGTGGAAATTTCGGTCAGCCCGGAAGTGACCACGGCTGAAAAAGTCGCACAAAAAATGCACCCGGTGGATAAAAAGCGCAAGAAAGAATTGCTGCTTCACTTGGTGGCCAATGGCCAATGGCAACAAGTACTGGTCTTCAGCCGCACCAAACACGGTGCCAACAAGCTGTCAGACTATTTGAATAAATTCGGCGTCACCTCTTTGGCCATTCATGGCAACAAAAGCCAGGGTGCCAGAACCCGGGCCTTGGCAGAATTCAAACAAGGCAAAGTTCGCGTGCTGGTAGCCACTGACATTGCCGCCCGTGGCATCGACATTGACCTGTTACCACACGTGGTTAACTTTGACTTACCTAACGTCCCAGAAGATTACGTGCATCGCATTGGTCGTACTGGCCGTGCCGGTGCCGAAGGCGAAGCCGTGTCATTGGTCAGTGCCGATGAATTTGCGCAACTGTTCGATATCGAAAAATTACTGGGACACAAGCTGCAGCGCGAGTACGTCGATGATTTTGAGCCACAACATGAAGTGCCAGAGTCCAAACAAGCCGCCCGAGCGGTACAGTCGGCTCAACCCAAACGCCGACAGCCTAATCCACGCCAGCCCAACCCAAGACGCAAGCCCAAACCACAGGCAGCCAAGCAACACGGTCGCTCTCAGCACCAGGATAACGAGCAAGCCAGTCGTCAGGACCAGCAAGGCGCTGACTTCAAACGCAAGAAAAAGCCCAAGAAGCCCAAAGCCAGGCCATTTGTTAAAGCCGCAGTCAAAGAAAAATGGGCCAACCGCACGCCAGCTGAAAATGAAGCGGCACGCGAGCGCATCCGCCAGGCCCAAGAAGGCCGCATGCGCATGGGCAAGACACCTTGGAGTCAAGACGAGGATGAGATCTCAGGCAATCGCCGCAAAAAATCCAACAAAGGATCAAGTAATCGTCCAGGCCAAGGCAAAGGTGCTGGTAAAAACCGACGCCAAAGCACTTCAGGATCTAAATCAGGTTCACAAAGCAGGCGATCAGGCCAAGGTCAGCATAAAAGCAAAGGCGGTCAGCATCAAGGCAACCGCAGCAAACAAGGCGGTAACCGTTGAAGAAACTGGGTCTGTTTGTTGATGTGCAAAACATCTATTACACCACCCGGGATGCCTACGGACGGTCTTTCGACTACCGTGCCTTTTGGCAGCATCTTAAAAGCCAAGGCGACATTGTTATCGCCAATGCTTATGCCATAGAGCGCAACCACGAAGCCCAAAAGAAGTTTCAGGCAGCGCTCAGGCACATGGGGTTTGAGGTCAAACTCAAACCCTATATTCAGCGCAGTGATGGCTCATCCAAAGGCGACTGGGATGTGGGCATCACCATTGACATCATGGCATCGATCACAGAGGTTGATGAAGTGGTGTTGTTGTCAGGCGACGGCGATTTTGCCCTGTTGTTGGAACACATCCGAGATCGCCACCAAACCCAAAGCCACGTTTACGGCGTCCCCGACTTAACCGCCAATGCCCTGATCAACGCCGCCACCGAATACACCCCCATCCACCCCAAATGGTTGCAGACATAAAAAAAGCACCCCAAGGATGCTTTTTTTGAAAGGCGTGCCAACGCCTCATTCTGGCGGGATGGTCCACTGAGAGGTCATACCCACAATCATCGGCCAATCTGAATTACTGGTGATGATGATTTCTCCATTTTTAACCTCCAGTGTGTCCTTTTCTTTGGTGTGTTCAACGACACCACCAAACAAGAAAGGACCAATCATAATACCTGATTCGGTTTCCCACTTCTCCTTCATGTAAGTGGCAAAACTTGACCCGCCTTTGATGGTGATGGTAGGACGGTAACCAGCAATCAAACGATCATAAATCCGACACAAGGCGCCACCTTCTCCGAAAAAGTAATTGTCTGAGCCATTGTTGAACTCAGAAAATCCTTTGGTGTAAGGCCCACGTGCATACGTGGTCAGGTTGCTGCCACTGAACCAGTCACCGGCATTTACGTCTATCGAAACCAGATCCTGGAAGGCAATGGAAATTTCATAGGTTTCATCAAATTTACTCCAATCGATTTTTTCATAGCTGCCTTCGGCTTCAATGCCAATAAAATCAAAATCAAAGCCCAATGCTGCAGCACCATAGGTTTTCTCGTAATTGTACTGCTGAGTTTCAGAATTGAAGGTAACTTGGCTGGGTGTGCCTTTACTGGCATTTCCGCCAAAATTATTGTCAGTAATTTTTTCCACGTAGTTATATGGGTTGCTGGGCACTGTGCCCCAGGTCCGCAGCTGAATGGATTTACCGCTGTTAGGATCTGTCACAAAACTTTGGTAGTCGGTGTTGTTGTAAGTTTTCTGAATGTCCTCAATGGGACCTGAAATGCGAGCCACATACTCATTGAGTTGTTGAGAAGCACGCTCCATGTTCTTTTTAGCCTGACTGATTTGCATTGCCAAACCGGCCTGACCTGGATCGTTCAACCACTTTTCGAAAGCTTCACCGGTACCACCAGTCTGATTTTTCCATTGGTTTTTGGCTTGTTCATAAGTATTGGTGTACTTGGTGGTCATGTTGGTTAGCTGGTCATTGAGCTCTTGGTATTGTGGGTTTTGCTCATAGTCTCCCAGCGCCAGCCAGGTGAACCAGTTGTGGTAAGCATTATCAAATCCAGATTGCGAACCTGCGGCACCATCATTGACGTTGGCAGCTGGATTGGCGGGCACGGTATTGAGCACCTGGTACTGCTCATAGGTGAAGCTGTTGGCCACTGGATCCCTGCCACCCCAATCCCAAGGTGTGTAAGGATAAATGAGTTGTAAGGCTTCACCGGTTTTGAGTTTAACTTGATTGGACAGTCCTTCCATGTATTGCAACCAAAGTGTTTTTTGTGATACTTGTTTTGTCATGATATAACTCCTGAATAGTATATAAAAATGTCCAGCTTGGCATCGACCCAAACAACAGTCGATGCAAAACCAGTGATGCCATTCTCAGTCACGACACCACCACAAGTCCTTTCTGTTAGTTTGAGTCTTCTTACCAAAACCTTTCGGCATGAAAATGTTTACGCTATACAATGATTTCGAGATAAAATGTACAGATTAAAAAGTTATATTTGTTCATTTGATGTCTTTGTTGTTGACACAAAAAAGCTTCTTGTTGGGGGAATGGTTGGTTAAACCTGGACTCAATCAGTTGCAAAAGCGTGGCGAAACCACCAGCATTGAGCCAAAACTGATGGAAGTTTTACTTTGCTTGTGTCGGGCGGCTCCGCAGGTGGTGCACACCAACGACTTGATTGAAGACTGCTGGCCCAACCAGTTCATCAGCGACAACCCAGTCCATAAATGCGTTGCACAGCTGCGCAAAGCCCTGAAAGATGATGCCCGCAAACCCCAATACATTAAAACCATTCCCAAAAAGGGTTATGCCATAGTTAGCACGGTGAAAGACCTTGATTTTAATCAACCCCGACGCACTCAGTTGTGGCAAGAGGGCCCACCCTACCTCGGTAGCCAACCCTATGAAAAACACCACCAGGACATTTTTTTTGGTCGCCAAAAAGCCACCTCACAACTGAAAAAATTAATCAACCAAGCTGATCAAAATCATGCGCCCGGCATACTCATCATGGGCAGTGCCAAAGTGGGCAAAACCTCAATACTTCAGGCAGCCATATTGCCGTTTATCGAACAGCCCAAAAAACCATTCAAGCATTTACAGCATCAACCCCTGTACCTGTCCCTGGATGCCATCAATCTTCAACACTTGGATACCATAAAATCGGCATTGAAAACCAACCAGTCTGTCACCTCACATGACCACCCTGGCTCAACGGATCAAAGACCGGTGTTGGTGATTGATCAATTAGAACGGTGTTTATTAGCAGACACAGATGATGCTGAATTGTTACTGCAATTTTTGTTATCGCTTTGCCTTGAGAAAAAGTATTTGTTGTTACTGATCTGTAACCACGAACATTATGCCGAACTGATGTCGATAGATGCCTTCCATGAATTGAAAAGCCAGTTAATCAACCATGACATCAGGCCCTTAACTGACGATGAAATTGATCAAATCATCACTTTACCTGTGGCTGCAGCAGGTTTGGGGTTTGAGTACGACACCGAGCGTTTTGAGTCATTGTCTGCGGTGATTCGGCGTGACGCGCTCGAATTGCGTCGGGCGTTACCCACCATCAGCCAGGCCATGAAAGACCTCTGCATTCATCACAATGAAAGTCACCAACTGACTTTCACAGCCTATGAATCCATGGGTCGTTTGACTGGTCTAATCAGCAACAAAGCCGAAACTGTATTCAGCCAATGCAACGAAACACAGATGGCAGCTTTCAAAGCCTGTTTACCAGCACTGGTATCTTGCCCAAACGACGAACCTCCGAAGCTTAATACCGTCAACATCCACGCGATTACCAATGACCAGGCACTGGTGGTCATCAATCGCTTGATCAGGTCCGACCTGGTCAGCACAGAAAATATCCAAGGCCACATGTTCATTACCTTGGTTCACCGCTCGTTACTGACCGATTGCCCATCTTTGCGAGGCTGGTTGGTTAACAATCGCTTACAACTCAGTATTCAGTCCGAAATCAGTCAACAGGCCCGCTTGTGGGAAAGTCACCAACGTCATCCCGGGTATTTACTGAAAAACCCATGGTTGCTTGCCCATGCTGACACCGATGGAATGGATCCGGCTACCCATAAATTCTACCGGCAATCCATGCGCCAACAAAGTCAGGTTAAGCACATCAAAGTGGCGGTTATGTCTGGTGTGTTTTTGTTGTTGTTGACCGTCACTGGTTTGTGGATCAGCCACCGGGAGACCAATGCGGCATTAACGACCAGTCAGCAACAGGCCGAAACATTGAACGCTTTCATCATTCGTGACTTAAAAGAAAAACTACAACCCATTGGTCAACTTGATCTGCTTAAAATGCTGGGATCAAAGGTGCTCAACTATTACCAAAATAACCCGGCAGTCATCAACAGCTCCCGCTTTCATCACATTGAAGCACTCAACACCCTCGCCGAAGTGGCCATCAACCAAGGACAGCATGATGAAGCCAAAGTCCACCTGACACAGGCTCACTTATTGCACAAGCAGGCTACCATGAAAGACAAAAACCTGTTTTTGATTAACCAAACCCACTACTGGTCAGGTTACCTGGCCTACCAGCAACAAAACTGGTCGGTGGCAGAACAACATTGGCGAATCTACCTACACAACACCCGAACCATGACCCACAGCGAGCCTGAAAATTCTGAATGGATTTTGGAACAGTCTTATGCATTGAATAACATGGGCTCATTGATGTTGAAGCAAAACCAAGCCCAACAGGCAGCTGAATTCATAGCCGATTCAGCACACTTAAAGTGGCAGTTGCACCAACAAGCACCACGCAACACCCAGTTGTTGGCAGACTTATCTGATACCATATCTTGGCAAGCTCAGGTCATGAGTGATAACAACCAACTGGCTAAAGCCAACAGTTTATTACAGGAATCACTGAAACAAGCACAACAGCTGGTCAGCCTCGAGCCTAACAACAACCAATGGAATCATCGCTTGGCCCTGGCCTGGTATCGACTGAGTTTAAGCTATTTTGACTTGGGTCGTTTAGACCAAGCCAAGCGGCATGGAAAATCTGCACATGAGCAATTCATCCACTTGGTACAAATTGATCCTGAAAACCTGGCCTGGAACCGCACCCTAATCAATACCGCTACCTTGCTGGCCAAAATACACCGTGCTCAGGGACAGTTAGATACCGCCCAAACATACCTGAATCAGGGGCTCAATCGGTTAGATAAATACCCAACTGACAGCCGCAGTTTACCGGCATTCCTACGATTACAGTTCAATTTAAAATCAGAGTCCAGTCAAATCATGACCGCTTTGGGCCAACACCAATCGGCACTTGATCTTTATAGCACCGTATATCAAACCCAGACTGGAGGACAACCTTTGCAAGTTTCTGAGCAACCCGGAGACTTGCTTGATAACGTCAGAAAATTGGTGCTATTTGCTGAATTGAGGTTGGCTGCTGACCATACCATTGATTTGAGACAAATCAGGCAAGCACAACAAGCACTGTCACCACTGACCGACCAGTTCAATCACAAGGCCATTGCCCTGCACTTGAAATTGGCTGGTCTGATTGATGACCCGCCCAAAGAGGAATACCAAAATTTTATGAACAAAATCCAATTTAAAAACCCAGATTACTTAATCCCCAAGGAGTCCATATGAACATACAGCTCAGCGTCGCCAAAGTCGAATTTGGTGGGAACACCGGTGAAGGCCAATATTTTTATGCTTTCTCACCACAAACCGTCATCATCAAAAAAGACCATTCGCCCATTCAAATTGAGTTTACCCAAAGCACCGCTGCAAATTTTGAAATGATTTCCTTACTCAGTTCTGATGGCCAAGCTTCATTCACCAGTCCGGTTTACAGCAAAGGCAACCGCCACATGGAACTGAAAACCAACAACCCTGGGCAGCGACTGATCAATGTTTCGGTGGTGGTTAAGGACAACTCCACAGGACAACTCATCAATTGTGACCCACAGGTATTGAACGATCCGGATCCTGACATTTGAGCAGCAAAGCCCCACACACCATGAAGTGGGGGGCTTTTTTTCAATACCATGTTTGACTGTTTAAGGGCAAGCATTGGTACCACAGTTGGCCAAATACAAATGTGTCTGTGCCGCCGTTAATTTACCGGCATGCTGAGCAGCCAGAAAAGCAGAGCGGCACAATGACTGGCCTGGCATGGCGGGTATCGCCGCCACGGCATTGAGCCTGTCTACATAGCCTTGGATGCTGACCTGACAAACAAAAGCTGGTTGCCCTGCTTGAATACCTAAGCCGGCGGGCCAGACCCCGCTCAAATAACTGTTGCCCTGACAGTTTGGTGGTGCCGGGTTGTGCCTCACCGTGACGTGCAAGTTGGTGGCGGCATTGAAAGTGGTGTGGATGTCTGGCGCACCACCGGTTAAGTCACATACCCATAAGTGTTGATTACCGGGACTCAAGCTTTTACACAATCCTGAAGTCACTGCTGCACCATACATGCGCAAAGCATCACAAGTGTTTACCTGTGCCTGAGACTGATTGAACCAAGCCATAGATAACAAAGCGAAAAATAAGGTGTTGAGTTTTTGTTGTTTCATGATGTACTCCCAATTAAGTTTTGAATGATTTATATCCAGATCAAGATTATTTTTGATGCAGTTTATAAAAGACTTTTCAAATGCAGTGAGACACTGCCTTTGTGGTTTCCAATTTAAATTTCAGCGGCACAAAAGTTCTTACCAAAACATGGAGAATGCCGGAGAATGACTAAAGGACGCCTTTGGGGCTTAAAGATACTGCAATCTCATCTTTCAGTGAAATTGGTGGCTGGTCATCTGACCAATATATATCGGCTTGTACTCAATGATTTCAAATTCACGGATGTTGGCCATATCGCGCCACAACAAGGCATGGCCTTTGGTGTGTTTAAACAGGCCAACCCGGCGTTGAAACTTTTGTGCTTCTCTTTCAGTCGCTGGTCTGACGGCACCCAATTTGACCACCAATCGCATCGCCGGTGGCGAATGGAATCGACCTTTAAATAAGGATTTCAACCAATACCACCGCCCCGCATTGACTGCCATGATGGTGGCCATTTCACAGCTTTCGGCATTTAAGGGGATGTTTTTCGTGAATTTTTGAAAGAACCACCCATGGTTTAAATCTTCAAGCACCACACTGCCGATGGGGGTGACGTGAGGCAGGCCTTCAACACTGACGGTGGCTATGGAACAAAACACAGCTTGCGAAAACAGTGGTTTGATTTTTTCTTTGAACAATTTTTCATTGATGTTCATGATGCACTCCAAAGACAAAATTTCACTTTAGCGAAATCATGTGGTTCTCAAAACGGTAAACATACCTTGAGGTATGCTGAGATGCAATGTAACATACCCCAAGGTATGCTGCAATTAATTTCGATACTATCGTATGCTCTTTGGTAGATTTGATGCGGCGCTTTACCAGCAGCAACGAAAACTTATAGAACAATAAATAGGTGAATACTTTGAAAAATCACTTGACTCATGAGGCACGCCATTGACTGACAACAACAGCAAACTAGCCTGGTTACGAATGGGCATCCACACCCTCGACACCCTGGGCTGGCGCGCGCTCAAAATCAATGAAATGGGGCAAAAGCTGGGGGTCACCAAAGGCAGCTTTTACCACTGGTTTGACTCCAAAAGTGATTATGACCAACAGCTACTCGCTTATTGGAAACAACGCTACACCCAAGGTTTTATTGAACAGGCAGAAACCGGCCACACCAGCCAGGAAAAGCTGGCTCTACTCGGTCAACAATGCATCGATGGCGCCATCGAAGGCAACCGCCTGGAATTTGAGATCAATGCCTGGTCATTTCAAGACGATACGGTGAAGGCTTTTGTGACCTCGGTGTATGAACAACGCCACCAGTATTTAATCAAATTATTGTCTGACATTTACGACGACCCAAAACAAGTCGAAAAACATGGTCTGATTTTGTACTCACTGGTGATCGGGGTTGACCTGTTTTACCGGCAACTGACACGCGCCGAACTGGAGTTGATATTTTCAGATTATTTGCAGTAAAAACGAACCACCTTGTATACGCGCGTATTTAGGCGCAACGCATGGCTCAAAGATTAGCTTCAATCAAACCCATCAGCAAAAATCAAATCCAAAGATTCGGTGTAAAAACGCAGGTCGACGCGTTTGATGTTGCCCTGGTTGTCGGCAATTTCAGCCAAAATGTGGCGTTCTGATTGATTCACTGGTAAAGGGTTATCAAGGTTGATTTCATAAACCCCATCAGTGGTGTTAATCACCAAATCGCTGAGCTCTGTCATGGCTGGCCTGCCATTGACCACAAAGTTGGCTTGGATGGACAGTGAGTTCAGGTCGATACCCGAGTTGCCATCAGCCAAACCAAAACGCAACACCTGAACAGGATCAAGGTTAACGTTGGGTCGTGGCAAGCTGATGGTCAAGGTGGGTTTCAAATCATCCAGAAACCAACCCATGCCAGGGTTGCCACGAATTACCGACTGATCAATGGGCGCACCCAAGTCAATCCATCGGGCCACCACCATTTTTTCAGCCATGCTGAGACTGGTCATACCGCCAGCCGGATGAGCGGCACTGGGCACATAATCTAAATCAGCCTCGTTGGGATTGGCCCCTACCGGCAAGGTGTTGGCATCACCTGGCACACTTTCTGTGGGGTGGTCGGCATTCGACCAACCGTCCAAGCGCTCACCAAACAGCACCCAAGTCAACAAACTGCGGCGGCTTTGGAATTTACGGACGTAACGACTGGCGTTGGTTTGTCGCCAGCTGCCATTTTGAATCACTGGCGAATGGCCGTGTTCAGCACTTTCATCGCGAGCCAGGCGGCGGTAATCACCCGGTAAATCATCCTCCATACTCAGGTCAGACAAGTCCAACTGTCCGGCCAGTTGTGTGTCATTGTGGCAACTGATACAGTGGTTCTGCAAGATGGGTCTGATGTCTTGGAAAAATTCCACATCAACCACTGCTGAGGGCACCTCGTTGATGCCATTTTCTCCACCCAAGTCTCGAGTCACCAACGGAGTGGTTTTGGAAAAATCTTGTACGCTGTAATCCGGCTGGTTGGCAGCAGTGGCACCGAAAGGTAAGGGCTGTTGACTGTGGGCGTGACAGCCACCACAATCAGCTCGCACTTCACCAGGACGCACCTGGTGCCAGGTTTGCGACATGTTCAGCACCATGCCCAGGCGGTCAATGGTCTGAAAGGTGAATGGTGTATCGGCAGGAATTTTAACCAGAAAACTGGTGTCTGGATTGCCTTCTGCATCCAATACGGGTGAACCATCACTGTTGAATTTTCGCACTGGAATTTCACCCATGATACGCAATCGCTCATTGGCGTGGTTGTAATAGTCAGTGGCGGTGCCATGGTGAGCAGCATTCGGTCCATAGCGCCGGTCGGTGTTAGGCTCCATGGCCAGCAGGCGAATCGCCCATATGTCTGTATCGTCATATTTACCGGCATCTGCGCCCTGCCAGCTCCAGTTGCTGCTGGCCCTGTTTTCCGAAGTGTTGAACGGATCCAAACCATCAAAATCAGCATCGCCTCGGCCTGGAAACGTGTCGCGTTTGTAGAGGCTGCTGGATCCAACCAGCCCAAATGGCGTGCCGGCAGGCAAATTGACGTGTTCACCACCGTCATTGGGTAACCAAGGTCGCTGATCGGGTTCTGCCTGTCCATGGATGGCAGACCACGGCACCACGGCACGGGGCCAGGCTTCATTGAAATCCGGGTCATTTTTGATCAACACCAGATCCTCAGGACGCCACACTTGTTCAGTGTTTTCAATCACGTATAAGCCACCATCGTAATACGGTAGCGTGGTGGGGCGGTTCAAATCGTTGGCTGGACCCGGGGTCCAAACCACCAACAAATCATTACCAGGTGCTGCCGATGGCTGAGTAAATTTACCCACCCGGTCGACGTTGTTGTCTCCGATGGGTGCGGCACTGTCGCCGGGGTGAGTCATCGGCGTCACCGCCTCATAGCCCCAGGGTGTGAATGACATCTGAAAGGGCTGTAAACCAATCGATTGGCTGACGGTTTGTTCTATCGTTGGATTCAGCCCCGGATATGGGCTGCCGAACTTGGGGGTGCCCGGCGGAACGTCCAAAGGCATTTTGTACAAGGCACCAAAACCATTGTTATTGAGGTTGTAATACTGTTCAACAATCACCTCACCGGCTGAGTTTTGGGTCATGAAGTGGAAGGCGTTGGGGGAAGTCATGGCACTGACCAAAGGTTCCCACTGGCGACCATCAGGTTCAATGAGCCAGATGCCCCACAAACGCCGGTCCCGGATGCCTTGGGCCTCATAACTGGAGAACATCAAACGGCCGTCATTCAAGATGGTTGGATGTAAAGCACTGCCCAGGGTCATCGGTGCGATGGCTTCCACATTGTTGCCATCAATGTCCATCACATACAATTGCATGGCGGGGTTGGTGAAACCTTTGGTGGGAACCAGGCCGTTGCGGTTGCTGGTGAATGCCAGCTTCCCGCCAGGTAATGGCATCGGACCCAAGTTCAAAATACCATAGCCCAATCGGTTGTATTGACTGTCTGGGTCAAGGGGGTTGGTCTCGTCCCAATGACCCGCGCCGGTGTTGGGTGTGAACTCCCCAAATGTCAGCTGCTCAATCACCCGACTGTGTAGGTTGATGCGATAAATATCGGCGCCCTGATAAGGCAAATCTCCACGTTGGGTATTCAAACTAGTGGGACTTAAATCATGAAACAAACTGTAATACACCCAGTTGGCATCGAATGACACCACTGGATCGGTGACCCCACAGAATTCACAATCCACCAGTACTTCTTCTGAGCCATCGGGATGCAACAACATCAAATCAGCGCCCGGGTCCATGCGTCCTGGATGAAATATCTCTGGCCAAGTGGTGTTCACCATGTCACCAAACCGGGCTTGTCTGACATAAACAATGTCGTAGTTAATCTGGGCCTGTGCTTCGCGCCACGAAGCAACCAACAAAAGTAAAAGGACGGTGACAGAAAGTTTGTTGACCATGGTGACGACCTGAAGTGACTTGAATGTTTCTATTCTACCGGCAGCCCTACAGTCTTAAAGAGAACCGACTCACAATTATTCGGCCTAATTTCTTGCACCTTAACTGGGTTTAAACCCACCACAATGAGTCAATTTTCGTCAAATAAACTGTTATCAGCTTGTTGAATTGTTCTAAAAACACCACTCAGTTCGCATTTTCAACCGTTTGTCCTTAAATCAACGCCTGAAGCAACACAAAAAGACGCCACCAACGGTATAGTTTAGGATGAGGTGAAAACATGAAAACCAGCAAAATCTTCAATGTCAACAGGCTGCTGACTGTGGTCATGGCTGTTAGCACAACAACTGCTTTGGCCGGTGGCACCGGGCCATTTGACGATGAATTTGAAGACACTGTAGACTTGTTGAATAACAACACCAGCGCTTGGTCCGTACTGGGTGCAGGCAGCATGGATGAACGGGCCACCACTTTGACCATGGACAGTGGCTTGTTAACGGTGGTGCCAGAAATTTTTTCCATGAACAGTTGGTTTGAGGACGAATACGGTCCTTTGGTCTACCAAAATGTCACGGGTAACTTTGCTGCCGTGATCAGTCTGCGGGTCTCACAAACGGCTGACATTGATCAGCCACCTGATACCGGATTCAACGCCGGCGGTTTCGTGATTCGAGATGCCTCCGGCACCCACAACGGCGATGAAAACTGGGTGATGTACAACATGGGTGGACAAGGACAAAATGGTGTCACCTTTGCCCGGGAAATGAAAAAGACAGTTAACTCAACCTCCAACCTGTATCTGACCGAACAAATCGGCATGGAAGAATACCTCATGGCTTGTCGGGTGGGCAATGTCTTTTATTTCTACTACTGGGCTGAAGCCATCGGAGGCTGGCGCCAGGAAACCTTCTACAATGAATTCGATGTCGATGGCGTGTCCACTACCACATGGCGCAACTCCGGTTCAGTAACGCCAGAGATCACCCCAGCCGGAGTGGGACAGGCCAATCCCATGTTTTTCGATCATGACCTGATGCCCAACACTTTGCAACTGGGCCTGATGGGCGGTGCCTGGAGCAACAGCGACAATGGGGTTAGAGCCGATTTTGATTTTATCCGTTTTGCCAGCACCCCGCCCCAATCACAGGCCGATTGCACGGCTGAATTTGAGTTTATTGATGATGTAATCTTTGCCCATGGCTTTGAATGATTTTCAGCGCTTTTTTTTCTGAATCGATTTCATCAGCCCTTGTCGGATAAAATCAAGCCGGTCTTTGTGAATGGCCCACCACAAGCGTCTGAGCATGGTTTTTCTGGTCCGGGCTTTGGATTGGCGGTGCGCATTCGCATCCAGCGCTGCCAGCTGTTTGGCTAACACCGCTGCCGCCTGATTCAGCTCCTCCTTGTCAACCAGTTGGTCCAAAAACCCCGCTTCAATGGCCGTTTCAGGTTGGTACAATTCCGACAACAACACCGCTCGATCAAAATGCGATCGGTTCAGCCTTTGGCGACATATTTCAATGGCTGAATAAGGCATGGTCAGACCAATTTGCACCTCATTGGCGAATACTTTGTAATCTCCCACTGCACCCAAACGATAATCGCCAGACAACAACAAAAACGAACCCATGGCAATGGCATGGCCATTACAAGCAATGATCACCGGACGCGGAAAAGACAACAGTCGGCGGGATAACTTGAACCCACCCATCAACATCTTCAGGGTTTCTTTGGGGCCGGATTTAAACACCTTCAAATCAAAACCGGCACTGAACACGTCCCTGCTGCCGGTCAGTACCACCACTGCTCCGGATTCTTCAGCGGCATCCAGGGCATGATTTAACTGGGTGATCATGGCCGGTGAAATGACATTCTTTGCCCCATCATCCATCATGATCCAGGCCGTTTGGTTATCTATGTGGTGCTTTACCAAAGTCTCCATCAATTTTCCTGTGTGAAAAACAGGGCCATTATAAAAGACCCGGTATTAACTTTTCATTGGCCGTGGCCTGATAATCAATTTATTAACAGCTTACATAACCTATTTAAATCAGCTGTTGTGATAAAATTTTCGCTTTTGTACTGGGCCAGATGGAGGTCAAATGGACTTTTTTAAAACCAACAAAAACTCATGGAACCAGCGGGTAGAGACCCATTTCAATTCGAAGTTTTATGACGTACCAGGATTCCTCGCCGGCCAGACTGCTTTGAATCCCATTGAAATTGAAGGATTGGGATCAGTGAACAACAAAAGTTTATTGCACCTGCAATGTCATTTTGGCTTGGACAGCTTATCCTGGGCTCGCATGGGCGCCAAAGTCACCGGCGTTGACATTTCAGATGCGGCCATCGCCAAAGCCAGAGAACTGAATCAACAAACGGGCCTTGATGCTGAGTTTATCTGTGATGATGTCTATGGTTTCGGCACCCAAAACACCCAGCAACATGACATTGTTTTCACTTCCTATGGTGCGATTTGTTGGCTGCCTGATTTGACCCGCTGGGCCAAAGTAATCAGTGACCACCTGGTGGAGGGCGGCACTTTTTATATGGCGGAATTTCATCCCATTTTAGATTTATTGGCTGGTTACCCATACTTCCACCATGCAGAACCAGATGTGGCAATGGAACAAACCTACACAGAAAATGCCGATGACAGCGAACATGAATTTGCAGTCTGGGCCCACCCCATCAGTGATGTCATCAGTGCATTGCTTGCTGCTGGTTTGATGATTGAACAGGTGTCAGAATTTGATTACAGCCCGTACGATTGTTTTGCCGGATTGACCGAATCTCAACCAGGTCGCTATCAGCTGTTACACCAAGGCCACCCAGCACCGATGGTTTACAGCATCAAAGCCACCAAGCGCTGAATCAAGGATTCACTGTGGGACAACTGGCAACTGCTGTAATCGACGACTGCTCATTGACTGTATAGCACTCATCCAACATCGAGCAATAGCAAGCATTGAATCCAAAATCAAAGCGGATTTTGTTGAGCAACTCCCACAACACTTGGGTGTCTTCGGCGTATTCAAATTGCAGAAAAACGTGGTTGTCTTGTCCAGCTATGATGGTATTGACCAATGGGCTGGTGATGAATTGGGGGATGTCATTGTTCGCTTGTCTTTCTGGGGTATAAAATGGCAACACTACAGACTCACAACAGTCGTGCAATAACTGAAACACATTGGCATAACTTTGATCCTGGTAAGTGAACGCTACCCATTTAATCAAGGCCGGGCCCACACCGGCATTTTTCAGTGAAAAGTTGATGGTTCTATCACCAACACCCATGGCGTTGCCGTGACCATACTGAATCATGGGTAAAGTCATGGCTTTGACCTGTTTGTTGGCGGCATCGGCTTGCAGGTAGGTGGCATAAAACGAGGCCGCTGAAATCAAAATGGCACACACCGCAATGATAAAATTCAAACGTTCACCACTGCTTTTGCTTTCTATGGGTTTGGGTGTTGGCTCTTCACTCATGCGTTCAACCAGGTGTTAAAATGAATTTATTTTAGCACAGCACGCCAACTTCAATGACGCCACAATGACACCTCCATTTTTTGTATCAAGCACCTCAGATGGCTGACCTGTTTGGCCAAAATCAAGGCCCAGAACAGGTGGTCCGTGATGTCTATGTGTGCAGACAGCTGACCTCTTATTCGGCCATGCAAGCAAGCGTCCAAAGCATCCACCAACAAGCCCCTTTTCGTTTCATGTCCACCCCTGGTGGTAAGCGCCTGCGAATTTCTATGACCAATTGCGGTGAATTCGGCTGGGTCAGTGATGCCCAAGGTTATCGCTATGCCCCTCAAGACCCAATCACAGGTCAAAACTGGCCTGCCATGCCGGCTGACTTTACCCAACTGGCCGAGCAAGCTGCCCAAGCTTGCGGCTTTGATGGGTTCACACCCAATGCCTGTCTGATAAACCACTACCTGCCCGGTCGCAACTTGTCCGCTCACCAAGACAAAAACGAACCCGATTTAAGCCAACCCATCGTCTCGGTTTCACTGGGCATGAGCGCCCGCTTTCAAATTCATGGTGACTCGCGCCAAAACAAAGCCCTGGAAATAGAACTGTACGACGGCGATGTGATGGTTTGGGGCCGCTCTGCCCGCCTGATGTACCACGGCGTTAAAACCAACCACTCGCAACCACATCCCCAGCTGGGACTACACCGCATCAACCTGACATTCAGGCAGGTTTAAAGTCTAAGATCACCGAGCACTTCGACAAGCTCAGCCACCTTAAGATCACCGAGCCTGTCGAGGTGTGGTCTGATAGCCCAAAGATCATTTAAACCTGAAAAAGGCTTCCAACAGCAGGCGCTTTAAGCGCGCCAAGCTCAGCCAGTGTTTTTAGCAAAGCCAAAAAGAAGGGAAGCGAAATTCTACCCATGGATGGCGGTTGGATGGCAAAGCCATTCAGAGCCAGACTCATCAAATCATAGAGCGCAGCCGGTTTTTTGGCAAAGCCAAAAAGAAGGGAAGCGAAATTCTATAAATGCTGGTCTATGAGAATAGCATTACCATCAGGATCAACAAAACTGATGTGCCCCGGTCCTGACTCCGCACTTAAGTTGGCATCGGTTATTTCAATGCCATCATCGACCAGCTTTTGATGAATCTCACGCACGTCAGTGAATTCATCGACTTCATTACAATGCGCATCCCAGCCTGGATTAAAGGTCAGCACATTACCTTCAAACATGCCTTGAAACAGACCAATGGTGTGGTCGCCATTGCGCATAATTAAATAGTGGTGTGATTGATCACCGCCCACCACCGCAAATCCCAGTTTTTCATAAAAGGCTTTGGATGCGGCGATGTCTTTGACTGACAAACTCACTGAGAAAGCGCCCAGTGGCAAGGTTTTTGTAGTGCTCATGTCTTAACTCCTTGGTTGAATGATTCGACAACATTTATATTAACCAGAAAGTGGCCTTTTGGCATCACCCATGTGGGTGAATTGACCCGCATGCAGGATTTGAGCCGCTTATGGTAAGATTTCTTGTTGAGAAATCCCTGGTCGATTAAGAAAAAAACATGAGCCAAGCAACCATCCAACACATCATTGAGCCAAGATCAAAAGACTTGGGCGGTTTTTTTGTGCGGCGCTTGTTGCCAATTGCCAAACAAAGAATGGTTGGCCCATGGATATTTTTTGATCACATGGGGCCAGCAAATTTTGACGCCGGCCAAGGCATCGATGTGCGACCGCACCCACACATTAACCTGGCCACAGTGACCTACTTGTTCGAGGGAGAAATATTTCATCGCGACTCTTTGGGCTCAACTGCAGCCATTAAGCCTGGCGACATCAACTTGATGGTGGCTGGCAGCGGTATTGTTCATTCGGAACGTGAACGCCCTGAAGTACGCCAGCGCCCGCATCATTTGAACGGTTTGCAGTTGTGGTTGGCTTTACCGGAAGCCGATGAGGAAACCGAACCAGCCTTTCACCATTATGATAAAGATAACATCCCTGAAACCACCCTCAATGGTGTAGCTGTGCGGGTGATGATGGGTACCGCTTATGGACTACAGTCACCGGTTAAAATCTTTGCTGACACTTTGTACATTGAGGCGAAGTTACAAAAAGGCCAACAACTGCGGCTGCCAGAGGCCGAAGAGCGTGGTTTGTATGTTGTTGACGGCCAATTGGAAATCGATGGTCAGGCGTTGGATCAATACCACATGGCTGTGATTTCATCAGGTGATGCCACCATTCAGGCCGGCACCAATGAGACCCACATCGCCTTGATAGGCGGTGAACAACTGGGCACCAGATACATTGATTGGAATTTCGTTTCCAGTCGCCAAGAACGCATTGAACAAGCAAAAACCGATTGGCGCGAACAGACTTTCCCGAAAGTCCCTGGGGATGAGGATGAATTCATTCCCTTACCGGAATAAACCACCAGCCAGGGCGTAATGCGTTAAACTGGCCACACTTAAAGCCCAAAACAGCCCAGGCTGTTGCCAAACCGATGACCCCCAACGATATACTGCGCCGTGTTCGTTACATACTTGATGCCCGCGACAACAAAATCGTCGCCATTTTTGCCAAAGCCGACCAAGAGGTGAGTACCGAGCAAGTCAATGCTTGGTTAAAAAAAGACGATGACCCTGAATTTGTTGCGCTTACAGACGAACAGTTGCGACTGTTTTTAGACGGTTTGATCATTGATCAGAGAGGTCCCAAAGACGGTCCCAAGGTCAAGTATATTCAACCCATGAACAACAACCTGATTTTAATGAAGTTAAAAATTGCCTTTAACCTCAAATCAGAAGACGTGATGGCGATGATGAATCTGGCCAACTTCAAAATCAGTCCCCATGAAATCACCGCCTTGTTCAGAAAAAAAGACCACAAGAATTACCGCGTTTGTAAAAATCAAATCCTGCGCAAATTTCTCAAAGGCTTGCAACTGAAATACCGTGGCCGCAAGCCAGCGAAAAAAACATTGGATGAAAACACCCCAGTGGCAAAGGCAAACAACCCATCAGCAAAAAAATCACCCGCAGCAAAGAACAAAGCGCAACCGGCAGCAAATCAAATTTGGCAACAATCCCTGGACAAAGTCAAAAAGCCCGACTAACAAGAATGCGCTAGGTAAGCAGCCGATTCACTGACTGTCTTCACCGGTCAGAAAGGCTTTGATTTCGGCGGCTTGTTTCATGGCATCTTGGTAACCCAAATCGATCATCGCATTGACATAACTGGGTTCAAACAACAGGTAACTGGGCATGCGCCAGTCTTTGCCCCATCCACCAATCATTTTCAGCAATGTTTTCACTGGTCTGGGGATACAAGCGGCATGGGCTGCTGTGACTTTTCTGACATCCACACTGGGCTTGATGATCAGGGTCTCAATGGTTTTGAGGTGGGTCCTTTGGCGATCTGCTTCAGGAATTAACTTCAGGGTGCGGTTGATGCGCCGCAGACGCGACAAATCAGCCATCAGGGTGTCCATAAACAAAGTGTCAAGCATGTAGCCACCCAACTCACCCATGCTGGGATAATCCCCCGGCTCGCCAGGGACTTCAATGGGGCTTTCATCGCGAGTACCAATCACTAGGATGCGATCGGCGCCCAGGTGAATGGCCGGTGACAGTGGCGCGGTCATGCGCAGGCCACCATCACCATAGTATTCATTACCAATCAACTGCGCAGGAAACAAAAAAGGCAAAGCCGTTGAGGCCATGATGTGCTCAACAGTGATGTCTTCGCTGAAACCCACCCGGCGGGTGCGGTGCCAAGGTATGGTGGTTTCATCGGCCTGGTAAAAGCATTTGGCTATGGCGGTGTCATAGGATGATGCCGTGATCGATAATCCCTTCAATGCACCGGCATCAATGGCCGGTTGAATCTTTTCCAAATGCAGTTCTCGGTTGAGCAGTTCAGCCAGTGGCCTGTTATCCAACAGTGAACGGGGTGGCTTGACACCAAAGCGACCAAAAAACAAAGACCCAAATACCCGCCCCAGGGTGCGGATAATGGTCCAGCTGTCAGTGCGGTAAACGTCAGCACAATGAATGGTGCTCCAAAAATGTTCTAATCTTTTGACCCCATGGACTTGGTTCTTGGCATGGGATGCCAGCACCACCGCGTTGATGGCACCTGCCGAGGTGCCATTGATGATGGGGAAGTGAAAACCATCAGGCATCAACGACATGATGCCTTTCAATACGCCCACCTGGTAGGCGCCACGGGCTCCACCACCTGGCAACATCACGGCAGTTGTCAAATCTGATTGTTTCATTCACCACATTATAAATGTTTTTAATGGGTCACGGTGGTATAGTAATCAGGGTTTAAATCACGTGGGGAATGTGACATGTCGGGCGCACTTAAATTCAATCTGCTGTTGCTGTTAATGGGCATCATCTGCTCCAATGCCCAGGCCGAAAAAACTTCATATGCTTTGATAAACTATCAGCCTGTGAGCCCCCAGGTGAGTTTCAAAGCCGTCACCGAGTTAGCTTTCGTTGAGCCAAGTAAAAAAATCGCCTACGGTGATGAATCTTTACAATTTGGTTGGTTTTGGCCTGCCCAAAAAACCACGCAAGCACCTTTGGTCGTCATCGTTCATGGCGGCTGCTGGCTCAATGCTTTTGGCGTAGACCACACTTTCCCCATGGCCACGGCCTTGGCTCAAGATGGGCATCCGGTGTGGTCATTGGAATACCGCCGCACCGGAGATGACGGCGGTGGCTGGCCAGGCAGCTTCGATGACATCAAGCTGGCACTGGCACAATTGACCCATGTTTTGCCCAAAGACATCAATACCCAGGAACTGGTGTTGATGGGTCACTCTGCCGGCGGGCACCTGGCCCTGCTGGCTGCTACCGAAAATACCGAATTGGACATCAAACACCTGGTTGGATTGGCCGCCATCACCGATGTCAGTCGTTATGCCTTGGGCTCCAACAGTTGTCAGCAAGCCACCCCGCAATTTATGTCCGGCATGCCCAATGAACGGCCACAAGCCTATGTTGCGGCCAACTTAATCTATAAAAAACTGCCAGCCAACACCGTGTTGTTCCAAGGCCAGGCAGACCGAATTGTTCCAGAAATTCATTCTCAGTTACCCGATGTCACAACTGAAGTGGTGATGTCAGCTGGACATTTTGATTGGATTCATCCGGGTTCACCCGCTTTTGCCATGTTGCGCTTGTTTTTGCAAACAGAATGACTCCTAATCACCACAGTTAATGGCATGTTGATTCAATACCTATTGGCGGCACTGGTGATATTGATCATTGCCAGCGCTGTGGCGGAACCGGTTGCCCGCTGGGTTCGCCTGCCCTTTGTGGCGATGCTGGTGGTGATGGGTTTTCTGGGCTCTGAATTGATGGTGGGCTTGGGTCTGGATACCGGCATTCGTTTTGACAACTTCAATCAGATGGTGATGTATGTGTTTATTCCCATCATCATTTTTGAATCGGCTTACCGCATCCCGCTGGATGCTTTGCGTCGCAACCTGTTGCCGGTGATGATGCTGGCCATGCCCATCATGCTCATTTCAACTTTTGTCGCTGCCTTGTTGTTGTTCTGGGGCATTGGCCACAGTGTCGGGTTCCCACTGATTTCTGCCCTGATTGCCGGCACCTTGCTGGCTGCCACCGATCCCATGGCCACGGTCAGTCACCTCAAACAAATCAAGGCACCTCGAGACATCACCACCACCATTGAAGGCGAAAGCTTGTTCAATGATGCCCTGGCAGTGGTGGTTTTTACTTCCTTGATTGAGCTGGCTTTGAACGCACAAGTCCAATCAACGGTTCAATCCGGCTGGCAATGGCTGCCGCAGTTGGGGTCATTTGCCCTCACCTTTGTTGGCGGTATGACAGTCGGGGTGTTGTGTGGCGCGCTGGGAACATTTTTCAGCTATGTCATCCAAACCCGAATTTTGGAAAATGTGCTGTTGGTTTCTGTGGCATATGGCGCCTTTCTGTTGGCCGAAGACTTGCTCGGTGTGTCGGGTATTTTTGCGGTGTTGTTTGCCGGCATCACCATGAGTTTGGCCCACAACAAATTCATTCCCGAAACAGATCGGGTGTTTATTCAATATTGGTGGGAAGTTTTGAGTTTTTTTGCCAATGCCATGATCTTTATTTTGTTGGGAGTTACCATCACCATTACCATGTTCGAAGAACGTTGGTTGGCGATGTTGATCGCCATTGGTGCCGTGTTGATTACCCGTGCTGTGGCTGTGTTTGGCTTGCTGCCACTGATGACCTTGGCCAGTGACAGGAAAGTAACAGAGGGTGACCAAAAGGTCTTGTTTTGGGGCAGCACCCGCGGTGCTGTTACCGTAGCCTTGGCTTTGTCATTACCCACTGTCTTGGAAGGCTGGTACACCATCCAGTCGATGGCCTTTGGAGTGGTGCTTTTCACACTCTTTGTTCAGGCGCCCACCATACCCCGTTTGCTGCGGCAAACCCACCCGAAACACACGGCCAGTCATATCAATTTGAGAAAATAACTGCCAGTCCAAGCATGCCTTGAACTATGGTGCACCATTGTGCAATCTTGATAGAAATCAGCTATAATGTGGTTGTGTAAAGTGTGGAATGTGTGATAAGCCGAAATCTATCGGTTGTTCTGTGTTGCTCACTTTTTACACCAAACATAATCAGAAACAGAGAACATTTAATGAATAAATTCAAGACTATCCTTTTGTGTATCACGGTCATGTTGTTGAATGCTTGTAGCAACCAAAACACCATCAAATCAGAGGAACCTGTCGCAGAAGATCAAACAACAGCGAAATCCGAAGCCAAACCAGAGCCCAAACCTGAGCCCAAACCTGAGCCTAAGCCTACAGTAAAACCAGAGCCAGAGCCTAAGCCAGAGCCTAAGCCAGAGCCTAAGCCAGAGCCTAAGCCAGAGCCTAAGCCAGAGCCTAAGCCAGAGACTAAACCAGAGCCTAAGATAGAACCTAGGCCACAACCAACCACATCCCATGTGATTCGTGGCCAAATCAATTTGAATCAAGACAAAGTCAACCGCCAGGATGCCGATGTCGCTGATACAGTGATTTATTTTGAACCGGCTGTAAAATCACAAAAACCTTTGGCACCGACCGATCAGGTTATTTCTACCCAAAACAAACGTTTTGAACCGAGTGTACTGGCCATCACGGCAGGCAGTGAAGTGGAATTTCCCAACATGGATCGCATCTTGCACAATGTGTTTTCTGTCTCACCTGGCAGCCAGTTTGACCTGGGTCTGTACTCAGCCGGCACCACCAAGTCGGTGACCTTTGATCAGCCTGGCATCATCTACGTGCATTGCAATGTACACCATTCCATGCAGGCTGATATTCTGGTACTAGACACCCCACACTTTACCCGAGCAGACAGCGAAGGTCGATTTGAGCTGCAAGGCTTAGCTGAATTACAAGGTGATTTGAAAATCTGGCACCCAAGAGGCAGCATCACCACCATCCCTGTTAATGGCACGGTGCCCAATGGCACCATCAACCAAACCATGGCCATAACCCGACCCAAAGTACCCAAACACACCAATAAATTTGGCAAATCTTATCGACCTACCAGAGATTAACAACCATGGCAAAAAATACTGGCATCCGCCTCAGCACCAAACTCACCCTGGTAACCGCTGCACTGATTATCCTCACTGTATTGATATCGGTGTTTGTGACTTTGTATTTCGGCAACCAAATCGCTGAAGATTCCATTGATAAAAAGCTTAAAAACAGCCAACAAATCCAACAGGAATTCAACCAACAAAAACTGCGTCAATTGGAATTGGTTTCTCTGGTGGTGGCTTCTGACCCCGCTTTTGTTGCTTATGTAGCACAAACGATTTTTGACTTGGAAAACGGCGCCGATGTCGATGTCGCTTCCATTGCTGACTTGTTACTGGAGCGCAAGCAGCAGTATGGCTTTGATGTGGCCATCATTGCCTCGGTTGACGGGCAACAATTGGCTCGCTCAGACCAGGCCATGTCGCCAGCTCGGGATCTCAGTGAAGTAGAATTAATGCAGCGCGGCATGGACGAGTTAATTCCCATCAGTGGTTATTGGTCAGACCAAGATCAGATCTATCAAGCCGCCGTGGTGCCGTTGGCCAGAGGCCGTACACTGATAGGGTTTTTGATCACTGGCATTGGCGTCAATGACAGCCTGAGTGCCGATATTGCCAGATTGACTGGTACCGAGGTAGTGATTTTGTCCAAAGAAAACAACCAAATCAGCAGCATTGCCAGCACCTTGGATCTGGACCTGAATGCCAATTTAATTGGAAAATTGAACAACCCTGCCAAACAATTTGAGTTGTCTGATCAAGGACAATTTAACCTCAGTCTGGATGACTTGAATTTGGCAGTACAAACCAACCAAATGGCTCAATTACAACAACAGTCATTCTATATTTTGAATGGCGTGTCCCTTGATTTGGCCCTGGCACCATTCACCAAAACCCGCAACATTTTGTTGGCAGTTGGCTTGGCCATGATCCTGTTGGCATTTTTGGTGGCCAGCCTGTTAGTTAACCGCTCACTGGCACCATTGAGCCGCATGTCTGCGGCCACCCGACAAGTCTCATTTGGTAACTATGCGGCCAATTTTCCTACCCGCGTCGGCAGAGACTTGGGTGATTTAAGTGAATCGATAAACCAATTGGTGCAAAAAATTCGTGGCCGTGAAGCACTGGCTTCACACATGATTGAATTAAGCAAAAAATCGCACCATGCACTTGATCAGCTACACAACCCACCTAAAAGCATCATAGAACCTGGCAAGGTCCTCAACAACCGCTATGAAGTCATCAAAAACATTGGCGTTGGTGGCATGGGTGCTGTGTTTCAAGCTTTTGATAAAGACTTGGATGAGGTGGTCGCACTGAAAGTCATGAAAGCCAACCACATCGAAGACGATGACATCAATCAATTCAAAGAAGAAATCAGGGTAGCCCGGCGGATTTCACACCCCAATGTCGTGCGCATCCATGACTTCGGCCAATTGGCATCCAACGTGTATATTTCCATGGAATTCGTGCAGGGCTACACCATGGAACAAATTCTCAAATACACCAAGAAACTCAGACCCATTGCCGCCAGACATGCGGCCATTAACATTTGTGAAGGTCTGATGGCCGCTCACGAAAGCGGGGTGGTTCACAAAGACCTCAAGCCCGCCAACATCATTGTGGAATTGGACTCCACCATCAAACTGATGGACTTTGGGATTGCTTCCATAGACAACATCATCAGTGACAGCCGCTCCAACGCCATGGTAGGTGGTACGGCCGCATACCTGGCACCGGAACAAGCTTTGGGCAAAGGAGCCGATGAGCGATCCGACATATATGCTCTGGGTGTTTTGCTGATGGAAATGTTTGTCGGTCAACGGCCTTTCTATGCAGAAAACGACGAAGAGCTGATGCTCAAACACGTTAATGAAGAGCCCGTGCCAATCAGTTACCAATGGGCTGATGCCCCCAAAGAACTGGAACAACTGATCAGCAAATGTCTGGCCAAATCACCCAAAGACCGGCCACAAACTGTTCAAGCCATCCTCAGCCAATTGAAACAAATTAAATTCAGCAGTTAAGTCGGTTTAAACGAGTCATATCAGCATGTTCTTGGTGTTTATTTTCCAAGCCAAGAACATGCTGATTTTGGGCTTATTGGTGGGTGATGTCCTCACGCATGGGAGCAAAGATGGCCAGCACTTTGTTTTGTAACCTAAATGGAATATCGGCGTCTTCCATGGCCAGAATGAAGTCTTGCACAAAGATATCCATTTCCGCGTATTTGATGTCCATGCCACTGTGGGCTTCGACCATGTCTAAGCCTTCATAAACACAAGGGCCTCCTGTCTCCATACACACTTGGTTAACAATTTTAATGTGCAAGTCCTCGCGGTCGGTGTCTTCAAACAGAAAGTCGATTTTCGGGTTCACCAAAATGCGATCCAACAGATTAGTCGTGATGCGCTCTATGGCTTGCTGACCACCCAACTGCTGATACAAGGTGTCTTCAGCGAAAGCTGGCATGGCACACAATAAGAATGCCAATGTTTGAAATAGTTTTTTGTTGTGAGTCATGATTAAAAGCTCCCGTTAACTGATAAATACAAACCTTTTTGATCTTGCAAGGTCGCTACTGTTCCTAAATCGGCATAAGCTGCCACCAACGAAAAGTGCCGATTGGGCACCCAAGCCACAAAAACATCGCGCCAATGGTCTTCGCTGGCAAAACTCAAGTTAGAGCGTTTTTGACGAAAATCAAATCCCACTGCCCAACTTTTGGTGAGAAACAATCCGAATGATGCTTCGGCATTGATGTGGCGATTGCCGAGGTCACCACCAAATCCCAACAATCCCAGTTCGTTCGCTTCTGTTGAGCGCAAAGTCAGGGTGGCAAAACCATTGAATCCCCAGGGTTTACCTAAGAATAATTTGGTGGCACTGAGGTAATAATCGATACTGCTGTCATCACGGGCTCCAGCCACAGACGGGATCAGGAAAGATTGGTTTTTCTTGTGCTGGATACCGAAGGATATTTGTGGCATTTTGGTATAGACCAGATTGCCACCCAGTCTGACTTTGGCGCCGATCACATCTTGTTTTAATGTCGCACCCGGTAAATCCAAGGCAGGGCCCAGAGTCACCAAATCCAACTCTTGTTTGGCAAAGGACAGCTCCACTCTGTTTTTGATACCAATAGACGCACCGACCATATTGAAACGGTAATCGTCGGTATCCAAATAGGTGTAAGCACCTGTGAAATCGGTTTCGGTGTTCTCTCCATACCCAGAGATGGTAGCCCAACTGACAATACCACTGCCTGATGAGCCTTCTACCTGCATCACAGCACCGGTACCCAATTGCCGGGAACCTGACCACACCGCTGTGGACCACAGGGCCACTACATATATACACACTGTTTTTAACTTCATAATTTACACACTTTTTTAAAAATTTTGCTTATACCACAAACCTCACACATTGAATGTGAAACTGTAGCTCTCATTATACTTGTCCCCACAAACTCAGGTGCAATCGCCTTTATTGAAAAGCTGCAATCGCTGGTTTTCAATCAACGAATCCACTTCATTGATGTCATTATAATCCAAATTAGGGTCTACGGTCTTGAATCCAAACCATTGGTTCTTACCGGCCTTTTTGGCCTGATAAAGCGCATAATCGGCCAACTTCAACGCCGCTTCCCAATCTTCGAAATTCAAATCAAGCAAAGGAAACCCTGAGAATCCCATCGAACAAGTGACCCGCGTTTCATTGCCACGAAACCAACTTTCAGAATCCAATGCTTCTTGAAAAGCGTTACACTTCTCAGCGCCAGCTGAGACTGAATTGATTTCAGCCAGCCACAAAAATTCCTCTCCACCCCAACGAGCCACCACATCATTGGGTCCTTTTTGATTCATCAAACACTGGCCAAACTGAATCAAAACTTCGTCACCTCTGTGGTGCCCATACTGGTCATTGATTTGTTTGAAGTCATCTAAATCGATGATAATCAGGCACCATTGTTTTGCAGCTTTCGATTTTTTGGCTGCCTCCATGGCCACCATTTCGGTGACAAACCTGCGGTTTTTCAAACCCGTCATGGCGTCCACTTCAGTCTGTGATTTTAATTGTTGGTTCAAAGACTCCAGTTGGTTACGTTGTGACTCAATGCGCTGATTCTTATCCAGCAACAATTGGTTTGCCTTGCCCCTGAAGCGCCAGGAACGCCATACCAACAACAAAATCAAAATCAATCCAACCACCAACAGCAGCATCAGGAAACGAATTTTTTCTTCTACATTTTGCTTGTGCTCTAACAGAGCGATGTTCTCAGACTGACGCAGTCTGATGGCTTCACTGGCTGCCAATGCCTGCTCTTTTTTCTCCACCTCAAATCCAGCCAGCAGTTCATTGACTTTTTTGGTGGCTTCAACACTGTTAACCTCGTCGCTGAGCGCCTTGTAAGTCACCATCAGTTCATAAGCCCTGCGGTAATTACCGACCTGTTCCAGGGCAGAAACCATTTTGGGATAAAGCTCTAAGCGCTTGCTTTTAAAATCATGTTTTTCATGCAACGCCAACGACTGTTCATAATGGCTCAATGCCTGTTGCGGGTCTTGCATGTTCAGATACACATCACCGATGGACTTGTGGTTCAAGCTCAACATTTGTTCATTGCCTGATTTGATGTACTCAGCCTTGCTCTGATTCAGGTGAGACAAAGCATTATCATGAGCACCCATCTGGTTGTAGATGTACCCCAGGTTATTGTGGGCACTGGCGGTACTGGTGCCCAAATTTTCACTGATGGCGATTGATTTATTCAATTGCGTGGTGGCCAGTTCAAGCTCACCTTTTTCCACATAAGCTGCACCCAGGTTGCTGTACAGCGATGCCGTGGTCGCATTTTCCTCGTCTTGCAACGCCAAGGCCTGCTGGCTGTACACGATGCTTTTATCCCAATCCTTGAGCATGAAATAGAGTGAGCCCAAATTTTGGTACCGCATCGGTGTAACAGTCAAATCGTTTTGTTCTAACACCTGTAGAGACTTGACCATGTACTCAGCGGCGGCAGGCAAATCGGCTTGTTGGGCTTTGATCACACCATAAGTATTCAACGCATCACTTTTTTGCTGGTGCTGCTCATCCCCAACAAACTTCATAACCGTCTGGAACAAAGGTTCAGCCCGATCAAAAGCACCCTCAAAGTAGTATTTCAGACCCAACGAGCGACTTAAAGCATAGATGGCTTCAGATGGACCTTCAGGTTCACTTTGCAGTAACTCCGCCAACAAGTCTTCTGCATTTTTAATGGCATCAGAATGGTCATCTGTTGATTTGGACTCTCTGAATAAAGTGAGTTGCTTGGCCAACAAAACGGCCCGCTGTTGCTGACTGAGTTCTGACAGTTGTAAAAATTGCTGTAGCAACAACTCCACTTCAGGGAATTGTTTTTCAGCCAACAAGGCATTGACCAACAACAGTCCTGCATCCAGATTCTCAACTGCAATTGATCGATCCTGCCAATAACTTCTGGCAGCCGCCAAAGCGGCTTCCGGTTGTTTGGCAATCATGGCCTGAATCTCGTCAGCCGTGCGCTGATTGGCTGCCACGCAGGAACTCACAAACAGGCACAGCAACAAGGACCACTTGGGCAACCATTTTGGCAACCACTTAGGATTTTCGCTCAATGACATACACACACCCTTTAACTCACTTCTATGATTGTAGCTAAAATCCAGACCACAAGCGTAGATGTTTCAGTCAAATGACAGTAATGAACTGCACTTGGTGCGATCTACCCAGAATATAGCCATTATTTGACGCAGATTGTCAATGCAGCTGACCCATTGAACATGTCCTCTTACAGCCAGTCAGAAAGTATTAAACCACCCTCAGGTTACACAATTCTCTGGATTATTTAACGCCAATGGCATTTGCTGAGCAGGCAGCATAAAATGAATTAAACCAATACAAGGCATAGTAATAGTCTCTAACGAAGGTCAGTACCATTGAGACGTGCAAAGAATTCATTAAAAATTTTGGTAGCAAATCTAGTCTAAAAAAGGGAGATCTAGAAAGTTTTACTCTTTTACCTGTCAATATACCCCCTTCTTGGTTCTGCGCTGAAAATTCGAAGGCACCCAAATCGCCTATGGGAATCACCATCTCATTTCCAGGTGTAGGAAACCCTGTGAGAACACACGTCACTTCCATATCATTATCACCACCATCATTTGGTGTGCTACAAACAATAAATCCAACAAAGTAACTTTCAAAAGGAGGTTGGTTGTACTCTATATAATATTCAACAGATACAGAGCCATCTCCATTGTTTGGCATGATGGGGTTGCTTATCCAGAATGAATCAGATGTGTAATTAAATTGTTCAGCCTCATTTTCATTGCTGTTGTAGGTAAGTGTCCACATACCCTCTAGATCAGGAAAAAGAAAATCCGTTTCTGGCAAGCTGTTTACTAAATCAACTCCAAAAGTCAATGGAATCAGGTTTTGTGTTTCGCCATCGTTTACTTTTACCTTAGCATAATTTTTGAAGTAGAAGTCTATGGTTATTGAATCTCCCGTCATTATCAATTCTGGAGGCGAATATGGCTGATTAACAGCATTACCACCAGTAAAAGAAGCTAATTCAGAGTTGAATGTCCAGATAACTCCTGGATCTGTGCCTTCTTGTAAAAACCCAGAAAAATTGACCCAGATTGGATTGCCAGAATCATTGTATCCAAAATAAAACCCAGACAATAATCCATGCTGTACCTCCAGAATATACCCCGATCCTGATTGTTCAGGGTTATACCAATTTCCATTTGTTGGGTATGGCCTACCCTCTAGCCCTTCACAATTGAAGCATTCAATAACAGGCCCTTGCTGAGCCTGTACGCGTTGTGAGAAACAAAACGCTACAACTAAAATTGAAACTAACTTTAATTTATACATGACAGTTTTTAGACAAGATATTGCTTGATAATATATCAAAAACTATAGGGTCAGTACCCTTTAAAACCCATCAGCCATATTTTCTTACAAAAACATCAGAAATCGACCACTGTATTGATTTTAATTCAATTTTACACTGGCACCTTTTACACTCAAAAAGTTAATGACCAAATTGGCAGCAGTACTTTCCAGGGCTGAATACGGCGTACAAGCCCCGCAGGTTCGGGTTGAAGTACACATTTCTCGTGGCTTACCACAACTCAACATCGTCGGCATGCCGGAAACCGCTGTGAAGGAATCCAAAGACCGGGTGCGGGCGGCCATCATGAATGCTGGTTATGAGTTTCCACAACACCGCATCACCATCAGCCTGTCACCGGCCGACATACCCAAACATGGCGGTCGCTATGACTTGCCCATCGCCATTGGCGTGTTGGCAGCCTCAGGACAGGTCAATACTGACTTGTTATTGGACGTCGAATTGGTCGGTGAATTGGCCCTGGGTGGCGACCTTCGGCCCATTCGTGGTGTGTTACCGGTGGTCAGTGCGGTGGCCAGCACCGGTCGTTCTTTGATTTGCCCAGTGGACAATGGCACTGAGGCGGCTTTGGTACAAAGTTGTGATTGTATGCTGGCCAACAATTTACTGGAAGTTTGCGCCTGGTTGGATGCCGTGGATGAATTACCCAGGGCCACGCTGCAACTCAATCAAGCCAATAAAACTTGTGCTGACATGGCCGATGTCAAAGGCCAGGAACAAGCCAAGCGTGCCTTGACCATTGCCGCCGCCGGCCAGCACAATTTGCTGTTCTATGGCCCGCCGGGTACCGGTAAAACCATGCTGGCCAGTCGCCTACCAGGCATATTACCTGAACTCACCGAAGCCGAAGCATTGGAAACCGCTTCAGTGGCTTCCATCAGTGCCCACGGTTTTGATCCCAACCACTGGAGCCAACCACCGTTTCGCGCACCTCACCACACCGCCTCGGCAGCGGCTCTGGTCGGCGGTGGTTCTGACATTTCCAAAAGAATATGCGACCATTTGCATTTTATGTCACAAAAGCCGAAATATGCCCCATAGTAAGTTACAAGTAAATGCGAATGTAAGGTACACAATCTACCCCAATATGAATATCAATAACGTAACTTTTAACAAAAGTGATGACGACAAATTCTTACCTGTTAGGAAAATACCAAGAAAATTTCGAAGCGTAAGAGCAAAAAGTAAAAGCCCTGATGGCTCACCCATTCATTTCGAATCAAAAATTGAACACGATATCTTTTTACTACTCCGGTTTGAATCAGAAATCGAATATTTGGTTGAACAGCCAGTAAAGATTGAATATCAGGATGAAAATGGTAAAGACTATATATACACCCCTGATCTGTTAGTCATGTACTCCAATCAATCAAGTGATCAACCAGATAAAAAACCATTGTTGATTGAGGTTAAATACAAAGAGGAATATTTGAAAGATTCCATCAAAATCGATACGCAGTGTGATGCTGCAAAGATTGTGTGCAAATCTGAAGGCTGGGATTTCAGACTCATACTTGATACCGATATAAATTATGACAAATTAGAAAACATAAAGTTTTTACAGACCTACCACATCATCGAAGACAGGTATGAATTCGATGAGGACATCGCTCCAGTTATCTTAAAAAAAATCAAACAAGTAAAAAAATCGACACCAAAAAAACTACTTGATTCCATCACCAATTCAAAAGCTGAATACATCGATTTCCTTCCTTACCTATGGCATCTAATTAGGTGGGGACATATTGGTGCAGACATCAACAAACCACTTTCGATGAGTTCTGAAATATGGCATCCAAAAAAATAGAAATAGGGTTTGTTGTTGCAGCAAATTCTGCAAAGTATCGAGTAACTCAATTAATCGATTCAGAAACAATTGTTGCCAGGAGGTTTGATAATGGGCTGTCTGAAAAGATCAAAGTTGATGATGTCATCATTCTTAATCAGGAAGATCATCATGAAAATGAGTTAGTGTCCATATCTGATTCTGCATGGAAAAAAGCTCAGAGCAAGTTCTTAATCATAAAACCATTAATTGAACTGAGCAACAGAACTGCCAAAGATGTTGAAGACAGAGCAAAAGAGGTTGGTGTTCATTCTGCAACTTTATATCGGTGGATCAAAAAATACGAAAAAACAGGAAAAACCAGTGCATTGATTCCAACCAGAAGAACAGGCGGCAAAGGCAAATCAAGATTAAGTGATGATGTTGAAAATATCCTTATGGATGTTATTGAAAACTTTTATCTGCAGCCGGATCGTCCATCAATACCAAAGACAATAAGAAAAGTTGTATCAGAATGTAAAACTGACGGATTAAAACCTCCTGGAGTAAATACCATACGTGCAAGGATAAACTCCGTAAAAGAAAAGCAACGGGTTAAAACCAGACACGGAAAAAGAGAGGCAACTGAAGAGTTTGGCCCTTATCCTGGTAAATACAGCAATGGTAGTTTTCCATTGTCGGTGATTCAGATTGACCACACTCCACTTGATCTGACTGTTGTTGATGAAATTAATCGACTTTCTATTGGCAGACCATGGGTCACCATGGCTATTGATGTGTGTACCAGGATGGTTGCAGGGTTTTACATTTCTCTTGAAAAACCAAGTGCTTTGAGTACAGGTCAGTGCATTTCACATATGGTCTTACCTAAAAACAGTCGGATAGCAGAATTGGATCTTCAATGCAGTTGGCCAATAATGGGAATCCCTTCTTTAATCCACGTTGACAATGCAAAAGAGTTTGATGGTCAAATGTTAGAACGCTCATGTGGTGAATACAGAATCGACTTACATTTTAGGCCACTTGATAAGCCAAATTATGGAGCGCACATTGAACGTTATCTTGGCACACTGAACAAGGAGATTCATGATTTGCCAGGGACAACTTATTCAAACGTTACTGAAAAATCTACTTACCCAGCAGAAGACAAAGCAACTTTTACCTTAAGCGAAATTGAACGTTGGATTACTGTTTTGATTTGCGATGTTTATCATAAGAAAATTCATTCAGAACTTCGCGACACACCTGAAGCAAAATTTCTGTACATGCTCTCTGGTGACAATGAACAATTAGGAATAGGAAAGCCCAGGCTTCCATGCGATTCAGAAATTTTTACGTTAGATTTCTTACCTTTTGTAAAGCGGACAGTTCAGCAACACGGCGTAAGAATCAACAAAATAAATTATTATCATGACGTTCTTAGAACCTGGATTGGTGCCAAGGATCCAGAACGAGAAAGGTACAAAAGAAAGTTCATTTTTCGCTATGACCCGCGTGACATATCCAAAATCTTCTTTTTTGACCCTGAGCTAGAAAGGTACTATGAAATTCCTTACAGGAATATCAGCGCTCCAAGGATGACACTCTGGGAACTGCGTGAAACTCAAAAGTCAATCGAGCAAAAAGGTCTTCAAAATTATGATGAGGATGCAGTGTTTGCGGCATATTTACGCCTTCAAAAAATTGAAGATGAATCGGTAGAAAAAACCAAAGCACAAAGAAGGCGTGATTCAAGAAAAAGAAATGCCTCCAAAGCAACCATTGTTCAAAATAAGCCGAGTATTCAAACAGAAAACTTAGAAATTAGCGATGAAGAGTTAGATCCATTTGATGACATTGAGGTGGATTAATGAGTGAACCAGATTTAAAACATTTATCAAAACAAACAGCAGAAATTGTTTCAAAATCAAAACATGAAAGAATTAAATATCTACAGAATAGAAGGTGGATTGGTTACCCAGTTGCAAAACAAATACTAACAAAACTTGATAATCTTGCAAACCACAAACCTATTGAGAGAATGCCCAATTTATTAATTTATGGCAGAACAAACAATGGCAAAACCACTTTGGTCAAGCAGTTCACCAAAAGATGGGGTTCAAAATTAAATGAAGATACAGGTATTGTCGAATACCCAATTTTTTATATGCAAATGCCACCAAGCCCTGAGGAGTCAAGGTTTTATGACTGTGTTTTGAATATACTTAAGGCCCCTTTTAGGCAGCGCGATTCTATCGCCAGGAAGCAAACTCAGGCAATTACAATCATGAGAAACCTTGGGGTTAAATTACTGATTATTGATGAGTTCCACCACCTATTGATAGGCCCTGTTCATAAACAACGATTGCTTCTTCAATCACTGAAATACTTAACCAATGAGCTAAAAATACCAATTGTAGCCGTAGGTACTGAAGATGCATTAAGAGCGATTCGTGTAGAAGCTCAGGTTTCAAATCGATTCGATCAAGTTGAGTTAAAAAAATGGAAGTTGGATGATAATTTCAAAAGGCTATTAGGTAGTTTTGAGAAAGTCCTTCCATTACCTGCTGCATCAAAGCTTCAACAGGCTCAAATTGCATTAAAACTGTACTCAATGTCAGAGGGGAGTCTTGGTGAGTTATCCAGGGTAATCAATTTAGCTTGTGAATATGCAATAAAAAAAGATCTTGATTTAATTAACTTGAATGTTTTATCAAAGATAGATTGGGCTCAACCCTCATCAAGACTGGCATGAGTGAAATAGATATCAACGACCCATGGTTGCTTAAATTTCAACCCAATGAAGATGAATTGTTATCATCTTGGTTAATTCGACTGATAAATGCTCATGGGGCTTTGGTTCATACCTTTTGCAGGCAATTATGGCCAGGTGTTCCGATTTGGACTAAAGACATAGACCTACAACCTAACAGTTTAATTGTTGATAAATTGATGATGAAAACAGGATATGACAAAAGCCTGGTTTCAAGAACCACACTCAGAAACTATGAAGGAAAATTCTACAACCAACTACATCAAGGTACCAATAACTGGGTATTGCCTTTAGGTTTATACCATCGAGTTAGAAACAGAAAAGCGCAACAGTTTTGTCCCGACTGTTTGAGCGAAGATATTCGGCCGTATTTCAGAAAAAAGTGGCGATTGTCTTGCTATACAACATGTCCCAAACATAACAAGGAACTCATGGACTCGTGCCCTAACTGCAGTAACAATATCGTGCCCAACAAATTGCTTTGGAATCACAGCGGCATTCCGTATTGCAACCACTGCAATCACAATTTAACTAAAATACCCAAGTCGACAAACGTTGCCGCGAAAAACGTTCAGAAATTTCATATTGCCCTGGAGCAAATCAGAACTGATGGATACGCCATTTTCAATGGCATAAAAATTTCTGGAGTCGATTTCATGTATGGCTTAAGGATCTTCTTATCTGCCCTTACCAGGAAAAATTACAATCGCAAACTGCTCAAGTTCGGAACCAAAATATCCAATATTCCACTCAAACAATTAAACTTCATTGACGAAAGATTTACACAGTTTGAACATTTAGGGGCCCAAGACAGAAGGTTGTTGATTGAAATATTGTCTAATCTGATTTACATGCCAACCGACCAGTTTGTGCTTTTGATGCGCCAAAATCGTATTGGCTCATCATGTTTTTATGGAACTGAGTATCAAAATTTTCCACCATGGTTAATTTCTCTGATGGAAAAGATCAATTTAAACAAAAGTTATTCATAAGATTTGGTTGGTAAAACCTGATTCAAATATCGCATTATACTGCCAGCTAAGTTTTTACTTGAGACAGTCATAGGAACCCTGGCTTTAATTTTTTGGCCACCTAAATTCATCGTTCGATGAAACCTGTGACGCACCACCTTCTTGATAATCTTGTCAGTAAGGTCAATCTTGCCCCACCAGCCATTACCTGCAATTCCGCATTTGTACCTGGTGTTTGACTCAATGATGACTTTAAAGTCGTTGTTGCTGATTAAGCTCCCGTCAAAGTTATGATAGATGAAGCAAGGAAAAGGCTCACTAAAATTCCCATACTCATCCACTTTAGATTCAATTTCAACAAAATATATATTGAAAGCATTTATGCATAAACGCTTTATAAAAAACCTTCTCATCCGAGGTGGCTTTTTTGACATAAACGACCATGGGTAAGAATACTTTTTGTTATCGATTACATCGGTAATTAAATACGCATAGAATTCATTGTCCACTGTGTCCTTATTTTTTACTGTCTCAATTGCCACAGCATCAGTGATTGATCTTACCAGTTTGAGCTTAACCAGTTTAAGTGCCAACTCTAAATTCTGAAATTTATCTGTATTTTTGTATGAATCACCACCCTCATGATCACCTGTGACACATTCTAATTTGGTGGTGTTTGATGAACTTTTACCCCTGTTTCCTGTTGAAACCACTTCGCTAAAGTCTTTAGGCCTTGAAACACTTTTTCTGGGGTTCTGAATTTCTTGTTCTATCCGAATGTTTTTGACTTTTAACTTACTCAAGTTCTTTTGAATGGCTGTCATACCACTGTCAGATTTCAGTTTGTTATCCAAATTGGGATCCGTTTCTTCATCGAAGATAAATGGTTTCTTATCATCTTCGTTGGTTGACTTCACATTCTGTCCTGTCGGTTTGGACTGTCTACTTGGACAACTGTTCTCCGGTGAAATGTATTTTTTATCCCCTTGATTAACATTTAATTTATCAAACCCCAAATCATAATCCACTTCCAAAAAGTTGATGACCATGAACCTCTTTTCCTCATCTAAATTGTTATCAACCCACAGGCCATTTGCCTTTACTTTAAAGTCCCCGTCCAGCGGAAATTTGATGTTACTACTTTGATTGAAATTGTTAGTGTCTTTGGTGCCGCCAGATTGAATGATTTGATCAAAGAACATCTCATTTCGGTGATTGGTTAGGCGCCTTCTGAATTGATCATTGAATGCACTTAGAGCAACTGTTTTGCAATCATTCTGATCCAATTTTTTATTCCCAAAAAAATGACCTGTTCTTTGACTGTCTATGAAACAATTATGATGATCAAATAAATGCGATTGGTTGTCCGAAAGGTGATTACTGGCAAAGAAGATAGATAATGTGCTGCTGTGGCAATAAAAGGCTCTCATAATTTCATAGTGTGGGATTAATAGCTCAATGCCATTGTTTATTGTCAGAACCATTAACCCTGAAAGTTTTCCTGCTTTGTTCAGGTTCCCACCTGACAAGCACCATTTAGTTGATGGGATTAATTTCGTTGAGAAACCTCCACATTCATCGTAAGCAAGTGGGCTTAAATTTCTGAAATTACTGGCACCGAAATTGAATTCAAATTCAACAACTGTCAACTTCACACGGGACAAAACTTTAAAGCCATCCTTCCAAACAGATCCCAAAGGAAAAAAAGGCGTCAAACCGAACAGAGAATCAATAACAATGTTCTGATGACGGACAAATTTATCAAACCTATATTTTGGGTATTTTAAATCCTTTAATTTTTCCGCCGGTTGAATCAATGGTGACATGACCAACTTAATTAAATAATCATCTTCTTTGATTGGGTGCCTGCTCGGAGCTCCTACCCATTTCAGTATATATTCTCGACCGTCCTGTGGGAGAGATGATAGATACAACATTATTTTAGATTTGGATGAAGTTCAAAACCCCCTTTAACTGCGCTTGATTCAACGATAATGTTGCTGTACTTGATAATTTTCAGCAGTCGGTTTTTGACTGTATTTATAGGATAGAAATTAAAGAATGAGGTATTTAGGCATTTGGTTATCTCTTTTAAGAGCAAGGGCTTTTTCTCAGCATTTAGAATTATAAGCAATCTAATAAGAAATTTTGTTTCTGCCAGAAAATCATTAATCAATTGCTTAGGCAACTGGTTCAAATCAAACCACACCAATTTTTTTAAATTTTTGTTTTTTTGATTTGTGCTGTCCGAGTCCAAAATCTTAGTTAAATGCGCAAGCTCACTTTCGACGTGAGTCAATAGATTTAATATTTTTGCTACTTTCATATTTTTTCCTAATATCCAAAAGTTAATGCAGACAATGAAGTCATGCTTGTTGATAATAAGGATATGAGCACTAAACAAATTAACCAAAAAAATAATTAAATTAGTTTTCTGAGCACTTTCATAGGAAACACCTATTGTTAACTAAAATATTGATTTAAATGCGTATTTAGGTCTGAAACTAAAGACAATGACTTTTGCAAACTACAGTTCAGCTAGATAACTCGGCTCTGATTTATGAACTATTTTTTTATTTGTGATCAACCCAACTGAAACGGTGATGAGGTATAAACCAATTCCCGAAAGTATGAATAAAACGAAATCATCAAATAGGCTTAATATCAATTTGAGTACCACCAGGTCCACACCATCCAAAACCACATATGGCAATGACTGCTCATGGCTTAAAACTTCTCTAGCACTTTCCACAGTGAATGACAAAAACTTTACCGACAAAAGGACAAGTACCCCATAAAACCCAACCTGAAAATTCGTATAGCTTGTTTTAAATCTTACAATCAAGGTGATCAATCCTGTCAACAACAGTAGCAATAGATTGGGTACAGTAATAAATTGACTATAGACTTCTAAGATTGATAAGTGCATGTAAGCTCCTAATGAATAGTAAGGATTATTATATTTTAACCTGAGATTAGTTATCCAAGAGCAACATCTAAGCGCTGCACAATCTTTTATAATGAAGTTCGTGCCAGATACTAAAAGTCATCATTTGATTGACTCCAAAATGGGCTTAGTATATGAGACTCCAATATCTTTGTTCAATTTATAACACGGATTGTGTTGAACAAGACTATTATTGTTTAGTACTCTTTGATAAGATAGTTTTTTAATAATCCACAAGAGTGTGCAAACAGTCAATTCTATGCAGTTTAATTTGATAGTGCTCTACAGAGAGTGAAGTTCAAAAAACAGATGGCATTGCCACCGATTCAGAAACTTGAATAAATTTTTGCGGCATGAAGGAGCCTTGGGCCATTCTAAAATACTAATGTTTAACAGGAATAAACAAATTCTATGAAACTTTTCTTTATTGCATTTTTGGTACTACTTTCTTTGTCAACCAAAGCACTGGTAAGGATAGAGCCACCAAACCCTGTTGAGGGTCAAGCGGTCCAACTTTTTTATTCTGATTGTGAACCTCCATTCCCACATGTAGATTCTGGCGAATTCTTTAACGTCAACACAAATGGCAATCAAGTTCAGTTTGTTGGCTTTTATACATTCTCACTTCCAACCTGCCCAATCATTTATGAAAGAACATATGATTTAGGATCCTTTTCAGAAGGTGAATACGAGGTTGAGGTTTACTTGTTTCCTGCAGATTTCCCCCTTCCTATTGATTTATCAACTTTCCCACCAAATGAATTGCTGAGCTTTGGTATTTCTAATCCAGTATCTGTACCCATACTTTCATGGTTTGGGCTTTTTATTTTAACTTTTTTAGTTGTTTTTATTACATTTAAGCAAAGGATGGTCGATATATGAAATACTTCGTTACTTTTACACTCCTGATTTTCTCTTTTTCTGCCTTTGCTCAAGATGATATACCTGTCGTCATTACGCTGAATTTTGGTGAAAATATGCCCACAGCAGAGGACGTACATCAAGAAGGTCAACTCTCTCCACCTCCTGCTAACCATATAATCTCTGCTTTTGATGATGTCAGACCTGTTGAAATAAAATATGCGATGAAAATCAGGGCGGTTGGTGACTTGAAAACCTTGATTGATCAAAAACCTAATTGGGGAAGGTCTTTAGCCGAAAGGTCTTTGCTTTTGTACTATGATAGCTCAGTCAATATTACAGAAGTTGAGTCAGGCTTAAATTCGGACAAATACATACAATCAGTATCTATTATTCCAGAGGGAAAATTAGCTGCTACGATGCAAAATCCCATTCTAAAACCTAGGAATATAGGTACTAAAGATGATTGGCACTTGACTGCAGTAAACTGGTATGCAGCTAATAATTTAGTTGATGGTTTTGGTCATATTGGATTTGTAGATTCTGGCTCATTAAATGACAGGAGTGAATTTGCTCCTTTTGATTTAAACAATGGTGACTATATAGGAGGGGGTCTTAATGAAAGTAAATCATATTCTAGATTTTACGATGACAGAAAGGTATCAGAACTCAGAGCAATTGATGAAACTGATTTAAATAATGGGCCTGGATTATGTGATGACAATGACAACAATCCAGGTGATGGAGTTGTATTTCCAGATTCTAAAAACACTGGTCATGGTACTCATGTTTCCGGTCTCTTCGCCAGTAGAAGTATAAATATTCCTGGGATTTGCCAAGACTGTAGTATTTTAGCTACACAAGAAACTAAGCATAATTGTGTTTTTGATTCCAATAAGCAGGAATATCGAGTAGACCCCATCATTGATATCAATCAATATATTCCCTCCCTTCAATACTTGTTAGACACCGGTGTTCAAACAGCCACCTTAAGTTTTGGTTTCCCATTCACAGTGGACATTTGTTTTACGAATCCCAACTACTACGCATGCTCAACAATAAATGATGCAAAAGCAAGAAATATCGCAATAGTTGCTTCAGCTGGAAATGACCGTGAACGTATGCGATTTCCAGCCTTTCATAGGGATGTCATTGGTGTATCAGGCATTCAGGAAGATTTACAATTTTGGAATGAATCTCCAGGTGGTGGAAGTAATTTTCCTCCTTTAGATCCTATGGCAACCCAAGATGAAAGTAACTGTCCGTCAAATTATTCCGGCGGCCAAGAGTGCGGGTCAAATTTTAGCTGGTTGGATGATGGAACACCTGACCCTGATGATGTTAGCCCTTTCCAAAGGGTGGATGTGAGCGCACCAGCGAGAGAAGTCATGTCGACACTGCCATTAGAATCAGAGTACAACCCATTTGTTGGCATAGTAGGCTGTACAGACATTGCCGATGGAGTTCTTGATGGATATGGACCCTGTACTGGAACCTCGATGTCAACTCCCATCATTGCTGGCATTTTGCAATTGATAAGATCGGTCAATCCATTACTACCAATTGGAGACGATGATCCAACTAAACTTGATGGCATCAGGGACATTTTGCTTTATTCTGGATCTGAGTTTCGAACCTCAGGACAACACAACCCTTGGTTAGGGTTTGGAGTACCTGATACCGAATTGGCAATTAAAACAACATTAGGTGTATCCAATGGTTTGCAAGTAAAAAATAGGGTAACACCATTGATGGTTCTACAAAATGATGACTTTGATGATACCTTGTATACCGTTTTTCCTCAAATATCATTGGCATATGCCCTGGAACCCTCTGGTTTCTATGAAAACCCTCAAAACATACCTGTTGTTAATGAGCTTGATATGTACCCAGTTGAGGAAGTTGACGGGTCTCCCCTGGTAAACATAGTGCCTCTGGCTCCAATTTATGTATTCACAACAAGATGGAATCCATTGACCACAAACTATGATTTGGATCCTCTGTACAGAATGGAAAAGGAAGTGGTAAGTCAACCTGACTGTATTCCTGGATTAGACGTTCCAGTTCCATGTCAAGTCACTGATCGCACAACGGTTATGGTCACTGATGAAAATGAGCTTGAAACCCTCCATTCCCAGGGGTACGAATTACAAGGCATTGAAGGTTATGTTATTCCATGTGCTGACAGCCAGTGTCCTACCGGTCCAGCAGTAAAAATATACAGGGTTCACGACACGACAACGGACAAGTATTATTTGACTCAAATTTTACCGGGCCAAGGAGTTACATTTGATATTATCGGAGCTGGATTTTTAAATTTAGATGTTGATGGTGATGGTTTGACTATTGGAATGGAGTACTTATTGGGAACCAGTGACAACGATGTTGATTCTGATGAAGACGGATTATCAGATGGCTATGAATACCCAGCTGCTGGTGTACCCCTTAGTGACCCACTGGTAAGCGACATCATATTTGAAGATGATTTTGAGTAACGGTATTCTGTATTGAAAAATCCAAAACTTCACTGTGATTATTTACCCAAGGATTTGCTTTAAAAATTATTAAGAGAAGTTCCAGATACTGCAACGGTAATGCCCCCCATTAATCCTATTCTGGCAGTATATAAACAGTAAAGACCATAGAAATAATGTCAAGTAAATGTAGGCTTTACAATTGGGCAGACTCAATAATGTTCAGGTCGATGAATTTGTAAATTTTCAGTTTTCAATTTTAGTTGTGCAGTATATATGACCAAGCCGGTAAAATACTATTAAAAATAGAGAAGTACCAAATATGAAGATTGATTATATAGAACTTTCAAATTTTAAGTGCTTCAGGGAAGAGTCTACCAAAATAAAACTTGAAAACGATTTAACCTTTTTTCTAGGAAATAATGGGACCGGAAAAACTGTTTCTCTATTAGCATTGAGACGATTGTTTGGCAATACTCGTGAGGAGCGAACCATTGTAAAGGATGACTTTTATTTGAGTGATGATGAAAGTTTTGATGATATTTATGGTAGAGAGCTATTCATAGATGTTGTTTTTTCATTCCCTGAACTTGGCACTGACTCAGCAAAGTCGTCAACTACTTGCCCTGCATTCAGTTCTGTCATATTCGCTGACAACGATGGGATGTTAAAAGCACGAATAAGGTTAGAGGCAAAATGGGATGAAACAGAATATGAGGACGAGGTACAGTCAAAAGTATACTGGGTTATGACCGGGGGAAGAGTTGCGTTTGGTGATGTTGATCCCAACAAACATGCGGTTTCTGCTTATGACAGGAAACAAATAAATATCAGATACATCCCAGCAACTAGGGATGCAAAATCCACACTCAAAGATGAGATCAGAAAACTAACTAAATTATTGAGCGATTATTCAGAAACAGACAGTGTCACTAAAGAAGTTGAGAGTTTGGGTAGTGAGCTGAATGATCAAATTAGATCATTGGAATCAATCAAAACTGTCAGCAAAAAACTTGAAAAAGTCTGGACTACAATTCACGATAATTCAATATCTGTTTATCAAAAACCAAATTTGGAATACATCCCCTCTGATATTACTTCCATCATTAAATCATTGGTCGTAAAGTTGAGTCCTACTGAGGGAGGTGAAAATAAAGATATAAGTGAACTCAGTGATGGTCAAATTTCTCTTTTTTATTTTGCACTTTCTTTGGCTGTATACCAGATTGAACAAAGTCATATTGTTGCTCAGGCTAAAGGTTTTAGAGTATTAGATAAAGATTTGCCAGTCTTTACAATATTTGCATTCGAAGAACCAGAGAACCACCTTTCACCATTTTATCTTGGAAGAGTCATTAAAACCTTGAATGATTCAATGCAATCAGAATTAGCCACTGGAATCATAACTTCACATTCTCCAAATGTTGTGAGAAGAGCAAATAGTGCAACTAGGATTAGGCACTTTAGGCAGCAAATTGAACAAGGGGAAAGATTCTCAATAGTAAAAGAAGTCAAATTGCCAAACAACAAAGCGAGTGATGATTACAAATATATTAACCAGGCTATACTTGCAAATCCTGAGTTGTATTTTTCAAAACTAGTAATTCTTGGTGAGGGTGACTCAGAAGAGATCGTAATCCCACAAATTGCTCAAGTCATGGGTTTAGATCTTGATCCCTCATTCATCTCTTTTGTGCAACTTGGTGGTAGGCATGTAAATCATATGTGGCGATTGCTTAATGAACTCAGTATTCCATATATAACTCTTTTGGATTATGATCTTGGAAGATTTCAAGGAGGGCCACCTAGGATCAAAAATGTTATTGATAGGCTGGGAGAGCTTACCACTATTAATCCAGCAAATTTACCTGACTCTACTGATTTGACTGGCAATGCAATTGCTTTTGAAGAGCTTGAAGCAGTTCTTGATCAATTAAAGAAACTAAATGTGTTTTTTTCATTGCCGTTGGATTTGGATATGGCAATGATAAAAGCTTTTCCAGATCACTATAAAGCTGATAATGCACGAGCATCTAAAGATAGAGCTTTGAGGAAGTCGGTGTTAGGTAAAAAGGGTAATTACGATGCAATTGTTGAAAGTGGATTTGATTTAAGCAATGAAGAAATGACTAAGTACAGGTATTTATTTAAATCAAAAAGTAAGGTTGCGTCGCATTACATTGCCATGGAGGAAATAAGTCAGCTGCCCAAAGAAGAGATAATCGAACAATGCCCTCAATCCATCATTAGTTTAATCAATAAAAGTGTAAGCATGTTAAGTGCTGAGACTGAATGATGGTTCAAAAATCTTCAAAAAACTGGCAGCCCAGTGAGCATTACAAACTGACCGACACCTTAAAAGAAATAATTTTTGAAACTCAAAATAACATAACCGTTATTGCCGGACCAGGAACTGGAAAAACAGAGACGCTTGCTCAAAGAGCTAATTATCTGCTTCAAACCAGGCAATGCAGACACCCGCAAAGGATATTGGCTTTGAGCTTTAAAGTTGACTCAGCAACAAATTTGAAAAAACGGGTGGAACTGAGATGTGAACGTCACGAATCCAGGCGGTTTGATTCATCAACTTTCGATGCTTTTTATATTTCGACTGTTCGAAGATTTGTATCATTTTTGCCCGATTGGATGGATTTCGACTCTAATGTTGAAGTGATGCCTTTTAATTGGCAATGGTGGGATCAATATCAAAAGACCCAGCTAAGTGGTCAATTTTTTAATTTTAAGCCTACTACTGAAAATCCCAGACTGCATATTCCTCAAAATTTAGGCGACAGTCCATCTGGAGAACTGCTAGATTTTTGGAATTACTGCGCAAAGAACAAATCAATTGATTTTAGGATGTGTAGCGCCTTGGCCTTTTTTATTATTTCAAACAATCAAGTAGTCAGAGATCTATATAAATCAACATATAAGTACCTGTTCCTGGATGAATTTCAAGATACTACAAACTCTCAATATAATTTCATCAAAGAGATATTCAAGGACTCTGATATAAACATCACCTCGGTTGGTGATACGAATCAAATGATAATGGTTTGGGCAGGCGCCAATCCTGAGATTTTTGATCGACAAAAAGTAGACTTCAAAACAAAAATTATACCGTTAACAATAAATCACCGATCTAACTCACGTATTATCCAGTTCATCAACCACGTGCACCAGGAGATTTCAGGAGATGATTCAATTGATTTGGTTTACGAGGGGACTCGTTCAGATGAGGCAGCAAAAGACTGTTTGGGAGCAAGATCATTTAGTGGAGTGTCTAAAGAAGCAAATTTCATATCTTTAAAAATTAATGAATTAATCAAAGTTGACTCTTCTTTATCCGCACATGATTTTGCTCTGATTATCAGACAAAGGGCTGAAGACTACTACAACGATGTAAAAGAAATTTTTGACGCGAATAAATTGAGCTTAAGGAATGAAGATAGATTAATCACTCCAAATGGAATAAAAATACAGGATTTGTTGACAGAGCCACTATCTGAATTGCTAATTTTACTGATCAGAAAAAGCTATTCGTTGTTAGATTACACACAGAAAGCAGAACTTGATCAATTTGCTTCAAGGTTAACAGGTCTCAACATTAATGTAGATCGTGATTTCAAGAAAATTCAAACATTCATTGAATTTACATCGAGCCTTATAGATTTTTCAGACGGTATCGAAAACTCGATATCAGCAGTTATATCATCAATCAAGCCTGAAACTTTACTCGGTTTGTTTTCACAATACACACCAATGCACCTGGAGAAAGTGAAAGATTCATTCTGTAAATTGTTTCTAGATTCCTATGAGAAGTTTGATTGCGATGTGAATCTGGCAATTAATGATTTTTCAGGTATCAATCAAGTTAAATTAATGACTATACATAAGAGCAAAGGACTTGAATTTGATTCCGTGTTTTTTGTCGATTTTCATGATGATACTTGGTGGTCTTTACGAAACGCTGTGCAAGGTTCAGATATACAAAATCAAATCGAAGAACTAAATGCTTTTTTTGTTGGTTTATCAAGAGCAAAAGAAAGATTGTTCTTTACAAAAAATCGTGGCAATTGGCCACCTTTGATTTATGACATTATGAAAAGCTCAAATCAAATTTACAAACTAAAAGACCCTATAGTTTAATGATTTCATCTCTACAAAGCATTAGCCTTTCCTGATGCAATCATAAATAATAATGAATTTTTTTTAATGCGCTTAATGGAATAAGCAAACATAGTGTACTTGTAGCTGTTACCTGTACAGCATAATGTCTAACGCAACAGGACCTAAGTTGTTGAGTTAGAGTCTGAGTCATCAATATATTCACTGATTCTACAACTGTCCTGACCTGGATCCTTCGCTAAAACCTATTGTATAAATCGTGACGTGCTATCGAACTGTTTGCTGCCATGACTGGAGTTCTTAATACAAACTTGCCACCTGGCCTTAGATATACTGCAATAAGCCCAAGACCAAAACGTTGTCGAATGCTGGTGTATTTTTGATAGGTGACCTCTTTAGCATCGCTTCTCAATTCCACAAATCCGCTAAATATAGATAAATAATCGTCTCAGCCCTATTAAACAGTTGTCATTTTAAGGCCTAGAAGTCTGGCAAAACCATCAATCTATTCTAGCTTCATAACTATGGGCAGTATGACTTGAGCTATTCATTCCTCTATCAATTGCAATCAAATAGCATCACAATAATTGTAACCCATTCTCAACTTTTGTTTACTCCGTCATATATCATTCAATCATAATAATGTATATTCTACATATATTTATTTATTATTGAAATATATTTATATATATGTTACATTATTATATGTATTTACAGGTGAATACTGTTCAGATTACATAGCATGGAATATAGAGAGTTTAGGCGCCAATTAGGTAAGGCCGATATAACAATTGCCGAAATGGCAGACTTGATTAAGTTAAACCCTAAATCAATATCAAATTATTCAAAACGAGGAACTGTTCCAAGCAATTTGGCAGTTATTGCAACTTTGATGGGCCACATGGCGGATAACAAACTTGACTTCAAAGAAGCCCTACAGAAAATTGAAATTTCACCGAATCGAATACGTGGTGGCGCTAAATCAGGCCAGTTTGGCGGACATAAAAATAAAGAGAACTGAGGAAACAATTATGGTTTTACAAGATTATGTGGCAACTGAAGAAATTCAATCCACTAAAGGTAAAAAGCATTTAAACGACTTATCTGGAAAAGATTGGTTGATACACTCAAAAAGCGTCTTCATGGACAACATTGATGATCGATCATTATTACTAGACGAACAAAAAGCAATTAATCAAGGTGTGATGCTTTCTCAAGCCCCTCCCAGAGATGATTTAAAAAAAGCTCATCCAGCAACATTTTCAGAAAAAGATGTGGCCAAACTCATTCGTTTTTTTACAAAAACTAACGAGGTTGTTCTTGACCCGTTTCTTGGGTCAGGCTCAACTGCCATAGCGAGTATGGACGAAAACAGGCGATGTGTTGGCTTTGAGTTGTATAAAGAGTGGTTTGAAATAGCAAAGAAGCGAACTGAAAAACACGGTGTAGACAATGACAATTGTACAAAACCTTTCATTGCACAATCTGATTCACTTTCAGGAATGCGTCAGTTGGATGAGCAATCAATTGACTTCATAGTAACCAGCCCTCCATATTGGGGAATTCTTGATAAGAAAGATCACAAAGCAAAGAAAGAAAGAATTGCAAATGGATTGGCAACAAAGTATGGCGATAATGAAGCGGACCTGGCAAATACAGGAACGTATGTTGAGTTTTTGGACGCATTAGAGCTACACTTTCTTGAGTATCATCGATTGCTGAAAGACAGAAAATATGCGGCAGTTATTGTTTCTGATTTCAGGCATAAACAACGTTATTACCTTTTTCATGCAAACATAGCTGAGAGGATGGAAAAGGCAGGATTTACCATTCAGGGAGTAGTGAATCTTGTGCAAGACAATAAAAAGTTATATCCGTATGGTTACCCAACAACTTATGTGTCAAATATTTCGAATCAATTTGTTGTCATTGGTAGAAAGTTATGAGTTTTACAGATCGCATGAAATTAGCTGAAAAGCTTGAAGCAAATTTCATAGACGCTTTCAATAAGCATTGTGACTCACATCAGATTATCAAGTATGGAATTGAATCAAGTAAATTAGTGGAAGCACATGAGTATGTTCGGGGTTGCCATGATGATACTTCTAAATTTATTAGATATATCCCAGATTCGGTATTAGTTAGCAATAATTCTTCAAAAGGAGATACAACTCTCATTGAATTTAAGGCTGCTACTACTGGAATAAAATCAGATTCTTTTTTCAATAGGCTTCGGAGTCAAGAGTGTCCTGAAATGGAACCTCAGTTTGATACAAAGAAAGATGTATTTAACATTGAATCAGAAGCCTTAGAGCTGTATTCAAAGTTGGTAGGCATAGGAGTGAGGGTGGTGATTGTTGTTTATGCCGGTTTTAGAAGTGATTACCCTCTAAGGGCCCAATTTGTTCAGAATATAGTCAAATGCAATACTTGGAATCCAAATAAGCGTGGGATGAATGCCGGAAGCGGAACGTTCTTATCCAACGTGAACCTGATTAGCTTTGATCAAATGGCTTCATTTTTTCACAATGAACTTGGTGTCAATTATTCATCAGTATTGGAAACTCAAAATGCAGTAACTAAAGCATTTAGTAATTAGTCAGTCCTGAAAAACCCGGTTTTCCAACTCATTATCCGAGTCGATTAGGGGTATGCAGTCCACCGTGTTCCCGGCACAATTCGGGAACTGGCACTCCTGCTTCATTTTGTTTGAGAATAGCCAGGACCTGGCTATCAGAATATTTTGATCTTTTCATTTGAATCCCCTTAAATTCATTATAAGAAAATTCTACTTTTAGAGTTAGCTATTTTTCGGGGGGATTACCCAATAAAGGCATTTTGAGTTGGTTTGCCAGGCTGAATAAAACCCAGCTTCATACCAGTTTGTTGCTGCCAAAAGAACATGGCTTTTTCTGTTTAGAAGATCAAACTGCTATACCCTTACGGTATTATCGGCGTGAAACCGCTTGATCATTGCATTATTGATTCTTAAAGGCAAAAACAAAACTTAAAACCCATAAAAACCAGAGAGAAAATTCCTTACCCTTTAAAACTTGGGGCCTTGAACACTTGTGAAACATTCGATCGACTTAAACTATCCAGGCTTTTATTTGCAAGCTGAATGCCAAGTCCCCAGAAAAAGCATTGAAACAAATCTTTACCAGTTCCAAACCCAGGTTCAAAAGCAATTAATGCCACGAATCCGAAACTAAGTGTTACTAATCCCCAACCGATCCAAGCAGCGTTGTTAGCTTGGTGATATCGCAAGTGAATGTAGTTGGATGTCAGAGGCTGCTCTTTAGAGGCCTGACCTCCAAACATCATTTCTGATTTTGTTGATAAGCGACCCAATATTTTTTGCACTTCTTTTTCCAGGGTTTGTGCATCCATTAAGTTTGAGTTTCTAAGAAGTTCGTCAATTTTTTTGAGTGTTCCTGCTGGATTTTCTTGTGCCAATTTCTCCCAATTATCCGAAAGACTTTCAGCGTACCTTAATACAACCATAAGACTGTTTATTTTTTCATTGATTCTGTCTAAGTATTCATCAAGACCAGAAGGAACATAGTTATGGAGAAAACTAGAGATTCGAGGTGATACCAAGCCTTTTGTAACTAATTTATTTAGAGATACTGCTTTACTAAGCTCTTCAACTTTAATATCAAGGTTTTTAAGCGATACTTTCGTTCTTGTTTTAACTTCACTTGATCTTTGGCTGATATCATTTAGCTTATCAGCAAATGGACCCACTTGAAAAATCTGTGCGAATTGTCTCAGTGTACCACCTATGTAAATACTGATCACCCATGCAACAAGAATGCCAATAGCCATTACTAAAGTTCCAAAAACTTTATAGGGGCAGTTACCTCATAGCTGAATAAAGGGCCAACTTTTAAGGAGTCCTGCGTAAGAACCCCCAAATTTGAGTATTTTGAAACTATGAGGGGTTTAAACTCATTACCTCGCGAATATTCACATTATTCATACTAGCGTATGAATTAATATGGCACCATCAATCATCTTCTGCAATTAATCTCAATGCTGAAGTAAATTTAGCTTTTGACAATCGTTCTATATTGTCAATTGTAAGTAGTTTAGAAACGCGATTTCTAATGATCTCTATAGTATCGATAAATGCCTTTCTGATTTCAGCATCAGACCCATCGAATATTGAAGGGTCAGCTATCCCCCATTACTGCTGCCTGATCACATACTGTCACAACAACATTAGGTATACCTATTCTGGATCATCCCATGATTTACTGCGAAGTCCTGTTGTAGCAATTCCATTCTCATTTAAAATTTTATCGTGTTAAGAAAAATAACAGTAGATTTTTCCAGGTTACAAAATTTCTTTTTTGGTCTTTCTTGATGTATTTGAGGCAATGATTGACTTCATTTTCTGCGAGTTATAACCAAGAAGTAAATCATTATTCAACCCTAAGATATCCTCTCTTATGTTGAAGGATAAATTAGCCAGCTCTTTATGCAGTATGGAAGTATCATCTGAAAATGTATTGTCCTTTGATATGGTTTCTATGGTTTTTAAAACATTGCCATATTTTTCTAATACTTTGGCTGAGGCCACAATTGAAAGCTTATGTGTAAGAAACTTTAGCCTGATGAGTTCTTTATCTGTAAAGAAATCAACCAAGGACATTTCTTCCAACAAATCCAGAAGTTGAAGGTATGTTTGCGTTTTCAACTCAAAAAACTTGATATTCTGTTCTTTCTGAACTTCTACTGCAGTTTGTTTATTCAACAACAATGCTGTGATAATAATCGTCACCAATGTCCCCAATATGATAACGACGATTTCTTGGGTAAAGGGGAAATTATCCGTGCTCTGGTAGGCAAGCCTCATGAATGCATAGCCAAATATCAAGCAGCACAGAGTGAGCATCAGATAGATAAAGTTTTTGTTTCTCTTCATGATTTTTTTATTTTACAGTGTAAAAACATCGAATTATCAAAGCATGAAAAAAGAAGCCCCCCCAGAGCTTGTTTCATGAGGAGGCTTCAGTTGGGCAATTATTAATTAATTTTAGTTTATTGTAATTTGTTTCTTGTCAGACTTTTTAACTGCAGTCTTGGGCATGGTGATATTCAATACACCTTTTTCAAAAGTTGCCGAAATAGACTCTTTATCAACATCTTCAGGAAGATTGAAAACCCTTTGAAATGATCCGTAGGATCTTTCAATGGTGTGGTAATTGTCTTTTTTGTTCTCCACCACATTTTTCTTTTCACCCTTGATGACTAAATTGTCATTATTCAATTCCAGTGTGACATCTTTTTCATCAACACCTGGAATCTCGGCTGTGATGTTGTATTTATCATCTTCTTCAATGATGTCCACATTGGGCTTAAGTAACATTTGTTGAAAATTGTCACTAAAACGACTCATTTCACTGAATCTTGGAAAACCCAAGTTGCCAAAAGCTGATGCAAACACATTGTCCAAATCATTGTGTAACTGAACAAGTGGAGATGCACTCAATTCACTGCTGTTACTCACTGGTTTGATGTCTTCTTTTTCTTCATCTTTAAACCAGTTCCAGGGAGCTATTTTTTTCAAGTTCATAATGTCCTCCAAATTTATTTTTAAATTTTAAAAAACAATTATTCTTTTTCTGATTTCTCTGAATTATCCTTTATCTCAACATTGTCAGGTTGACTTGAATCTACTGCAATTCCCATGAAACTTTTGATCTTGTCAAAAAATCCAGTGCCTGATTGGCCACCTTTGGTTTTACCCTTGATTTTTTCAATTTGATCAAACAGTCCATCAAAAGTTTTTTCTGTACCATAACCAAGAGCCTGCGCCATTTCCAATTGAGAATTAGCGGCATTTAATAAAACATCCAAGCTCCTGTTTTCATCATCACTGCGATCATCTTTTTCAGCCAAAATTTCTGCTGCGGACAAGAATTTTTCAGCATTTAACAGGGGCTGAGGAATGACTGTCTTGGTCACAATCATTGAGCTTAATGCCGTTTGCAAAACAGCTTTGGCTTCCTGGTAATTTTCCATATCAATGTATTTAACTGCTTCTTTAATGGCATCAGGATATGAAGCCATGGGCAGATTAGATACACTGATAACAGTCTCGCTTCTTAAATTACCAATCAACTCTCGTGCATCTTGAACTCTGTTTTCTTTCAAAGCTTCAATCACCTGTTCTTTGGCAAACTCTATGGTT
>Ga0098055_1000012_pt1 | contig 190171 bp, 229 predicted proteins | sample 17_taG_FD_75107 | JGI IMG/M metagenome (GOLD analysis project Ga0098055, IMG submission 75107) | Marine viral communities from the Subarctic Pacific Ocean - 17_ETSP_OMZ_AT15314 metaG | ecosystem: Environmental > Aquatic > Marine > Oceanic | place: Pacific Ocean | collected 2015-01-18 | reverse complement strand
TATGGTAGACTTGTTTCCAGGCTTCAACTTTAACCTACGTGGTAGTGCTTATCGTTCAGATAGTGTTACTCCATTAGGATGTAATCAAGTGCTTATTGAATTTAGGGGATATGGACTACGCAAAGACACACCAGAAGAAAGACGCACACGTATCAATCATCACAACAGCATATGGGGACCGTTTGGACGTAACCTACACGAAGACCTAATTGGTGTAGCAGGACAAGGAACCACAATGCGTGAAGGCACAGAAGCACGTAACATATTGCATGGTAGACATGAAAATGGAACAATTCATGATGAAGTTGGTATGCGCCATTACTACAGCGAATGGGGCAAGTACTTAGATATTAATCCTTATTAATTTCAAAAAAAGGTTGACAAACCAATTAAATGGTAGTATAAATATACATGTAACGTTGAAGCCAATCAACGACAGACAGGACCGGGGGGCGGTACCCCGCGCCTCCACCATAAGCACATTTGGAGATACAGTGAAGACACGTATTAAAATGATTAGCGGCGATGAGTTTGATGCTCTAAGCAAAAAGGCTAAAAATTTACTTCATTGGAGACCAGGTGAACGTAAGAAGATTAAGCGTGGTTATAACAAAAGACTTCGCAAGTGTGCTTATGATGGGGGCGAACTAGGATCGACTGATGTATGAGAGAACGTGGAGTTACCGGTAGGCGATGACCGTAAATCAAGCAACTTTATAGACGCAAACGATAATTTTGCTCTTGCAGCCTAGTTAACTAGGTAACGGGGTTGGCAACTTACCTGGCAACAGAAAAGTTGCGCCTTTATTGACAAAGGGTGAATGGTGTAGTGGTAACACGGCGGTCTCCAAAACCGTAGCTTGAGGTTCGATTCCTTGTTCGCCTGCCAATAAACTTTATAAATAATGACATGAATAAAGAAGAATACGACGAAATAGTAAAAAGAATCAATACCTTAATTGATGAACAAGTTCAACCGGCAGTAGAGCAACACGGAGGCTTTATTAAGTTTGAAGACTTTGATCAGTCAACAGGTCGTGTAAGTGTTTTACTACAAGGATCGTGTTCTGGTTGTGCAAGTAGCACAATAACACTTAAGATGGGTGTAGAAAACATGCTGAAACATTACATTCCAGAAGTAACAGGCGTAGACGGAATGGATGACCCCAACTTTAATAATCCATATTATTAAAAATGCACTCAGATCTAGCAGACAGGTTGTTAAAATAAATTAAATAATATCTGTAATACAATTATAACATAAAGGAACTAACACACTATGAGAGAAGGTGTACAAATACCTAACGTGGTTTTTAAAACTAGAGTCCGAGATGAATCCATTGAAGGACCGAACCCTTATCGTTGGCAAGATGTCAACGGCAGCGACTACTTCGCTGGAAAGAGAGTAGTATTATTCAGCTTACCAGGAGCGTTCACTCCAACATGTAGCACATACCAGCTACCAGGATTTGAAGAGAATTACAACAAGATTAAAGAAATGGGAGTAGATGAAATTTACTGCATTTCTGTTAATGACGCATTTGTTATGAACAAATGGGCTAAAGACCAATGTGTAGAAAGAGTAAAGGTCATTCCAGATGGCAATGCACTGTTTACACAAATGATGGGAATGCTAGTCGATAAACGGCATTTAGGTTTTGGGCAACGTTCATGGCGATATGCGGCTGTCATTAATGACGGTGTAGTTGAAGCATGGTTTGAAGAGCCAGGCAAAAACTGCGATGGCGCCGATAGCGACCCTTATGGTGAAACAACACCTGAGAAAGTTATTGAATATCTAAGCAGCCAAACAGAAAAATTCACCTTTATTAAAGACATCAAAGGCACTGAAGTTTAAAGAGCATATAAGTTTATCTATGTATTCTTTAAATAAAATCAGTGTTGGACAAAGGGGCGCATATCGCGTTCTTCAAAATTATAGGAAATAATAAAAATGAAAAAACTAATACTATCTTTTGCTTTCGCTGTGGCGTTAGCATCAACTGCTTATGCTGACAACTTCGATGATACCAGCATGAACATTAACATAACATCAGATAAAACTACTTTATCTGCAGGCACTGGTGCTAGTTATGACTTTGCTGATACAGCAAACGTTTATGGCATCAAGCACGACTTTGGTACTGTTTACGGCCAAGTCGAGTTTATTGACGATGATGTAAACGATGACTATCGTTTTACTGTTGGTAAACTTTATACAACTGCTGTAGCAGACCCCGTAACAGGTGAAGCACCACGTGTAACCTTTTATGCTGCTCCAGAAGTACACTATACTGTAGGCGATTCTTTTACTAAAGACGAGTTAAGAATTAGTCCATCAATTGGTGCTGCATTTGATGCAGGACTAGTAGTTCCTTATGCAGAACTAGGATATGACATTTCATCAGTAGAAGGTGATTTGTTTGACTTTTCTAGAGCAGACGCATATGCAGAACTAGGTGTTGCAGTTCCAGTAAGCGATAAAGCATCTGTACAAGTTGCTTTAATGCAAGATTTAGATTCAGACTTGAATTCAGTTGATAGAGAAATAGCGTTAACATTTAACGTAAACTTCTAATAAAACTATCCAAAAGGTGCCAATTCCAACATTTTGGCACCTTTTTTCTTGACCTTTGCTTCTAAAGGTGCTATAGTATTACTATAACTAATGAAGCAGAGGCATAAAATGAATTGGACAGGCATAAAGCGTAAGGCAATTATCACAGGTATTTCGGTAGCTGCTGTAGCATTTGCATTTGGTGTTGGTACATTTAATCCAAATGGTTTTGTAACAAGCGACTACACAAAGAAAATTGAGAACAAGTTCTTAAAAGAGGCAATCGCCCTCGGTATGCATGAACCTGATTTCGTGTATACAGATTCAAACTCATTCATGGACGCAGTAGGACAATGCGTTGACTTTATAAACTTTACAACTCCACGTGATCAGCGTGTTCCTAGCTCTATTATTATTGCTATGGCCGGTATTGAAAGTGGTTGGGGTACTAGTAGGTTTACCAGAGACGGTAACAATCTTTTTGGTATACGAACATGGGATCCTGATACACCACAGATGAAGCCTCTAGACTTACCAAACGCAGAGTTTGGTGTAAAGACTTATCCTACAAAATGTGCTAGTGTACAAGATGCTATTAACATTCTTAATACACACCATGCATATGAAAACTTTCGTATTGAGCGTAAACGTCAAATTGCATTAGATATATGGGATTACGATCAATTAGCATTTCATATTTCTCCTTGGAGTACTAATGAGAAGTATAGTAATATGATTGTAAACACTATTGCAAGTAAGGAGTTACCATAATGAAAAGCAAATATGGACCTAGATACTTCAAGCCTGACTTTATGGATATGAAAGACCATTGGGCAGTTGGCACACAGTGGCCAGTAAAAGGTAGTCGTGGTGATGACTATACTGTTGAGTGGACATCGAAAGGCTTTACTTGTGATTGTATGGGTATGACAATGCATGGTAAATGTAAACACACTAGAGCAATTGCCGAACGTTGGCAACAAGCCTGTGATCCTAACTTTGCACTAGGAGCCTAATATGACAATGCATTTAGCTCGTGGCTTAACCACATTGAACACAAAGAAACGTAAGAAGAAGAAACTAACAGACAAGAAGATTGAAGAATATACTGTGAAGTGGAGACAGCATAATAAAGCAATGCGTCGAAAGCATTTACACAGTCATCAGTTTGATACTGTTGAAGATTACATTGCATATTGTAGAGGCGAGTACAAACCTAAGTCAACACCTGTTGTTGCTCCTTTACGTACTACTTCTACTCCTGTTGCTAGAGAGTCAGATAAAATTCCTAGTTACGTTTCTAAGAATACATTCGCACCATGCACTAAGAAAGAGCCGTTGCAGTATACAGGAGAACGTAGACTTGTAGGTATTGCTACAATGCACAAAAGTAATATGGTTCCTGTGTTCGCGGACGATGATGATAAGACAGGAAAGAAACAAGCGACAGAAATTGCACAAATGAGGCGGAACTAAAGTACTATGTTTAGTATGAACAACAGTATCTAAATAAAGGATGAACAGATTTATGCGATCATTAATTACATTTACAATACTAGCGTTTGTGGTAGTATCTACAGCGCAAAGCGGGCAACACCTTCAAGCATCAACACTGATGAATGATAAAGAATCAGTGTCAGTTGGAGAGCTGTATTCAAAAGATACACATCCACAAGAATACTGCTTGGCACAAAACATTTACTACGAATCACGAGGAGATAATCTAGCAGGTAAAGCGGCTGTTAGTGATGTAGTTATGAACAGAGTAAAATCTACATACTATCCTAATACAATTTGTGAAGTAGTTTATCAAGCACGTTGGAAGGAAAGTTGGAAAACTAAACAGTATCCAGACTTGCCAGATGATCAACGTGTTATGATACCTATTAGAAATCAATGTCAGTTTAGTTGGTTCTGTGACGGCAAGTCAGATGAGCCGCCAATTGGCGATGAATGGCGACAAGCACAGACTATTGCGTATCGCATGGTTAATTCAGATTACTTAATTGGTATTGCTGATGGCGCAACACACTACCATGCAACTTATGTCAACCCTAAATGGAACAAGGATATGCTACTAATCGGAAGAATTGGTTTGCATATATTCTATGTGCAAAGGTAGTTAACTGTCCGATTACATTGACTCATTAATTAAGAATGCAAAGTATCCGGCCTGTGTAGGATTATCAAGAGTAGGCTGGGTAACAACTGAAGTGTGGAACGATATGATTAGTCGTTCTCCATTACTGTATCGCTTTATTCCTTTAAAGTTTTTAGATTGGGATAGAGACGGTGCAAAAATACACTGGCTATTTTGGAGAAAAAAGACTTCCAAAATAATAAAATATACTTGACTTATGCAGTATAATTTAGTATACTGTAAGTACATTAACACACATACAGAGAGGCTGTTATGAAAATGAAGGCAACAATGAAGGCATTGACTGTAGGCACACTGATACTCGGATTGGGTGCGTGTAGCTCAATGAAGACAATCGACGTTCGAGAAACGAAAGCAAATCCAAATTGGTACATGGATTGTGAACAAATTGGTTCAGAGGGTTTCTTGTTTTGGAAAGACGACTATGCTTATGCATGTGGCATGGGTGAAAGTAAGTTTGAACAAGCGTCAGAATCACAAGCGTATGCATTTGCTGTAAAAGGTTTTGCAGAACGTATTAATGGTACCGTTAACTCATCAACAACTGTAGATATTAAGAACAACAGTCGTGATACAAGAACTTTTGTAGAACACCTTGTTAAGAATACTACAATTAGAGAGCATCTTGAAGTTAAGAAGTATTCATATGAACTGGCAAGTACAGGTCACGTGCATACGTATGTAAGAATTAAGATGCCGCTGGAAACATTTGATCGTCTGATCGCTGAAGCGAAAGACCCAGCATAATGTTTAGGCTACTTGCAATAGTAGGCGCGGCTATTGTGATTACAGGGTGTGCTTCAACGCCCCCTGTGACTGCACAAAAGCCAAATTATTGCCACACATCAGAAGACATTATCGTACAGAACGGAACCACTGTCGACAGTAAGACAAGGGTACAATGTACTGATAGTCAGATTGAAAGGCTGTTTGCTAAAAGATCTGGAATGGCTCCTAACTGTGGTGAATTTAATTACTGGATGAAAGTAGGAGGACATAATGTTCAACGCAAAGGTATCAGCTGTCAAAAACCTGATGGTAGTTGGGAAATTGTGCATACTGATCAGTATTAGTGCATGTACACCAGCAGTTGCTCAAGACTTTACTAATCCTAAGTTTTTTGATTACTCATCTAATCACCCTGCATCAAGAGTACTTGAATGGTCGTTTGGTTGGTATAAGAAACTAAATGTAGAACAAAAGAATGCATACATGGCAAGTGTGGTACACGCATTACATTATGCAGAAAATGGTGAAGCAGTTAGTTGGTATCGAGCAAATGCAAGTGGTGTTTCAACTCCAGTAGCAACTTGGCCCACAGGGTCGGGTTATTGTAGGAGGCTTCATCTGAGTGCTATTGCCTATAATAAACAACGAGTTATGTCTGTAACCGCTTGTCATTATAATAGTACTAATTCTTGGGCCTGGTTTTCAGGTAAATAATGTATATGATTTATGGATTACTAACACTACTCACAGCACTTTGTATTAGTGCTATTGCGATTTACTATTCTGTAGCAGGTTTGGTTGCTATATTTGCGGCGGCTGCACTTCCTATTATTATAATGGGTACTGCTTTAGAAATAGGTAAACTAGTAACTGCTGTATGGTTACACAAGTATTGGAGCAAAGCTACCTGGTGGCTTAGAACTTATCTCTCCACTGCTGTAGTTGTTCTTATGTTTATTACAAGCATGGGTATTTTTGGTTTCCTAAGTAAAGCACACATTGAACAAACTAGTGCAGGTGACGAGAATGTTGCTCAAGTAGAACGTATAGAAAATGAAATTACACGTTACGAAGACATAATTACTCGTGCAGAAAACAAAATTAAAAAGTTAGAAACTAGTAATACAGGTAGTGATGCTAACGTACAATCACAGATTGATGCAGAACAAGATCGTATTGATAAAGCATATGACCGTGTTCAGCCTGCAATTGATGAACAACAAAAAATTATCGATAGCCAAGCAGACTTATACAAAACAGAACTTGCTAAGATAGATGAAGAATTAAAAACACTACAAACTTATGTAGACAACGGCGAAACTAAAAAAGCACAACAAATGATTGGTGCTAGTGCTGACGGTATCTTTGGTAAAAAGACAGCTGAAAAGATTGGCGATTGGAAAGAAATAAGACAACAAGAACGTGCTGAATTAATATCTAAGATTGAACAAGCATCAAACAATCCTCAAGCACAGGCAGCAAGAGAAGAAATTAAACGTCTACGTACTACAGTTGAAAAGCAAATTGCACAGTCTAATGAACTTATTGATAGACTACGTAAACAATTAGGTGATACAAGTAAAATTGCTGATATTGATTCACAAGTTGACGAACAAAATTTAAGAATTAAAGATGCAAACAATCAAATTGATGTACTTACTGAAGAAAAATATTCTATTCAAAGTGAGTATCGTAAACTTGAAGCAGAAGTAGGACCAATTAAATATATTGCTGAATTTGTGTATGGTGAAAATGCTACACAAAACATGTTAGAAGAAGCAGTACGTTGGGTCATTATAATTATCATATTTGTATTTGATCCACTTGCAGTACTATTGCTTATTGCATCACAATACACATTCGAATGGAACAGAAGGTTTGGTCCAGGAGGAGATGATAACGGCTCCCCAAAGTTAGATCCAAAACCTAAGCCACCCTTTACGGATGAAGAATATGACGAAGCGTGGAAAGCAAATATAGATAGAGACCACGAACAAGCATTAAAAGACAATGAAGAGTTTGATCGTAAGAAATACGAAAATGCTAGAGCTCAAAAGATTGCTGATAATATTCCCCCAGAAATAGAAACTGCACCAGTTAGACTTGCTGACGAAGAGCAACAAGACGTTCCTGAAAACGAAAAGACTACTCACGAAATGCTAATGGAAGGGTTTGAAGAAGAAAAACAAGATAACGAAGATCTTGAAAAATGGAACGATTGGGTAGAAGCAGCCAACAAAGCAGCAAAAGAAGAAGATCCAAACAGCGATGAAGATGATGACTTCGATGACGAAGGCGATGACTTTGAAGATGAAGATGATGACTTTGAAGAAGAAGCAAAAGCAAAAGCAACAGGTGAACAGTTTGGAAAAGAACTTCAAAATAAAATAGATCTTGCTGACGAAGACGAAGACTTATTCGATGGTGTTGATTCCGAAGAAAAAGAAGCAATGAAACTTTGGAAAATGGAAGATCCAACAAATAACAAAATTAAAGAAACAAGACAACAACATGAACAAGGTAAAATTAAACAGTTACCTTGGGCAAAGTATTTGAAAGCACAAGCAGACTATAAGGTGTTTCCAGAACTAGAAGAAGAGATTTCAAAAAAAAAGGAATCTTTAAGCTGGATAGAGAAAGATGGAGCGGAGCAAGTCAAGAAAACAATAGAGAAGGAAGTTTAGGATATATACAAAATGCAGAACAAAATCCTAACTCAGTATGGCAACGCATAAAAGCAACATCGAATGAATGACACCGTAAGCATAGTAACATACCCAGACGATATTCAAACAGACGCATTAAGAATATTAACGTATGACCTCACACCAGAACAAAGTCAAATGGTAAGTAATACTATTCAAACTTTGGACTTACCTAACACAATAATTTATGTTGCCAAACCGAGCGATGACCCGCAATGGGTGGTTGACAAAAAACATAAATGTGTTATAGTAATACTAAATGCAAATTCAGAAGATCAACAGACAGCAGGATATTTTTTGGCTCAGCCTAATAGTTATTATTTTGGCAGTACAAAATTATCCACGGCTAACAATAGAGAGATTCTGGAACAACAACATATAAACAATTTAATGGAGAAAGCAAAAAACAGTTATGGCATATGATAGAAACCGAAAGCACGTAAATAAGCAATGGCAAAATAAAGGCCATCAAAATAAACCTAGAAAACAGTGGACACCTGATCCTGAAGGATTGGCTGTTACAGTGCGAGAAGGTGAAGATGTCAACAAGGCTCTCCGTAGATTAAAAAAGAAGATTGAACGTGATGGATTAATGCAAGAAATCCGTGAACGTGAATATTATACAAAACCTAGCGAAAAACGCAAAAAGGCCAAAGCGGCAGCAGTTGCACGTTGGCGTAGAAAAGAGCGTGAATTAGAGCAAGGTACTCCCAAAAGAAAAAGAGGACATTAGTCAACTTTACCGGTTGACAACGCCATAACTCTCTGCTATAATTATACAGTAAATTAACATACACACAAAGGCATAAAATGAGAACAGATATAATGATCGACTTGGAAACACTTGATGTACTTCCAACTGCGACCGTACTAACAATTGGTGCAGTTAAGTTCGATCCGTTCGGAGAAGATCAAGTACAAAAATCAGCAGAAAAGTTCTACGTAAAAGTTGACTTGGACAGTTGTGATGCACTCGGTCTTACAACATCAGAATCAACACTAGCATGGTGGGGTCAACAGAGTAAGGCCGCACAAGAAGAAGCATTCAGTACAGAAGGAGAATACCTATCGCTGAAGCAATGAATGGACTATACAAATTTTGTTGGGGTGCCCAACGTGTTTGGAGTCATGGTGCTAGTTTTGACGTAGTAATCTGTGAACACATATTTCAAAAACTAGAAAAGTTATGCCCTTGGAATTTTTGGCAAGTGCGAGATACGAGAACATTGTTTGACATTGGTATCAATCCTCACAGGCCACCAGTACTTGCACACCATGCACTTGAAGATGCATGGAATCAAGCAGTCGGTGTACAAAATGTTTTACGTACACTAAGATCAAGTTCAACCATCGATGGCAAGTTTATTCAGCCATACGCTAACATGAGAGGATAAGTGTCAAATATGCGAATCGAACAAGACATTAAATTGGATTACAAAGACGTCCTTTTTAAGCCCAAGCGGTCAAAATTAGAAAGTCGAAGAAACGTCGATCTAAACAGAGAATTTAAATTTCACAATAGTGGCCAAACATGGACTGGCGTTCCTATTATGGCATCAAACATGGATGGGGTTGGTACCTTTTCTATGGCAAAAGCATTACAAGAACAAAACATGATTACTGTAATGCGTAAGCACTACACTATTGATGATTGGCAAAAGAATGCCAAAGGACTAAAATTAAAGAACCTTAGTGTTTGTACAGGAACAGGAGTTATATGGGATCCTGATGCACCAGACTTTGCTACTATGAAAGCAGTACTTGCGATGTATCCAGATATTCCATTTATTACTGTAGATGTTGCAAATGCATATCATGAAAACTACGGTGACTTTATTGAGAAACTTCGTGATCAGTATCCTGATAAAACTATTATCGCAGGTAATGTTATTACAGGAGAAATGACAGAAGAACTTATCATTAGAGGTGCTGACATTATTAAATGCGGTATTGGTCCAGGAAGTGTTTGTACAACTAGATTGCAAACAGGTGTTGGTGTTCCGCAACTATCAGGCATTATTGAATGTGCTGATGCAGCCAACGGTATTGGTGGACACATTATTGCTGATGGCGGCTGTGTATATGCAGGAGATGTAGCAAAAGCATTTGGTGCTGGCGCACACTTTGTTATGCTAGGCGGTATGTTAGCAGGATATGACGAGTCCGAAGGCAAAGTAGTAGATGGAAAAATACAGTTTTACGGTATGAGTTCAGATGCTGCCATGGCTAAACACGGAAGCAGAAAAGACGGATATCGTGGTGCAGAAGGTAAGGTAGTACAACTACCGCATAGAGGACCAGTAGCACCGCAACTAATTGAAATTTTGGGTGGTGTACGTAGTGCATGTACATACATTGGCGCTAGACGTATTAAAGATATGCCAAAATGTACTACCTTTGTACGTTGTACGCAACAAGTTAATCAGGTGTTTAGTTCATTTGGATAATTTTTTATGCCCATTTTACCGGATTTATCATTTTTCAATGATAAATAAATGTGTACGAAAGACAGATTCTTTTGTGCAGAGTTGGTTGCCCATTAGGGAACCTAAATTAAATCTTGCTTATTAAAGGAGAAAAACTATGACAAGAATAACAACTCTAGACTTACCCTCAATCCACAGACACTTTGTAGGCTTCGACAGAATGTTCGAAGATATGGACAGAATGTTTGAAAATTCTAAAGGATCAGGGTATCCCCCATACAACGTAGCACAGATCAACGATAATGAATACATGATTAGTATCGCTGTCGCTGGCTTTGGTATGGATAACTTGACAATTGAAAAGGATAAAGACGTCCTTAAGATTGAAGGAACTGCACCTAAAGGTGACGAAAAAGTAAACTACCTACACAAAGGTATCGGCGGAAGAAACTTCCGTAGAGAGTTTACACTTGCAGAACACGTAGATGTGAAAGATGCAAACCTTGAATTAGGTATGCTTAACATTCACTTAGTACGTGAAGTTCCAGAAGAGCTACAACCTAAGAAAATTAAGATCAATGACGGTCTTACAATTGATGGTAAAGTAGCTGACAAGTAACAACTGTCTAGGGGGAGTGTAACAACTCCCCCGATTATGGAGAAAGTAATGAGTACTAAAACAGACGCAGTCATTGACGAAAAAATAGATATTGATGTTTCAATACCTAAGATGTGGCATGTCCTTGTTATGAATGACGACTTTACACCAATGGAACTTGTTATTGACATTTTAAAGGCAGTGTTCAAACATGATGAAGAAAGTGCTAAAAAGAAAACTTTAGAAGTACACAACCATGGTGCAGCAGTTGTTGGTCAATACGTTTTTGAAATTGCCGAACAAAAAGCATTAGAAGCAACTAAGATTGCTAGGATAAATGGCTCGCCACTTAAACTCACCCTTGAGGAACAGAGTGGATAACTACTACTATAATATCAAAGTACAGGAGTAGTCACAGATGAGCTTAAAAGAATTAACAAAAGAAAATCATACTAACGCAGAACGCCAAGAATTTGTAAAGGTTATGTTCTCTGGAAAAATTGATCCAGAGTTTTATGCTCTTTATTTGTGGAATCAATTTCCAGCCTATGAACTACTAGAGATAATGGCCCAACAACACGGCTTACTAGATGACGTACCTGAACTAATACGTTCAAAAAGAATTATGACTGACTTCTTAGAACTATGGAAAAAAGAAGACAGGCCACCTACACTAAAAACTACTCACAAGTATGTAATGTATTTGAAAGAGATCATGAATGACCCTAATAGGTTAATGGCTCATGTTTATGTTAGACACATGGGAGACCTAAGCGGCGGACAGATGATTGCAAAACGTATACCAGGTAATGGTGAAATGTATAAGTTTGGAGATGTTGACATCAACGATTACAAAGATAAGATTAGAGCGAAGTGTAATGATAATATGGCAGACGAAGCAAAAGTTTGCTTTGACTTTGCTACTGAACTTTTCAAAGAGTTGATGGAGCATAAAGGTGACAGATAGTGTTATATGGGACAGACTAATTGACTGTCAAAATGAGATTATCAAAATTTTTGATGACAAAGCAACAGAGTTCGAAGAGCCCGGACTTGATTACTTTAATAAACCAGACGGTAGTTGGATTAACCGTGTTTGGCGTAACGACGATATTCGTAGGGCTCATATTGATGTTGTAGACGCTCGCGATACAAAAGGCCTTTGGATGATGCATGTGTGCATTTTTCCAACATTAGATAACCCAGCACCTATTTACGGCTTTGATGTTATAGCAGGTAAGAAGAAAATGACTGGTGCATTTCATGATGTTAGTGCTAGTAGTGATCCTAATCATCCTATGATACAAGGTTACGCAGAAGCAGTAGAAGATTTTATTCCTAGCAAAAAACGTGAACTACCTGAATGGGCTCAGAACATTTTTAGTCCAAGCATGATTGCTGCCGGCAATGTAAGCACAGAAGAAGAAGCAGTTGCTATAATCGATCTTGCATTAGATAATTTACATACATATTTTGCTGAAGTAGGTCTTACTAAAGGTGAAGGCGATATTGCATTAGTACAAGCCTCACAAGATTATTACTGCCATAATCAGCAACAAAATCCACATACTCCACGTACTATGAAGAGCCTAGGACTTAACGAAGCAGACGTAGACAAGTTTTGCACAGATATGTTATTTCCTAAACTTGGATAAATATTAGTATGAGAGCATTTGAATTTTTACTTGAAGACGAAGAACCGGCAGAAAACCCAGACGTCGAGAATCTAAAGAAGGTCTTAGCATCTAAGATCAAGCAACTTCCTACTGATCCTAAGACTATGGGATTACTACAGGAAATTGAAGAGCTATTAGCGAACATTGGTGCTGGTAGTAGAGTAGAAGTTGTAAAAGGTGCATTACAGCAAATTAATGATGCTGAAGTTAACAAAGCACAAAAGCTCTTAGCAAAGTATTTCTTAAGTTTAGAAGCAAGTCAAACAGATAAAAACGCACTACTAACTGCTTGGAAAAACGACAAACTAGTTAACATCAATAAACTTACTGAACCAGGTGCCCACACTATTGCAGATATTATTAACGGCTACGATTCTAATCCTGCTATTAAAGAAATGACAGATGACCTGTCAATGATTTCATTCTTAGGTCAAGGTAAGGGTGAATTCTTATTAAGTGTATTCAGTAAAAGTATTACTAAAGCAGGTAAAGGCGATTTATCAGTTGATGGTAAAATGGTTGAAGTTAAAACTAGAGAGGGTGGCGCAGGCCGCTTTATGGATCAACAGGTTAAACCTGGATCAGGATATCAACAAGCAGCAAATAATTTTAAACAAGCATACAAAGACATTATTGATTCACAGAAATTAGAAACTGGAACAGGTATTAGTCTATCAAGTATTATTAGAATTGGTCAAAGTGTTGAGCCAAACATGAAGCCGAGCTTTCAAAACAATTTAAGAAATATATTAGATCAAATCTTTACTAACTTACCAGACGATTCATTGAAAGGAAAGTTTGTTGATAATGTAGTAGCAGGAAATGAAAAACCTGCTAAACAAATTTATGCAGTTATGGCATTGAACAACTACATTGAAGCAAAAGATGACGATGGTATTTTAATGATTGATCTTACTAAAAATCCATACGAATTTGTATACTTCACAGACAATGCTTCTCTTAATGCAGGTGGATTAAGATTACACATGTCAACAGCATATCCGATAAGCGGCGAATTTAGAAATCTATATCCGCAAACGCATATTACTAGATCTTCAGGATCTGCTTAATCCTGCTCTAACTCATATTTCTTTATTTTAGCAATTAGATTTGTTCGGCCTATGCCCAAATCTTTGGCTGCTCTTGATTTATTCCAATCGTGAAACTCTAAAACTTGTATAAGTTTAGTTTTTTCAAGTTCTGCTATTTCGTTAGGTAAGTTAATTACTAAATTGTGTTCTTTGCTACCTGGAAATGTCTCTTCTAGTAGCTCCCACATCGCGTCCTGTTCAGTAAGTTCCTTGCTCATAAATGTTCCCTTCTCAGTGCTTATGATATTGTATTTATAACGTAGCGTTAACATTGGAAAACTTGGCATTTTTCAATAGCTAGTGTAAAAATTTTTACACCTGATTGATAAATATGTACGTAGATGTTGCCTAGACTATAACTTAATAAATAGTGTTGACGCGACAACTACTAGGAGCGATCTATGAAAAATGTAATTTCTACAGCTATCATTCTGGGTTTACTGGCTACAGCACCTGCCCTTGCAGGCGATGAAGTCTTTAAATTTAAGAATCCATCATTTTCAGGTCAAGGGTACTCCAGCCATGTCTTGAGTATTGAACAATTACAGTTCACTCGTAAAAAAGATATTGAGGACAAGGCTGAATCAGATGCTGCGAGAGCAAAGCGTGAAGCAGAGTCTACTAACTTAGCGAAGTTTCTTAACAACGTTGAGAGTAGAATCTATGCGCAACTTTCTAAGCAATTGGTCGACGGTATGTTCGATGATACTGGTGCTAACAGTGGCACAGCTGAAATCGAAGGTGCTATAATATACTGGGTAAAAGATACTACCACAGATACTATTAGCATCACCATTACAGAAGAAGATGGAACCGTTACGACAATTACTGTACCGTTGACAGGATTTGGATTTTAATGACAGGATTGAAAAAGCTAATTAGAAGTTTGTTATTTGTGGTCCTGGCTATAGCAATAACAGGTTGCGCGGCCACCTATACAAAGAAGGATTGGACACCACCCGTGAAAGCGGAAAGTCCATACCAAAGTGTATTGGAGACCGTGCCAGCTATCGATGGACCAAAAATAACAATTGCAATTTACAGTTTTCTAGACAAAACAGGGCAACGTAAGCCTAATGACAGTTTTAGTCAGCTCAGTAGTGCGGTTACTCAAGGTGCTGAGGTTTGGGTTATAAATGCTCTGAAAGAAGTGGGTGGAGGAAAGTGGTTCCAAGTTGTGGAACGAGTAGGCTTAGATAATCTAGTTAAAGAAAGACAGTTAATTAGATCAACTAGAGAAGTTTACGAAAACGATCCGACTGATTTAAAACCACTGCTCTTTGCGGGGCTGATATTAGAAGGTGGAGTTGTTGGCTACGATTCTAATATGGAGAGTGGGGGTGTTGGTGCTAGATATTTTGGCATTGGCGGTCAGACATCTTATAGAACAGACCAAGTTACTGTGGCGATGCGCATTATCAGTACACAAACAGGAGAAGTACTCCTAAGCGTGGCAACTGAAAAGAAAATTGCAAGTTATAGTAGCGGAGGCGATGTATTTCGTTTCTTAGATTTAGGCACTAAGGCACTTGAAATTGAAGTAGGCGCAGCAGTAAATGAGCCAACCAACTATGCAGTTCGTACAGCAATTGAAGCAGCAATAGTTGAGTTGATAATGAAAGGTGAAGAGAAGAAACTTTGGAAGTTCGTGAGGGAAGATGAACTAGAGAGTATGCCTATACCGGAGTCGCGTCCGACCATACACCAGAGACATGATGCTATTATTAAATTACCAGAAGATGAATTTATTAAGCAGTATCCAGGTGTAACAGGTTACTATTGTGACGCAGACAACATGTGTTGGCATAACGATCCATTAATTAAAAAGTTGGCTGATGAAATAGACAGTCAAGGGAGCGATAATGAAGATAAAGACAATAGTAGCAAGTAGTCTTTTTATATTAAGTTTAGGGCTGATATTCCCAGCGTATGCGAATGACATATACATACAGCAGTCTGGTAATGACTTAGACTTAGATATAACACAAGACGGAACAAATAACGTATTAGGTAATAATACAACAGGAGTTACGTTACAAGGTAATGACATGACGTTTTCTGTAGTACAAACAGGTGACTCTAACATCATTGAAACTACCATTAAAGGTAATACCTATACCGGTAACATTAACTTAACTGGTGATAGCAGTACAGTTGACTTAGACTGTGATGCAGGTGGAGCAGATAACTGTGAAACAGTATCATTAAGCATTGATGCAGTAGGTGATTCATTTGACATTACAGCAACAATTGGCGGATCAGGAGATGCACAGAACTTTGTGGGTACAATTGATCTAGATAACAATGGTAATGCAGATACTCTAACTTTTACACTTAATGCTAAAAATGCTGATTTAAACTTTGACATGGGTAACGATGGCTCAACAGCACTAACAGGTGTTGGCGCTGGCGGTACTACATCATCAAGTTCATCAGTTGAAAGTGGTGTTGCTAACACAGTTGCAATTACACAATCAGGCGCTGGCGATGCTAACGGTCACAGTATGACAGTTGATATGAAAGGTGGTGGTTCGATTGCGAACATTACACAAACAGGTGTTGAAGATAAAGTGTTGAGTCTTACTACTGTAGGAAACGATGCTAAAATAGATATTACGCAAACGGATTAACTATATGATCCGGCTGCTGGACAAAATGCTGCTCCGTGCAGGTATGATGGTTTGTCTAACTATCACCGTACCCGCGATGGCAAATGTTGCTTCTATCGGAAACGTAACCCAGCAGGTTGGTAATACTATTATCGAAAGACAAGCAGGAGAAAAACTAACTTCTGAAAAAGGTAGTACTATAGTAAGTTACGATACCGTTCGTACAGGTCAGGGTAAAACTGCTATAGAATTTGTGGATGAAACTAGAGTTGATGTAACACAAAACAGTAAACTAGTTATTGATGAATTTGTATATGATCCTAATACTTCAAAAGGTAAACTTGCCCTCAAAGCATCTTTTGGAACTATTAGATATGCATCAGGACAGATTGCAAAGAACAGTAGGCAAGATATAAAAATCACTACACCAACCGCTACTATTGGTGTACGCGGTACTGACTTTACAATGACTGTTGATGAAACAGGAAGTTCAACAATTATTCTTTTACCAAGTTGTTCGGCAGTAGGAACAAAGCGTATCTGTGTTGTAGGAGAAATATCAGTAGAATCAGATGCTGGTCAGGTTATTCTAAACAAAGCATTTCAAGCAACAGTAGTAGATGTACCAGAGACAAGTCCTTTAGATCCTATTATAATTGACATCAATGAATCACTTATTGATAACCTGCTTATTATCCGTAGGCCTAAAGAAGTCGAGTACGAGATAGAAAGAAAAAGAGCAGTAGAACTAGCAGACTTCTTAGGATTTGACTTCCTAGAGTACGACGGATTAGATGTAAACCAACTTGATGAGGATCCGGAAATGTGGCAAACAGAATTAGATGCAAACTATTTGGATCAAAACTTCCTTGCTAATGTACTTGATCAACTTAATCAAATGTTAGCAAAGGTACTAGGTGGACAACTATCTAAAACAAAAGCAAAAGAAATATACGGAAAAGATCCTGTTACAGGTATCGAGTTATACAATCAAAATCCTAACTGGGTGTTTAGACGTGATAGCGGAACAGGTATGCAAGTAGAATTAACATTAGATCAACAAAACGGATATAACATAAATTTACAACAATCAGATTTTGAAACCAGAGACTACTCACTTGGAGATGGCAGTAATGATATTGACATTATTCAGAAATAGTTTATTTTTCCTTTTTCTATTGTTCGCTGTAACTCCAGCCTTTGCAAATGATGTTATTATATATTACAGCACAGGTGGAACAAACACAAGTTCACACTACAATCATTTAAAAAGTGAACTTGAAGATTTAGGATTTACAGTTACAGGAAGTACAAGTGGCACAGTAAGTTCAAGTGATCTATCAGGCAAAGAACTTGTAATTGATATAGCAGGAACTTCAAACTGTGGCAGTACGTGTAAAACAAACTATGAAAGTTTTATAGGCAACGGAGGACACGTAGTTATTCTTGCACCCAACGGAGCAACCAATAGAATAGGTAACATTGAATCGTTGGTTGAAAGTAAATTAAGTGTAGGAAGTATGTCAATAGCAGGTAGTTGTAATACCTGTTGGGCTTCATATGCAGTAGGCGATTATGCTTCAAGCACATCAAGTGAAAACACATTACCAGGACCAGACAAATTGTTTACAGCAAGTGGCGGTACAGCAATGGCCAAAAATAGCAGTGCCAGTAGTTGGAACACTTGGTATAATTGGGAGTATGGTAGTAATGGTGGATCAATCACAGTTTCATTTGGTTATGGACAGTTACTATCAACACATCAATATAGTAATAACATGGTGGACTTCCTAACTCGTTCAATGGTTCAAGCAGGATTATACAGTGTATCATCATATACATCAAGCATAAGCACAGCACAGACTAATCAGATTACAGCATCAAGAGCAGTAACACACAATGGTAGTGGCATATATATTAACCAGGTTGGTAATGATAACGAGCTTGATATAGTTCAAGACGGAAGTGATAACCTTGTAGCAGGTGTTGGTTCAACATCTAGCAACATAGTAAACGCTGACATCATTGGTAATAACAATGATACAACATTAACACAAAGAGGTGACAACAATGTAATACTGTTTGATGTTACAGGAGATACTAATACAACAACTGTAAGTCAAGGTGGATCATCTGGAGCAGATGATAATAGGCTTGAGTTTGATGTTAATGGCGACTCTAACATATTAAGTATTACACAAAATCATAACGACGGTATAGGAAACAACGGACACTTTCTTGCAATAGACTTAGACGGAGATACTAATAACATTTTATCAAGTCAACTTAATGACGGAGATAAAAAAGCATTCCTTAGTGTTCAAGGTGACGACAATGATATCGATTTATATCAGCAAGGATCAGGATCACACTATGCAGAAATTGCAGTAGGTAGCGATCAAACTGTTGGTATTACACAAGATGGCACAGGCAATCACAATGCAAGTGTTAGCATGACAGGTCACAGTGCAACACTTGACCTTACACAAGATAGTTCAAACAATCAAGTTTATTCAATAAACCAAAATTGCGCAAACGCAAATGGTTGTGGTACAACTACAGTAACACAAAACTAAAATCTCGCATAAATACTGGTGAATATAACAAAGGAGCGAAACTTTGATAGATCCCATCTCTGCCGTCGCTATGGCGACCGGCGCATTTAACACAATCAAAGCCGGCTTCGCAGCCGGACGTGAAATAGAATCCATGGCAGGCGACTTAGGTCGTTGGATGGGTGCTGTTTCAGATATTAAAAAAGCAGAAGAGTATAATAAGAAACCGCCATTATTTAAAAAACTATTCCAAGCAGGATCAGTTGAAGAAGAGGCTATGCAAATCTTTATGGCTAAGAAAAAAGCAGAAGATATGAGAGCTGAACTAAAACAGATTATTAGTTTTACTAGAGGTCCAAGTGCATGGGATGAGCTTTTAAAAACTGAAGGTGATATTAGAAAGAAAAGACAAAAAGCAATTTACGATCAAGAAGAACGTAGACGTAAATTGTTAGAAGGTATTGCTATAGCTCTTGGCATAGTTGTTGTCGGCGGCTTTGCAATCTTTATAGTAGTATTGACAGCAAAAGCGAGAGGTATGATGTAGTTGAGGTATGCTTATAAAGACTATGTTTTTGTAAATGATAATAACAAAGGTATACTTTATAAAGCAGGTAAATTACTTTTTATGGGTAATTCCTGGAGTGCTATAAACTACTTTATAATTTCTACAGACCAAGCACAAGAAGTTAAAGACATGTTCAAGTCACAACTTTCTCAAAGACAAGAGATTAGACTTAGAGCAGAATCAAAGAAGCCTAAAGACCCGCCACCTCTTCCTGTTGAGGAAGAAAAGAAACCTGCCATTAGAAGACCAGGACGCAGCGACAGGAGATTAGTACGTTGATACATGCCTTTATGTTAGTGGTACTAATAGCAGATGTACAGCAACCTTCACCTATGTATTTTAGAAGCATAGATGTGTGCCAATATTACGCTAAACGTATACCTATGCAGTATGGTAATTACGGAAACAAATACTTAGTTCCGCCAGAACATAGAATAACAGCATATTGCAAACCTGTAAAAATGCAAGACGGTCCGAATATTTACGATCATTGATCCGTAGATAAATAGGTGTATGAAACTGTCAAAGATTATAACACATTGGTCTACAGCACTTCTAACCTTAGCAGTTATTAGTATATTAGGGTTCAACGATCCCTATGTAAAACAGACTTTAAGACTCAAATCTTTTGATCTTATTCAAAGTTATGACACAGTAGAACCACTATCCAACGACATTGCTATATTAGAAATAGACGAAGCATCTATAGAAAAGTACGGACAATGGCCATGGAAGCGTGATGTATTAGCAAGTATTATTGAAAACTTAAGAGCGCATGGTGCTGGCGTTATTGTTATGCCTATCCTATTTTCTGAGAATGATAGACTAGGTGGAGATACTGAACTAGCACAGATGTTGCTAAACAATGGTGTTGTTATCGCACAAACAGGAACAACACAAACAAATAAAAATGCAGTACCAAGAGGTGTTGCTAAAATAGGTGATCCTATGCCTTGGTTATTTGAATGGCCGGGCATGTTAGGTCCTATACCTTTACTAGGTGAAAACGCAGCAGGCGTTGGAGTAATTAATACTGCACCTGAAATAGATGGTGTTGTAAGACGCTTACCATTGCTAATGCGTGTAGGTGACGAAGTATATCCAAGTATTACTATGGAAACAATACGTGTTGCTGTAGGTGATCCTAGTTATCAAGTTAAAGCAGGCGAGGGCGGTATTATTGCTATGCGTGTGCCTGCGTATCAAACTATTCAAACAGATCCAAATGGTAGAATTTGGTTGCGTTGGAACAAAGACTTTGATGTATACAGTGCATCAGAAGAAGATTTCTTTTGGGGAATGGAAGGCAAAATTGTAATTATTGGTATTACAGCAGAAGGACTTGCACCAGTTATTGCTACTCCAAACGGAGAACAATACAGTTATGTAATGACTGCAACAGCATTACAGACTATCGTAAATGGCGATAACATTGTACGTTTTGATTATGCTACATTTGTAGAGTATGCTGCTAGTATCGTAATTGGGCTTATTCTTATAATTGCGGCGGTTTTAGCACCATATTACGTAGTGGGTGCATTGGTACTTATTATGTACGCAACGTGCTTGTACGGCGCTTATACGCTGTTTAAAGGGCACTTACAGCTATGGGATGTGAGCTGGATACTGCTAGTAGGCACAGCAGTAGGTTTCCATGCTACATTTAACCGTTTTGTAGTAGAATTCTTTGAAAAACAAAAGATTAAGAAGCAATTTGCAGGGTATGCATCACCAACAGTAGTACGTATGCTACAAGAAAATCCTGCACTTATCAAAGACGGTATGAAGAAAGAGGTCAGTATTCTATTTTCAGACTTGCGTGGGTTTACACCTTTGGGCGAATCATTTGGCGATGACGTGAAAGGCTTAACCAAAATTATGAATGGCTATATGGATGCTATTACACAACCTATATTAGACAGCGATGGTATGGTAATTAAGTACATTGGTGATGCAAGTATGCATGTACACAATGCACCAATTGAAGATCCAGAACATCCAAAGACCGCAGTGCAATGTGGATTAGATATGCTTAAGGCAGTGGAGAAATTTAATGAACAAATTACAAATGAAGGACGTCCTCCCGTTGGTATGGGTGCCGGTATTAATACTGGCCTTGGTTACCTTGGCGAAATGGGTAGCACCGCAAGGCACTCTTATGACGTTCTTGGCGACTCTGTAAGTACAGCAGCAAGAATAGAATCTAAGTGTAAAGAATATGGTTGCTTATTACTAGTAGGAGATGCAACATATCAACAAACTAAAGACGACTTCTTCTACTTAAAAGTAGACGACCTAGCAGTTAAAGGTAAAACAGTTGGTATTGGTATTTGGACAGTACTAGACAATCCTAAACCAGCATGGCGTACAGCACAACGCCATCATCAAGAAATGCATGATTTGTATCAAAAACAAAAGTTTGATGAAGCAATATGGATTTGTGAAAAACTAATGAGACACTTTGATGCTAAGATGGAAGGATATTATACTATGTGGATTGAACGTTGTGAATATATGAAAACACAAAAGTTACCTAAAGATTGGAATGGAGTGTTCATTGCAACAACAAAATGATTACTTTAAAAATTTAAGCATAGAAGATAAAGTTACTAACATTAAGCAACGAATACATGACTTGCAACTAGCATTACAATTACGCAGTAAGTTAGATAATGTAAAGTCTGATCAATTGCAGCAGCCCACCAAAAGCCACTATCAGCAGAGCTCCAACCGTGTCGAGCAATCCAATGATGTTTCGCCCAGTCAACGTGCCAATGAATTAAATAATCTAAAAGCGAAACTGATGCAGCGACCAGCAAATCCCCTGTAACAGGAAGCACAACAATCATTGTACCTATACCGTGTTGTGCATAATGCCAGTGTGCTTTAGGATTTAACCACTTTAGTTTTTGCTGCCCAACAATGTAATGTTGTAAAGCAAGATCAACTACAGTGTGTTTAACAAGTAGTAATGACAGTAAAAATAGTTCCACCTAGTTCTTCTTTCTAGGTTTTGCTTTTACAGCTTTTTCAATTTCATCTGCATCAAGATCTAGTTTTTTACCTGTAACTTTTTCGTATTGTTCTTTAAATTCTAATACCATGTTTAACTTTTGATTAAGTCTAATCATGTCATTGTCTAACATACGAATACGATCTATCAATCCTACTAGTTTACCCGATGCTTCACCCAGTACAGGTTTAATCTCGGTAGTTACCCACTTCCATACGTAGTAGACAAAATATCCGAGACCCATCGCAGCCACTATAGGAAAGCCGAAGTCTTTTATCGCTGCTGCTAATTCTGCTGTCATACTTGCTATTATCTATCCGTTTCCTCGGCTGCTTTAGCCTCTACTTTACATAACCAACCACTTTCATTTACAATGAAACGGTCTCCTGGCTTATACAAAAAATGTTCTTTTTGAGTGCCGTCTTTAGCGACGCCCATTACTTCGCCTTCCCAATCTCCTTTTACTTTGAAGTTTGGTCCAACTTGGTCAATTGCATAGTCAACCCACATCATAATTTTATCCTTTCTTCTGCTCTGCTGCCCACCATTCTGCCTTGTTAGCAAAACCGTTGGCTTTTGCCCAATGCATTTCTTGGACACTTAAAAAACCTTTCGCTTCGGCTTCTTGTTCCTCACGAATGATTTTTATACCTTCGCCGACGCTACCTGCGTCAACTTCGTATTCAGTTCCGTCAAGTGTTATTTTCAATTGCCACTCCTGCTTCGACAGATTTTATCAACTCGAAATATCCGTTTGGTCCTACTCTATATTCATCACCAATTTTAATATCTACTTCGTCAATAACAAAGAACTTATCTTCTGGGTCCTTGTCTTTTAGAATGCGAAAACCGTTTTCAAATTTTGTTAGTAGTAAATCTTTCCATAGCATGGTAATACCCTTTCTTCTGTTAGTCTCGTCTTGCGTCTTCTTTGCCTTCATTGGCAGCTATACGATCTATGTTAGGTTTTACGTTTAAAGCATAACTCATCAATGCATCAATCTTAACAAGATCGTTATTCATTGTTTGTACACGATTATCTAATGCTGAAATCATATTCTGCAGGCCACATACACTTCCTGTTACACTAGCCAAAATAAATTTTAATGTAGTGAATACAAAGAAGCCTGCGGCTATTGCGCCTGCAATTGGGAATCCAACTTCGCTTACAAATGTTAAAAAGTCCATAATAGTATTTTCGCTCCTACTTACTACTATTTAGTCATTTTGTGAGCATAAAACTATTTGACAAGGTTTTTGTTATATGCTATAATGTTATTATGAGTCATGACATTTATGCGGTGGTTAACGATTGGACAACTTTATCATCCAAATATTCTGAAGAAAAACTAGTTTGGTGCTTAGAGTCTTGTGTAGACAAGTTTTATAACCGTGGAGAACGCTGGTTTTTTAAGGACGATAGAGATGCACAAATGTTCGCTCTAAAATATGGTGAAAACTCAAGCAATCACTAATGGTATTTTGTGCTTGACACAACCTATAAATATGTGTATACTTAATAATTAAAGAGTAATTTCTATGCCAGCAAAGTACGAGAATTGGACAGCCAGTGATGCAATAGACAAGAGTCTGCACGATAATGACATTCATTATCTAAGTGGAGATATTGCTAATGACAACGTCAGTCAAACTATTAAGTGGATTGTTTCTGCCAATTTAAACAAGAAGCCAAAGAAAACACTTACCTTATATGTAAACACATATGGTGGAGACCTATACGAAGCGTTTGCACTTATTGATGTTATGAAACAAAGTTATCATCATATAAGAACAATAGGTGTTGGTGCAATTATGAGTGCAGGATTTTTAATTTTTGCAAGTGGTAAGCAAGGCGAAAGGTATATAGGAAAGAATACAGGTATAATGAATCATCAGCATAGCGATACTATGGACGCTAAGATGCACGACATGAAAGCAGCAATGCATGAGAATCAAAACTGCGAACAACGTGCATATCAAGTTTTACGAGAAGCGACTGGTTATACTTTAGCACAGGTTAAAAAGTATTTTGACAGTCCGAGTGATCAGTACTTCACCGCAAAAGATCTGATCAAGCTCAATATTGCGGATCACATTTTATAGGATTGAGAAATGGAAAAGGAATATAAAGGAATGAAGGTAGTTGACTTTAAGCCTAACGAGAAGCAAGAAGTATCAGAAGAGATTCAATCTCGACTAGACATTGTTGATGCGTTTCGTAAACGTGTTGCCGATGGTGAGATTACAGAGTTTGTAACTACAAGTTTATCTGCAGATGGTAATGCTGTTATTTGGTCTAATGTACCTGACATTGCAGCCGGTGTAGGATTATTTGAGATTGGTAAGCATATCTTAATGACACAGTACGCACCAGAGCACGATGGCTTTGACTTCACCCCAGAATAGATTTTGCGTTCATAGATTTACGTTAGGTGACGTAGAAGATCCAGAAATATATTGCGACACAGCAATCTTTGAATGGATGGAAAAATCTCCTGCTGGTCGATACTGCAAAGACAACTCAAAAAATCTATTTAGAAAAATTTCACAAGACGACTTTGGTTACGGCTTTCAAGTAGATGTCTTTGCTGATTTTGAAGATAAAGAACTTACATTTTATGCACTAAAATACTTGACAAAGTAATACAAAGATGCTATTATTAAAACATAATAAAGAAGGAGGACAATTATGGACAGGCCATTAGACAGAGCAATCGCTTATGCTACTCTTGCCCACAAAGGTCAGAAAAGAAAATACACTGGCGCTCCTTACATCGGACACCCTATAGAGGTGATGGGTATTGTAAAGACTGTACCACATACAACAGAAATGTTGATAGCGGCAGTTCTACACGATACTGTAGAAGATACGGCAGCCACACTTGATGACATCGAAATTCAGTTTGGAAAAGTTGTAAAATCGTTAGTATCTGATCTTACAGATATTTCAGATCCTGAAGATGGCAACAGGGCATTCCGTAAAGCAAAAGATAGAGAGCATTCTATCAATGCGTCTGCACAAGCGCAGACAATTAAGTATGCAGACCTAATTTCTAACTCCGAAAGTATTATAAAACACGACCCGGGGTTTGCAAAGGTTTACATGCAAGAAAAGAAACTGTTACTTGACGGAATGACGAAAGGTAACGCAACTCTAAGGAACCACGCAATGAAAATCGTGGATCAGTACCATGCAGACAATAAGGAGTAGGTATGGGTGCAAAACTGTGGGAACTATGGTGCAAGGCAATTGGGGAGAAAGCATATGAAGAAGATAACAATCGGTCTGACAGAGTGGCAATTATACGCTCTGGGTGGGTGTTGTTGCACATTCTTACTTGCCTTGCTATCATCTTAAACGCAATAGCTAATCATGGTTGGAGGTTAATAGGACTATGACAATGTGGGTATTAGTATTAATAAGTGTCTTGCCATATAAGATTTCTGCATATGAGAAAGCATCATTTAACTCTATGGAGAAATGTTTTATGGCTCGTGAAGTAGCGTTGGCAGATATGGGATCAATAGATGGATATCCGCCAATTAATCAAAACTTGATTTGTATTAAATCAAACGTAAGGAACTAAGCAAATGGAAATTTTATTCGGATTGGTAATTGCTATGAAGGTTATGGAGTCTCTTAGTATATGGGACGGCATGGTCTGTGTAAGTGGGTGCTTATAATGAGTGAACAAACTAATTATTGCACAACAAAAGGATTGCTACCAGCATTTCTTATCATTACCTTTTTTATCGTAGGTGTACCGTTGTTATTGGTAGACAACGCAAAGTATTGTAAGCAAAGTATTGTACCTTGCTATCCATGGACGGTGCCAGAATGAGTGATTTTAAAGAAAAGCAACAAGACCTTACTGAACTAAACGGTGACGGAAACAGAGACCGTGGACGTTATGGAGAAGATTTAAAAGAGGAGATGCCATCTGTTCTTAAAATCTTAAAAGAAAGTACTATTGCAAAACTTGTTAAAGGTGAAGTGGTAGTTACATTCAATAAAATTAACGGAGATAAACGTGTAATGACTTGTACGTTGCAAGAAGGTGTTGTGCCTAAAGCAACTAAAGATCCTGCATCTCAAAAGAAAGTGCAAAAGATCAACGAAGAAGTACAGGTAGTATGGGATGTCAATGCAAAAGGTTGGCGAAGTTTCCGTTGGGCAAACGTTACTGAGGTAGCGAGTGTTTAGATTGTATGACTATGTCGCTATAGTAATATTCACGCAGTTGTTTTACTATGGCGTCATAGGATTAATATACGGAGGATTCGTTGGAGGTATTGTATTATTTGTTACCTGGGAACTCTGGAAGATGTATGAAATATGGAGAGTTCAGCAATGACAACAGCAATTTTAATTCCTGCTAGATATGGCAGTACACGTTATCCAGGCAAACCTCTTATAGACTTAGACGGCAAGCCTATGATTAAACGTGTGTATGATGCTTGTGTAGCAACTGGACGTGATACTTTTGTGTTAACAGACAGTATGAAAATTTTTCCTTTGTTCGGTTCAGACAGTTGTTGGATTGAGGAAACTCCATATGAAAATGGAACTGCAAGATGTGCAGGAGCCGCTTCAAGTAATTTCTTTAAAGCATACGATACATTTATAAATGTACAAGGCGACATGCCAGACATTACAGAAACAATGATTGATCGATGTGAAGAATGGTTACAGTATTATTCTGTTAGTACTGTTTATACAACAATGCGTGAAGAAGAACAGAACAGACCCGAAAGTGTTAAAATGGTAAGAGCTGGAGATAAAGCACTGTGGTTCGGACGAGGCATGACCGGGTATGGAGAATGGCACTTAGGTGTTTATGGATACAAACGCAATGCTTTGGAAATGTATCCAAATCTAGAGATTCCAATCGAGGAAGATGTAGAAAAACTTGAACAACTACGCTGGTTAAAGAATGGTTGGGACATTGGATGTTCGCATGTTGACTTCGACGGAGTTGAGATTAACACGAAAGAAGATGTTCACTTATGGAACTACAAGCATGGTGTGGAAGTTAAATAAAACATACGCTGGATTAGCTCATTTGGTAGAGCAGCTGATTTGTAATCAGCAGGTGGTCAGTTCGAATCCGACATCCAGCACCAAATTTAGAGGGTGCAATGTATAAGGTCACTGCATATTTTAAGAATTATAAAGTTGTGCAAAAATTTCATGACTTATATGATGCAATAGATTTTAGAGATAGTGCAGATGCAAACTATCCTAAAGAAGTAACATTTGAGAAAGTAAGAGATATGAGAGAATGGGTATATAATTGTTGGAATGTAGTAATGGATTATGAAAAGAATCCACTGAGTAAAATTCCAGACTTTAGTACACGCCATATGATTATGCAAGTATTAGCATGGATGTGGTGTACAGTATTTGGTATTATTGTAGGTAGCATGTATATGGGAGTGTTTAGTATGGTGCTACACGTATTACTCCTAGGTGCTATTGCTGTCACAGTAGCAACATTTGAAACAGCTCATAGAAAGCCGAGCGCCTTTAATTTTGTCAGCGGCTATACTTCATATGGTAGAGGAAGAACTTATACTATTTGGAGAGATGAAAAAGGTAACGCCCATAAAGTGCCTTTAGACAAAAACGATCCAGGTGGCGAACATGAATAGGGGCCATAGCTCAGTTGGGAGAGCGCCTGATTTGCATTCAGGAGGTCGTGGGTTCGATTCCCTCTGGCTCCACCACGTACAGGATATATGATGGAATTTATCTGGCATATATTATTAACAGTATGTTTAGGTTCAACATGTGTTGAACAAGATGTACAATGGTTTGAAACTGAAGAGGAGTGTTTTAAAATGCTAGCCGTATTTGAAACTCTTCCACCTGATGGAGATTGGTCAACAATACAGTACCAGTGTAAACCTATTAACTCTTTATCAACTTAGGAAAAGCATGAACAACGAGAACTTAGAAGTATATCCACTGTTTGCTAAAACAATTATACGCACTCAAGTAGATTTAGAAGGCACAGATTTAAGTAAGATTGAATGGGTGCAAAACTATCAAAACAATATTAGTACTAGTCAAGCAGTACTAGATGATCCTCACTTTACTAAACTTAAAAAAGAATGTATGAAAGGTATTAACGATTACTTTCATGGTGTAATGAAAGTATCAGAAGATACAGAAATTTACATTACAGAGTCTTGGTTTAATAAAACTAACAAAGGACAAACACATCATAGGCATTGGCATCCTAACTCAACACTTTCAGCAATTGTGTTTATGTCAGGCGAAGCAGACAAAGGCGGACATACTAGTTTTATTACAAGTCAGTACGATACACTTGAATTTGATATTACAGAAGCAAATCTTTACAACAGCAAAAGTTGGTCTGTAGATCCTGCTGTTGGAACAATGTTAATTTTTCCATCGAGCGTAGAACACTTAGTACAACCATACGATGGTGATGAGCCTCGCATATCATTAAGTTTTAATACTTTTGTAAGAGGCAAATTAAATCAACAAACATTAACAAGGTTAGAAGTATAATGAAATTTGCATATTTTAATCCTACGGTAATGGCCGTAGATGATGTTACTGCTGAACAATACAGTAGGTTACGTGAAATAGTAAATGCTGCTCACGAACATAACGAACACAATGATGAAGGCGATCCTAATATTAGCATTAGGGGAGGTCAGCAAGTACAAGTTGTTCCAAATGAATTTAAACTTGATACTTCTTTTTTATCTCAATACATTGAAGAACGATGCCAAGCATATATTGACAACATTATTAAAACAAGTGGTGTTAGTGATTTAAATGGTTATAAGCCAATGCTTGTATCAGCATGGACTATTAAGCAAACAGCAGGCGACTACCAAGCATTACATAACCACGAAGCACATATTAGTGGGAATATCTATTTGGACGTTCCATTACTTGATGAAGGTTCAAAAAGCAGTGATGCAAATATTGAATTTAGATTACCAGTAATTAGAAACCCTGCTCATTTTGTGTTTACTGATCAGTGGCGTTTTAAGCCAGAACCTTTAAAGATGATTATATTTCCAAGTTATGTTTCGCATACTGTTTATCCGTGGAAAGGCCAAGGAAGTAGAACTATTTTGGCTTGGGACGTTAAACTTATAGCAAAATAAGGTGTTGACTAAAGGTACTGTAGATGCTATACTGATGATATAAACAAAAATAACGATAGGAAAATTTATGCCCGAACTTGATGATAAGCAAAAAGAGCAATACGGATACCACCAACAGGCACACGATTTAATAAATTCACAACACTTGCTAGTGTTAATGGCAAGTAAGAGAGCAAGAGAAATACAACAAGGATCCAAACCTTTAGTTGAATATCAGAAAGGGCAAAAAACTACTAAAATAGCAATTAAGGAAATCGCACTAGGATTTTATACTGAAGATCATTACAACGGTAAAATTAAAAGTGCTGAAGATGAATTAATGGCAAAACGATTCCAAGAGGAGGAAGAGCAATATGGAAGAGAAGAAAACCGAGCAGATGCAAATGAACATCCGCAAAGCAACACACTTACAGAATAACATTAAGCGTTATATTGATGCAATTACTCTTGAGTTTTCAAAAGAAGTTAATACTGATGACGACATTGTAAAGACTTTACAGGACTCAAATGAGTTATTGTTTAAGACTGACGAGCGTAGGAATAAACTATTAACTATCTATTACAACATTGCGGCACTTATTGCACAAGCAAATGCAGGTTGTGGTATCACTACAGCACAAGCAAAAATTGGCTTTGTTGACAATAGGATTACACAGGTAGAGCAAATTGCAAAAGCAGTTCCGCTTACAGACCCTGATGCACTTGCAGGATATCTAAAAGAAGTAACAGGCAGTGTTTCAACTGGTGTTGTTTCTTTAGACCAAATCAAACAAGCAAAAGCAGAGTTGGCAAACTTAAAAATTAATAGACAGCAACTAGAAGAAGAAATCTTTGAACTAATGGTTAAGACAGAGATTCCTATCACAGACGATAATGTTGCAATTTTAGGTCAAGAAGGACTACTGTAAATGTCAAAGGCCCTAAAAGTATACTGGGCACCTGATTACGAAGCAGGTAATATCGATTGGAATATGTTATATTCTGATCCTACTACTGTATTTGATAAGTCATACAAACGTAAGACTGACATTGACAAATACGATAGTTTCTTTTATTGTCCTGCATATAAAAATCTAGCAAAGAATACACTTGTTTTTAAGAATCCGTTAACATCTACTTTTGAGTTTGACAACGGAAACTTAATCCCTCCTCAAAAACAACAAGGTGTATTTGCTAATGTTGTACGTGGACCTAATCTAAAAGATCAAACACTTTTAGAATATGGTTTACGTTACATCTTCTTTACAGAAGCAGACGAACTAGATTGTACATTAACTGCTCCATGGTTTGATAATTCACCTTGGCAAAAGACTGCAACTGTTGTACCTGGAAGGTATGATGTTGGCAGATGGTTTAGAGCTGTTAATGTAGAGTTTATGTTAGATCCTAATGTATCAAAGTTTACAATTAAGAAAGACGAGCCGTTGTGCTATTTTAGTTTTGGCACAGATCGTCCTATAGAATTTGTGCGTTTTAAGATGAATGAAGAACTTAAACGCTATTCAGTTGCATGTAGTACAGCAACTAGTTGGGAATCTTGGGTGCCGTTAGCAGATAGGTATAAACGGTTTAAAGATAGTAGAATGAAATCACTCATTCTAAAAGAAATAAAAAGAGGTATTATAGATGGCAAAGCGTAGATTTAGAATTCAAGCAAGTAACTATGGTGGAGAACTTACCATTGGAGAGGTTAGTAAAGAGTTTGTAGATTACTTTATTGACAAAGACGAATCGGACCTTATTGAAACTGTAACTAGTTACGAATGGGACGATGAAGACATGGGCGACAAAGATGCACCTAAAATTGCAGAAGATTTTAATGCATGGCATGAGTGTGATGAACTAGAACATCTTAATAACTCTTATGCTGACGGTGAATGGTTTGTTAACGAAGTACCTGCAGACGGTAGTGATGATTACGGGTGGGACGAAAATGAACTTAGGTTTGAACCGTATCACTTGTATGGCAGAGAAGCATATCATCAAGACAAAGAAGAAGAAGGATTGATTCCAGTCCTTTGTTTTCATAGTGGAGAGAAGGGTGGCTTCGGTTCGTGGTTTGTTGAAACCGAAGGTGAAGACTTTGATCCTAAGAAACTAGCATTTAGTTCAGTTGAAACTAGTGTGTCTGAAATTGTCGAAAACGTTTGGTATGATAAAGTAGAACTTGAAGCAGACTTTGACTATAATGACACAACAGGCAAAGGCTATTATGCTAGTGTTGGTTACTTCAATCCTAAGTGGCATGACAAAGAAGATATGTACACACCAGAATATTTAAAAGAAAACGAATATTGGGAAGGGTTTGACGAGCAGGAATGATAAAGTTACCTATTAACTGTCCTTATGTTATTGGTGAGTTTGAACAACATGCAGAACTAAAGCAAGATGTTCTTAATGCTATTAACGAACAAGAAGTACAAGGATTACAAGAATCTGAAGATGCTGTAAACATCACGAGATCCGATTGGGAATCTGCAAGATGGGATTACAACAAGAAGTGGTTGCACTTACTAGGAGACCATTTCCACAATCATCTTCTAAAAGTTTCTAAAGAGTTAGGGTACGAGTTTTATAGATTAAAAGAAATATGGTTCCAGCAATATGCTGATCAGAGCTATCATGGTTGGCATGTACATGGTGCTAACTGGACCAGTGTTTATTATTTAGACTTACCAGACGGTAGTCCACAAACAGAATATATAGTTCCTTATGAACAAACAGATGTACAAACGTTTGACATAAAAGAAGGACAAACTATTACATTTCCTAGTTTTGTTGTACACAGAGCTCCCATAAATAATAATGATAAAATAAAAACAATCATATCATGGAATATGGATACTGAGATTGTGCCAGGATTGTACAGTGAGTAACATTATAGATCAAAACGAAGTATTCAGAAAGTTTAACTTTAGCAGTACTATAACTGCTGAAGATAATCAAAATGCTATTGCTATTATAAAGCATATTATTGATAGTGGCAACTACTGGGAAAATAGTCCCAAGTATCAGACAAAAGAAAACATTTTTAGTAGACCAGAGCCACTATGGTTGAAGTATCGTATGAGCTTCTTGTTTAGTGTGTTTATGTACTTTGGACGTGAAGTGCAAGTAGGTAACATGCAGGCTTGGAGTTTTATGACAAACAAAGAAGGTGCAGAAGATAGAGAAAGACTTTGGCACCATCATCAACACAAACCAGAGCCTAAAAGCATGAGCGGTATTATGTACTTAGAAATACCCGACGATGTGCAGGACAAAAACTTATGTGGTACAGAATTCGCTCCTAACGGACCCAATAATGACGGTAAATTCTTTGTTAAACCTGACGAATATACGTGGTTAATATACCCAAGCGAATACTGGCATCGGCCAGCGGCGCCACAAAGTGATAAATATAGATATATAATAGCAGCAGACGTTGAAATCACAACTTAGGAATTATGCACGAATAAGCGTACAGGCATAAATACTAAGTATAGAAACGAATATTGCCAGGAGTTTAAAAGAATATGCCATTACAGATAAGAAGAGGAACCGACGCTGAACGCCAAGTACTAGCGACCGCTCCACAAGCGGGTGAGCTAATTTGGGTTACAGATCAAGCCAAACTGTACGTAGGTGACGGAACAACCTTACTAAAAGATTTAGAAGCAGTAACTGGTTTTAATGCAGAAGATGCACAAGACGCAGTTGCAAACATGCTTGTAGCAGGACCCAATACAGGTATTAGTTTTACATATAACGATGGGGCCAACACAATTTCCGCAACAGCAAATCAACCGCAGTTGCTACAGAATTTAGACTTAAACTCATTCAACATTACTGGCAGTGGTGGATTGAACATAACTGGAAACAGCACAATTAATGGCAACTTGACTGTTGAAGGTAAAATTGTAGCAGACTACAATGGTTCTGTATTTGGCGATGACTCAACTATACTAGTAAACGCAGTAGAAGGTGCTGTTAACTTATCCGGTACAGTAAAAGATAACATTGTACCTGGTACAGCAGACACACATAACGTTGGTGCACCTGGCACACAATTTAACAACGTTTATGTTAAAAACGGCGTATGGGTTGATGGTGCAGCAATTACGAATAACGGTGGCGCTATTGAACTTCCAGCAGGTTCAACAGTAGGCGGACTAACACTTGGCGGTGTTGCAGAACCGGGAGCAAACGTAAATGCAAACATCATTGGTGATGACTCTAGCACAATTGTTAATACTTCAAACAACTCCGTTACTGCAAACTCAGTTTCAGCAAGTTCTGTAACAGCAGCAGCAATTGACGGTGATTTAAAAGGAAGTGTATTCACTGACGATAGTACTGTTATTGTTAACTCTATTACTAAAGCAATTATTGCAGAAACAGTTACAGGTGACCTAAGAGGTAGCGTGTCAGGTGATGACTCAACTATACTTGTTGATGCTATTGCAAGTCAAATCAAAGGTAATGTGAATAATGATACTGTTGATACAGGTAATATCATTCTTAATAAAAATTTAACAACAGGCGGCTTATTCCTTGAAACAGAAGGTGACGGTGAAGATGATTACGATCTATTCACTGTACAAGCATACAACGATGGTGCAGATGCACCAGCACAACAGGTTGTTAAAACTCGTGGTACAAAAGCAAGTCCAGCTGCTATTCAAAATGGCGATGGTATATTTAGAATTGCTTATATGGGGTACGGTGGAACAACAGCAGGATCAATTGGTGTAGCAGTTGTTGTTGATGCTGAAGCTGATGGAACTATTGCAACTAATCAGGTTCCAGGTAGATATGTTGTACGTACAGCAACAGCCGCAGGTGGGTTAGATGAAGCTGTTAGATTCAATTCAAAACAAGAAACAGTATTTGGTGGGCCAGCTCAACTTAAATCATACACTACAACACAACGTGATGCTCTTACAGCAGTTGCTGGACAGATGATTTACAATACTTCTACTTCTAAAATACAAGCGTATGCTGGTAGTAGTTGGGTAGACTTACACTAATTCCCAAACATAAGGATCTTTTTTAGCAACAGCAAAGTTGAGATAAGTTTCAATTTTGTCAAGGTCTTTAACTGTCTTTATAGAACACAATTCATTTGCAAAGTGTAGTTCAACACCTTTCTCTAATGCTAGATTAAAAAGCTCTTTACGTCTTTCAACATCATCAGTCATTGAATAGATACTGCATAGTACAATAACATCTGGTTGTTCATTAATATAAAATTCTAAACCAGGCATCCAGTCTAGGTGTTCGTTTTCAAATTCGTAACTTGTATATTCAATTTTGTTTTTAATGCAGTATGGCTCAATAATTGCTCTTTGCATAGGTAACGGAATTTGATTTGAAAACTTACTGTTCCAGCCTGCATATGTTATAGCACTTTTTCCTGTATAGTCTGCTTCTCCAGCAACTTCATGATCGCCTGGTAAGCGCATAAATCCTCCTGGATGTCTTCTACCGTATTCTTCACCTTCAATAAGGATACGCATGTCCATGCTTACCCGTGTATAACCTTCTTCGTTGTTTACGTTACCATGTAACATCTCTTGAAAGAACAAATGGCTTTGTCCTGGCTTTAGTGTAATGGGAAACGCATGTTTCAAACATTCATCTTCTATCTGTTCCAAACTCCATTTCTCAGCCATAATTTGTTTTGTAATTCTTCTACTATTTTCTACATCTACCATCCACATAGTGTTAGTACCACGTGCTTCTGTAAACGGTGTCCATATAGTTCTACAACCTCTGCCATTACCTACAAAGATACCTTGATGGAAAGCAAGTCTTCGTCCTACACTTGCTTGATTAGGAATAACAACACGCAACGTTCCTTGACGCTGGATCATGTATCTTTTATTATCGATACGCTGCGGAATATATTCAGCAACAAAAGCATCAAAGCGTTCCATAAAGTCTTTACGACTACATGCATTTTGTACATGTCTACTAACAGTTACAATTTCTTTAGGAGATAGTACTTCGTGTAGTGTTTCTAGTTTAGTAACCTGTGGTGCTACTTCTTGTACAACACTTAACGCCCATGCAGGCCAGTTGAATTTTTCTAGATCGTATTCTAATGTACAATTATTAAATTCTTTTTGAAGTGATGTTAGTTCCATTATTTCCTCGTGTTTACTTGGCAAGTATTAAAGTTGAAGTTGCTGGCATTTCCAGCACAGTGTATATCTTCATGTGTAAATGTCCATACATCACCTTTTTCCCATTTAGTAATAGGTTGTTGCTCAAACTCAACAAGATGTCCTAATGTCCAATCTTCTAAAAATATAAGATATCTTAAGCAATCATCAATGTCCACATTATGCTTTTTTCTAAGTTTAAAAAATTTGTCTGCATGTACAGGAATAGTTCCTGACGGCTTAATTTGTGTCCAGCTTATACTGCTGACTGCTTCATCTTCAATGTATAGTTCTTTAAAGAACCTACCATAACATTTTGGTAATTGTCCATCAAACCCTTGCATTAAATTATTTGTTTCATCAAAGTAAGCATCATGAAAATTTTCATTCTGTCCTGTGCTTACAGATTCGGGCCATTTGTAATTCTGTAAATCTTCTTTCCAGAAGTCATCTACTTTGCCCCAGTACTTTAGCATTATGTATAATCCTCCAATACACCTTTACGTTTTAAATCAAGTGTTGCACAATGCAAACCACCACTTAAAGTCATAGCATGTCTAAAGCGTACAGGTACACTAGTAATACCATGCTTGTCTAATTCTTTCATTAAAGGTTCTTGAGTATCATCTACCACAACAGTATCGTGATTAATACTTAAAATATTCATTCCTATATAAGGACTACAAGGAGCAACACCTCCTGGTATCTTACTTCCTTGAGCAACACAATCATCAAACCAAATCTTATCCCATTTCTCAAATACCTTAGGACAGTTTTCTGCGGTTACTCTTGAACTGTTTAGTAATACTAATCCAGGACGTAAAGGTACTATTGTGCTATCAAAGTGTCCGTAACTGTAAATATGTTCTGCAGGGTGTATACGATAACCTCTATGCTCTAAAACATTTTGTAACCATTTCAGTCCCCAGTGGTTACCTGTGTTACTAATTTGGAATAATATGTCTTTACCTAAACGTACACAATTTGGTGCATCAAAGATAGGTTCTAAGTTTAGCAAACTAGGCTTGCCTTCAATATCTTCAAATTGATATCCTTCATCTGGCAATATTGGCTTAGGTGCAGCAATCCATTCAACACCATCGTCAATTGCTTCTAACATGATGTTTCTGTATGCTCTTGTTTCATATTGCCTTGCACGACAAGCACTTGGAGTTTCAATTACTAAGTTGTCCATTGGCAATAGTAAATCTCTAGGACACCACGTATACCAACCTGTAGTTTTCCATTCAGGTGTACTAAATTCTACACTGTGATCAATAGGAATAGGTCTGTGTACTTTTATACCTTCTTTAGATAAAACGTCACTCAGTCCTTGTAAATCTTCGTTGGCTTCGTCAATAAGCCATTCTGGGTATGCGCCTTCTAAAGGCTTAATTAAATCTATAGGATGATTAGTGTAGCTCATACTCATAGTGCTACGATCAACAGTTGGTACTCTAGCATGATCAGCTATTCCAACTACTATCTCTTCTAAGGGATCCCAATGGTTGTGAGTAGATACTTTCATGTTATTCCTTTTTAAATGTATCTTTGTTAATATATATCAGCAAAGACAGCCAGTCTTGCGAAGTGTGGTTCCATGCTTCGTGTGGTATTTGTGCATTAAAAACAATTGGTTTGCTAACGTCTGCTATATCTTCTCCAACTTTAACACCTAACTCTCCTTGTGGAATATGGAAACCTGTAAACACATTATAGAATGGAGTTTCTTCGTACAACGGCCTTTCCATATCATCAATATGCTTTGGCATAATAGACTTAGGGCCTATGTTTATAATAGCAGCACGTTCAACACCTTGCATACTTTCAAGTATATCACAAACAGGTTTTAGTCTTGGTATTCGATTATCTTTATCTGGGTGAAATATACAAATACGGAAGTCTACGTTATCTCTATCTTTTGGATGTATTTCTGTTAAGTCAGGACTGTCATCATATTCTGTTACATCAACTAGATGTTCTACAATACAAAACTTATTAGGTATAGCAGTCTTTGCTGCTTCTACTGCTTGTAAAAACTTATCATGGTCAACGTATGTTTTAATATCATGCAACATGGTTAATAAGTGCTTCCTTGTTTGCTATATTTGTTTTTGCTATACTGTTTATTACTTCTTGTTTATTTTCAACTGTGTTAACGTCTAATTGTTTAGGAAATGTAAGTATGTTTACTGACCACTCAACATCTTTTAAACTGTTAATATAGTTTTCTAAATCAACAAGTCCGTGATAGTTATTTCTATGTAGCACAGTGTTTACACTTAATTTGTAACCCCATATCTTTACTTGATCGATAAAGCGTTCTATCTTATTCCATTCGCAGTTTTTTCTTACACGCTCATTTAGTTCGCCATAGCCGTCAAGACTTAGAATGAATTCAACACTTTTACATTTTTCAAGTTGCCTTATTGTTTCTTTGTCTAACATAAATGTACCGTTAGTGTTGTATATCACTGTCATTTTACTTAGATCGTTTACCATTTCTAGTAAGCGTCTATGCCTGTTAGTCATTAACGGTTCGCCACCTAAGAATAATATCTTTGTTACAGTGTCTGGAATAGAAGTTATTTCATCACTGCTTACAATATGTTTCTTTTTATTTGGGTCTAGTATCTTACCCCACTCGCTGCTAAACTCTGGATAACAACCGTCGCAGGCTGCATTACAAATATTATCAAACCCTATTTCTAAATATTCTAATTTTACTTCTTCTGTGTCATACTCAGCATTAAAGCGTTCACGCAAACTATTCTTGCCTAGTGACTCTTCGTGTATGCATTTTGCACAATTAGGATTATCTTCAACCGGCGTTTCTCTTAACTTTTGCATTTCTGGTAAGTCAAGTATCTTATTTAGATTACCGTCAAAAACAGCAACAGGTTCTTTGTAGCGACAGCAAGGAAATATTCTATTTCCACTACGCACATTAGTATGCTTATAAAATGCTGCACATTTACTCATACGATGGCGGTCTCTGTACTAGATTACTATATCCTGTTTGATTAAGATAATAGTTTACTTCCTCTCTTGGTGCACCATAATGCTCAACCAAATAATCAAAAAGTAAATGTTGTTTATCAAGATAACGCTTTGCTAATTGATAGTTATGTTCTATATCATCAATTAGTCCTTGCGGCTTCTTAAGTTTTAAAAAGTCTGCTGTATTAGTTACAATTGCATCAAGACGTTGCTCCTCTGTTTCAAGGTGTGCATACTCTGGTATAGTCATGTATTCTGTAAATGTTCTGAACCCAAGATTTTCCATATATTTGAACTGATCTATGTCGCCTGCAAACAAGAACGGGTGTTTATGAAATACTGCTCTCCAAAATTTTTCTGTCACAAAAGAATTGTTTGTACTATAATTCCAATAGTTAGGGCCTTCACTAATAATGCTTAAACACGTTTCTGGAAATATGCTACTGTCAATTAGTGCAGGTGCTTTAGCCCAATCAGTATCACCAACATCATGCCAATCACCTGTTTGATAATATTCTTCTGCAAAAAACTTTTTAGCATTTTCGTATTCATCACCTATTCTTCTATCAGCAAAATTACAAAACTCGTTAAATTCTTCTTCTGATAAAATATGCATTATATCCTTGCATACTTTACGTTCTTCTTCTGTCCATGGAACAAAGAATGTCCAAATAGCATTATAGTCTAACATTCCAAGTTTATAATACTTGTAAAGCAATCCTATACGATTCATTCTCGATGGCACACCGCCAAGGAATAAAAATTTATTTGCATGTGGATTGTATTCAGTTAGTTTATTTTTTTTAATTCTATCTTCGTAAGATTTATAAGTGAATTGAAGTGTGTAATCAATAGAATACATTTTATCAAATGCTACAGGCATAATCCATTCGTGTCCACCATGGCCTGAAACAAACACTAGTTTTTCTATTCCTAGTTTTGTACAACGCTCTTTCATCTTAGCAACTTCACCTGGCCATATATTCGGCTCTAGATTTAAAACACCATCAATCATCATTACTGCAATGACAGTATCACACCCGTCTTTGGCTGCTTGTTTAAGTTCTTTGAATATCCACTTTAGTTTTAATTTGCTGAATACTTGTTTATCAAGATTCCACCTATTATTATCAGGCGTCCATTCTATATTAACTACTCTTGCTTTATGCACTGTGCGAACTCCTCAATTGACATAGGTAGAAATTTATGAAAACTGAGCCTATTCAGTTCAGCATCAGGACTGCCGCCACCTCTATCGTATTCTACATACTTGTCTTGAGGCGCAATACCAAATAATACCGTGCTACTAGGCTCGACACCTAAATGTTTACAAAATTCTAATTGTTGTGATTTATACTTTTTATAGATAAAGTCAGGACTATAATTTTCCATTAATTGTAAACCTATATAAGCACCTAGTCTATTCACGTAACTATTTTTGTTATAAACAAATAAAGTATCATCGTCATCGTATTTGCTTAAACGCATACCTATCCTTGCATGTGCTACTGGAAATGTTTTTGATAAACTAAAAACAATATCAGTTATACATTCGTGCTTAAAGTTAAATTCTATAGCAGACGATATACCAAAATAGCAACAGTCAAGTAAAACAGGTATACCTAGTCTATCACATTCATCTAATGCTGCTTCGTGTAACTTGTGTTTGTTTCCTGTATTACTAAAAGGTAAACTAATAACTAGTGCGTCATTGGCATCTAAACAATCATCATCGGCATACAACCAATTAAATTTATCACGCCATGCTAACTGGTGATAAAGATATTCACCTCTAAAACATCTGAATCTTCTATCCTTATGCTTCATGTAAAATTTATCAAATGATTCAGTAGTACCATGAGAGTAACATTTGTAAGGAAAATCATCTATGCCTGCCATTAAATTTAGAGCTGACATTCTAATCCAAGCATGATATCTTTCTAAATATTCTTCAGTTACATTTACATCATACATATGTTCTGTGAATCTAAGAGGCATCATGTTCAAAAAGTTCATTACTTCTTGATCGAGGACTGCTCCTGAATGTCCAAATGGTAAATGTTTTTTATCGTATGGAAACTTTTGCATACTAGTATTTATATGCGCAGTTTATACCTGTTGAATTTTTATGTTTTCGTAGTGTGATCTTGGAGTTGTCGGATCGCCTTGTTGATCCATACGCTTTGGATTGGAAGGACACATTGAGCAAAAACTTTCACATCCTCTAGCAAAAAACTCTGCTAGTTCTTGATCTGTGCAATCTGCTGTTATTGGCTTATACTTTAAATAGGGATCCCATTTAGGAGATAAGTTGTATAATTTCTTTTGGAATGGTAGATATGCTAGTGGCGCACATTTGTATATTTCGTTATCTAGTAGTTGGAAACAATCTTGTCCTGTAATACAATTGTCCCAACTCTTCTGTGCGTCATTGTCTTCATAAGGCATCATATTGTTTCCATACCCTTTGTATATTTCAAACCAATATGTATGGCACGGAGCAACTTCTGCTTTAATGTTATAATCTTTTTTCCATTGTAATAGTAATTCTTCTGCAGGAGCAAACTTTTTCATATATGCTTCTTTAGTACTATGCTTACTAAGACTAATAGATATATTAGTTTCTTCTAACACTTTAGGTAAGTCAGGATACTTGTAAAGCAGAAAGCCATTAGTTTGTAAATTTAAGTTTTCGCAGTCGGGCCAGTACTTTCTTGTTAAGAAAAGAATATTATAAATGTCTTTGTTTAGTAGAGGCTCTCCTCCTAGTATATCAATGGTTTCTGGATCAAGTCTATGAGCCCAGCTCTTATACCAAGATTCTAACTCGTCATACTTCACTATACCTGTATGTCTATGATTACTAAAATGCCCACACCCTACACATGTAAGATTACATGAGTGAGCTACATGCCACTCAAGATGTGAGATTTTTAACTTTGACAAGGTCTACTCCTTTGAATGCTTTCTTTCTGTTTTTATCAAATTGTACATCAACTGAAAGTTCTTTTGGCTTTGGTTTTTTGTGCATAGCACACAAAGAACATGCTGGAATTGACTTTCCTATATTGTTAAAGAAGTCTTGCATTGTTTCTTTGTCTTGGTCTACTGTTAATGGCTTATAATCTTCTAATAATGGGTATGCTCTTTCTTCGTAATATGTTTGTGTTTTTAATTCATCATAGTTTAGCACTAGAGGACATTTAAATAGTTTGCCTCGTTGTAGTGTATGGCAGTGTTGTCCGTATAAACATGCATCATGACTCTCTTCTCTGTCGCCATCATCTAAAATTATTGTATTGTCTTTTACTTCTTTTACATAGTTAGGAAACATCTTATCTACAATAGTATGTCCAATAGCATACTTTCCATCAATCTGCCACATATCTAAATGTTCAAATCCGTATGGATCATCATAATCTGGATTTATCCTTTCAGCTCTGTCGCCGAATGGTTCTAGAATTTTATCAATGAACATTTTAAATTTAGGAATATCTTTTTGATCATGTCCTGATAAATTTAAACATACACCTGCTTCTAAAAATGTACGAGTTGTTTCAACATTCTTTTTCAATCCTAATAATGTTCCGTTAGTTACAACGTTCACTTGGCTGTCTGGCCATAGGCTTTTAATACCTAATGCCCAGTCTAACAGTTCAGGATTAAGATATGGCTCTCCTCCTAGTATGTCAATCTCTGGGAAGTTTGCTTTCTTAGCCCATTCTTCATAAAGATGCTTTTCTTCCTTCCAAGACATTACTCCTGCAAAATTATAATTCTGCAATGTACCACATGCATTACATGTAAGATTACAGGTATTGTTTATAATAATGCATACAGGATTTTCACTGGGTAGGCTTAATCTATTATCCATATTACTATTTATAAGAGCATATAACTGCATAAGTAACTATATGAATGCTGTAGATTTCTATGAAAAAAACAAAGATTGTATATGGAAAATGCCTGCGGCTCCTGCTGATTGCAGCAATGACGTAGAACTAGCACATTGGTTGTTGAACAAAGCCAACTTTGGTTGGTTAGAATTAGACATAGATATTCCTATAGACTTATGGAAGTCAGATATACAGCATACTAAATTCTATAACCATAGAGGAAATGATCACCCAGGTTGGAACAGTGCTTGTATTCATGGCATTGATGTTGACAAAACCGGTGCATGGACAAATTACGGCTATGAGCGTGAAGAAGATGTTCCTTACAAATGGACTACACTAAGTGAATCTACACCAAGTATAAAAAGTTTTTGGCAACGTTTTCCTTATGAAACTTATCGAAGAATACGACTTATGCAAATAGAGCCAGAAGGTTATATTAGTCCACACAGTGACGCACCTGGAAAGTTACCAGGTGAGGATAATTTAGATATTTTAGAGTTTGGTGTTCCTATCAATGTAGCAATTATACACCCTAAAGATTGTGTAATGACTCTTGAAGGATATGGTTGTGTACCTTTTGAAGAAGGCAAGGCATTTATTATAAACATTAGAAACTATCATAGTGTTATTAATCCATCTAATCAATCAAGGATACATTTAATTTCACATGGTATTCCAGGAAAAAGTAAAAAAGAATTTGCAGAGCTTGTAGCAAGGAGTTATCGAAAACAATATGAATATAGTTGAATACAACAACACAGACGATAGAGAATTAGTATTTTGTATTCTAGATACAACTACAACTATTACAGATCCATGGATAAAAGAGCTTACTAAGAACCAAGCAGATTTCACACTACAAAACTTGTTTAGCAAAGGCTACAGCGTACTTCAAGGTACGAATGAGTACTTACTACTACTTGAGGCACAAAACCGCTTTAAATACGCTTGTGTGCTGTCTACGGGTACAGAATTCACTAACGGCACAGCAGGTATTGATGCTATTGCTAAATTATGCCAAGATGACTTTGTAGTAACAGGACATATTTTGGATAGAGGTGATGCATACTATGAGCTACATCAACAGTGCTATCTAATTAATTTACAAAAATGGCGTGAGCTAGGAATGCCTACTATCGGTGATGAAAGTATGGGTGAAGACTTTTTTACAAGACAGCCTGTAAGAAGTCAAGAAAATTATCATGACGAGTACACACCTGTATGGATTGCACCCGGTTGTGAGTTTCAACCATACAATCATAAAAGGCATGGTTGGAACATTATTCAAAAATCTTTAGATGCAGGTTACGGTATACGCAGTTTTGATGACAGTGTTAGAAATAACAAGTATCATCTGTATCCTGAATCACCTAAAGACTTTTACAAGCAGATAGAATATGCATATTACAAAGACGGGTTTTGTAGAACCGAACATGTACATACAGATCATACCGAACACCCTAATAGAAAATACAAAGACTTACAGCAAGTAGTTGTACCTGCCAGCGGAGAAAATTACAAAGACTGGTTACATAAAGAACTTCCTGTTAAGGTTATTATGTATGATTACAACAAGCAAAGTTTAGACTATTGGAAAGAAAATGTTGAACGTTTACCTAATGTAGAATATGAATTTATTGAATGGGACTTACTAGCAGAGCATTATAATATATGTGATCACCTTGATTTAAGTAAACAAGAGTTTACATTGTTTAATTTAAGCAACATTTTTTGCTATGAGGGTACTAATACACTATACAGTATCAAGTATAAACTGCAAAAAGAGAACCATTTAATTAATTATTTGAAGGAAAAAATGCCTGCTGCACAGATAAATTTCAGCTCAAGAACTTCCGAAGCATTTACATATTATAACTTATATGGGTCTGTAAGAGATATAGTTGTGTATGAAATTGAAAACTTTAAATGCCCTACATGGCATTCTAGTGACTGGTATACTCAGTAACCTGTAATACAAGCCTTGGTTCAAAAGAAAGATTAGCAGCACCGTGTTCGTCTTGCGAATGCTCATATTCAAACACATCACCTCTTTTGTAATTTGCTATCATTGAATTACCGTATAGAAAAACATGTCCTGCTACATAATCTTGTAAAGGTACCCAAAAACGTTTACATGTTTGATCTTCGTGTGTAAGAGGATCTGTGTGCATAGGCATCATTTGCCCAGGTAGCAGTTTAGTAATCCACCAATGGCATTTACCAAACGTCCATGGAAACTTTAAATCTATTTGTAGATCTTGTTGCTCGTAAACATACCACATTGTTTTACCAAAGTCAAATGTTGATTTGCCTTTTTCCCAAAGCTCTTTTTCAACATCATTAATTGGTTTCCAATCTCCAGGGCGGGCTTGTCCTTTTGCATCCATTACAAGTTTATTTAGAGCTGGGTTAAAATCTTTTTCAAAGTTACCAATCCACTTCATTAATAATTCTCCAAGTGGTCGATACCTAACTTCTTTCTAAAGTCATCTGTAAACTTACAGTCAATACGCAAACCGTATTCAACTTCTACACTGTTTTCTCCGCCATGCCAGTCTTGGTCATTCCAAAATGCTGCATTACAGTTTAAGTAATGTTTGTTTTCTGACTCTGGATCCCAAATATAGAATCCTCTTTTTGTGCGATAGCGTATATGTATAAATTCATTATTGTGCGGACTGTATTGCTTATCATCATGTACTCCATTATTAGCGTCTAAGTCTCTGTGTTCAAATGCTCTGCCATTATGATCACAATGAAAAAATATTACTCTACCTATACGATCAATAATGTTATTTGTTTGTAAATCTTCAACCCATTTTACAACACCTGTAAAGTATTTGCTTTCTTCTGTTTTCTGCCTTTCAGCATTACGCTCATTCCAATCACCTTCATTCCAAAGGAAGTAATAAATGTATGGATCATTAGCACCCATTGTTGCTTTAAGGTAACGAGTAAAGATATTACGCTGTTTATAGTCGCCAAAATCTTTAGGAAGTATTGTCTGCCCATGTACTTTAATAGGATCGTCATCAGGCAATGCTTCATATTCTTCCATAGCTTTGTATATTGGTTTCCAATTCAATATATAACTTGAATCTTTCCATTCAAAGCCAGGTGCCATCCAAGTTCCTTCTTTTGCATAGTCTCTTGCTAGTGCAAATCCTTTAGAAATCTCAGGATGTAGATCTTTGAAAGATGATGTATCTAAATATGGATCTAAGTTAATGTAAGGCTTTCCGCCAATTCCTCTAATCATGTAGATATTTACCGTTAAATATAGCTATGAGTAACAACTTTGAATATTACTATAACACAGTTCCCGGAAAAGGTCAATGCCGAAATAATCTAATATACACTAGTTTGATTAGTAAGGATAAAAAGACATTTTGCCAATGGTACTATAATGATGAGCAATATCATGGCGGACACAATCAAGTAGTTGATCCTGACCTAATGGAAGAAAAATGGTTACGTGAGATTAACTTTATACAAGAAATGGAAATGCACTATCCACAACATGTTCCAGAAATACAAGATATTGACTTTGTTAATAGAAAATTATTTTTAAAGATTGACGGTCCTGATATGTGGGAACTTGCCGGCTGTGAAGGAAAAGACTATAGTGTAGTTGACAATTGGGAACAGCAAATGCTTGATATTATCGAAGCACATAAAAACTTAGGTATATACAAGTATAGTATGCACCCTAGCAGTTACTTTGTAGTAGACGGAACATTAAAAAGTATTAACTATTTTTTCTGTTATAAGGATAATGATCCTGCAATAAGTTTACGCAGTGTAATGAGTCATATTAGTGAGGATCGTCAAGCAGACTTGTTTCCTAAAATGACAGCGGCAGGTATTGATGTTAATACTCCTACTGAACATGTTAAAATACAACAACTAGCATTTGACAGTTTTAAAACAAACTTCCCAGATAGTACTATGGAAAAGGCAAAACAAATATATGCAGCCTAAATTAAAAATACTTGATGTGTTCTATGGAAACATGTGTAACCTTACCTGTACTCAATGTGATGTGCGTAGCGATATATTTAGGAAAGGCGAGTATGACAAAGATTTAGAAAATATCAAAGAAGGTATAAGACTTGCAAGTGAGAAGTTTGAAATTGAAAACTATACATTGCTAGGTGGAGAGCCTCTTTTGTATATGGACCGTATTGTTGAACTAGCAAAATACATTAGGTCTATTGCACCTAACACAGTTATCATGTGTCCTACCAATGGAGCATTATTATCAAAGAATAAAGAATGGTGTGTAGAGTTAATTGAAAAATATAAAGTATTACTAATTGTTAGCGATCACTTTGCACAGTTTGAAGATAAGAAATTATCAAATAGAGTTAGGCAGGCAGCGATAGAAGTTCAAGAGAAAATTCAATTCCCGCAGTTAGATGCTGTAGACTGGTTTTACGAAATATTTGATTTTAATAATGAAAAGCAAGATCCTTTGTTTCAAGGTTGGCTTGACTTGTTAAGTATTACACACGAAGATGTAAACTATGGATTAGAAAACGATTTGTTTTTCTTAAAAGAAAGACACGGCTTATACTATAAACAGTATGGTGTGTTTCAAAAACATCATTACATTAATGAATTTGGAAAACCTAAACCATACAACGAAGGCGATCCTGAATCATCATATAAAAGAGGTTGCTGTAGTCCATGGTGTACATATATGCATGACAAGAAGTTATGGAAGTGTGGTTCATTAGGAACACTGCATAGATTCTTATCACATCATAATAGTTTAGATGATCCTGATTGGCAAATGTATTTAGAATACAAACCATTAGATTTAGAAACTTGTACAGACGAAGAAGTAGCACAATTTAACTTAGACAAATATAGATCAGTTAAGCAATGTCAAATGTGTCCTAAGAACGGTGACGACTTTACTAAAACACCAGAGATGGTTTTGCCTAACAAGAGAAAAATAAATGTACAAAGTATCTAAATGGAACGAGCTACTAGACTTATCTGACTTTTACGCAGAAGCAGAGAGTAGAGGATTTAAAAATAACAGTAGTCAAGCAGCAATGATCGATTGCTTTCGCAATGAACGCGAGTGGGAAGCATGGATATTATACCAAGATGATAAAGCCATTGGAAGCGTTGCCGCACACAGCTTTGACGATGTTATGCCTGGAGGTTATCGTATACTTACAAGAGTTTGTACGTTTGCTGAAGCACGTAAAACAACAGGACTTATTACACCTAAAAGACTAGTTGCTGAACATCAAAACCTAACAGACCAATTCTTACTTCCACAATGTATAGAGTGGGTAGGTAATAGAGGAAAAATGTATGCTACAAGTAATAAAAGCAAAGAAGCAAGTCAACGCCTAGTTCACAGTTATTACTTTCCTACATTAGAAAAAATAGGAATTGTTAGCAGAGTAAAAGATGTGCATTATAGACACACAGATCAAACTGTATGGGAAATACATGCTGATAAGTTTTTGGAAAACTTAGAACGTTATCCGAGATGGGTCTAAGTTAGGATTTATTCTTTCTAATTCTTTGCGTACAAAGGGTGTACATTTCCAAACAAATTCTATATTCTGTACATTAGGATTTTTTAACCAAAACTTAACTGCTTCTAAAATCTCTGTATACTTAATATGGTTATCGCTTGTAAATGCTGTAGGGTCTTGGAAGTTAACATCTGTTTGTTCAATAAAACTTAGATCAAGGTGTAACACAGGACAAGTGTCTGGTTGTAAATTATGTAACCTACATGCTTCGTATAGTGCTTCTTTGTCTTGAACATAGTCAGTAGGAATAAGTTCAGGATACATTCTACTAATACTACCCATTACTATCATTTTACCTACATGGTCTTTTAGTGCATGAAACAGTTTTAATTGTTGTTGATCTCTATAAGCATTGTTAATAAACAAGTCAGCACCTTTTGCTGCTTCAACTACTTTATCAAAATCTTTATCAATATCGTAACCATTAGAACGTGATAAACCTTCTCCTTGAAAATAGGCATGAAGTATTTTACCAACTCCGCTTGTGTGTCCTGTAATTACTGTTTTCATATTGTAAATCTAATTTCGTTGATTGTACTGTTTTCTAGCCAATAGTCTATTGTGTTATGTATTGTTTGATATTCTTTTACTGCTGTTCCTGTTAGTGTTAGTAGTAATATGTCTGCCTTGCATGTATCACGAGATTGAGATATCTCAAGTACTCTTTCACGTAAGTTCTTTTTATCTAAACTGTACACAGGCATGTCAGGATCAGGTGAATCTGCTGCAATACTACCACTTACTATAATTTTTATGTTGTAGTCTTTTAGTGTTTCTATATAGTTTAGTTGCCTACCATCTGCGTAAGCATTGCAAATAAAAACATCACAAGTTTTAGCAACATCAACTACTTCATCAAATAAACTGTTTTTACCAAACTCTTTTACATCAGCATTTTTAAGTTTGAAATATGCTGAAAGTAGTTGCCCTACTCCTTTTGTTCCGCCTAATACTACAACGTTCATTCTACCCTCGGACCGTTTGCAATAAAAAATGCAGCAATCCACTTGGCTCCTTTAGTAATTGGCATGCCTTCATGTATTGTCATTTTGTTTATTTTTTCATCTTCATAGTCGTACTCAAAGTACATCATTCCTCCTTTTTCAGGAGTAACACAAACACCTAACTCTGGAAACTTACATTCGCCTCCGTCATATCCATCATTTAACCAAAATATTGCAGTTGCTTTTCTATCACCTCCTTTTGCGTAATAAGCAATGTCTTCTGGTGTGTATGGAAAGTCGTGGTGCAGTCCAAAGTATTGGCCTGTATCGTATCTATAGATATCCCCAGCTTCAATATGACTGTCAGGTATTTTTAATACTTCACAAATTTTATTTCTAAAAAATTGTCTATCTTCAGTTGAGGTGTCCCAACTAATACTACGTTGTTCTACTTCCTCAGTAATTTGTCCGTATGTTTGTTCTCTAGATTCTAACCCTGCATTAGGATTCATTCCTAGTTCTGTATATTTTTTAACAAACTTATCACAGGTTTCATTATCTACAACATCTGTGTAAACAGAAATCCACGGGTGATCTAAATATAAAATGTTTTCCATTACCATGCGTTCCATATATACTTAGGCACTGTTCCACAATTTGTTCCGGCGTGCCAAATCTTTCTATCTTCCCACTCGTAAGTTGCACCTTGTGGAATATTATAAAATGTATCATTACCAGCAATAAAAATATGCCCCCATTGCGGACTACCTATATGGCAATGATATCTAGGACAATCAGGAATGTTTTCTTCGTTGTCATGTACGTCCCAATGAATAGGTGCAAAACGTCCTGGGTGTATTCTACTTATCCACACGTTTTTACAGTCTAATCCGTAAAACTCGTTCCAAGCATCAACTATGCTTTGATCAAATTGTTTACCTGGAATAAACATATCCCAACCTGCTGTGCCACCTTCGTGTACAGTTTTAATGCCTGCTTCTTCCCACATATCTAATATAGGATCTAGTCCAGGAATAGTGTCACCACGCTTATGACTAGGTCCTACAAACTCAGGTTCGACACTTGCACATTGTTCTATTACACTATCCCAATCAATAGTATTACATACACCTAAATGCTTCATTTGTTTGGCCTTCCTAAAAAATGAAACAAGTATTGATGATGTACACCCATACAAGTTCCTGCATGATAGCTTCTATAACTATCCCATTCCCATATTTCGCCTTGTGCTACATTATGAAATGCTTGTTCTTCTAACACTAGTACATTACCCCAACGTGGCTTGTCCATAAAACATACCCAACGTTTAAGTTCACCTAGTTTTAACCATTCTTCTTCTTTATCTTCTACGTCCCAATGATAAGGAACATTGTTACATGGAGCAACATCACTAACAAACACTCTTAAAGGCTCTGCATCTATAATTTTAGCAAACTTGTTTTGTATCTCAATATCGAAATGTTCACCTGGATAATAATCCCACCATTGAATCTCATCTAAATTATAACCTGCTTTATCCCAAGTATCAATTACATTGTGATATGAGCCTAGTAATTCTGGATTGTCTCTCCAGTTACCTTCTGAACGATCTACAACTGTCTTAACTGAATTATAATCGCCAGTGGTGCATTTAGCACACAGATCAACTATAGGATCCCAGTCTATAACATCTTTAGTTGTACCAACTAGTTTAGCCATCTCCAAACAATTCCTTGTATATGTAACTCATGTTTTCATCTCCCCATAAAACATGTTCTCCTAGACTACGCTTAAACATAATTTCTAAATTGACCTTGTCGTCAATTGGCTCACCTGTTTCGTCTAGTCTAAATTGTGCTGTGTCGTGTATAATACCTTGCATATATTTTTGCTCAATGAAAGGATCGTCAATAGGAACACAGCCGTACCAATCAATTGCTTTCATTTGTTTTGTATCTGTAATATAGTGACAGTGTGGATACATTGTTAACTTGTAGATACCTTCATCATACTGGTCAACTATAATATCTCTAATTTGCCTACGCCACATATACTCAGGCCACTCTTTAATTTCAGGATCATTAATTATTTGGTTACAGCTCTTGCCATACCATTTAATATAAATCTTTTGATTTTTGTAATCAATGTCTTTAACTTCTGGTGCATACTTTTTATCTTTAAAAAGCTCTAAGTATGTTAGTTCGTTTTGAAAAAACCAATCAACAACTTCTTTAGTGTAAAGTGGCCTTGGTTTGTTTTCCATCTTTTGATATTCGCTATCAACATTATAATTCTTACAAAAAGTTGTTCCGTCTTCACTTATAAGAGGTTCATAAGTTTGCTGAGCCATACACGGCCAGCCTTCTGGATCTAGTTTAAGATATGGTTGCCATTTAGCGTTCAAGTTTTTGTCTCCAGTATTCTATGGTTCTGTCTAAGCCTTCATCTAACGTAACTTTAGGCTCCCAACCTAGTTTTTCTTTGATCAGTTTATTGTTAGAGTTTAGCCAATAAATTTCTCCTGCTCGGAATAATTTTGTGTTCCAGTTAATAGGTCCTGTGTATCCAATCTTTTCTGCAATAAGCTCTGCATAGTCTTTAATCTTAATAGGATTGTCAGGACCAATTGTAAAAATTAATCCGCTATTGCATTTGTCTGGATTAGTAATTACAGTTTCCCATGCATCAAGCATATCAGTAACATATATAAAATTACGATAAGGTTCTGCATAACCTAAGTTACATTCTTTACCTTCAAGCATTTGGCTAATAATCTGCTCTGTAACAAAATAGTCATTGTCTTTTCTACCATAGCAGTTAGTTTGTCTAAATGCAGTAAAAGGTAGATCTAAACAACGGTTTGCATATTCTAAATATTTTTCACACCCGTACTTTGCTACCGCATATGGTGCATTAGGGTTAGGTTGTGTGTTTTCGTCAAACGCTATAAATTTTTCTGGTATACCATCTTTTTCAACTTCGTCTGAAATAGGTTGCCAACCATATACTTCCATTGTACTAGCAAACACAAAATTCTTTAAACGCTTTATCCTTGATGCTGCTTCAATTAAATTTACAGTTCCAACATAGTTAATTTCACTAAATGTAATTTGCTCATAAAAACTTTGTTCTACTTCAGTACGTGCAGCAAGGTGTACAATTTGATCTGGGTTAACTGCAAGTACTTCGTCTGCAACTGCTTTATGATCTCTCAGGTCACTACGCATGTGATGTATGTCGTAATGTTTTAACCTTTCAGTTAACGCTTGACCGATAAATCCAGAGGAACCTGTCATTAAAATTTTCATAGTATTACTAACTCCATTTGTTGTGGTACTGGGATTATTGGCACCAAGCCCTTTTCAATATCAAACTCTATGCCTTGCTTAACAACTTTTACATTGCTAATAATTTTTGTGTTATTTGCTGCCCTGTTTAACCAAGGACTTAAATGTTTATCAAACTCGTATCGTATGTTTCCTTTGACTCCTGCAATTCTAACATGTTGCGGATCATTAATAATATTTTTAGGTAGTAATTTTCTTACAACTAACTGCGCTCTTATCTCAGCACCTATATTCATAGCAGTGTGTGGAACACCAGCATCCATGTCATACCATTTGCCGTCAAGCACAGTCTTAAACATTTCTTCTTTTTCTAAATCAATAAGGTAGGCTTCATCTCCGCAAAGATTTAAATGCCAACGATTGTCAATGTCTGCATGTGAAGTATAACAACTAGGCGATTCTAAAATAATAATTCTTCCTTGTCCTTTAGGTTCTGGCAAACTATTCCAAATAGTTTCCCATGCTGTTCCTAAGAACTCCGGCTTCAACTGCCAAGGATCATAAAAGAAGCTGCCAGTTTGCTCAGATATATCAAACTTTCCAATATCATACACATCGCCCATTACGCCTGCTATATCATCTAAAGATACTGTATATTTGGTATTTTGGATCATATGCATATTTACCGGAACTAAATTAACTGTGTACATAACTTGGTAAATATGAATATGCGTAAAATAAAGATTGACGATGTGATCTTACCAATGGATATAAAATGGAAAAACGTTGGTATTAGTTTAAGTGGTGGAGCAGATAGTGCGTTACTTGCATACTTAATTTGCCAAAACCTACATGACAACTGTAAAGTACACATTAGTACACAGGTTAGAATGTGGAAATCACGACCATGGCAAGAGCATATTTCAGCAGAAGTATTTGATTGGTTTGTAGGACATTTTCCTGATCTTGAGTTTGAAAGACACGTTAACTTTATTCCACCTGAACTTGAAGAGCCACATACCACTATGATTAAAGATGAAAATGGCAAAATGAAGTCAGGTAACAGAATTATACTAAGATCGTTCAACGAGTACCTTGCACACAAAGTAAACTTAGATGCATGGTATGCAGCCGTTACACTAAATCCTGATGTAGAATTTGACGGTGCAATGAGTGATAGACAAGAGCCGGCAATAGATGCTATAATGACACATATGGGCGTAACAGTTTGTCACCCTTTTATTGCTAGTAAAAAAGATTGGGTCATAGGACAATACATAAAAAATGATATTGCTGAGTTGTTAAACATCACTAGAAGTTGCGAAGGTGACAACGATCAATATCCGGAAGTCTTCAAAGGACTAGATTATAAAACATACACACCCGGACAATATGTACCAACATGTAAGAAATGTTTTTGGTGTCAAGAAAGACAATGGGGAGTAATGAATGCCATGCAAAAGTAAAACATTTTGTATGCATCCTTTTACAGGATTAGCAACAAGAGAAGATGGCGCAATTAAGATCTGTTGCCGTAGTGCTCCTATTGGAGACATTAAAGACAACACACTAGAAGAGATTTGGAACGGCGACAAAATGAAAGAAGTTCGTCGACAGGTTATGAATGACGAACGTCCTGATGTTTGTGAGCCTTGCTTTAGATTAGAAGATCAGGGTGTACAGAGCTTACGACAGCGTCATACAGCAGGAGTAATACCTGAAGCAAGGATCAACTTATACCCAGACGCATTAGACGCACTAGAAGATGATTACAGTATGCCGTTTGAAATGCCTACTATGGAAGTTAAACTTAATAATCTATGTAACTTAAAGTGTCGTATGTGTAACCCATTAGATAGTACACAATGGAAAGACTGGGACCAAGTTACAGAATTTTATAAAAAAGAAAATAACTTTCTTATACCTACAGTTAATAAATTAGTAGACACACCAGGCAAGTATATTGATGCATTTAATGATACAGATAACTGGTGGAAGTCTTTTGAAAAACTACTGCCGCACTTTAGACGTGTAGAGTTTGCAGGTGGAGAACCTTTAATGGATCCTCAGCACTATAAAATTTTAGATATGTTAGCACCATACGGTAAAAATATCGAAATCAAGTATGCAACAAACGGCACCACACTAGGAATCAAAGGCGGACGTACAATACACGATTACTGGCCTAAGTTTAAAAGTGTTGCAGTTAATGTTTCAATTGATGGTGTACATGATGTATATGAATACATCAGAGGAAACGGTAAGTTTGAAGAGATTGAAGAAAACATTAAGATAATGAAAACTATACCAACAGTAAGTAGAATAGTTGGAGCATTTACAGTACAAGCAAACAACATAATGCAAATAGATAAAGTAATAGAATACTTCATGGAAAACATGGACATTATTTTCTATAGTCATAGGGTGCAATATCCAAGAGCGTTATCAGCACAATGTATTCCGCCTGATCTAAAACAAAAAGTTATTGCTAAATTAGAAGCAATGAAAACAAAAGTGTTAGATTACAAACTTGTTAAAAGTGACGAACGTATTAAGGACTTTACACTAACGCAAATTCAGGATAATATTAACTTCTTAGAAGCAGATGATCTACACAACGAACTATGGCAAGACTGCATTAATTTTAATCGCAACTTAGATAAGAGTCGTAAACAAGGACCATTTGAAGTTATTAATCCGGAGTTTGCTCCGTATGTTTAAAATAGCGTCTAGTTATGATCGGCAAGACAGCGTTCATGTTGAGTGGAATCTTGGCAAACGTTGTAACTTTGATTGTAGTTATTGTCCAGCAGAAATACACGATAACACTAGTCCACACACAAATATTAAAGTATTAATAGATGCAGTTGATGCACTAGCTGAAACTGGTAAATCAATGCGTGTAAGTTTTACAGGCGGTGAACCGTGTGTACACCCACAGTTTACAGAACTAGTTGATCATGCAAGTCAGCGTGTTGATTGGATCAATGTAACTACTAACGGAACACGTACAGCAAAGTACTACAGTGACCTTAACGTAAATCATATTGTGTTTAGTTTGCATGTAGAAGATGACGAGCATTGGAGAAGATGTGCAGAAACTGTGTTAATGTTTTCTCAGATAAATGAAGGATATGCATCTCCGCAAAAGCCATTTCAAGTTAACTTAATGGCACATCATAAATTTATGGATAGAGTAAAAGAGTGTGCTACAATGTTCGACGGACACGGTATTCCTTATGTTGTAAGACGAATAAGATGGACAGAAGGTGACCATGATGTGTTTGATGATTTAAAATATGAAGGTAAAGACTTAGAATGGATATTGTCTAAAACATCTACTGTAGAACCTAATGTTATTATTGATGATAAAACTAAAATGCATGCCAACGATATTATCAAAAAACATCTAAATCAATTTGAAGGTTGGAAATGTAGTGCAGGTATCGAAAGCCTAATGATTAATTGGGACGGTGAAGTTCATCGTGCTACTTGTAGAGTTGGTGGAAGTATAGGTAACATTTATGACGGCAGTTTTGAACAACCGGAAGAGTGGATAACTTGTACTCGTAAGTGGTGTACTTGTGCTGCTGATATACCCCTTACTAAAGTAAGTGATCTAGTTCAGTAAATATTTTTGCTGCATCTAGTCCACGGATTGCATCTAACTTATTAACGTATTCTTTAAAGCCAGGTAACATATGACTGTTATCACAACTATCCATATGCTTTAATAATCCTTCCCATTGACGCCATCCTTTAGGATTGTGTTTCCAAAACTCATCGTCTTGTGTAAAGTTATCCCATAACCATTGTTTTAGTTCAGCAAACTTTTCACGTACTTCTTGCTTGTCTTTTTCAGGCAGTATTGTAATATTTAAGAATGTTGGTATGTGTACTAGATGTGCATTTACAAGACCGCCACCCATAACATGTCCGTCAATTAAACCAACATTCATCTTTTTAAAATTACTGTTAACTTTCCATTTAATAAATTCAGGTATAGTTTTTATATTGAATATTTGCACTGCTGTTGCAATACTAACATGAATGTTATCTGGTGTGTTGTCTAGCATGTGTAAAGTTTTTTCAACTTGATTAAAGTCTGTTGGAAATCTAATATATTCATCACGCTTTTTATATGAATCAATACTTACAGCAAACTTAACTTTCTTAAACTTACTCCATATATCAATTAGTTCTTCGTCAACTAGTAAACCATTAGAATTATATCTTACTAATATTTTGTCTGCATACCCTTGTTTAATAATTTCTTCTAGAAAGCGTTTATGCTCTCTAATCATTAATGGCTCTCCTCCTGCGAAATATACTTGCTTCAAGTAAGGTATTTGTGCATTAAGCTCTTGCCAAAAAGTATCTTTTTCATGCCATTTATTATTAAAAAGTTTTCTATCCCACTGCATTTGTCTTTTAACTTCTGGGTCTTGTAGCACAGGAATAAGTTTTTTATGGTCCGCAACCCACTTACTACTGTCGTGAGGGCTACACATTACACACTTAATATTGCATGTATGTCCTAATCTTAGATCCAGATATTGTAATTGTTCAGGTACGGTTCCGTCTTCTTGTGTTTGTGCAATAAGCTCTGGTATATCAACACCTTCGTCATTTTTCCACGTTGCACTTTCCCATATACGTTTGCTAACAATACCTTGTGATTCTTCTTTGAAACAGCCTTTACAACTTGCAGGAATTTCTCCACGTAACATTGTTTTACGCACACTTTTCATGTAATCGTTATTCCATGCTTCCATAGGAGTGTGTTTACCAAAGTTTGCAGGCTTGCCATCTTCCATCTTTACAAGTCCTACTTCATGATCGTCACCTGCACCACTTGCATTAGATGTACAGCATAATCTCATATCACCATTTGGTCTAGTTGCCATGTGTATCCAAGGTAACACACAAAATGATTTTGTAGATGCTTCTGCAAGTTCTCTTTGGAACTTACCTAGTCTGGTATCTTCTTTGTCGTAGTACCAAGTCATTACAGCATTTCTCTTTCTATAAATTGATCTTGTGGTTGAGAGATATCAAAAGTTTTAAACTTACCACATGTTCTTGCACACATAAGCATTTTATCTTCGTTCCACTTTTTCTTCCATATGTTTTGCCATACGTCAGAACTTATAATATTTTTTATTCCTTTTGTTGCATCAAGATTTTGTATACCACCAAAGTCGCTTATCATTTTATTGTATTGGTTACGCAACATGTCTACTACATCTTCACAAATATGTGTAGGATCGTAAAACGTCATTGGCGTTTGTGCTAACCAACAACAAGGTAATAAAGTTTTAAATCCGTCAATATAAATTTCTTTAATCTTTTGTACATGGCAGTCTATCTCTGCTTCATCTAACACTGACTTATAATCATCAATTACTTCTTTAGGTAAAAAATGTGTTTCAGTATCAGATGGTGCTTCTAAACTGTATATAGGTATTCTATTTTTGTCCCACACATCATACTTAGGTTCAACTAAAAATCTTGATGTGTTCTTAACTGTGAAATCTTGAAAGCCTACTTCCTTTGCAATCTTTCTACATTCTTCTACTTGGTGCTCGTTGTGTTTAAATTTGATATAAGTCCAGTTAGCACGACCACCTGCTTCAATAAATGTTTTTGCATTTTCAATAATCTTATTCCAGTCAGTGCCAACTCTATATAATTTGTGAGTGTCTTCTAAACCGTCAAGTGCAAAGTACACACAATGATCTTGTGGTAAAGACTGTGCTAGTTCTGTCCACCATTTTGCATTTCTTAAACTACCGTTTGTGTGAATTCCTATTGCAGTTTTAGGACTTGTTTCTTTTGCGTACTTACACATTTCAACAAGGTTGTCATTAAGTAAAGGGTCGCCAAAGTTTCCGCAAAAGTATATACGGTCTACTGTTTCTAATACTTCTTTGTTTATAATAGTTTTGAAATCTTCTAATGTCCAACCAACAATTTTTAGTAATGGGTTTTCAATACCACTGTGTATATTACGTGAACACATAGGACACTTGGCTTGGCAATTTGTTGTCAGCTCAATATGTATTGTTTTAAGATCTGAAAAGTCAAACATCAAAATCTTCCTATAAGCATGTAACGTGTATATTTGGGTAATTCTAATTGATCTTTAACTAGCACAGTGTTTAATTTAGATTTCTTTTTAAAACTATCAAGGTCTCTTGAACAATTTAAATGTTCTTCTAGTTCAAAGTAGTTATTAGATTGTAAAATTACTTCTGAACTCTTTGGCACACGTTTTGCCCACTTGTTATATTGTTGCTGTGTAAGATGTTCGCAACTTGTATTAATAACCATGTAAGGTTGATTGGTATATTCATACTCACACATGTCAGCGGTAACTGCTGTGAATCGCCCTTCCATTTCTTGACGTTTATTAATTGTGGTTGCTGTCTCTGCACACTTAGGATCAATATCAACACTTGTGATATGCTTGAAACCTATTGTGCTGTTAAACAATAAATTTGCTAATACTCCGTTCCATCCTCCGAATATGACACAACTAATATTGGACACATGATGATTTCTTTGTAATGTTTCGACTAACCATTCTTTAGATTTTAATTGTCCACCCCAAAAACTTTCAAGTGTACGATCTCTATCTTCGCTATTGCGAACTGCATCCATCCAAAATTTTATATCTTCTATTTCAACTTTCATGTAGTACCTTTGGTATCTTGCTGTCTGCACTGCTTACACAAGAGCTAGTAATGCATTTAGATGGTGTCTTAAACAGCGTAAAACCGCCCTGTAGCGTTCCTAAAGGGATATCGCTGCAACTATATGCTCTCTTAACTTCATCACCCCTTATAATGCAGCTTTGATACCCTGCATTGCAATGCCAATTTTTAAACTTGTTGAAGTTAAATGCATTCATTCTTTCTGCTTGATCCAATCCGTAATGGTTTCCTTTGGCATCTTCCAAATACATTTGCATGACTTGTTCGCCTTTCCAATTTTGTGGAAAGCCTGTTTGTAACTTATCAATTTGCTCATCTGTATAACCATCAACTATTCTAGACGCGGTAGGGTCGGACTGCGGTTTAAGAGTGACGTTAATTCCTTTGTCTGCGAATCTACTACAACGCTCATAGTATTCTTCAAAGTGTTCAGGAACCATAACTTGATTAATTGTAACAAATACTCCTCCCTCCATGAGTTGCAAACATCTATCACCAAAGTCTTTTTCGTTTGCAAATTCTGCGTGATAACTTGCAGTGATGCTGCGACGTGTTAAGTGACTGGTGTTGTCTATAAATCTTGCCCACCATTTCTCACCTGGACTTAAATTAGTTGTAAGGTGTATGCTTTGATACTTAGCCTCATCGTCATTTGCATAGTATTCAACTAGGTCACCAAACTTTTTATATGCTGTTGGTTCTCCTCCACTGAAACTAAAATGAAACTCAGTAAATCCGTTTTCTCTCGCTTGTCTTTTAATTTCATCTATTGCATTTGTATACACTTCAAAGTCTTGATGATCCGGAACATTTGAATTTGCATACGGCCAACAGTAACTACAACTGTAATTACAAAAGCGACCAAGTATCCAACTAACGTTGAATAGTGGCTGTTTTAGCATTGTAGTTTGTCCGAACTTAACAATGTTGTGGAACGGAATAAGAGTAAAATCATTCATTATGTACGTATTTAACCACTTTAATAGTTGACTTTTGCAGTCTAGGCTTATATACTATGACTGTTGAGAAGACTCTCGGCACAGATTAAAAGGAAAAATAAATTATGAGTACACACGTAGAATCACTAAAATCAGCATTTGAGACGTTTTTGGAAGAAAACGAAAAATTTGAAAACGGCAATGGAGCAGCAGGAACCAGAGCCCGTAAAGCATTACAAGAAATGACTAAAGCCGCAAAAGAACGTAGAAAAGAAATCACTGATACTAAAAACGCTAGAAAAAACGCAGCAGTATCACAGTAACCCACCCACTGGTAGGGCTACGTGGTGTAGCCCTACAGTATTTTACATAAGGAAATAAACAGTTGACAGAAGTAAAACTAGTATCGTATAGTCGAGCAACAGAAGAATTTGAAAACGAAGGGTTAACAGACCTACAAGAACTAATTGCATTTTGTGCAAAGGTATCAAATCCACAAGCACAAATTAATACAGAAACAAGCGAACGCTTAATCAAATATCTAATTAAACATCAACATTGGTCACCTTTAGAAATGGTTAATGCTGTACTAGAAATCAACACAACTAGAGATATTGCACATCAAATTGTGCGACATCGTAGTTTTGCTTTCCAAGAGTTTAGTCAACGTTACGCTGATCCTGCAGAGATGGGTAATCAGTTTGTAACACGTGAAGCACGTTTACAGGATACAAAGAACAGACAAAACAGTATTGAGATCGATACTGAAAGTGACTTACACTACGAATGGCAAATGAAACAACAAAGTGTCATTGACAAAGCCAAGGAAGTTTACGAATGGGCAATTGACAACGGTATTGCAAAAGAACAAGCCCGTGTAGTGTTACCAGAAGGTCTAACCAAAACACGCCTATACATGAATGGAACAATTAGAAGTTGGGTACATTATATTCAACTTAGAGGTGCAAACGGAACACAAAAAGAGCATATGGACATTGCTATAGCGTGTGCTAAAGTCATCTCAGAAATATTTCCTATTGCGAAAAATCTAACATGACAATTTCGTTTAGGGCAGATTTTTCTTGACAAATGATATATATCATCATATAGTAATATTTTTATCATAGGAGCATCAGATGGCATTGCCTAAGAGTACCAAGAAGAAAAAGCCAAGAGCAGCACCTCGCATTCAGCGTGGCGCAAAGCTCACGGAACCTAATTGGGACGGTTGGGAAGAAATGAATGGCGAGCAAATTCATAGGCATCGTCGAGCAACACACGAATGGTATTACGCAAACTTTAAACCAGAGGACTTGTATACTAACGTATATGCCTGGATGGAAAAAGAAGGCAAGTATACTAGCGATCAAATCAAATGGATCAAAGCCGCTCCTAAACATGCTATTAGTGTTACTGCTGGAATTGTTGCACGTATGGATACAAAAGGTGCTCCAAGGTTTTCACAAAAAGAAGCAGATCATTGGGAATCACTTCCTGGAACAATGGGCCAATTAAAATCATCTATGGAGTTTCTTGAAAAAAGAATTGAAATAGCAATCCAAGCAGGCAAAGACGTTAAGCAAGAGAAAGAAGAAAAAGAAAAGAAACAACCAGAGAAAAGAGTAATTTCTATACAAGAGCGTATTGAGATGCAGGCAATTGCTGCTTGTGAAAAAGTTGATGTATGGCTTGATGGTTGGACTGAAAGTCAGCAAGATAAAACAGTAAAATTTGATCCTAAGGGATTTGACTTTGCAAAACATTTTGCTCAAATGAAAATAACACAAGCACATGCTCGTAAAATTATGAATCTGTATGAGCCTGAACTTAAAGAAATACGAGAAGTACTTAATCCACCCAAGTTAAAGAAAACTGCAACTGAACTTGAAATTGACTATGCAAAACAATTACAAGAAGCATATGAGTTCTCGAACAAAAAAGAACTTAAGAACTTACTAACAGCACTAGAAAGAATATATGGTGGTTGTCAGGTTGTTATTGATTCAAGTAAAGCAAAACGTAAACCACGTAAACGTAAAGTGTACAGTGCAGACAAACTGGTAGCAAAACTGAAGTACAAAAAATCAGATGACAAATATCAACTTGCTAGTATTAATCCAGAGGATATTATCAAGTGCAATGAGCTATGGGTGTTTAACTGTAAAACACGTAAGATAGGGAAATACATAGCAGAAATACAAGACCCACAAGGACTACAGCGTGAGGGCAGTGGACTTAGTGTAAAAGGTACAACTATTACAGGATTTAAAGAATCTGAAAGTATACAGAAGACACTACGTAAACCAGAAGAACAACTAAAACAGTTCAAAGATAGTGGTAAAGTCAAGTTGAGATCATTCCTAGATGACATTAAAGCAGTGGACATAAAGCTCAACGGTCGGATAAATAATGATATAATCTTGCTGAAAGTACAATAAACCGGCTTTTCTGTATAAAGGATAAATACTAATATGGACAATACGAGACTTAATCAAGCCCTAACTGAGCTAGAATCAGCTTTAACATCAGACGGTGGATGGGCATCAAATCAGTCAATTAAATTCACTACCGATATCAACGGTAAAGGTCTTTTCTGGGCGGGTAAAGACTACACTAAACAATTATCTTATATGGAAGATACAAAGAGTATCTTTTCAACAGAGAATATTGACCTTGCAAAAAATAAAGCAATTAAAGTAAACAATTTAGAAGTACTATCACTAGACACACTAGGAACTAGTGTAGTAAACAGTAATTTAAAATCAGTTGGTAGATTAAGAGGCTTAGTAGTAGACGGCGATATTTCAATCAATCAATACATTTACTTTGACTCAGGTACAGATAGATTAGGTATTGGTACTGAACAACCAAATGCTGCTGTAGGTATAGCAGAAGATGGTGTAGAAATTATTATGGGTACAGATGAGTCAACAAAAGGATTTGTTGGCACATTTGGTAGTCATCAATTAGACGTAAAAACAGACAATCAAGTTAGAATAACTGTAGAAGCTGGTGGTGATGTACGCATTGCTAAAGACGGCTTTGTTGGAGGCAAACTAGCAGTAGGAGTTTCCAACCCAGACAGCACAGTTGACTTGCATGTTAGGGGCGCAATTAAATTCAACAATGCACTTCATATCAATGGCGTTGAAGCACCACAAGGTGGTAACTTCAATCAAGGTGATATTTGCTGGAACTCAAGAGCAAGACAGAAGTCATACATTGGTTGGGTTTGTATCCAAGCAGGTAACCCTGGCATATGGGCACCGTTTGGAGAAATCAGGTAACACGGAGTGTCCGGGACTTTAGTTTTAGGTAACGGAGAAAGTCGCAAAGGGCTAGATATCGCCCGCATTTACCCAAATTACGAAATAGTAGGCTGCAACGCAGTACATAGAGATATGGCTGTTGATCATCTTGTGTGTTGCGATAGGCGCATGGTACTTGAAGCAGTCGATGGAGAGAACACAAAGAACACTAAGATATATGTTCGAGGTGAAAACTATCAATACTTTCGTAAAATTCGAAAAGATAAAAGAATAAATTCTGTTCCTTACATAACACCTAAAGACGAACAAAAACACAATCAACCAATCAATTGGGGAAGTGGTCCGTATGCTGTTTTACTTGCAGCAACTCTTGAATCAGATAATATTACACTGCTAGGGTTTGATCTTTACGGCAACAATCATAAAGTTAATAATTTGTATAAAGGTACAAACAACTATGCTGATGCTGACACACATCCAATTGATCCTAGTTTCTGGAAAATACAAATTGGCGAAGTGTTTAAAAATCATCCTCACAAAAAATTTACAATAAAAAATATGCATGAATGGGACTTCCCGCCTATTTGGCAAAAGCCTAATGTTCATTTTGAACAATTTTATAAATCAATATCTTGACAAACAATCTAATTAGTGTATAATTACTAATATGTTTAACAAGGTCTTAGCGTCAACCCTTCTAATTCTGCCGCTCATATATAGGAGATAAAAATATGGGAAAATACTTTAGTACAAAAACTTATGGTCATAACATTGGCCTTAGTGCGGTGTTTAGGCAGCCGAACGCAGATCATTCACATTGTCATTTGCTACACGGTTATAGTTTAGCATTTAAATTTACTTTTGGATGTAATGATCTAGATAATAAAAATTGGGCAGTTGACTTTGGTGGACTTAAACCGCTGAAGGCTTGGCTTGAAGATAGTTTTGATCACAAAACTTGTATTGATAAAATAGATCCAATGAAAGATGAACTGCTACGTTTAGAAACATTAGGACTTGCAGAGATTAGACAATTCGATGGTGTTGGTGCAGAAAAATTTGCGGAACATGCATTTAACTTTGCGAACGATTTAATTAGAGAAAAAACAAATCATCGTTGTTATTGTGTAAGTGTTGAATGTTCAGAGCATGGTGCCAATTCAGCAATCTACGAAGGATAGTAAATTATGAGAATAATCGCAGGACCATGTCAGCATGAAACACTGACTGACAGTGCAATGATTGCAAAAGAGTGTAAACGTGTTTGCGACAAACACGGCATTGAATATTATTTCAAAGCCAGTTTTGATAAAGCAAATAGATCTAGCATCAAAGGAATACGTGGTGTTGGTATGGATGCAACACTTACTGACTTTGAAGCAATTAAAGAACAGTTCGGTGTAAACACAATTACTGATGTACACACTGTAGAACAAATTGATTACATTACTGAAGCATATAATGATGTAGTTGATGCATTACAAATTCCTGCGTTCTTATGTAGACAAACAGATTTAGTAAAGGCTGCTTGTGCTACAGATAAGATTGTTAATATTAAGAAAGGTCAGTTCCTTGCACCCTGGGATGTTGAAAGCATTTTAACAAAAACAGAAGGTGCCAAAGAAGTATGGATAACAGAAAGGGGAACAAGTTTTGGATACAATACACTTGTTGTTGACTTTACCGGCTTGGACTATATGCTTAATAATTACAGCACTCCTATTGTGCTTGACGCCACCCACGCAGTACAGAAACCAGGTGGTAATGGAAGTAGTAGCGGCGGCAATAGGGATTACGTTCCTGGCTTATGTAGGGCAGGTAGTGCTTTGGGTATTAGAAATTTCTTTTTAGAAGTACATACTGATCCAGATAACGCACCAAGCGATGGTCCAAATGCACTTCATTTACATGACTTTGAATCTGTCGTTGACAGCATAGTTCGTCATGCCGAGTAGCAATGAATGGCATTAGAAAATCACAACTTCACAAAAGAAGAACGTAAAGCACAAAAGAGAGCTAGGCGTTTAGAAAAAGAACTTCGTAAGAGTCAAGCTCTTAGAGAGAACAATCAGCATGGTCCTGTTACACAAATTCTTTGTGTACGCTTTGGCAACAAATACGGAAATGAATATGTTATAAAGTTACGTGATATGGTTGCAAGACATATTACTGTGCCATATCGTTTTAACTGTTTAACAGATGATCCTAAGCCACTAGAGGGTGTAAACAATATTGTTATACCTAATAAAGGTTACCAAAGAGGTTGGTGGCACAAAGTTCATATGTTTGATCCTAGTCTTCCTTTAGAAGGTAGAATATTATATATGGATTTAGATGTTGTTATTCATAACAATATTGATAAACTGTGCAATGTTTGGTTAGATGACTTTATGGGCATTAGAGATTTTAATAGAAAGTTCCATCCAAACTACAAGTATCTAAACAGTTCTGTTATGGCTTGGAATGCTAGAACACAATCTCATGTTTACCAAAACTTTATGGCTAATCCAGCACAAGCACAAAGACTTCATGGTGATCAAGATTGGATTTGGCAAAATTGCAGAGAAGTTCTTAAGTTTTGGCCTGAAGAATGGGTTATGAGTTATAAATGGGAAATACGAGATAAGAGTGAGCTTCATATGAAAGACGGACAAAGACAGTTTAAAACTGTTAGAGATGACGTAGTTCCTCCAAAAGAAAATTCTATTATGGTTTTTCATGGTGATCCAAATCCTGGACAAGTAAAAGATAAGTTAATCATTGACAACTGGAAATAATGACTGTATACTGTAAGTATGTTTAGTTTTAGAAAGAAAAAATCTTGGTTACGTTTCTACTCATTAGATCCTAATGTAGCAGAATTGTATCCTATTGAGCCTGCTGGTAAGGCAGAACGTGATTTCAACGATGTTGGAACACGTAGAGTAAGACCTGAAAGCGGCAATCAACTTTCTAAAAACTGTCCTGGCATTAAGCCGCTTATGAAGTCAGGATATATTATGAGAGCTCCTGCAGATTTTACAATTGCTACAGGTCCTAATGTAGACGGTGGCATTGGTTGGGAAGTTCCTTTTCAGTTTGTAAAACCTAGCACAGGAAATTACAATATAAAAGGTTGGGAATATTATATCAACTGGCATGCACCTTGGCAAACTGAGCCACTTATTCCTCATGACACTGATAACACAAACAAGCCTTACTTAAATTCAGCAGTTAAAGTTGAAACACCTTGGCGTGTAAAAGCAAGTGAAGATATGTTGCTGTTACAAATGCCAGTGTCCTATAACAACGAAACAAGATTTACGGCTGCATATGGCATAGTTGATCCTATGTACATGCATGCCATTCCAATTCAATTATTTTGGCATATACTAGAAGGTAAAACATTAGTTAAATCAGGTACTCCACTTGCACAGTTTGTACCTATTAGTAGAAGTATGCTACACGATCATGAGATTATTATTGACGAAGCAGGTGATCTCGAAAAAGATATTGAAGATGCATTTACATATGCTAATCATCATAAGTTTGCAAACACAGACAATGTTGTTGCAAAGGTAAAACGTATTAAACAACTGTTTGATCGTTTTCGTAAAAAAAATCCTAATGCTAAAATTTAGAGAAAGGAAAATATGCTTAACGTAATACTAAAAGTACTAGCCATAATTGTTTTGCTAGAGTTAGCAATTGTTTATGGTTCTCAAGTGTATGACGAATACATGTTCTGGGAACAGTATAACCGATTTTATACTGACATTCCGTTGGAGGAATAATCATTGCTAAAGTTTATATTTGATGTAGACGGTACATTGACGCCAAGTCGTCAAAAGATGGACGAAGAGTTCTCAAAATTCTTCTTTGACTTTTGCACAGAAAACAAAGTTTACCTTGTTACAGGCAGTGACAAAGACAAAACTGTTGAACAAGTAGGTAATGTTATTTACGGCTTGGCTAGACGTGCTTATAATTGTAGTGGTGCTGACGTATATGAATCATCTAAAAACGTTAGGCGAAGCGATTGGAAACTTCCTCATTCAGCAAAAACTTTCTTATTAGATAAACTAGAAGAAAGTGAATTCCCACTTAGAACAGGACTACACATTGAAGAACGTCCTGGCATGATTAACTTCAGTGTTGTAGGTCGCAATGCTACAATGGGCGAACGTAAGTTATATGCAAAGTATGATACCAAACATAACGAGCGTAACATAATTGCTGACTTATTCAACAAAGAATTCCCTTATATGAAAGCAACAGTAGGCGGAGAAACAGGTTTAGACATTGCACCTCATGGGTCAGACAAAAGTCAAATACTTTCAGACTTTGATAAAGACGATAGTATATTGTTCTTTGGTGATCGTTGTGATCCTGCAGGAAATGACTTTCCTATTGCAGAAGCACTAAAACAAAACTTCAAACGTTCAAAGATTTATCATGTTAACGATTGGAAAGAAACATTTAGAATATTGAGAGATCCTCGATTGACTTACAACTTAGAAGATAGTATACTATAAGTATGAATAAGAGAATAGGCTTTGCCTGCAAATACATGTGGCACGATCAAACGCAGAAGAAAAAACTGCTAGAAGAAATTCAACGACCACTAAATACACGCAGTACAACAGTGCAGTGGCTCAACAGGCAGACACGTGGTGATGCCGAACAACGCTTGTGGGACATTATGGTTCACAACATACAGAGCTACGCTAATCTGATAGAGTACGTAGGGAGTTTGCCCGATGAATTGCGAATGGTACGACTGGGTAGTGATGTACTTCCTGTTTATACTGAGCCTACTTGGGGCTATTTTTGGCGTAAGCCGGATGTCCGCAAATACTGCGAAACACACTTTGCACCGATCGGTGAGAGAGCAAGAGCCCTCGATGTCCGACTATCGATGCACCCAGGCCAATTTACTGTACTTGCGAGCGACAACCCCGAAATTGTAGAGAGGAGCATAGAAGAATTTGAATATCACACCGATGTCATCAGGTGGATGGGATACGGGAAGTCCTTCCAGGACTTCAAGTGCAATGTCCACATATCCGGTCGCCAAGGTCCAGCCGGTATCAAACACGCAGTTGACAAGAGACTTTCTCCAGAAGCGAGAAATTGCATTACGATCGAGAACGATGAGATGTCATGGGGCATCGACGCAAGCCTCGAACTTGTTGACACATGCGCATTGGTATTGGACATACACCATCACTGGGTCCGTACAGGCGAATATATACGTCCCACCGACGATAGATATCTACGCATGATAGATTCGTGGCGTGGTGTACGACCTGTGATACATTATTCATACAGTCGAGACGAATGGTTACCGCAAGACTTTGCACACGACACAATGCCTAATATGGAACAGTTACTAGAGGCAGGCTACAAAAAGCAAAAACTTAGAGCCCACAGTGATTACTATCCTAACAATACAGTTAATGACTGGGCTTTGTCCTTCCGTGACTCGGCAGATATTATGTGTGAAAGCAAGGCAAAGAATCTTGCTAGTAAGGCTTTATACGAATATGATTTAAGCCGAGAAGCTCTCGCCGCAACCGCAGCTTGATGTTGCGTTAGGGTTTTTAATTACAAGTTGAGAACCAAATACTTCCTTAATAAAATCAATCTCAGTACCTGCAACATACATTATACTAAATTGATCTATAGCGAATTGGCCGTTTGGTAGGTCAATTATTTCATCTTTTTCTTCTAATTCTTCAGTCATGGCCCACTCATAACCGAAACCGGCACACCCACCGCCTTTGACACTGAGTCTGACGATGGGTTTACCTTGTTCATCTATCAGCTTGGTCATATGATCGACCGCTGATTGAGTTAGTTTAACTAGTCCTGCTTTTTCCATAGTGTCCAAATACCATACCCGATGGCTGCATAGGCTGCTAATTTCGCAAAAGGTCCTGCGATTAAAACAACTACTCCAACACCAATTAGAACTGCACCGTCCCATGATGTTCTTTCTTCTAGTCTGTCTTTTACCCAATTAATAGGATTCATATTATTCTCCTTGTATGCGGTCATTGATTACTGACCAATTTATAATCTTCCAAATATTTGCAAGGTACTTTGATTTATCTGCTTGATAATCTAAAGCCCATGCATGTTCCCACCAATCAACTAACAATGCAATTTTCATACCACGCTTGTAACTGTGATTTTTAATTGTTTTGATTCGTCCTTTGGTATCAAGATACAACCAACCTGAACCTTGAATGCCCATGGCCACCTTTGAAAACTCTTCTTTAAAGTTTTCAAAAGAACCAAAATTGCTATCAATAAGTTCTTTAGATATCCCTGTAGGTTTATTACCAACAGAAACAGGTTGTAACTGAGGGAAAAACAAATTATGTAACTTTGCGCCTCCATAATTGAAATCATCATCGCCGTCTTTGTCGTTGTATCTTTTAACATACGCTGACGCAAGTTTGCCATAATGATAATCAAGTGTGTCGCTGCTCATTACTTCCAGCTCATTCTTTTCATAGGGCAATTTTTCTTGCACTAAGTTTTCACGAGCTGTATCTGCTTCAATGACTATTTCTCTGTATAATTTTATGGTCATACTGTATTTATACACTTAGGGCTGTCATAAAATATAAAAGAGATAAAAATCATGGCTAAATACAATTGGTTGACAACTTCACTAAGTTGTTGTATAATAAACGAAAAATCACATTACATTATGGCATATTCAAAAGAAGTAGTAGACAGATTCGAATCTGTTCTTGCAAACCCTAATGCTCACGGTGTTGGTCGCTTTGATCCTAAAGACCCAAACGTGGCAACAGGCATGACCGGTGCACCAGCATGTGGTGATGTTATGAAACTTGATCTTAAAGTAAATCCAGATACTGATGTTATTGAAGATGTGAAATTCAAAACATACGGTTGTGGTAGTGCAATAGCAAGTTCAACTATGTTTGTTGAAATGCTTAAAGGACTTACAATGGCCCAAGCACTAGAAATAAAGGATAAAGACATAGCAAAAGCACTTGACCTTCCACCTATTAAATTACACTGTTCAGTTCTAGCAGAGGATTCTATAAAAAGAGCCTTACAGGACTGGGATGAAAAGAAAGCAAAACGTATGCATAACGGAGGGCCTGAATAATGCCTGTAAAATTTAAACCATCACAAAAAATTAGAAACAAAACAACAGGCAAAACTGAAACTCAACACTTCTATATGAAATCTACGGCTACGCAAGAGCTTGTAGACTATATAGATAGCAGTAATGCAAAGCCTAAACTTATAGTAAAAGTAAAAAAAGAACTTGCTCGACGAGCAGTTTAGTATTTAGATAAAGGTAAGTCTGCGTTAGCTGGCATATCCCAGACTTTCTTCTGTTCTACTCCTTTACGCTGTGCAAAACGTTTAGAGTCACAGTCATTACAAACGTGGAAGTAATTGTTATTCAACCGGCTTGAGTTCATCTTTTTTAAATCCCTGGTAAATACAGTATCACAGTTATCACACTGTAGATGAACAACGGTTTTTTCACGGATATATTCGTGTGTTTTACCAAGTTTACTTTGCCTAGTGTAACAAGTATGAACTTTTTCAGTCTTAATGAACATACTTGTATTTACTATTTTACATTAGGCTTATAAAATTATTGGCTAAATACATTAGAATTAAAAGGATACTTGGAGTTAGTAGATGGCACGTAAGATTGTAGATATTGGAGCAATAGGTAACGACGGTACCGGCGATAGTATTAGAGATTCGTTTCGCAAGGTAAACGACAACTTTAAAGAATTATATAGTTCACTAGGACTTGGCGAAAAACTTACTTTTATTGCCCTTGACGATACACCTACTACATTTTTAGGTCAAGAAGGCGCTGTTCTAGCTGTTAACCCAACAACAGACGGGTTACAATTTAAACAAATTACAGCAGGTTTAGGTATCACAATCGATGATACTTCTAATTCAAACCAAATTATTGTTGCTACTGAGTTTAGTGAAATCTCAGGAGACCCTAGTCCACAACTAGGTGGTAACTTATCAGTTGCATCAGGTGGTAATACATATCGTATTAAAGATATGGCTACTCCTGTTTCAGATGATGAAGCAGCAAACAAAGAATATGTAGATACAAAGATTTCAAGAGCGGGTATTGGTGCTATTGATCCGTCAACAGGTAACCCAAATGTAGCATTTGGTACAATGACTGGTCCATTAATTTTAAGCAGAAGCCCAGAACCTGCAGATGACGAATTATATGACGGCTTGATTGCTGCAACAAAACAATATGTTGATAACGCATCATTCGGTAGTAAGGTAAACTTATATGTTGCTACATCAGGTCAAGACGAAAGAGTAGGTGTTAGTGAAGAACTACAAGGTAGAGCTCTTGCTTATGCTTATAGAACAATTGAAGCAGCACTAAAACGTGCTGAAGAACTAGTATTAGAATCACTAGACGACATTGGACCTTATAAGAAGCAACTTACATTTAATAACGGTTCAGGTACTGTAACACTTTCAGAAATTGCATCATCACCAAGTTCAGGTATAGGCTTTGCTGGTACTGCAAGAATGAGTGTTGACACTATTACTATGAACGCACCAGGTGCTAACTATCAAGCAGGAGATATTATTACACTGCAAGGTGGTACAGGATCAAGTGCAACTATTGAAGTATTATCAACAGCAACAACACCAGGTGCTATTACAACATTTAAACTTTTAGCACAAGGTGATTACACAGTATTACCTGGAACAAGCGGAGTTGTTACAACTTCTGACTCAACTTTTGGTATAGGTGCTACATTTGATGTAACATATAAAGTAAACGGAATTGATATTACCAATGGTGGATCAGGCTACAGTTTAGTATCTGTACGTGTTACAGGCGGCACTGGATCAACTGGTTCATTTGGTACAGCAGTTATTACAAGCGGAACTATTACTAGTATTGATATTGCAGATTCTGGTTCAGGATTTACAGCAATTCCAACAGTTAATGTTGACCTACCAAGGTTCTTGCTAAAAACAGATGGTTATCGTACAGACTTTACAGGTGACGTTTTAACTGATACTCCAGTAGCATTTAGAACAAGAGATCTTAGAGAAGGTTTATATTTACGAGGTGAAACATCTGGAGCACTTGCACAGATTCTTGCACACGAAGGTGCATTAGATAGTTTAGGTAATGAGATTTTTGATGTAGATATCAAGTACGGAACGTTCTTAATTGACGAGCCTATTTCATACGGTGATATTACTAACCAAATTCAAATTGCAGTCCTTGTTGAAAGTGGAATTTACCAAGAAAACTATCCACTTAAGGTACCGCAGAACGTTGCAATCATTGGTGATGAATTTAGACGTGTTCTTATTAAACCAAGACAAGGTACATCAAGTTCACCTTGGGCGTTCCAAAAGTTTAGAAGAGATACAAATATTGATGGACTGACAACTGCTACACAATTGTACGGTCATCATTACCTATCAGATACAACACAACCAGTTTATCCTAAAGTTGATAACAAAGGTGCTTATAGAAAAGCAGCAGCACTTATCAAACTTAACAAATCATTCATTCAAAGCGAAGTTGTTGAATGGATCGATACACAAATTGCTTCAAACACTGCACCATTTACTCAGTCATTTACATATAACAAAGTACTATGTAAACGTGACGTAGGATTAGTTATTGATGCTATGATATTCGACCTGAAGTATGGCGGATACAATAGAACTATTTCCGCAGGTTTAAAATATTATCAAAGTGCAAGTGGAAGACTTGCAATTACTACACAGCTTTCACAAACAATTGCAGGTCTTGAAAGAGCGCAGACAGCGATTGATTATGTTATACAAAACTTACCATTACCAGGAACAGTAACTACAGCAGTACAGATTATTGATACATCGTTTATAGCAGAAACAGGAACACAAGGTGTTGTTGCTGAACTATTTGATGCTATTGAAGATGTAATGGACGGTTCAGGTAGTGTTAACTATCCAGAAGAGAACGACAAGTTAGACGTATTCTTAATGAATGACGCTAACATTATTAGAGCTGTTACAGGTCAAGGACATGGCGGCTTTATGATGGTACTTGATCCAGAAGGACAAATCCTTGCTAAGTCACCATACTGTCAAGAATCAGCATCATTCTCAAAATCAATAAACAAACAAACTTTTGCAGGTGGTATGTTTGTTGACGGCTTTGCTGGTAACTTACAATTTAGACACGCTTCATCGACAACAACTACAAGAATTGAAGTAACAGGACTAGACAGAATACCACAACTACCTTGTTCGTTTATTGTTGATGATACAGTATTCAGAGTAAACTATGTTAGAGATTTTGTCTTTAACAAAAACGGTTCTTCAGCATCATTTATTTTAGATGAAACTACACCATTTACTAGAACTGCTGGACCTGTTACTGCTACAATTACAAATGCTGACCCTGCTGTTATTACTTCAGCAGCACACAAATTACAAGAAGGTGCAGTTGTTAGATTTACAACAACTGGTTCATTGCCAACTGGGTTAATTGTTGGTAAAGATTATTTTGTTTCAGGTGTTAACTTAACAACAAACACATTCCAAGTAGCAGAATCACTAGGCGGCACATCAGTTGCAACAACAAGTGCTGGTAGCGGAACACACTCAATTGAAAGAATTTACGAAGTATTGATGCCTGGTAACAGATCAATGCTATCAAATGACTTTACGCAGGTTGCTGATATGGGTTACGGCCTACTTGCAACTAACGGTGGTTTAACAGAAGCAGTTTCGATGTTTACATATTACTGTTATGCATCGTACATGTCACTTAACGGTGCGCAGATTAGATCCGTTGGTGGTTCTTCTGCACATGGTATCTATGCATTGGTTGCAGATGGTTCAGATCCACTTGAGGTTCCAACACCAACTTCATTATACAATGACCTTGCACAAACAGTTTACAGTTATTTCCCAAGTGCAGGATTTGCAAACACACAAGGTGGACTGTTCCTTTATGTTGACGGATACGACTACACGCCACTTAACAACTCAGAACTTGAAGTTGACCATGGTAATGTAATTTACAGATATCCTGTAACATCAGTTTCAACTTCTGATTTACCAGCAGGTGTTGCTAAACTTAATTTAACAAGTGATTCAACTGGTAACTTTGATGGATTGTTTGCTGTTATTCCAGACAATACTAAAATGTCGTTGCGTTCTAACTCGCAGGTTATGTTAACAGGTGAACTGGTTGACGTTGCTACAAGACCATCAACTGGTTTGATATTACAAGAATACACAGACGTTTATCGTGTTCTACAGTTTGAGTCAGCATCTGATTCAAGAGGTAACTATGAAGTAGAATTTACAGCAGCAGCACCAGGCGTTGGTACATTCCTTGCAACTATTAATGCAACAACAGCAACTGGAAACATTGCTACGTTTAGTCAAAATCATGGATTAATTGTTGGAGACACTATTGTTCCAAGATCAACCGCAAATGGAATAACTGCAAGTACAACTTATCATATTATCGACGTTCCAACATATGACAGTGTTGTTTTAAGTACAAGTGCTGGAGGTTCAGCTCTAACACTAACGTCTGGTACACCAACTATTAAATGTGTTGTACCACATAAACAATTATTCAACTATAGATTGAGCTTTAGTTCAACTGGTACATTACCAGCAGGAATTACATCAGGTGAAACTTATTGGGTTAGAGAAGAAAACTTAACCGCAACAAACTTTGAACTTTCAAGTGTTATTAATGGGTCAACACCTGTAACAACAACTGATACAGGTACAGGTACACATTCAGCTATTATTGAAGGCTTGACTGTTACAACACTTAGAGAGAACTACAACTATATTGACTTAACATTATACAAGCCAGGCGAAGCGAAAGCAGGTACAACAGAAACTTGTACAATATCTGTTGCATCTCCGGCTGTTATTACAAAAGTAACGCATAACCTTACACAAGGTGATCCAATTGTTTTCACAACAACTGGTTCATTACCAACAGGAATTAACACAAGTACACATTACTTTGTACACACAGTTCTTGATGCAAACACATTTACAATAAGTGTAGCATATCCTACACTGTCAGGTGCAGTACAAGTTGATACAACAGGTGTTCAAAGTGGAACACATTCATACTATACACCAACAGGCGCCGCAGGCGATAGTTCATTTGCTATTGTTGCTGTTGCTCCTCAGGAAAGATCAAGGGTACAAGGAAGTACATTTGTATTCAACGGTGAAACGTATGTAATTGATTTATTTGAAGATGAAACCGTAGTTGGTAATCCTTGGGCAAGGGTTACACTTAATAAACCATTAGTAGATAGTCTTACACAGTATGAAGCATCATACACAGTTAAATCTGCTGTAGCAAGAGGAACAGACGGTGCTAATGGTAAACTAACAATTAGAATTTCATTGACTCGTGTTACATCTCATGACTTACTTGAGATTGGTACAGGATCATATGCTGATACCAACTATCCAACAGAGATTTATGGACCATCAGTTAATGCGTTCAACCCTGATACAGAAACTGAAGAAAGAAACGTTGGACGTGTGTTCTATGTAACCACAGACCAATTTGGTAACTTCAACGTTGGACCGTTCTTTAGAGTTGACCAAGGTACAGGACAGGTTACGTTCTCAGCAGCGATTGCATTGAGTAACTTGGACGGTATTGGATTTAAGCGTGGTGTTCCTGTTTCTGAATTTAGTACAGACTCTGGTATGACTGATAACGCTGTTGATACAGTGCCAACAGAAAACGCAACTAGACTTTACATTGAAAGACGTCTTGGTACCACACACGGTGGTGCTCCGGTAACATCAGCAAACTTAATTCCACCAATCAATGGTGGCTTTATGGCACTAGATGGTTCACTGGCTATGAAAGGCCCGATAGATATTGCCAATTACAAAGTTATTAATGTTGGTGATCCGACACAACCGCAAGACGCAGTTAACTTAAGAAACTTAACATTTACTAACTTACAAGAATTTTCAATCAATGACCTGAAAGCAAACGATATACTTGCATTTACAGGTAACGGTAACGATGCAATTAATGCAACTATTGTAGGTGATATTGCTTTAGATATTGACTCAACTGCAAACACTATTGATGCACAAATACAGCCAGATGTAATTGTTAACGCTGACGTTAACGCTTCAGCAGCAATTGATCAAAGCAAGTTGAATATGACTGATGCTCAAGTACGTGCAAATGCAACAGGAATTACACAGGCTAATAAAGGTATTGCAGCATTTGATAATACGTTCTTTACTATTACAGACGGTTGGGTAACAATTACAGACAGTACAATTACTAAAGCAAAACTAGAAACTGTTACTGGTAAAAGTGTATTAGGTAATAACTTACTAAGTGCTGATCAACCAGCAGACATCTTGTTTACAACTGTTGTTGACCAAGGTGGTTCTATTAAGAAATCACAATATAGTACAACTGGTTTCTTAAGAAGAATTAGTAGTTCAAGTAACACTGCTGATGCCGACTACAGCATTATTGAAGCAACTGCAAACGCAAGTGCAAATCAACTTGTACAAAGAGACGGCAACGCAGATGCACAAGCAAGAATATGGGATGCCACAAGTACTTTCAATATTAGTGGTAATACTGCTGTAGGTTATGGTACATCAGGATCTGCAAGTTATGTAAGAGTGTTTACAGGTTCAAGTGGTAGTGGTGGTTTATATTTACAGAACGGTTCACTTGCAACAGACAAGAGAAACTTTTATGATAATGACTATCACCAGTTTAGAACACAGAACGGTGTATCACTTGCACCAGTTGAAGCATCATCAATTATTACAACGTCATTAACAACTGGCGGTAATACTTCAGCAGGTACAGTAACAGGACGTTGGACATTAACAGGAACAACTCCAAGTGAATCAAGGTTTGAAGCAACATATGCAGCTGACCTTGCAGAATACTACGAAGGTGACAAGGAATACGAAGTCGGAACAGTGCTAGTATTTGGTGGTGACAAGGAAGTTACAACTTCTAATAAGAAAGGCGATCCAAAAGTAGCAGGTGTTGTTTCGGATAGAGCAGCATATGTTATGTACGCAGCTTGTCCTGGATTTAAAAATCTTGTTGCACTACAAGGTAGAGTACCTTGTAAGGTAGTTGGCAAGATTGAAAAAGGTGATTTAATTGTGTGTGCAGGCATACACGGTGTTGGTACAGTAGCAGATGGCGATGTACGAGCAGGTACAATTATTGGTAAAGCAATTGAAGCATATGATAGTGATCATATAGGCACAATTGAAGTAGCGGTAGGGAGAAACTAATGGCATATAATACAAACATAACGCCAGGTAATCCACCACTTTTATGGGATAAGTTTAAAAGTGCATTAGATGAAGTCAATGCAAACTTTGTAACTATCGGTGCAACACTTGCAGGTGGCGAACAAAAAACAATTACTAATGCAACTCAAGCAAGTCCTGTTGTAGTTACAACTTCAACAGCACACGGACTTACTGACGGACAACGTGTAACTATTACAGATGTAGTAGGCATGACACAACTAAATGGTAATACTTACTATGCAGATGTACTAACAAGTAATACTTTTGCTCTTTACACAGATGCAGGAATTAGTTCAGCAGTTAATGGCACAGGCTTTACTGCATATGCATCAGGTGGTAATACACAAGGTCTAAATGAATTTAGTACACTTAACTTAGAAGCACTTACAACTTCTGTTAAACCAGCAGACGATGCACAAAAAGTTTTAGGTGATGCTACACATAAATGGAAAGAAGTACACATTGCTGAAACACTAGCATCAGCAGGCAACGAAGACAACGGATTATACTTAGGTACGGCACACGTTAAAGGCGAAAGTGGTAAAGTTGATTTACCATTTGGTTCAACTATTAACGGTGACTTAATTATTGATCCAGAGAAAAGATATTTTAGATATATTAATTTAGATGACGGTGATATTGTTGAAGCTGATCATACTAATGATACTTTATCATTTTACGGTGGTACTGGTGTACAACTAGTAGCAGGAAGTGATGCAGACAGTATTACATTTATTAACGATGGTGTAACACAAGCAATTGCAAGTACAGGTATTACAGTTAGTTCAGCAACAGGTAATGTAACAATTACTAACACAGGTGTTACATCTGCGCAAAACACAACTAACATTCCAGGCAGAGCAGCAGGAAGAACAGCAGGCGAAGGTATTACAGTTAGTTCAATAACTGGTGCTGTGCAGTTTACTAACACAGGTGTGTTAGAAGTACAACAAGGTTTTGGTATTACAGTTTCAACAGATCCTGCAACAGGTGTTGTAACTGTTTCAAACGGTGCTCCGGCAGTTCCAACATTCCAACAAATTGCTGTTGACGGACAAACTAGTATTGCAGCAGATAGTACTGCTGATATTTTAACGTTTGAACCTGGTTACGGTATTGGTATTACACTTACTTCAATTGAAGATAAGATTACTATTGCAGTTGATCCGAAGATTGATATTACAGGATCAGTGTTTGCAGACGACTCAGGATTACTAGTTGACGGTGTTGAAGGTAAGATTGTTGGTGCAGTAGACACAACAAGTTTAAGAACAAGTGAATTAAAGATTGCACTTGGTAAAAGTACAGGTGAAACTAATCAAGGAAGTCTTGCAGTTGCGATTGGATACGAAGCAGGTCAAGAAAATCAAGGTGCAAATTCAGTAGCAATTGGTGTAAACTCAGGTGAAACTAATCAAGGCGGTGACGCAGTAGCAGTTGGTATTGACGCAGGTGGAACGAGTCAAGGAGACTTTAGTATTGCGGTAGGTTATTACGCAGGTCAAACAAGTCAAGGACAAAACTCAATAGCAATAGGTTGGGAAGCAGGTAAAACAAGTCAAGGTACAACTGCAACGGCTGTGGGAAATTCCGCAGGTGTAACTAACCAAGGCCAAAATGCAACAGCAATTGGTGCAGGTGCAGGTGTTACAAATCAAGGACAAAATGCACTAGCAATTGGTGTAGGTGCTGGTACAACAAGCCAAGCCGCAAACAGTATTGCAATTAACGCAACTAGCGGTGTATTAGAGAACACCACAGCAAGTAGTTTAGTAATTAAACCAATTAGAAGTGTAGTTGGAACAACTATGCTAATGTACAATGCTACAACAGGCGAAGTATCTCATACAGGAAGTCCTGTAACTGATATTAAAGGTAGCGTGTTTGGTGATGATAGTACATTGTTAGTAGATGGTGTTAGTAGTACAATACCAGCAGCAGTGCTAAATGGTACTGCAACTATTGATATTAGAGGTTCAGTATTTGGTGATGATTCTTCCGTAGTAATTGATGGTGCAACAGGCACAGTTACAGGTAAGATTGCACCAAACAGTGCTGCTCCAGGTTCAGAAACAGAAGCAGCAGAAGTTGGTGAAATTAGAGTTGATGACAATTATGTTTATGTCCGCAAGAGTACGGGCTGGGGCAGAATTGCAATTGGCGGTTGGGTATAGGAGCGGATAGATGGCAAAACTTACAGTAAACATTGGAACATCCGCAAACGATAGAACAGGCGATACTCTACGTGGAGCGTTTGAAAAAATTAATTCTAACTTTACAGAACTTTATGTTGGACCACCACAACTAACACAAACTGAAATAGATGCACTTACACCAGTTTTTGGAATGATGGTTTACAACACAACAACAGGAAAGTTTCAAGGATACGCTGCTGATGCAAATAATGATAGTACAGCAGGCTGGGCAGATCTACATTAGGAGTGATACATGGCGATACAAACAATAAACATAGGTAATATTGTAAACGACGGGTTAGGTGATGATCTACGAACAGCGTTCCAGAAAGTTAACACAAACTTCTCAACACTAGAAACAGAACTAACAATTACAGCAACCAATACAGGTGCTAATGGTGTTAGTGTGTTTAAAGATAAAGTTGGTGCAAATCTAAACTTTAGAAAACTAGTAGCTGGTTCTAAAATTCAACTTGACGAAGGTAACGAAGCAATTATTGTTGCTAGTACTGCGCCAGATGCATTTACAAGAATCGATACAGATAGTGGTAGTATGTTGGCTAATACACACCAACAAATTACTATGGAAGGTACTAGTGCGCCACAATCAGAAAACGGATTCAAAGATATTGAAGTTACCGCTGTAGGCAGCACTATTAAATTTAAAACTATTGTACCGGTAACTGAATACTTAACAACATACGACTTTGGACCTGTTGGAGCTTCAGGGTTTGAAAATGCCATACAATTAGCACTGCAAGGATCTAATATTGATTTTGGTACACTAACGTATGATTCAGGAATCAATTTAGATGTTGGCGGTTTATAAGGAGCAAATTCTAAATGGCAATTACTTGGATTACGCCAGCAGGAGACCTAGGTACTTTCGAAGAAAGGATCACAGTCAACATTCCAATAGAAGCGTCTACTGATACTTCTAGTACAATTTCATATTCTATAATTGCTGGTTCACTTCCTGTAGGTTGTGTTTTATCTGATGGTGTAATTAAAGGCGCACCTGGAGAAGTTACAAAACATACAACTAATAAATTTGTTATCAGAGCTGATGACGGTACTGGTGGGTGTATGGATAGAACATTTAGTATGTCTATAACAGGAGCAGACTTTCCAGAATGGATTACAGAAAGAGGTTATTTAAATGTTGGGCAAGGTGATGCATACTTTGCACTTGACGATTCTAAAATAGACTTTCAATTACAGGCAACAGACAAAGATCTTACAGCAGGGGAGACTCTAAGCTACTATATGGTGCCTAACAGCGGTCTTTTACCTCCGGGCTTGTCATTGTCCCAAACAGGAAAGATCAGCGGTTTTACGGAGCCTGTGCAGGCTGTAGAGTACAATTCAACTAACACTGGAGCATACGATACACATTCTTTTGATACTGTTCCACTTGATATTGCAAAAAATACATCAACTGGTTTTGACACATACTTTTACGATACGCAAAGATTTGACTATGCAGAAGGAAGTCAAATACCTAGAAAATTAAGTAGAGAATATACATTTAGTATTGCAGTTACTGACGGTATTAATGCTATACATAGAACATTTAAAATCTATGTTGTTACTGAAGAATTTTTAAAAGCAGACAACACATTACTACAAGTTGATACAAATTTATTCCAAGCAGATAATAGTGGTAACAGACAACCACTATGGATTACAGATCCTTACTTAGGTAGATATAGAGCAAATAACTTTGTAACTGTTGCTTTAGATGTTTACGATCCACCTACACTATCAGGTACAATAACTTATTTCTTAGTTGAAAATAATCCAGATGGTACTCCAAGTACTATACCACCCGGTCTTACTCTCGATACTGTAACAGGAGACCTTTCTGGTAAAGTTCCGTATCAAGCAGCAGTAACTAAAAATTATCAGTTCACTATGAGAGCTGTAAACTTTCCTGCAAACTTAGCAACAATTAATTACACACTTGTAGGTAATTGGAGTAGTACTAGAATTTATACTGTTAACGAAGCAATTGTTTATGATGGAATTATTTACATCGCTATTGTAGAGAACCAAAATAGATTGCCTACGGATACTGATTTTTGGGTACCAGGTGTTTCAACTGTTGAAAGAACATTCAACATAGACATCATTGGTGAGGTTGAAAGTTCAATTGAATGGATTACACCTTCTGATAGAGGAACTATTAAACCTAACGAGCCAAGTAACTTATATGTCGAAGCAAAAAGTTTATTGTATGGTGGCAGAATTTTATACACACTTGAAAGTGGAAACTTACCTGCAGGATTAGAATTTTTACCTACAGGACTTATTCAAGGTAAAGTAAAACAATTTGAAGATGATAAAGGGTTAGGACTAACTAGATTTTATGAGCAGGATAGTGCTGGAGAAGATTCATCAACTAGATCTCGAGACTTTAGTTTAACGTTTGATCAAGGTCGATCATCTTTTGATAAAGAGTTTAAATTTACAGTTAAAGCACAAGACGGTGCAAACTTTGCTGAAGCATTGAGAGAATTTAAAATTAAAGTAGTTGCTGATAATCAAACAGTATTCTCAAACATATATGTTAGAGCATTACAATCAAAAGAGAAAAGGTTATCATGGTTTAACTTTATTACTGACTCTACTGTTTTTAAACCAGAGGACATTTATCGTTATGGTGATAAGAACTACGGAGTACAGAGTGAATTAACAGCATTACTATTTGCTGGTATTGAAAGTAAAACAGCAGAACTGTTTGTTTCTGCAATGGGAAGAAATCATTATAACAAACGCTTTACGTTTGGTAATGTTAAAAAAGCAGTAGCAAAAGACCCAACTACATCTGAATTGTTGTATGAAGTTGTATATGTTGATATAATTGACGATCTTGAAAAGAATGGTAAAAGCATATCACAAGTAGTAGAATTACCAGATGATATTAATAGTAAAATCATTGTAAGTTACGACAGTATTAGTATTGATAGTGATGTTCCATTAGTAAGTGATTCAGATCATCAAAGAATTTTTCCTAATTCAGTAAATAACATGAGAAAGAGAATACAAACTGTTGGGGAAAGAGATAGAGGGTTTTTACCTCTATGGATGAGAAGTATACAAGAAACAAGCACTTTTGAGCTTGGATTTACTAAAGCATTAGTATTATGCTATACAAAACCAGGGAAAGCCGACAGTATTATAGCTAGAATTAAACAAAAAGCGTTTGATTTCAAGACTATTAACTTTGTTGCAGATCGCTATATCATAGATATAGTTGACGGGCAAATTGAGGATAAATACTTTGTATTCCCGCAACGTGGAGAAAAGAAACCGTGAGTAATATAAATTATTTGAGCATAAACGAAAACTTTCCTGTAGCAGGTGCCGATAACGACACCCAAACATTCAGGGATAATTTCGATACTATTAAAACAAGTTTAAACACAGCCAAGACTGAAATTACTAGTCTTGAGTCAACTACTGCTAGATTATCTAATCCAGGCGGTGGTGCATACATTAATGACTTTCAACTTAACCAAGTTACAAGAGCTGTTATGGCAAATAACAGAGATAAACTTAACAATTTGGGTACAGTACCACTTGTTGAAGGTACAACAACAGAGATTGATTACCAAACTGGCTCATACTTTATTATTAACGCTTCATCTGCTCTTAACTTACAGTTTACAAACTTTGCTGGAGATCCTGCAAATGGTGAAGAAACAGCAGCCCAAAGTGGTGTTAGCAAAGTAACTTTGGAACTTTATACATCAGGTGTTGGTGATAGAGCTGTAACATTTACAACTACAGGCGGAACTGTAATTAAGAAAGATAGCAGTTTTCCAGCATCACTTACATTAACTTCTAACACAGATCCTGTGTTTGTTGAAGTTTGGCGTCATAGCCAAGAATTCATATACATGAGATACTTAGGCTCATTTAGTTAATATGTTTCACCCATTAGAAGAAGATTTATCCGAAATGACTACCTCTGAGGTAGAGCTTAAACTAAGCGAATTGAACAAAAAATATTACCAAGCGAGCCGTTTAGGCAATAATCAACTGTTGACACAACTTCAAACTTTTGTTACAATATATAGAAATGAACTTCGCCAGAGAGCAATACAAGCGAAATTTGATGAACAAGAGAAAGATTTGGATCAACTGATTAATGTGGACTGAAACTAATACTACTGAACAACTTATTAAAGGCATAGTTAAGTATGGCCCGGACATACTTGAGCATTGCGTATGCGCTGATGATCTTAGTAAGTACAAAAACAAGATAGAAAAAGAGTTTCTCGACTATCCACTTCCAAAAACATCAATAGATTCTACTAATTGGTTCCTTCCATACAAATATCAAAACATGGACATTAAGCAATATTTGTTAGCCAAATGTTCCAATGATACTGAATTAGACAGGGTAAATATAGAACTAGCAGAGTATGAGAAGCGAGATTTATTTCCGTTGCTCAAACAGATGGCATATATAATAGATACACTTAGAGAAAAGAATATTGTTTGGGGTGTAGGTAGAGGTAGTAGTGTTGCTAGTTTTGTACTCTATTTAATGGGAGTACACAAGGTAGATAGTATTAAATACAATATACCACTAAACGAATTCTTTAAAGGAGAAATATAATGGCACTAGTAAGAAGTATGAGAGGTAAGGAAGTTGACATGGAGAAACTTAATCTCAAAAATGAAGAACTTCCAGCAGTTGGAAATGCTAAAGTAAATGCACGTGGAGACGAATTAGGTCCAGGTGGAAAGATTATTAGAACAAGAGAAGAAGTTCTATCAGACTACTACAAGCAAAATCCAAGAGCAATCAAAGAAGAAATCGTAAGTAGAAAAAAGTAATTTTTAGATAGGACAAACCATGAGAGTAGAATCATTGGTGATTGTCGGCGGTGGAAGTTCAGGGTGGATGTCAGCAGCCGCACTGTCTAAACTATGTCCACACATCGACATAACCATTATTGAATCACCTAACATAAAAACTGTAGGCGTAGGTGAAAGTACACTCGGTCACATTACAAAATTTTTAGATTTGCTAGGTCTTGAAGATAAAGACTGGATGGCAGAGTGTAATGCTACATACAAAAATTCAATCAGGTTTACAAACTTTAGAGAGAACGACGGTACCAGTTTTCAATATCCTTTTAGTTTAGGTTTTGATATGACTGATAAACCAGGCGGAATAGATGCTTGGTCAGAGTTAGCAACTGTATATCCAGATGAATTTACTCCTGATACATTCGCTAAATTTTATGCTACCGCTAACACATATCTTTCTGATATGTGCAAAGGCACAACAAATGCAGATGAAAAATTAAGACATTATAGTTTTAAATGGGATACTGCATATCATGTTGATGCTGCAAAACTAGGACAATATCTTAAAAACAATATTGCTATGCCTAATGGCGTAACATTGTTAAATCACGATGTAGTACACGTTGATATGGAAGACGATCAAATAAGCGGTCTTTTATTAGATAACGGAGAAACAGTATCAGCAGACCTTTATATTGATTGTACAGGATTTCAATCAATGCTTTTAGAAAAAGCAATGAAGCAAGAGTTTTTGTCATTTGATGATTATCTAGCAAACGACTGTGCTTGGGCATGTAGAGTACCTTATGAAGATGTTGAAAAAGAAATGCACCCTTACACAGACTGTCATGCATTAGATAATGGTTGGGTATGGCATATTCCATTATGGAATCGTATTGGTACTGGGTATGTATACTCATCAAAATTTACAACTGCTGACGCAGCAAAAGAAGAATTTAGAAAACACCTAGAAACAACAGGTTCAAAAGAACGTGCAGACAATGCAGAAATGTTTCACATTAATATTAAGCATGGCCGTAGACGTAGAGGTTGGGTACGCAACGTTGTTGGCATTGGACTAAGTTATGGTTTTGTAGAACCTTTAGAATCTACAGGACTACTAACAACGCATGAAAACTTAGTTAAGTTAGTAGAGTGTTTGAATAGAAGAAATGGTTGGGTAACAAGAACAGAGAAAGAAGGATTCAATTACGCTGTTGAATCAGAAGTATTAAAATTTAGAGATTTTATTTCAACTCACTATGCTCTTTCAATGCGTGACGATACTCCTTATTGGAAACATGCAACAGAGTATCACGAGTATTGTCCGGAACTTGTAGGCGAAAATTATAATTTAAGAAACACACAATATCAATCTTTGATCGGCGGAGTTACATTAGGTAATACCTATAGTGGAGCAGCAGACTTTCCGCCCTCTTTATTTTTAGCGGCTGGTATGGGTGTAAAACCAAAAGCAACTAAAGAAATCGTTTTACACGAAGGACCGTACTGGGGCGGGGTAACTAAGTTAGAAGAACTAGATTTTCAGAAACGCAGTTATGAAGATTACAGAGACTTTGTAATTGATTATGTTTCTAAACTTCCTAGTCATTACGAATTTTTGAAGAATCATATTTATGGAGGCAAAGATGATCAAAGGTAAACTTACACCATTACATGATGACGTGTTAGTATATAACATGCACTTTGGTGAAACTGTAACTAAAGGCGGCATTATCATGGCAAGTGATGATGCAAAAGCACACGGAGTCAAATGTCGTTGGGCAAAAGTTTATGCTAAAGGTGCTACAAACACAGACGACTACAAATCAGAAGATTGGATCTTAATTGAGCATGGTCGTTGGACACGAAAGATCAAAGTGGATTGTCCCGATCGCGGTGAAATCGAGGTACAAAAGGTTGAGAAGTCCGCCATCCTCGCTGTAGGTACCGAGGACTTTGAACCAGAACTAGCCTATTGGGGACAACATTATAGCGATGGTGACACCGCTACATTTGACGCAGGTGACTTTGGTGCTCAATAAGCGTATTGTATTTCGGGCATTAACCTAAATGTCAAGGCTCTACGAGGGCCTTGTGTCGTATTAATTGTAATCTCCCCTGACTTTTCATGGAACTCGATTTTAGTAATTCTAGCACGTTTATTATTTTTACCGACAAGGATTTCTTGTCCTACTTCAAGGTTTAGTGAAAGATTCTTAATCATGGGATTCTCCTTTTGTCCAGCGAATGCTGCTAAAAATATTTACCTTAGGGGTTGACAACAATAAAGTACTATTATATAATAAAGCAATAACAGTAAAGGAAATATAGATGTCTACAGTAGATCTAAACAAATACAAAGACTTTGTAAAAGAAGTAACATCAGAAGAGTCAAACGATTGGGCTTATACACAAGCTCGTTTGCATGAATTAAATGACGAAGTTAATATTTCATTATTAATGACAGGTGCTATTGGCATTGCATCAGAAGGAGGCGAATTTGCAGAAATTGTTAAGAAATGTATATTTCAAGGTAAACCTATGGACGATGAAACTAAGTTTCATGCTAAACGAGAACTTGGGGATATTATTTGGTATTGGATCAATAGTTGCCGTGCATTGGGGTTGGATCCTAATGAAGTCATAGCAGAGAATGTTAACAAATTAAAGAAGCGTTATCCGGGTGGTGAGTTTGACGTACACTATTCAGAAAACAGGCAAGAAGGTGATCTTTGACACGAGGATTTACAGCATCATCATTTGACTTGTTCCACAGTGGACATGTTGCTATGCTTAAAGAAGCAAGAGCAAATTGCGACTATATGATTGTTGGTTTGCAAACAGACCCAACACTTGATAGACCAGAAAAGAATAAGCCAATCCAAAGTGTGTTTGAGCGTTACGTACAACTTGAAGGTTGTAAGTATATTGACGAAATTATTCCTTATGAATCTGAAAAAGACTTAACGGATATTTTTCTTACATATGGAATAGATATACGTTTTATTGGCGAAGAGTATCGCCAAAAGGATTTTACTGCCAAACAAATATGTGTTGACAAAGGCATAGAAATATACTATAATAAAAGACAACACTCATTTAGTACAACTAATTTGAGAAAACGCATTAAGGAGTCGGAATGAAAGAGTTATGGGTAGAAAAGTATCGTCCTAAGAAACTTGAAGATTATGTTTTTAGAGACAATCATCAGAAAGCACAAGTACAAGCATGGGTTAAAGATGAGAGTATTCCGCACTTGTTGTTTAGTGGTGCAGCCGGCATTGGTAAAACTACTATGGCAAAGATGCTTGTTAATGAACTAGGTATTGAAAGTTATGATGTACTAGAAATTAATGCTAGTAGAAATAACTCTGTTGATGAGATTCGAGATAAGATTACAGGTTTTGTGCAAACTATTCCGTTTGGTCCATTTAAAGTTGTATTACTTGATGAGGCAGATTATTTGTCGCCTAACGCACAAGCGGCACTACGTGGTGTTATGGAAGAATATCATAGCACATCAAGATTTGTTTTAACGTGTAACTATCCTAATAGAATTATTCCTGCTATTCACAGCAGGTGTCAAGGCTTTCATATTGAAAAAATTGATCAGACAGAATTCACTGCAAGAGTTGCAACTATTCTTGTTACAGAAAATATTGAGTTTGAATTAGATACACTTGATAATTATGTAAAAGTTTCGTATCCAGACTTGCGTAAATGTATTAATATGGTACAGCAAAACGTAAGTGGCAGCAAACTAAGTTCTCCTACTAAAGGTGACGAAGGAGAAGCTGACTGGAAGTTTGAAATGGTCGAACTATTTAAAGCAGGTAAAATTACACAAGCACGTAAACTACTTTGTGGTAAAGTACGTGCAGAAGAAATGGAAGAGATTTATCGTTGGCTGTATGACAACTTAGAAATATTTGGTGAAGAAGAAAAGCAAGACACAGCAGTAATCATTATTAAACAGGGTTTAGTAGATCATACATTAGTTGCAGATCCTGAGATTAACTTGGCTGCAACACTAATTAAGTTAGCAAGACTATGAAGATAAGATACTACCACGACATAGATGGTCCTAGGTGGGTTGGGTTCTTACTTGCAATTATCGCTGCTTTTATTCTTTCAGACGCTAATCCAGAAACACAATGGATAGGCTGGGCAGTTGCTACAGTTAGTTGTGCAATGTGGATTTACTTTGGTATTAAAGATAAAGATATACCAAGAGCATTAATGGAGGGTATGTATTTGCTTTTAGCATTAAGAGCTATATATAATTGGTTAGTATGACACTTACAAAACACATGATGTTTCCGATTCCTTTTTACGAGTTTGATTTATCACACTGCGTAGAACAGTCGCTTGAATTAATTCCTAAAGAGTCTAATAACATAAATCCCCATTACCCATCAATTAATCAAACAGACAATCAAGTATTGCATACACTAGATCATTGGAAGTTTCTAAAAGACGAACTAGAAGATTGCATGTTGCGAATACAAAAAGAAGAAGTATACGATCCTGCCTTTGGACATATAAAGTTAACAAGGCTTTGGGCTAATATGGCTCTTAAAGGATCAGGTGGTGACCAGCGTCAACATAGACATCCTATGGCTTACTTTAGTGGTATCTTCTACTTAACAGAAGGTGCGCATACTAAGTTTATGGATCCTTGTTATGCTAGAAGCCTTTCAGCTATTGAAATACCGAATGATTATATGTACGATAGTTTTACTATTGAACCTAAGCCAGGACAAGTTATAATCTTTCCTAGTTATGTACAGCATTTAACTTTGCCACATACAGGTGATAATGATAGGATTACAATGGCATTTAATGGTTTACCGGAGAAAATGGTACCGTGACACACGTAGTTGACGACAAATGTATTAACTGTAAACACACAACTTGTGTAAGTGTTTGCCCTGTAGATTGTTTTTACGAAGGTGCAAACATGCTTGTAATCAATCCTGATGAATGTATTGATTGTGGTGTATGTGTTCCTGAATGTCCTGAAGATGCAATATGGCAAACTGACGATGAAGAAAACAAATGGTTTAAACATAACCAGTATTTTTCAAATGATGCTAATTGGCCAAACATTACAGACGAACAAGAGCCAATGGAAGACTATGTAGATTTTGCAAAAGAAAACTACAAAGAAGATAAAACAAAATTATTTAAAGCAATACCTGCTATACAAATAGACTAATGAAAATCAAGATAGAATTAGAAGTCGACACAGCTCGAGATGAGGATCAAAATCTCATAGATGAGCTTATTGATCTTTTAGACCAACTTCGCGATAGATTCCAAGAAGAATAAGGGAGTTTTTACACTCCCCTAAACTTTACTGATCTCCGTAGATCTCTAGAATCTCTTTTACTGCTTCATGCCTTTCAATATGCGTTTTGTCGAACTGACATATATCAACATATTGATGGTTACGGAAGTTATTATATAACCCAAGGAACTCAAGTAAGCCGTTATTGCTAGGGCGGTCCGCCTGTTGCAAGTCACCTGTTACCACCATCTTAGATCCTTCACCTAATCTTGTGAGAAGCATTTTCATTTGATTAGGCGTAGCGTTTTGCATTTCATCTGCAATAATTACAGAGTGTTTAAAGGTTCGCCCTCGCATATATGCTAAAGGACTAATCTCAAGAATACTTTCTCTCATCTGTCGCTCCACTTCACGTTGACAGAAGTTATCAGAAAAAACATCGAAAATTGGTCTTGTCCAAGGAGCCATTTTGTCGTTAAGATCTCCTGGTAAAAATCCATGTTGCTCGTCCACAGAAACCGCAGGTCTCGTAATAACAATTTTATCGAAATCTCCGTCTTTCCAAGCATCAATAGCCCATTGTACACCTAGCATAGTTTTACCTGTACCCGCTGGTCCACATGCAAATACAATATGTGTATCAGCATTGTTTAGCGTTTCTAAGTATATTTCTTGAGCTTTGTTTTTGGGAGTTAGAGCAACACGTTTGCGTGTCTTTTCGTTAATGTTTATTACGTTGTTGAAGTTTTGTGAGTGGTGAGATTGTTTTCTTTTACTCTTCATATTAAGCATTTCCTCCGTGCTTTGTTGGGCTCAAACACAGAGTTATACCTAAATTAGCGATGTTAAGTCCGTGTTCGAACATACTAATATTTACTCGATTAATTCATATATAAAGCTCTTAGTTTAAATTTGAGCATAAATACAATAACAATAGGAGAACAGGAAATCTCAGATGGCAACTACTAAAGATATTATTGCAAACATTGAACAAATTTATGGTTCAAATAACAGCCTAAATCTACTAAAAGACTTCGAACGTGTCTTAGATGAATTAGACGTGTATGTGTATGACGGCTGGTTAGATGGCGAATTAGTGTCTGGTCCTAACGAATCAAGATACTTTGTTGAATGTACGTTTATGTGGCCATATGAAAATATGCCTGAACCACAAGGCGGTAAAAGATTAAAAGAATACGGATGCAAAGTAGGCTTTGCAGAATCTGCTATTGCTAAAGTTAGAAAAATTAAAGCAGTAGACGATATTAGACCTGGTACAAGAAAAGGTAAAATCGACTACGAAAACATTTGGATGGTGAAAATTGCTATGCCAAAACGTTTAATGAAAAACATTGATCGCGGTTATAAGAACCTTGATAGAAATAAAGTACAAGACATCATGGCGAACAATGCAGTTAATATGAACCTTGAGCCTGCACAAGAAGTAGCAGCACAACAAGAGGCACCAGCAGATGACACAGCAGCACAATAAAGTTTTAGAAGAAGGATTACGTAAAAACGATCTAGTGGATCTAGTATATCCTATGTTTGAAGTAGATAAGTTTAGATCAAAGATGGGAGAAGATAGAGATGTTTGTGTTGTAACATTCCAAGCAAAAGACAGATACCCAGCAAGAGATTTAATGGAGTTTATCGAAAAAGGATTTTCATTTGTGCTTGATGCAGATGTTAGTTCAGGAGAGAACGAAGAAGGCGAATATTCAGTATTTGTAGAAATTGAAAGAAACAAAAGGCTAGCAGAACAAATTGACGATTTACTTTATGGTGTATCTAAACTAACAGGCATTGAAGATTGGAAGTTTCAATACTATAAAGACGATAAGAAAAGAGAAGCTACAAGAGAAAATTTAAGCAAAGTTATTCCTACAGATAAACAAATGTACGAAGCGAAACTAGCACAGGTAAGAACAGACGAAGTAAAGACTTTCTTTTCTAAAACGCTTATGGACAACTTAGAACTTGAAGATGATATCATTACATTTTACAAGCCCTTCGGTAATGTTATCAAGATGAAATGGATAAAAGAGGGCGCAACAAAAGATATAATCGAAGGTCTTGATGCAACTACGGATATTGGTTTAGATGCTTCTGCTGAAACATTTTGGTTAAGCAAAGTACTAGGCGATTACAATATTAACAAAGTTGGCGCTGACTTCGTATTTACTAATGGACAGAAGTCCATGATATTACAAAGGATTGAATAATGAAATTTGAGTTTACAAAAGAGATGTGTGCAGAAGTATTGCACGGTAACAGTAAAGTAGACGAATGGTATGAAGCACTTCTTGAGATGCTTCCTAAGTATGAAATTGATACTGTCGATAGAGCAGCAGGATTTTTAGCACAATGCGCTCACGAAAGTCTTAACTTTAGAGTACTTGAAGAAAATTTAAACTATAGTGCAAAAGCATTAGATGCAGTATTTGGAAAATACTTTGCACGTGGTGGCAGAGATGCAAACGAATATGCAAGACAACCAGAAAAAATTGCAAACGTAACATACGCAAATAGAATTGGTAATGGAGATACAGCATCAGGAGATGGTTGGCGTTTCCGTGGTAGAGGTGTTATTCAATTAACTGGTCGTGCTAACTATGCTGACTTTGGTAAAACAATTGGCATGACTGCTGAAGAAGTAATTGATTATGTAACTACTATCAAAGGTGCATTAGAAAGTGCATGTTGGTTCTGGGACACAAGAAATATTAATGCTATGGCTGACAATCAAGATATTGTTGCTATGAGTAAAAAGGTTAACGGCGGAACAGTAGGCCTTGAAGATCGTAAAAAACATTTTAAACATTTCTTAGATGTATTAGGTGGAAACTTTGATCCTAGTAAAGCACCAGCACCAGTTGTTGGTATTTTAAGAAAAGGTGCAAAAGGTCCAGCAGTTATGCAAATGCAAGAGAAACTTGGTATTGCAGCAGACGGCGACTTTGGTCCTGGTACTGAAAAGGCTGTTAAAGAGTGGCAAACCAAAAATGGTTTAGTTGCAGACGGCATTGTAGGTCCTAAGACCCTTGCTAAGTTGATGGAGTAGAATGTCCGGAGTTTGTCAAAACTGTGGAAGGGAACACGAAGGCCGATTAGTCGAAACATTTAAGGATGGAGACAATAAGCCAATAGAGATAGTAGTGTGTCAATATCCAAGGTATAAATACGAAGCACAAACTAACGAGGATTAAATTATGTGGAAAGAGCAAGTCATGCAAGTACTGGAAAGACATTTCGGTACTGGAAAAGAGATCACTGAAGCAAGTCATTTCATTGATGATTTAGATGGAGATGATTTTGACATTGTTGATGTTACCGATCAAGTTTGTAAAAAATTAGAAATCAATATTCCAGAAGAAGATACATTTAACATTGAAACAGTACAAGACTTACTAAACGAGGTGGAGAAGAACATTGTTCAGTAGTATTAGAATAGCAATGATTCTAGTTGTACTTGCTGCGGCAGGTGGCGGATTTATGTATGTGAAAGCATTACAAAAAGATCTTGACACAGCAAAAGCAAACATTGTTAAACTAGAAGATGGCATCAATGAGCAAAAGGCTGTAATTGAACAGCAGAAAAAAGATTTTGAAGCCATTATTAAAGTCCGAAATGACCTTGAGGACTTAAATAGAGTATTAGAAACTGCAAATAGAAACCTAAATGAAAAATTTAATAAACTAAATGCAGCAGGTGATAAGAGAGATATTGGGGCTTTATCAGTAACTAGACCAAAGTCCATTGAAAGAATTTTAAATAAAGATGAAGTTCACGAGAGACGTTGTTTTGAAATTATAGGCGGCGCTCCGTTAACTGAAGAGGAGTTAAATGCTACAAAGAAGTCAAAGGTCAATTCTGTTTGTCCTGAACTTGCTAATCCTAACTACGTTGCTTACTAGTTGTAGTACGATTAAGCCGTTAGAAGTTTTTAAAACAGAAGTTGAACGCAGACCATTAAACTTACCTTTACCTGAACCAGCAGCACTAGAACAAGTTCGCTGGATCATAATTAATCGCGAAAACGCAGAACAAGTATTTAAAGACTTAGAAAAGAATAACATTGATCCTGTTATCATAGGATTAACAGACGAAGACTACGAAAACTTTAGAAAAAATTATGCACAAATCCGTGCATACATGATCAAGCAAAACAAAATCATTGATGCTTATAAAGAGTACTACGAAAGCGAAACTGCTGAAGAAAAATAGTGCTAACAAGGGCGATCATAATAGCATTTCTAGTTATGCTTGCCTCCTGTCAACAACTACGCTGTAAACTTAAACCTGGCGTAGATGTAAGCATCGAATCAACAGATACCAAACAACTACCTAACGTCAAGCCCAAAGCTGAAGTTAATTGTGCATTTTAAATAAATACTACTATAATTAACTAGGAGCGAATATGTGGGAAATGATAGAAAGAATGGCGACTGATCGCTTGTGGATCTACACAGCAATCGCAGGTTCTCTACTTGGAGCAGCATTCTTGTTTTGGTTTAAAGACACAAGAATGGCAACTTGGGCAGTTGCAAAGTTTGATAACTTTCTTGCTTACCTAGCAGTACGTTGGGGGTGGACTTGGTTACAGGATGACCCGGACGCCTGGCGTGTTAAATATCCTAAAATTACATCAAAGATTGACGAATTAGAAAAACGTATTAAACATCTTGAGGGGAAGAGATAATGAGCGACACTCAAACTAAAAAAGTAAATATCGAACTTGAAGTAGATACAACTACTGTTGACAGTTCTAAAAATAGATACCAAACTTGGATTGATCTTGCAAGAGCTGTAGACAGTTGGAGAATATTTCCAAGACTGTTTATCACAGTGTATATTGTTTTGCTATATCAAGTTGTACATTGGTACATGGGATTAGGAACGGCTGCTACTATGGAACAGTCAGGACTTGTTTCAGTTGTAGTTGGTGCTGGTGCTGCATGGTTTGGCTTATACGCTGGAACCAGTAAGAAGTAGCCCACTAAGTATTACAAATAAGTACTAGTATGGACTACTATTCTATACTAGGCGTCAATAGAGATGCTTCGGAAAAGGAACTTAAATCAGCATACAAGAAAGCAAGTATGCAACATCATCCTGACAGGGGTGGTGATGAAGAAAAGTTTAAGAAAATTAACGAAGCATATTCAACTCTAAAAGATCCTGTAAAAAGACAACAGTACGATAATCCTCAACCACAGGGCTTTGGCCCTAACGGTTTTGAAGGAATGAATCCCAATGGGTTTGAAGATCTATTTAGAAACTTTGGCTTTAACATGGGTCAACGCAGACCACAGAATAGACAAATTGATCTTGCTCTTGATGTAACAATGGAAGATGTTTACAACGGTAAACAAATTGCTATGGAAGTTCAACTTCCTACAGGCAGAACTAAACTAATCGATATTGATATTCCAGCAGGTGTTGAAGAAGGACAAACTGTAAGGTATGCAGGAATGGGAGATAATTCTATCCAAAACATTCCAGCAGGAGACCTAATGGTGCATATTCGTGTTCGCAATCACCCCAGGTTCCAACGCTACGGTGATAATATACTATGTGAAGAAAAAATTCTTATATGGGATTTGATGTTAGGCACACACGCAGTAGTTACTACCCTTTCAGGCAGACAAATTAAATTAAACGTACCAGCAGGCACACCACCCGATACTACACTAAGTTGTAACGGTGAAGGATTACCAAATATAAGAACAAAAAAGAGAGGAAACTTGTTAGTAAAAATTAAAGCACTTATGCCAAGAGAGTATACAGACGAACAACGTAAAAAAATTATGGAAATAAAACATGGACTATAAATTAGATTTAGATTATAAATTAGGCTTACACAAAGCACTAAATGAATCTAGTGAAGTATGGGACTTTGATAAAGAAGAGCTAGACCCAGAAAAATTAGAGTTTGATATGTGTAACTTTATGCTAAATCACAACGGCATTGGTCTTGCTGCTAACCAGTTAAATATTAAAAAGAGAGTGTTTGCTATAGGATCAAAAAACGTACCAGGTTTTCCAGAACCGTTCTGTGTTTTTAATCCTGTCATTTTAGAAGCAAGTGAGGAACATGTTTTAGATAAAGAAGGCTGTTTGAGCTTTCCGGGTTTATGGTTACATTTGCAGAGACCTAAAATGATAGTTGCACAATATCAGAATTCAAAAGGCGAAACGAAAGAAGCAAAAGTAGAAGGTTATCTTGCTAAATGCTTTCAGCATGAATTAGATCACCTAAATGGCATTTGTTTTGTTGACAAAGTGAGTCGGTTGAAGTTACAATTAGCTATGAAGAAATTAAAAAAGAGACAAAAATAAATGATTGAACCTAGTAAACAATTACAAAAGATTTTTGATGCCTCTGTAGTAGTTGCGCAGAACCACACGCACACACATATTACTATTGAGCATTTGGTGTACTCAATTTTTGCTGACCCAGATACAGCAGGTGGTCTTAAAGAATTTGGTGCTGATGTTGACTTTATTAAAAAGAACCTAGAGCATTACTTAAAAAACAACTTAGGTGATATTGTTTCTAAGGATAAGAATATAAATCCTAAGAAAACTGCATCTGTTGAACGTGTTTTAAATAGATGCTTTACACAAGTATTGTTTAGTGGACGTAATCAAATTGAAGTTGCTGACGTAATCATTAGTGTTATGAGCGAGAAAAACTCTTTTGCATTTTACTTCTTAGCAAAAGGTGGAATTGATAAACAGAAATTTGTAGAGCATTTCCAAGCACATCATATTGGTGAAGAAATGTTTGAAGGTGGCGGAGAAGAAGATATCAATCTAAGCCCAGATCAATTAGATAGAATTATTAATCAATTCTGTACTAACTTGTCTATGAAGGCAAAGCAAAGAGTCATTGATCCTGTTATCGGACGTGACGAAGAAATTGAAAAAATTGAATTAGTATTAGCAAGACGTAACAAAGCAAACGTACTAATGGTTGGTGATCCAGGTGTTGGTAAGACTGCTATTGCTGAAGGTCTTGCACGTAAGATTCATGAAAAGAAAGTACCTAAGTTTATTCAAGATCATTTAGTGTTTAGTTTAGACATTAGTTCTTTAGTTGCTGGTAGTAAGTATAGAGGTGACTTTGAAGAACGTATTAAGGCAGTACTAATGGCCCTTGAGCGTAAAGGTAAAATTATCTTATTCATTGATGAAGCACACATGATGAGTGGTGCTGGTTCAGGCGGACAAGGACAGTCAAACGACTTAGCAAATATGCTGAAGCCTGCACTTACAAAAGGCAACATGAAAGTTATTGCTTCTACTACTTGGGAAGAGTATAGAAAATCTTTTGAAAAAGATAGAGCATTAATGCGTAGGTTCCAACGTGTAACTATTGACGAACCAACAGCAGATCTTACAGTAAAAATTATTAAAGGCTTACGTAAGTACTACGAACAGCATCATAATGTTAAGATTACAAATGAAGCAATTCAACAAGCAGTAAACTTATCTGTCAAGTACATGGCTGATAAAAAGTTACCTGACAAAGCAATTGATATTATTGATTGTGCTTCAGCAAGATACAAGTTAAATGAAACTGACGAAACTGAAACAGTTGCACAAATTGTTGACATTGAACAAGTAACATACGAACTTGCTAAAATGGTAAGTATGCCGCTAGAAACTATTTCGCAAAAAGAAAGTAACAATCTTGCTGGACTTGATGCGTCAATGAAGAAAGCAGTATTCGGACAAGACAAAGCAGTTGAATCTATTCTTGATAAGATCTTTGTTGCACAAAGTGGAATGAAAGATCCTGACAAGCCAATTGGTAGTTTCTTATTCTTAGGACCAACAGGAACAGGTAAAACAGAAACAGCAAAACAACTTGCAGAGAAAATGGGTATGTCACTAATACGTTTTGATATGTCAGAGTATCAAGAAAAACACAGTGTTGCAAGATTAATTGGTGCTCCTCCAGGTTATGTAGGATTTGATGATGACGCTGGCCAACTTATTAACAAGTTACAAGAAACACCTAATGCTGTATTGTTGTTAGACGAAATTGAAAAAGCACACAAAGATGTATCAAACATTTTGCTACAGTTTATGGACAACGGTTTTGTTACAGGATCAAATGGTAAACGTGCAGATGGACGTAACACTATTCTTATTATGACAAGTAACTTAGGTGCTGCTGATAATGAATCAAAATTAATTGGCTTTGCTGATAACGAGAAAGACTCGGAAGATGATAAAGCAGTTAAAAAGTTTTTTGCTCCAGAGTTTAGAAATAGATTAGACGGTACAGTTAAGTTTGCTAAACTATCTACTGATGTAGTTAAAAGTATTGTTCATAAGTTTATTAAAGAACTTAATACACAACTAAAAGAGAAGCACATTGCAATTACACTTGACGAAGATACTGTTAATTGGTTATCTAAGAAAGGTTACAATCCTAAGATGGGTGCAAGGCCTTTAGGTAGATTAATTGATAAAACAATTAAAACACCTTTAAGTAGGAGAGTGTTGTTTGGAGATTTAGTTGACGGGGGTAAAGTTGCTGTATCAATCGATAAAGACGGTCCAGCGTTTACAATTACTCCTATGCCAAAGCCTTTGACTAAAGAAGAACGTAAAGCACAGAAGCTGGCTGCTAAGGCGCAGGCTAGTAATGATGCTTAAGACAGCAAAGAAAACTAAAAAGAAGTTCTATAACAAGTATATCTACAAAGTTAGTTTAACGTTACCTGGTGCATATAGTTTACGTACACTCGGTCATCAAGAGATCTTGGACTTTGCGACCGGTTTACGACCGCCTCCACAGTCAGATGGAGCAGATTATAGTGAAGCAACTTGGCGTACAAGAAATGCTCATACAATATTAAAGCATAGTCAAACATGGATATCTTTTTTAGGTATTATAAATTCAGTACCAAAGAATGAAGTAACTATTCGAATTGAAACTGATATATTAGATGTGTATACAAATAACAAAACACTTTATGGAACACTTTGTTATGAGTTTTCAGATATAACTAGAAACAGGTTTGAGCCTGCTCCTGGTATGGAAGACACTTTGCTTTATAGTGATCAAGAAATATTTGTAAAAGAATTACCACACAGCATGTATAACTATCAGATAGATCTTAAAACTCCTAAATCTTTAACATTCGGAGAGCTTGAAAGTTTAGCAGACTGGTGCCGTTCACGAAAACCTGCTATTGCATTTACTGATGCTACCTATAACTGGCTTCTTAAACGTGATATATTCAACACTAGACGTTGGATATACGTTGATAACGATAGTACGCTACTGATGCTTAGATTGCGCTGTAACGACCTTATAGGCACTGTACGTAAATATGTAAAAACAGGTAAATAGTAATATGAGCGAGAGTAGACAACTATTAGGTCCTGTAACTTCAATTGTATCTGATTCAGCATATACATATGGTGATAAGAAAAAAGGTGCAGGATATCATAAAAACAATGACGGTGTGCATACAGTTGCGTACTATGTCAATGCCTTTCAAGGTACTATTAAAGTACAAGGCACACTAGCAGAAGAGCCAGGTGAGAATGACTGGGTAGATGTAATAGAATGGGGTGGTGATAGTACTTATTACGGCCAAGGAATAGAAGATTACATAGGCACACAGACGTTTACAGGCAAGTTTATATGGCTAAGAGCAGGTCATAACGTTCAAGACGGGCAAATAGTCCAGGTCCTTTATAACTACTAAGTTTGATTAATAACGCTAAATACAGTATAATCTTGTAAAGAGAGGATACTATGCGCGATCTATTGAAAAAACTAGAGTCAATTGAAACAGTAACAGAGATCAGTGATCTCGAAGAACAAACATTTAATGGTGAAGAATTCTTTGAATACTATGGCTATTTGCCATGGCACGAAGATGTTCCCGTTGAAGAAGCAGAATACCAAGGACGTAAAGTATCGCTAGGTAAACCAATGCGTGGCGATGTTAAGAAATTCAAAGTATATGTAAGAGATCCCAAAACTAAAAATATTAAAAAAGTAAACTTTGGTGATCCTAATATGCGTATTAAAAAGTCTAACCCAAAGAGACGTAAAAGTTTCCGTGCTAGACACAATTGTTCAAACCCAGGACCACGTACTAAAGCACGTTACTGGTCATGTAGGAAATGGTAATATGTTATTAAAAGAACTTTTCTCTCCTATCGGTGCCCCTAATGATAAAGAAGATGATATTAACTGGCACGACGATTTGAAAGTGTTTATGGACAATGACAATGAAGTTATGTCTACTGTAATGTTTCCAGCAATTAAGAAACATGAAAAATACAGAGGACATCCAAATGCTTATAAAATTTATATAAAGCCTGTGGAAAAATGTTGTGATATGTATTGCAACAAATTTGGTGTCGATAAACCAGAAGAAAAGTTTTCTAGAGAAAACATGATTTCATTAGCAAGACAAATTGCTAAAGAGCAAGAGATGCATTTAGAGAACGGCGACTATGAGAATTAATGAAATATTTTTAACTGAAGATGATGCCGATAAGCATATGACTTTTTGCTTTGGCAGATTCAATCCACCTACACTTGGACATAAAGAAGTTTTTAAGTCAATGAAGAAAGCTGGTGGCGAATTAGAAATATATACTAGCCAAACACAAGACGCAAAAAAGAATCCTTTAGACTATTCAACCAAAGTAGACTTTATTAGAAAAGTACATCCTGACTTTGCAAACAACGTTGTAGAAAACACAGACTTGAATACACTACCTAAAATTTGTACTTCATTACATGAAAGAGGTTACAATCATATAACATTTGTTGCAGGAAGTGATCGTCTTGAGATGATGTCTAAACTTATAAAAGATTATAACGGTGTCGAAGGAAAAGGACACGGTTACTATAAATTTGAAACAATGAATTTTGAATCTAGCGGACAACGTGAAGATGGTTCAGATGGCGTAGAAGGTATTAGTGGAACAATGGCAAGAGCCGATGCTGCTAACGGAGACATAAACAAATTTGCACAACATACCGGTGCAGGAGAACATGCAGATGAATTATACGCTGCGGTTAGAAAAGGTATGGGGATCAATGATAACACAGGGGAAAATGATGAATAAAGAATCAGCATATGATCATCCACATGGAGCGAAGCTATCTCGTATCGGCAGAGTTCTTATGGACAAGGCTGTCACTACTAAAGACGATGCATTATCATTAGTGCTTTCAAGAGTAGGTGACGAACTAACACGCTATGGTGCGCCAGGCGGAGCAAGAAATATTGAAGAACTAGTTAAACGTTGTAAACTGCCACAAGAAAAAATTATGAAATTAATGAAGTGGGCAGAAAGTCAAAAGGACGTTTTAGACAAAGTTAAAAATCCACCTGATAATCCAGACATGGATAAACCAGGACACGAGGAAGAAGAATCATTTTGTCCAGAATGTGCTAAGCCAAGATTCACAGCAATGCCAGAGCATATTCAACAACAGTACGAAAGCATCAACGAAGAAAAGCAAAAAGGCGTTGACGGCAAAGTATGTTGGAAAGGATATAAAAGAATGGGCACCAAGAAGAAGGGTGGCAAAACAGTAGACAACTGCGTTAAGATGTAATGTCTGAATTAGACGATATTGTTAGACTTGCCGGTATAAATGAATTCAAAGGTTACACACCTTGGGAAGGCAGCAATATTAGTATTAGTGGTAATGAAAAGGGAGAACTAATGAAGAAGCATAAGATTGAACCAGGCACCCCTGAATGGTTTAAGTTATGGTTTTCATTACCTAAGTTCACAGGTGAGAAACCGATATGAGATCATTTGAATTTGTATCTGAAAAAGCAGTAAGCAAAAAGCAACAGCAGTTCTTTGGTATAGTAAGAGCTATGCAAAAGGGCGACATGAAAAAAGGCGGCGAAGCCGGTGAAGTTGCTAAAGATATGAAAGTTTCTGATGTAAAGGACTTTGCTAAAACAAAGCATAAAGGATTGCCTACAAAGAAAACATCTGAAGAAGCAGCAGGTGTTGGTATCGTAACAAAACAAAATGCTACCGCAGACGTTCCAGTTGGCGGAGAGTATATGAATGTTAAGAAACTGTTTCCTAAAAACAAAAAGAAAAAAACTAAAGAAGACAGTGTACAAGAACTTGTTGTAAAACAGCAACGTCCTAAAATTGATGTTATTAATAACATAGCAATGAGAAAAGATAATAATCCTTTTCCGTTAAGTTATAAAGATACAGGCGGTGCAAGTTCAGGCGGCATGGTATACATTACTCCAGAAAATGCTAAAAAGTTTATACAGTTTTATGATAGACGTGCAGAAGACGAACAGCAACTAATGCTACAGGCACTAAAAAGTGTTTCAGGCTTAAAAAACTTGTTTAACAATCTTGGACTTGAAGTTGCAAAAATTGAAGCAACAAAAGAAGAAAATTACGAAAGAGAAGATTTACCCCAAATTAAAAATAAGCACCTAGAACATATTAGACATACTGTAGAGACAGTAGAGATAGGTGACATTATTCCAGTACAAAATGAATTTGTTCTTGAAAATTTTAAAAAGCAAATAGATAAAATTTCAGAAGGTTCATATGCTCCTATTATTGTAGATTGCAATAACAAAATTATCAACGGACATCATAGATATGCTGCATTACAAATGCTAGGTGAAACTAATGTAAACGTTGCTAAATTGTTTTTAACTGTAAATGCAGTAGTTGAAAACTTTGCTGACGGTAAAAAGAAAGGCAAAAGCAGACCAGGACGAGTAAAGAAGTCTGGTGCTAGTTGTAACGGATCAGTTACAAGCCTACGTAAAAAAGCAAAGAATGCAGGTGGTGAAAAAGGTAGAATGTATCACTGGTGTGCTAATATGAAATCAGGTCGTAAAAAGGGTAAATAGTAATATGAAACTTAATGAATTATTCAATGCCATTGAGCAAAATAAAAAGAGAATGGAATCTGCTACAGCAGGTGCTACAGCTTCTGGCAATATAGCAACAGTTGTAAGTCCACAACTTGCTATAGGAAAAGGCTCAATTGGTAATAAAAGTTATACAGGTTCTCCAGGAAAAAGCGGTACAAGTGCGCCTAAACCGCCTAAAACTGTGCAGAAGAAGAAAAAAGACGGCACAGCAGTAAATGCACTAGACATGAAAGGAAACATTTTTGGTGGCGGCGCTGCGCTCAAAAGATAAATATTAGTATGGAAAAGAAGCCCGATCATGAAGCCACAATGGCAAAAGCAGAATTAGCAAACGTTGCTAAGAACGCTATTGCGCTATATAAAATGATTGAGCCAGGCGACGAATTACAAGGTTGGATTAGCAGTTATATTACTCTATCTAACGATTACTTAGATTCTGTTCGTGAAAGAATGGAGTATGAGATTCAGGCAGATAATGCTATGAATAAAGGAGAACGAGAATACGAAGCTGGGACTTGCGAAAGTATTCGAGATAAACTAACAACAGAGTGGGAGCTCTTAAAAGGATAGCATCATGGACTTTAGAAATTTATTAAACAAACTTCCAAGAGAGGAAGCAAAAAACGAAAACACATTTGACGGTACGCTAGAAAGTATAGCAAGAGCCGCTAACGTTGATTATAAACCACAAGCAGTTGTATTTGAAGGTTATACAGATGACGAAGTTAGAGAACTTTGCCATTCAAAAGACCACGATTGTGCAACAACTGTTAACCATCCATTATATGGTAAAGGTAAACCAGTTTACGAAAGTCATGCTATTCCAGATGACTACGGTAATGTTGAGTGGTACGATGTACAATTTAAACACGGTGTAGAAAAGAAAGTTCCAGCAGCAGACATGGAAATTGTTACACTAGAAGAACACGGTGCTGCTAAACCTAAAAAGAAAAAAGCCAAAGAAGATGCTAAAGTTGAAAAAGATTCTAAGTCCAAAGAAGTAAAAGAATCAGATGACGAAGTTGCAAAAACTGTAAACGAAGAGCTATCCGAAAAAGACAAAGATACAGAATTTGCAGCATGGCTTAAGAAAACTCACAACAAAGATGTTGAAGGTTTGAAAGGCGATGAGTACGTTAAAGTATCTAAAGAGTTCCAATCATCTAAAAAGAAAGAAGAGTCATTTAGAGCTAAGTTCGATGACATGGTTGCTGAAGCAGGTAAGCCAGACTTTTTAGACTTAGACAAAGACGGTAACAAGAAAGAGCCAATGAAGAAAGCTGCTAAAGATGCTAAAGGCGGCAAGAAGTCAGGCAAAAAAGAAATGTCAGATAAGCAAAAGAAATTCTTCGGCAAAAAGAAAGAGTCAGTTGAAGAAGCAGCAGACGTAATTACAGCAGAAAAAATGCCTAAGAAGAAAGACATTTTAATGATGTGCAGCAAAGGTATGAAAGTAAATGAAATTTGCAAGAAGTATCCAAACTGTGATCAAAAGAAATTAAAAGAGATGTGCGAAGCATGTATGTCTGAAGTTAAAGCAAAGAAAACTAACGAGTCAGTTAACGAAGCAAAAGACGGCAAGATGCCATCCAAAGCACACATAAAGAAAATGTGTAAAGACGGTAAGTCTAAAGCAGAAATTTGCAAAATGCATCCAGACTGTGATCAAAAGAAATTAAAAGACATGATCGACGATTGCAAAAAAGACATGAAAGAATCAGTTAACGAGTCAGTTGAAGTTATTAAAGATCCTTCAAACATGTCATTTGTTGAAATGCTAAAACTTGTAAAAGAAAGCGGTGGACAACAGCAAATTGATCCAGTTGACGAAACACTTTGGAACTGGGCTCAAAGAGTTGCTACTTCAAAAGTTGAAGAGTCAAACAAAGCAGAAATTTTTGCAGGATTGATTTACGAGCGTAACGGTGGACGTTTTGAAATGTATGACGTTATGGACGAAGACGGACTTACTGAGTCAAAAAAAAAGGACTGAGTGAAGCAAAAGCAGGCTATTGCTCAGATGAGTGTTGCGGTGCAGATGTAAAAGCAGCAGACTGTAATTGCAAACCGACTTGTAAGCATTGTGATTGTAATGCAAAATAAGTAAAAAGAATTAACCAAAATTAAACTAAAGCCAGTTATTAACTTGACTGGCTTTTTTTATGACTATATAATAGTACTTCAACCAGGAGAATAATTTATGTCAAAAATGTACGGGCCAGAAGAAAAGGCTAAACTAGAGAGATTGATCAAAGAAGGTTCAAATGTTCTACGTGAAGTAGAGGATCTTAATGAAGGTCTTAAGGATACTGTAAAAGCAGTAGCAGAAGAACTACAGATCAAACCATCAGTAATTAATAAAGCAATTAAAATTGCTCACAAAGACGATTGGGCTAAACACTTAGAAGAGTGGGAAGACATCGAAGGCATTCTTGGAATCACAAATAATTTACCGTCCGGTAATACTGAGAGTGAATAATTGGAAAAGATAAAACACTTTTGGATAGACAGTTATAAGTCTGACACCACAGCATTTGGTTTTGAGCTAGTTAGTTTTATCTTTACAGTAATAGCAAGTCTAACACTTGCTTTTAATGCACAAGATCCAAATATGGTTATTATATATCCATTTTTCTTTGTAGGTAGTGTAACACAGTGCTACGCATCAGTAAGACGTGGTGCTGCTTGGGTTATGCTACTAACAGGGTACTTTGCATGTATAAACGTTTTTGGCTTTCTTGTTGCACTTAATATAATTTAGTACTTGACATTAACCTAAAAATATCGTATAATACATGTATGATATTAAAATCAGATATATTTTTAAAATGGACTGCCACGGTTATTCTAATACTTGGCACAGGCATTAATGCTTTAGGATTTTATCCTGCAGGGCCTGTTGTATTAGTACTTGGTAGTTTCATTTGGTTAATCGTAAGTTGTATGTGGAACGAACCTGCACTAATTGTAACTAACCTTACATTAGCATTAGTTGGTGTAGCCGGTTTACTATACACACTGTAAGTAGAAAGATAAGTATTAATGAAGAAGGTAATCGCAGGCCACAAACTGCTTATTAGGTACTTGTCAGCCAGAAGTGACATACAGGAGAAAACATGAGTTACGTAGACGCTTTCTATGATAGAGGGCAAGACACCATCAACGTTGTTGAACGTGACGATAAAGGCAAACGTCATTATCGAGAATACAATCCCAGACATATTTTTTATTACGAGGATCCTAGAGGAAAATATAAATCCATCTATGGCAAACCATTATCAAGGGTAACTTGTAAAAACATCAAAGAACTTCGTAAAGAACTTGCTATTCACAGCAACAAAAAACTTTATGAGAGCGACATCAATCCAATTTATAGAATGCTTGAGGACAACTATCTCAATCAAGACGCACCTAAACTAAACGTTGCTTTTTTTGATATTGAGGTTGACTTTGATCCTGAGCGAGGTTATGCATCTCCTGAAGATGCTTTTATGCCTATTACTTCAATTGCTGTATACATGCAGTGGATGGAAACAATGGTATGTCTTGCTATTCCGCCTAAGACACTTTCAATGGAAGAAGCAAAGAAAACTATTGAAGGCATTGACAATGTTGTGCTGTTTGAAAAAGAAAGCGAAATGCTAGATGCATTTTTAGATCTTATACAAGATGCTGATGTACTAAGTGGCTGGAACAGCGAAGGATTTGATATTCCGTACACAGTTAATAGAATTACAAAAACGTTAAGCAAAGAAGATACAAAAAGATTATGTCTTTGGAATCAGTATCCTAAAAAACGTGAGTATGAAAAGTTTGGTAAAACATCTGTTACATATGATTTAATTGGTAGAGTGCATGTTGACTCACTAGAACTTTATAGAAAATATAACTACGAAGAACGTCATACATATCGACTTGATGCTATTGGCGAACTAGAAGTTGGCGAAACAAAAACAGTTTATGAAGGTTCTCTTGATTCACTTTACAACAACGACTTTAGAACATTTATTGAATATAACATTCAAGATACTGCACTACTTGACAAACTAGATAAGAAACTTAAATTTATTGATCTTGCTAATACTGTTGCACATGAGAATACAGTTCTTATTCAAACTACTATGGGTGCTGTTGCTGTTACAGAACAAGGTATTATTAACGAAGCACACAGACGTGGGTTTATTGTTCCTAACAGAGTAAGACGTGAACCAGGTAGTGAGCCTGCGGCAGGTGCTTATGTTGCATATCCTAAGAAAGGTATTCATGAATGGATTGGTAGTGTTGACTTGAATTCACTGTATCCATCTGTTATTAGAGCTTTGAATATGGGTCCTGAAACAATTGTAGGACAACTAAGACAAGACGGAACAAAAGCACGTATTGAAGGCGAAATGGCAAAAGGTAAAAGTTTTGCAAATGCTTGGGAAGGACAATTTGGTTCTGTTGAGTTTGACTCTGTTATGGAACGTGAAGTAGGTAGGCAGATTACTATCGACTGGGAAGACAGCGACAAAAGCGATACAATTAGTGCGGCACAAGTATATGATTTAATCTTTGAAAGCAATCAGCCTTGGATGCTAAGTGCTAATGGTACCATCTTTACATATGAAAAAGAAGGTGTTATTCCTGGACTGCTAAAACGTTGGTATAAAGAACGTAAAGAAATGCAGGCAAAGATGCGTGATGCAATCAAAGCAAAGAATCCTATCGAAGAAGAGTACTGGGCAAAAAGACAACTTGTTAAAAAGATTCTACTTAACAGTTTGTATGGTGCTATTCTTAATCCAGGTTGTAGATTCTTTGATAACCGTATTGGACAGTCAACTACACTTACAGGTAGACAGATTGTTAAGCATATGAGTGCAAAGGTTAATGAGATTATTACAGGCGAGTACAACCATACAGGTAAGTCAATTGTGTATGGTGATACTGATTCATCTTACTTTAGTGCATACAGTACGTTAAAAGAAGAGATTGATAAAGGAAACATTCCTTGGGATAAAGATAGTGTTATGGCATTGTATGATCAAATCTGCGATGAAGCAAATACTACGTTTCCTAAGTTTATGGCTGAAACTTTCCATTGTCCTAAAAGCAGATCAGATGTTATTGCGGCAGCAAGAGAGATTGTTGCAAGTAAAGGTCTGTTTATTACAAAGAAAAGATATGCAGTTCTGTACTATGACGTAGAAGGTAAGCGTGTAGATACTGAAGGAAAGCCAGGTAAGATCAAAGCAATGGGTTTAGACTTGAAACGTTCTGATACTCCTGTTGTTATTCAAGACTTTTTGAGTAATGTATTAGAAATGGTACTAGCAGGTAAAGAACAACAAGACGTACTAGATTACATTACAGAATTTAGAACTGAATTTAAAACAAGACCTGGTTGGGAGAAAGGTAGTCCGAAACGTGCAAACAAGATTACTGAGTACGGCAACAAAGAAAAGAAACAAGGTAAAGCAAATATGCCTGGACATGTTCGTGCAAGTATTAATTGGAATACCTTAAAGCGTATGGAAGATGACAAATATTCCATAACTATTACAGATGGTGCGAAAGTAATTGTTTGTAAAGTTAAAGATAACCCTATGGGATTCACTAGTGTTGCGTATCCTGTAGATGAATTACGTTTGCCAGAATGGTTTAAAAAACTGCCTTTCAACGATGCTGAAATGGAAAATTCAGTAATTGATGAAAAGCTAGGTAACCTTATTGGTGTGTTAGAGTGGGATATCAGCTCTACAAGAAGTGATAACAACTTTAACAAATTGTTTGATTTTGATTAAATTGGTTAAAAAAATTCTTGCAATTAAACAAAAACCTAAATATAATGTATATTAACAAACGGAGAACTCTATAATGAAAGACATTCTAAAAGATATTGTGGAACATACACAAAACTTGGGCTTTCTTACAACTGTAAAGATTACAGGCGAAGAAGGTTCAACTACTATGTTTTCAATGGCTGATGACAGATCAGTTATAATGGAAGCAACTACACATAATCCTTATCCGGATATGATTGGCGTATTTGGTATGCCGCAGTTGCAAAAACTAAAATATTTACTTGACGGTAGTGAGTATCAAAAAGATGCTGTAATTACTGTAAAGTCAGGTGAACGCAATGGTGCAACTATTCCTACAGGATTAGAATTTGTAAACAAAGACGCAGACTTTAAAAACACTTATCAGTTTATGCTTACAGAACACATCAACGAAAAGATGAAAACTGTTAAGTTTAGAGGTGTTAACTGGGACGTAGAAGTAAGTCCTTCACTTCCAGCAGTACAGCGTTTTAATTTCCAAGCAGGCGCTAACAGCGAACATCCTACATTCTTAGCAAAGACTGACGGTACTAACTTAAAGTTTATCTTTGGTGATGCATCATCACATGGTGGTGAGTTTGTATTTGCACAAGATGTTGAAGGAACATTAGACAGAGGCTGGACATGGCCTGTAGCAAGTGTACTTGCAATCTTAAAAATTGCAGATGTTAACAACACTAAGATGAGCTTGAGTAATGAAGGTGCTATTCAAATTGAATTAGACAGCGGACTTGCTTCATACAAATATATCATTCCAGCACAGGCGGCCTAAATAATATTATGAAACCAGTCAACTTAACACCATTACAAAAGGACTATGCTGTGTATCTACCAGCGATTAGTTCTTTCTTTAGCACATATATTGCTAAACAGAGGCAAGGAGAGTTTGTTCCGAACGATCGTATTCCTAAAGGATTTGATCGTGGAATAGAAGGTATGAACTTCCTTAATGCAGACGCAGGATACTACACATACAAATATGGGTTGTATTCCGCAGGTCACGCACAATTAAACTTAGAAAAGACTATGACACAAGATGCCATGGTCCAAGAACGTGATAGAAATAACACTATGATACTAGGTGACTCGGGTGGTTATCAGGTTGGTAAAGGTGTTCTTAAATTTGATTGGTTAAACTTTGAAGGTGCTGCCGCAAACAAAACACGTGATGATATTCTTAATTGGCTAGAGCTTACAGCAGATTGGTCAATGCTACTTGATGTTCCGACTTGGGCTTGTGATCATATTCATGCTCCTAAAACAGGACTTAAAAGTTTTGAAGATTGCTTAGACAAGACACGTTACAATAACAAGTATTGGTTAGAACGTAGACTTGGTGCTACAAAGTTCTTAAACGTTTTACAAGGATCAGACTGGGATACTGCTGAGAAGTGGTACGAAGGTGTTAAAGAGTTCTCCGATCCAAACGTTTGGGGCGATAAAGCATGTGAAGGTTGGGCAATGGGCGGTGCTAATATGTGCAAGATGCCTATTACATTACGTAGGTTAATGACTTTGAAATTTGATGGTATGTTAGAAGGCAAGGACTGGATGCACTTCTTAGGTACTGCACAACTTGATTGGTCATGTTACTTAACTAGTATTCAAAGACAAGTACGTAAACACATCAACGAAAACTTTACAGTAAGTTTTGACTGTGCTAGTCCGTTTATTGCAACTGCACACGGTCTTGTGTATACAAATGCACAACACACAGCAAAGCGTTGGTCAGTGATTATGGACAAGGCTCCAGATAATAAAGCACTTGCTAATCAACATGATATTCCATTTCCATTCGAAAGTGAAATTGGTAGACGTTTATCTATTGCTGACATTTGTCATTATGCTCCTGGCATGTTGAACAAGATTGGTAAAGAAGGTAAAACTAGTTGGGATAGTTTTGGTTATGCATTAATGATGGCACATAATGTTTACTGTCACATTGTAGCAGTACAACGTGCTAATCAACTTACTGACATTGAAATTAAGAAAGTAAGACCAGATTGGAGACTATGGCGTAAAGTTAAAGACGCAGATAAGAGTGATGAATATTCGGAATGGGTACCACGTAACATTTTGTACTTCGATCGTTTTATTGAAGAACTGTTCGAACAACCTACTAAAGAGGCAGCGTTTGCAATGATTAAAGAAGCAGACAGTTTCCTTAAAAACTTAGAAGGTGCAAGACTACGTGGAGGTGTTACAAACATTTCGAATTCGTTGTTCGTTGAAGTTGATGATGAAGGTAAAGAAGAAACTCCATGGACTGACGACAGAGAAGACACTGAACTAGATAAACTAGAAAGTGAACTAACGGAGGCATAAATGAAGAAACTAGTAACAATAGTTGCAGCAATTATGTTTGCAACAATAGCACAGGCAAATGATAATCCAATTATCAAGAATGTTGAAGGCGCAAAAGACTTTGCGGTAAACAACAAGGTATCACAGTTTGTTATTCAAGAATATAACGATACTGTAGCATATCAAAAAGATAGTTGGCAACAGGGTAAAGACCAACTTGCAGATAATAAAGAACAAATTGTTGGTATCTTTAATAACGTCAAAGGTGCATTTACGCACTACTTTGGTAACGAAAGTCAATAGGAAGTAATTATGAAAAGGTCATACAAACAAGGCACAAGCAGTGACGCAACATATTTTGTTGGTGTTGAAGTAGAACATACTCCTGCATATGGTAGGAAAACATTGTTCGTAACAGGACTTCAAAGCGTTGATGAAATTGCCAGCCAGTATTCAAAGAACGATTGCGAACATATCTTCTTTGGTGCAAACCACAGTTTTCAACCAAGTCAAGATTCAGACTACGGTGAGTGGGAGGCTATGATCGAACCATTCCTAGATGATGACATTTGTTGCACTTTGGACATTCCAATTGCAAATGCGGAAGATATGCTTGAAAGTTCTTTAATTGAATTTGACAACTTTATTCCGCAACTGCGTGTACCTATTCCTTATATTGAACAGTTTGGGTACAATGCTACAATTAAAATTGATGACAAAGATTTTAAAGCAACAAATCCAGGTGTTTGGACACACAGTATACACGAACTAATGGACCGTTCAAAATTTACACCTTGGCGTGAATATGAAAATGATGATATCGTAGATAATGATTGACACTAGAATTAAAGGGTGCTATAATGAAACAAGAACGTTATTACGACTACATGGGGCGTAGAATGAGAGAAGAAGATATGAAACAAGGCAAAGAAAATGCATTGCAAAACGCAAAGCGAATGATTTGGGTAACCTTTACAAAAGAAGGTATCCACAAGTATCCTGCGGCACTAGATGATCCTAGTCTTGCAACAGGTGATGAATATGATGTAAGTTTTTTGGGTTATCCACACAGACACATATTCCATTTTAAAGTAGGTATCGCTGTAACACACAATGACAGAGATATTGAGTTTATTCAGTTTAAACGTTGGATGGAGAAGTTATACGCAGAAAAAACATTAGAACTTGACTATAAGTCCTGTGAAATGATGTCAGATGATTTGTGGCATCAAATTACAAACAAATATCCCGGACGTGAAGTCCACATCGATGTCTCCGAAGATGGAGAGAACGGTGCCCACATTGAGTATGCTAGTTATTAAAGGAGACCTAAAATGGGTTACTGGCAAGACCGCCCTGAGGTGGTTAAGATCTTCAATGATCTTGACTTGTATAGAGACTTTTGTCGTTACAACGGCTTTAAGTTTAATGAAAAAGATCTCTATAAAAAAGAGAGTCGCGCATGGAGGGCTTTCGAGAATCGCAACAATCATAAGAGGGCGTTTCGAAACAAATTTAACAAACGGAGAAACTAGATGAAAATATGGCTTGTTGACTTAGAAGCAGTCGAAACACGTTACACTAAGCAGTGGAAAACTGAATTTCCTAAACTGCTAAAAGCCAACGGTCATGACGTTCATGTAGTTAACGGAGGAGATACGCCTCAGGCTACAACACCTGGGGCGTTTCTTAACTTTGGCGGAACTAATGTTTATAAAAGTAAACAACTAGAGCAAATTGCAGAGGCGTTTTGTAATGGAGAAGTTAAGGACGGCGATTATTTTCTGTACACTGATGCCTGGAATCCTACAGTGGTACAATTACGCTACATGGCAGAACTATTGGGTATTAACATTCGCATTGGTGGTATGTGGCATGCTGGTAGTTATGATCCACAAGATTTTTTAGGCAGACTAATAGGTGATAAGCCTTGGGTTAGAAATGCAGAACGTAGTATGTTTGAATGTTATGATCATAATTATTTTGCAACAGAGTTTCATATAGATATGTTCTTTCAATCATTTCCAGAACTGGATAGATCTAAAGTTGTACAAACTGGTTGGCCATTTCATTATATGGATAGTACATTAACTATGTACAAAGGAATGCCAAAGCGTGACTTAATTTTATTCCCTCATAGGATTGCTCCTGAAAAGCAAGTTGAAATATTCCGTGATCTTGCTGATCAACTTCCACAATATGAATGGGTAGTTTGTCAAGAACGTGAACTATCAAAGAACGAATATCACAACTTACTAGGAGAAGCAAAACTTGTGTTTAGTGCTAACTTGCAAGAAACACTAGGTATTAGTTGGTATGAAGGTGCTCTTGTTGGAGCATTGCCTATGGTACCAGACAGATTAAGTTATACTGAAATGGGTTTGCTGCCTTTCAAATATCCTAGTAATTGGACAATAGATTGGAAAACCTATATTTCCAATAGAGAGGCTGTGAAAGAACGTGTAATTGACTATATGGAAAATTACAAAAGTTTTCTTCCTAGCCTAAATAAACAAGTAGAAACACTGAATGAAAAATATTTCAGTTGCAATGATCTACTAAAGGTGCTAAAATAATATTATTAAAAAGGCAATCCACTGCCTAAACATCGGAGAAATAAATGGAAAAAGTAAAAGAAATTAAAAAACGCTTAGAAGAAGCAGGTCTTAGATATTGGGCGAATGACAATATCAGTGAAGTGCTTCAAGAAGGCGATAAACAACAACTTATCGAAGAAGCAGTTCCTGCTTTTGAAAATGTGTTACAGCACTTGTTGATTGATACAAAAACAGATCCTAACAGTCAAGATACTGCAAGGCGTATGGCAAAGATGTACATCAATGAAATTATGAGTGGACGTTATAATCCAATGCCTAACCCAAGTAGTTTTCCTAACTACATCGAAGATGGTTATGAAGGTATGCTAGTTGTACGTAGTGAACTTACAAGTTTGTGTTCACATCATCATCAGACTGTTAAAGGTGTAGCATACATTGGTATTATTGCTGGTCCTAAGTTACTTGGTCTTAGCAAATACACAAGGATTGCACAATGGTGTGCTATGCGTGGAACACTACAAGAAGAACTAAATGTTATGATTGCAAACGCAATACAAAAAGAAACAGGCAGTGAAAATGTAGGTGTCTATGTACAAGCAACACATGGTTGTTGCGAAAACAGAGGTATTAGAGCTCATAGCAGTTTAACACAAACAACTGTATTACGTGGTGCATTTAAAAATGATCCTGCAACTAAGAAAGAGTTTATGGATAATGTTAAACTGCAACAACAGTTTGCTTGTTAAGGAGTAGTATGCCAATACCAGAAAAAATAATAGTTCCAGCAAATAGAGATCCAGGTGATAATCATTTTGCTGTAAGTTTAGTAAAGAGTATATTTAGAATAGTCGGCTGTGGGTGTTTAATTTACGGAGGCTATATGTTAGAACAATTTGGTTTGCTTTTTATAGCAGCCGGAGCAATCTTTGCCTTAGCAGAAGTGCTAGGCATTATAGAGGAGATAGTATGAACATTCATAAGAAAAGAGTTTACAGTGTATCAGAGCCAAAGAAGCCTGAGGACTGCATGGCGCTTACTCCAGCAGAAGCACTTATGTATAATCTAAAAGGTATTAGATTAATTGACATGACTGAAAAGCATGGCATGACAGTGCAAAGACTAATGAATAGTCGAAAAGATACATCACATGAAAGGTATACTTATGGGACCATATTCGGAAACAAAACAACTGCATAGAATTAGCAATATTAAAAAGGTACTTGCTAATAAAATGTTGCCTGAAGATACTCGTAGGATTTGGGAAACTAAACTTAACAGTATTGCAGTTGACGAAGATGAGTATAACAAAAGAGTAACAGAAACTTTTAAAAATGTGAAGAGAGGTTATATTCACAAATGTTAACAAGGTTTTTAGAATGGGTTGGAAGAAAGCGTACTATCTATGATAGGACTGGTAGTATTCCTTATTTGGTTAGATACTATTTGTTTTTAAAAGACAGAAAAGACTTTCCTTTTAATATTACACTACACAAAGTACTAGTAAGTGATGAACCTACACTACATGATCACCCATGGAGTTGGGGAGCATTAATTCTAAAAGGCGGCTATTGGGAACATACACCAGAAGGTAAGTTTTGGCGTGGTCCTGGTAGTATACGTTTTAGAACAGCAAAAGATTTACATTGGTTAGAACTTGCAAAAGATAAAGATGGGAATGAAATTCCTTGTTGGAGCATTTTTTATATGGGTAAGAAAGCACAGCAATGGGGTTTTGTTAAGAATGGTAAGTGGATACATAACGAGGAATACTTAAAATAATGATTAAGAAGCACTATTATAGTTGGCAAGATGTTGAAAAAATGTGTGTAAGCATAGTCAATCAGATGTACAAAAGTAACTGGAAGCCTGATTATATTGTAGGAATAACAAGAGGTGGGAATGTTCCTGCTACTATTATTAGTAACATGACTGGCATACGTTGCGAAGCATTGAAAGTAAGTTTACGTGATGATAGTCGTGATAGCGAAAGCAACTGTTGGATGGCAGAAGATGCATTTGGTTATGGTGACGGCAAAAGTTATCCTAAAGCACGTAAAAATATTCTTATTATAGATGACATCAATGACACTGGTGCTACGTTTAATTGGATTATGGAAGATTGGAAAGCAGGTTGTTTACCTGATAGCGAAGCATGGCAAGACATTTGGCAAGAAAATGTTCGCTTTGCATCACTTACTGAAAACCTAGCAAGTGATTTTGATAAGGTAGATTATACATGTCATGAAGTTAATAAAGCCGAGGAAGATGTTTGGTTAGTTTATCCTTGGGAAAATGTTGCTGACTATGCGTGAAGATTTAATGGTACAACAACAAGTATCAAACGTATGGCAACATATGGTTGGTGTTATTTGTTTAAATCAAGTAAACAGGCGACAAACAAAGCCTGTTCTTACAAAATTGTTTAACAAGTATCCTACTGCACATAGTTTATTGCGTAGTTGTACTATTCCTATGCTAGAAGAATTATTAGAGCCGTTAGGTATGCAACGTGTAAGAGCAAAAAGAATATATAAGATGAGTGTCCAGATTGAAAACTGGAACGGAGAAGATGCAACTGAATTATATGGTATAGGAAAATACGGTAATGATAGTTACAGAATATTTTATAAAAATGATATACCATCAGATGTAGAAGATAAAGAATTGAAGAGGTATATTGAACATGGTTAAGTTTATTAAGACATGGCTAGGAATCACTAAGGATAGAATAGTTGGTGAGAAGCTCATGGAAAATATGGAAAAGAACGATAACACTAAAAAAGATCAGGAGTAAATATGACGACCTATGATAATAAATGTACAGTTACATGTACCGACAATGGCAAAGTTGCTGAAGCAGAAGTTGATCGTATTGAACCTAAAGATTATTTAAAAATCTTTATGGCAGGCAATAAGATACACATGAAGTGGAACGGTAGAGTATTTGTAGGAAATGCATTTGGTTTTGAATTTACTACTCCAGGTCCAAGGCAATTTAACAACGCAATTCGAAGAGGCTTTTAATGAAGGCTGATACTTTACAAATAGCAAGAGAAGAACAAAGAGCACCGTGGACAGAAGTTGAAATAGACACACGTGACTTTACTGTTTTTCGTGACAAGTATCCTGTAACCGAAGGACATTTATTAGTTGTACCCAAAGAAGCAACACAAGAAAACATTATGAAATGTTTTAACTTTGCTATTACTATGGGTTATGATAATGTTGCAAGTGAAAAGACTAATATCACAGGTTACAATATAGGTTTAAATGTAGGTGAAAGTGCAGGACAAACAGTCATGTATCCACATGTACATTTAATATTCCGTCGTAATGGGGACATGGAAGATCCGAAAGGAGGCGTCAGAGGCGTCATCCCATCAAAGCAAAAATATTAAGGAAAGGTTATGACATTGAGAGAAACTTTAATTAGTGCAGCTCGTAAACATGCAGAAGCAGACATTGCGGTGCACAAAGCAAATATTGAAGTCTATATGCAGCAGGTAGTCGGTATTGGAGAACATTCTGATATTGTTGAAACTATCCAAAAAGAATTGGATAAAATGGCTGCTGCAACTGATAGACTTGAAATGCTAGACAAGCATTTTAGCTAACATGGGTTGGCAAATTAAACTTGAAGAAGATCCGGACACAAAAGAGTTAATCTTACCTCTACCAACGGATCTTCTTAACCAAATGGGTTGGGATATTGGAGATGACCTCGTTTGGGAGGAGCATATGCCTGGCCAATCTTACACTATTAAAAAGGTTGACAAACCTGGTGGAAAGAAGGTATAATAGTACTATGAACGATAAAATACAGACACTCGAACAACACGACTTTAGTAAAACAATAGAAAAAAAGTTTTACTATTCTGAAATATTTTATAGTATTCAAGGAGAAGGACATTACACAGGAGTTCCGACTGCTTGGATTAGATTCTTCTTGTGCAATTTACAATGTAATGGGTTTGGACAATTAGATCCAACTAATCCAGATACATATGAATTGCCGTTTGAGGACTTTGATGTTGATAGTGTAAAACGTGTTGAGGACTTGCCTGTATGGGAAAAAGGGTGTGATAGTAGTTACACTTGGGCTAAGAAGTTTAAGAAACTAATGGGTCAAGAAACTCCTACTGCTATGGCAAATAAGATTGTCGACTGCATAAAGAATGATAGCAATCCAGAAGGTAAGTTTTTACATCCTGTAAGTAAACAACATCAACACTTGTGTTTTACAGGTGGCGAACCTTTGATGGTTACAGGACAACAAGCAGTGGTAGGTATATATAACGAATTAAAAAGACAAGGCAATTTGCCTGGTAGCATGACATTTGAAACTAACGGTACACAAAAACTTAGAGAACCATTTTTAGAATGGGCTAAGAGTATTGACACAGAAATATTTTTCAGTTGTAGTCCTAAACTATTTACTGTATCAGGTGAGAAACCTGAAAAGGCTATCAAGCCCGAACTTGTTGCTGAATATTTACAGGCATCTACAAAAGGACAACTTAAATTTGTTGTAGGTCCGAAACAGCGTGAGTGGGATGAAATGGAAGAAGCAGTTGAAAAATTTAGAAGTGTTGGTGTTGATTGGCCAGTATGGATTATGCCAACAGGTGCAAGAGAAGAAGAACAAACAGCAGGTGCAGGTGCAGTTGCACAAAAAGCATTTCAAAGAGGATATAATGTAGCCGCAAGGGTACACGTATACTTGTTTGGTAATGCAATAGGAACCTAGGAGAATATATGTCATTTTTAACAAAAATGCTTGGCTTAGATAAAATTAAAGAAGTTAACGAAGCCAAAGAACAAGAAAAGAATAAACAACTTAGTCCAAAAGAACTTGCGACTAAGAAGAAAGAACCGTGGGTAGGTGTTATACAAACACACGTTAACAAAGAAAATGTCCGAAATGGCTTTTTTGAGCTTGACTGGAATAGGCATTTCGTGTTACAATTAGTTAAAGAAGGATACGGAGTTGAGAATGATAAAGAAGAAGAAATTATTGATCGTTGGTTCCGTGAGCTTTGCGCTAATGTTGTTGTTGATGGTGACTACGGCGGTCCATTAGAAGGCATGGCAACAGGCAATATAGATATTGAAACAGTAAAAAGAGATAACAAATAATGACACACATTCTAGTAGATACAGCAAATACATTCTTCCGTGCAAGACATGTAATTAACGGTGATGCTGATATTAAGTTGGGTATGGCTTTCCATATTACACTTAACAGCATTAAGAAGGCATGGCAAGACTTTGATGGCACACATGTTGTATTCTGCTTAGAAGGTCGTAGTTGGCGTAAGGACCATTATGAGCCTTACAAGCGTAACAGGCAAGTTGCTCGTGATGCACTTACAGAAAAACAGCAAGAAGAAGATACTATCTTTTGGGAAGCATTTGATACATTTAAAGACTTTGTAAGTGAAAAAACTAACTGTACTGTATTACAACATAAAGAATTAGAAGCAGATGACTTAATTGCTGGTTGGATACAACAACACCCAGATGTAGATCATGTTGTTGTTTCTACAGACACAGACTTTCAGCAACTAATTGCACCTAATGTAAAACTATACAATGGTGTACAAGAAGTAACAACTACACATGAAGGTTACTTTGATAAGAAGGGCAATCATGTTATTGATAAAAAGACTAAGGAGCCTAAGACTGTTCCAGATCCGCAATGGTTGTTGTTTGAGAAATGTATGCGTGGTGACACTAGTGACAATGTGTTTAGTGCTTATCCAGGTGTACGTAAAAAAGGCACAAGAAATAAAGTTGGTTTACTAGAAGCATTTGAGGATAAAGACCTTAAAGGCTATAACTGGAATAACTTGATGCTACAACGTTGGGTAGATCATAACGGTGAAGAACATCGTGTACTAGATGACTATCAACGTAACGTTACATTAATTGATCTTACTGCACAGCCTGAAGATGTAAAAGATAAAATTACAGGTACTATTCAAGAGTCAATTGATGCAGATAAAAATATTAGCCAGGTTGGTGTAAGACTTATGAAATTCTGTAATTTATACGACTTAAAGAAAATATCAGATCAAGCACAAGCATACGCTGAACCATTAAATGCGAGGTACACAGTATGACAACAGAATTTAAAGCAAAACCTGTTTTAGAAGATAAATTTTGGATTGTTGAAGAACAAGGCCAAAAAATTGGTACGCTAAGAAAGAACGAAGATAAGTTTGTCTTTAGTAATGAAAACGGTGTTAAGTTTTATCATAATAAGAAAAGTATCTTAAGTGACTATGGAAAAGACTTTTTTGTTGCTAAAATTGTAAAAGAAGCAGATGATTCTGATCCTAAAGAAGTACATGGCTTTAAGTGTAGTACTAAACCACACAACTCTATGTACGATATACAGAAGCGTTTACCTTTATTTACAAAGAGCAAAGACTCAAAGAGCTTGTATTGTTCAGGGTATTATGTTATTAAATTCGATAAAGGATGGGTTAAATCGTTCTGTCCGAAGCTCATTACACTACAACGGTATGCGTATAAAGGGCCATTTAAGACTGATTTAGAGATGAAACAGGTACTATCTAATGTCAACAAATAGCCTTCCGCAGTCACTTCCTACCATTGAAAAAATACTACAACGAATTGCAGTTGCAGAGAAATCACAGCAATCAGACGTTAGAATAAGCATACAAGAAGCACGATCACTAGCAATTGAGCTATCTATGTTTACATCTAAATTAGGTACTGTTGTAGCGTCTATAGATGAGCAATTAAAGCAGATCAAGCAGAATAGCGAACAAGTTGAAGTGAAATTTGAAGGCGGACAGTTCTAAAAAAGGATAAATATATACGTAGTTAATTAAAAGGATTACGTATAATGAGTAGACCAAAACCAACAGTGCTTCTCGAACATGTGAATCGAGAATCATATAAGACAGAACAAATATTAGAGAGCGAAGCAATTTGGGCGGTCTTCTATAAAGGAAAGCCGTTTAACTTAAAAAGCGGAAGTATGGTATCGAGCTATCCTGGACCGAAGTATAAAAAAGTATCGTTTTCTAATCCTGGCCATGCTAGGAACCTAGCAAAAAAACTAAACACACTTTTCCAAGTAAAGGACTTTGCGGTATACACACTAACTTCTGGAGCGAAAGAAGAGTAATGACACATGGATCAAAAGGACAACTATACAAAAGTATTTCTGAAAGCCGCTGATCAGCCTTTTGACACTCCCGACATAAAGAATAAGAGAACATTATGGTGGTATAACATTCGTGATGTTGGCGGGCTACGTCTAACGGAAGAAGCAATAGTCCACATAGAACAGATAGCAAAGATTAAAACCTATAAAGTAGATTTTCCAAAACAATTTAAAATAACACCTAAAGTGCTTTTATGGCTTGACAATTTTATCGAATCACCGTATTATATAACTAAGAAATCAATAACTGTACTTAAAGAAAGGTCTGCTTTTGAATTGTATTTGTTTAGTGGGGATATCAGTAAAATGGGCTATAATAAAGCATTGTCCAAACGATTATCTGAAGAAACCGCGGACCAAGAATAACATTCATTAACATAGCATATAATAAATATTAGTGATGATAGAACTTAATCCATTAGAAGTACTGCGTTCAAGAGAACTTAAAACTATGCCTCCGCATTTTGCAAAGATGCAGGTATCGGATTCAGATCGTGTTGATCGTAGATTATCTGAGTGGGTTAAGACTAATACTAGTGGTAGGTATTGTATTAATACATATCCGGCTGCTAAAGAAAATAAATTCAAATCTGTTACATTTGTAGGGTTTGAAGAAGAGAAAGAACTAACATACTTTATGTTAGCTTGTCCATACTTAAGGAGAAACTAGAATGGCTGAAGAAAATAAAACGCCGGAAACGGCAACAGAAGCAGCACCAACAAGTGGTCCTGTTCCTACACCAGGTGTAGATCAAAACGCACCTGCACAAGAAGCTGGGGAACCAGCAGCACCAGATCTTAACATTAGCGACCTTAATGCAGTAAAAAGCATTATTGAAGTTGCTACACAAAGAGGTGCATTTAAAGCAACTGAATTAGAAGCAGTTGGTAAAGCATTTAACAAACTAACAGCATTTTTAGATCATGTTGTTAAACAACAACAGGCTGCTGCACCAGGAGCACCTGAAGGGGGAATTAACAATGGCTAAAGAAATGAAGCACGTTGGTAAAATGACCAACACTGGCGATGCTGTAGTTGTAGTATTCAGAACTATTCCAGGTGAATCAAATCAGGCATTGGTACTACAAACTGCAACATTACCTGATATCTATCATGACAGTTTAATGAAACTAATCGAAACAGATCAAGCTCAAGAAGCATATGAACTTGGTGAGTTTATGTTTAGAAATTCTTTTCCAGACGGAAGACCAATGTTACAATCAATGCAGGCTGATAATAGACTTATTAAAGTTGACACATCAAACGTAACTATGACACCTACATCTTCATCAGTAATTCAATTAAGCGAACTTAACGCTTTAATTGCTGAACAGAAGGGTGTTAGCATTGACGAGCTACACAAGTTTGTAAGTGGCGCACCAGAAGAAACTGCTGCGAATCCAGGTGCAGAAGCACCAGCACAGCCTGTTACTGAAGCAGTTGCACCACAAGACAACGGTGTGTTAAGTGACGATGATCTTGCTAAGTCTTATCGCTCACAAGCAGATAGATTAAGTAAAGAAGCAGCACAACTAAGACGCCAAGCTGAAGAACTTGTTCCTACGAAGAAGTCTACTAAAGCAAAAGTGTCAGAGAGTGCCTAGTAAGCATTATTTTAAACCACCAAAACATCTGGTTAAAGAATGGCCGGAGGTTTTTGACGACCTCTACATGAATACTATGCCTGTTGCATATTTAGATGCAATGATTTTAGAATTTAGTGACGGTAGAGTTTGGGAGATTGATGTTAAGGAACATCTTCAGGCAGATGATCCAGATAGTGTAGCAAAAAAAATGTTACAGACTATGAATGAATATAAAGATACTATTAAGAAAGTAGACTTTAAAATCAATGTTGATCTTCTAAAGAAAGAAATAAAAGATCGAACAGATCAGATATTGTAGTTTCTCACACTTAGGGAGTTAGTAGAAATACTAACTCTCTTTTTTTATCTTGTATTTCCGTAATGAATAACTTCGTGTTTATCTGAAGTGTAAGAACGCCAAGGATCAACTACAACGGAGTCGTCTGATAGTTCTACATAAAGCTCTGGATGAGATAAAAGAACACATGCTCTAAAAGGTCCTGGATCAGAACCATATACTAACGGATCAACTTGCATAGGATTAAAGCCGTACTCTGTACAATACTGTGCAACTAGTAAAGCATAACTTCCATCTATATAAGGCACACCTGGTTTGTAAGCAATACCATTAATAAGAATAGGAAGTTCTTTTTCTTTTGCAATATCACAAAGTTTTTGTGCAACATTTTGCGCTTGAACTTCTCTAGCATTCATTACTGCATCAAAAATATCATAACCAAGATCTAGTTTCTTTGCCATGTACCTAAGTGCAATATTATCTCTTGGGTGACAACTGCCACCATCTCCCATTCCTGCTTTCATGTAACTTGGCCCCATGATACGTTGTGTACTTTCTGCAAGTGCTGTAGTAACTACATCAACGTTTATATTACCTTGCTTTTCAGCAACGTCTTGTATCATATTTACAAGTCCAATCTTTGTGCTAATAAATGTATTATAGAATACTTTGATACATTCGCATTCGTCCCAAGTACCAATTACATATCTTGGATCGTTCTCCATGCATGTATCATAAAAATCTCTAAGCTCTTTAGCATCGCCGGTTTCAGTACCATCTTCTGTACCAATCATAACCATTTCAGGATTGACCATATCCCAAGCAACTGTACCCATAGCAATCAAATAAGGATTATAAACAAAACGTGTGTTAGTTATTAAAGGTACAAACTCACGCCTTACTGTGCCAGGTAAAACTGTACTAATAAGAACAAGCATTTGTTTTTTATTCATATACTTATTTGCTTCTTGTAAACAATCAATAACAATATCGTATTGAAAGTCTTTAGGCTCTAAATGTGCTGTAGGTGCTTTGCCGTCATAGTTTGGATCATGTGGAGTAGGCACTGCAACGAATACAATATCTGCTTCTGATGCTACGTCTTTAATAGTATCTTCTACTATAACATAATCACTATCTAACGATTTATCTACATCATATCCAATTACTGCATGTCCTTTTTTGGCAATCTCTTCTGCGCAAGGCATACCCAATTTACCAAGTCCAATAAATCCAATTTTCATCTATTCTGTCCTTTTGATTAGTTACTGTTATTTACTTTTGGGCATTAAAACGCTGTTTAAGCCTGGCTTTTTACACTGATACACAAGTAATGCTTATGCATGTTAACCACGCTGTATGACGCTTAAAATGCGTTTTAGACACCTAATTTATAGGCTTTACTAAGTGGTTTCTCCCTGTTAATACCCTATAATTATAGTGTGCAATTTCTCTCACTTTGGAATGCCATTCTCTAAATTCAGCACCTTTCAAATTGCACAATCTTTCAATTTCATCTACAATTGCTATTGCTCGATCTCCATGATCTTCAATTTTATCGTATCCTTCATTTATATAAGGATGATAAGATCTATATCCTAACTTTTTAAGATATTGCAATGTATTTGGAGAGCCTACCATTATATAAGGATGCCCCATTCCAATACATTTAAATATCTTCTCACTTAAAAATGGAACGTTTTCATAATACGTTGTTTCACTGATTACACTAAAATATGTTTCTTGATAGTACTTGTGTATTGATCGTTGATGTTCTGCTCTATTAGTAACAAGGTCTTCTTCATCAAGATACATCGGCGGCAACTGCTGCACGTCAGCAGAGCGTTTTAAAACTTTAGAAATTTCTTTATGGTCTTTGTGATTTGCTTCTAGTCGTGGCCATACATGTTCCCAATTTAAATTATCGTCCGACGGTGCAAGGCTAACATAACCTTCATCTAATAAACCTCTATCATGAAGTAATGTAACCATTAGCGGCCTATGTAAGCGCCAGCGTCTATTTAAATTAAGATATTTTTTAGAGTACTTGCGTTTCTTTTCCATAGTAGGAAAACTACTACGTTGTTGTACTGTGTCTTTACCAGTATTTTCAAATAAAGTAAACCACATAATTTTAATTTCTTCAGCATTGTTTTTCTTACAGTACTTTACTGTATACTTGTACATAGTAGGTACACCAGATAAAAACACAATCTGACTTGCTGGAATATTATATTTGTTAACTATGTGTTTATAAATTGCATCTACACTTTCGTAAAAGTATTCTAACGAGTTGTCTAGTACCAAGAATATCTTTTTAAACTGCAATTTAAGAATAGTGTGATGATCTAAAACAGTATCTAACGGAAAATGTTCAAAACTGTTTGGCCCAGAAAACATTATAAAATAATAGTCTTGTTTTAATTTAATACGTCCTAGTTCAGCAGGATTGGTAGCTATAGTAACTTTCTGAGGATTGTTATTATCGTAAGTTATAAGATATGGTAAATTGTCGTTGTTTAAACAGGCCATTATAAATTCCTTGGAGTGTTATCATTTTCTATCCACCACTTTTCTAGGTCTTGAAAATCTTTTGCTTCTAATACTTTTTGATTTGTGTGTGCAACAAATCGTTTCATCTTTTCTGTTATATTATGATTTGGTAAGCATTTAGAAATGTATTCTAAATAGTGAGCAGGAGTAGGATGATAATCAGCAGTCTGTCCAGTGCTGTTGTGTCCGCGTATTGGTGTTTGTGGCCATACACCGTTAAACACAGTACTAAGTATGTCTGGTTTTATTGCTGCTAGTGTTGAAGCATACAACTGTTTTATATCATCATAGTTAGTATCTTTCATTTCGTCACTTAGATTATTTGAGATCATATCGTTAATCTCAAAAGATGCCATGTTCCACATTTGAAAATCAGCAAGTCCGTTCTTCATGTATTGTCTTGTTAATTCTATAAGTCCTAAATCTCTCATTAGATAAAATCTATAATCAAACCAATCGTATACAAACTTAGCAGAGATATTATTTTGTGTTGTAATATTTCCTGATGTTATCCAATGTTTGTGCCTATATCTATCTTCACGTGTAACTGAACTCCACATAATAATAACTAAATCATCTTTGTTAAAATTATGTCTTAAATTTGCTTCTACTAGTTGATTAGAAATATAAAGATTACCTGCTCCGGCTTTTCCGTAGTTTATAGTTTCTGGTATTTCTTGTTTAATGATATCAGACCAAGTTGGCCATTTGTATCTAGTAAAACTACAACCAAATGTAAAACATCTTTTATAGTTATTAAACTGTTTCAAAGTATTTCTCCGCTGATTTTATACAATTAGTTATTGCATCTTTATAAAAGTCTTGTGTTCTTGCATGTTCAAAGTTATGTTGTACAGCAGGATATGCATATAGCAAACGTCTTTGTTTAGTTTTAAAATCAAGACTAATCCACTCTTTTAAATTTTGTTGCACAGTCTTAAAACGTTCTAATGGATCTACAATTAAGTCATAGGGCTTATTAAACAATTTAAAGTCTGTTCTAAATCCTAATGAACGTAAACCAGCAAGTGTTCCTCTTGATGCAAGTGTAATAAAAGGATGTCCTAGCATAATAGGTTTAAACAATTTTTCTGTTAAAAATACGCTGTCGTCAAAGAATATAGTTTCAGTAACAACTGTTAAAAGCGTATTAGCATACAAGTCTGGATTAAAACTATTAGCAGCATTTGTAACACTCCAGTCTCCATCAAAGAATCTTGGAGTAAATTCTTTATGTCTTGCATAATTCTCTTTACCAATCAAGTATTCTGCATTTAGATCTTCACCTTCTTTAACTTCGTTACATGTAACAATCCCTTTGTCTAATAGCCCACTAATGCCTAAGTCTGTTACGTGTGCAGCTCTATGCGGTCTATGTACCCTATTTAAACTGTTAAATGCTTTGCTTTCTTCTCTATACATTGCACCTTTAATTAATGGCTTGTAGGGCATAGATTGATTCATAAATATCTTTAAGAAGTGATTTGAATATGCAACTTCAAACATACGTGGATTACCTGTTTTCTCTAACCAATCTTCGTAGTGTTTTTCAACTAGTTGACTTCCTTGCATAATGTAAACAGATAGAGGCGGCAGGCCTCTTTCGATTGCAGCATCGTGTATACGCTGCCACCCATCACCTAATGCTTTATGTATAAAAGGTCCTCCCTCTTTATCAGCACCAATTACAAGTCTTAATCTTTTTTTCTTTACTAGTTTTACAATATTCTTTGGCAGTGCAGATATAATATCTGTTGGACCATTATGTACAGAACTAAGTCCAGTCCACCAACAAGGATCTCCATTAACATCAATATAATATATGCCAGGCGAATGTTGACAGTTTACTAATTCTTGTACAGGCTTCTTCATACTGCGCAATGTATTTTTAATAATTGTTCCTTTAGAAGTTAGATACCAATCAGTTTCATCTGTAGTAGAAAGATGAGCTAAATTTTCTGTTGATTCGTCCATGGTATCAAAATAAAAATTCATTATATCAATCCTTTCAGTTCAGGAAATGTTTCCTCAAAGTTTTCATTTCTAATTATGTCATAGTGGTGTGTACGATTTTTAAACTGCTGTCTTGTTTTTTCATTAAACTTAGAATTGTTTATATAACTTACAACACCTTTTAGCATATCGTCAATATGCTTGTTATATTTTTTGCTTTGTATCTTTTCAATAATTTCTGTTTTAAATGCATCATCTAATACTGATGCTGTGTAATATTCTGGATATTGTATATTATACATCTGTGGGAAATAATCTTCGATATCAAAGAAGCCCTCATTTAACACATAATCAAAAAAGTCTGTTAGTGTGTATAAATTAAAAACACTAACAACTGTATTGCTTTGCATTTTAATGTGCGGACATTCTTGCTTTATCTTTTGTATATTACTTTTAATTAAATTCCAATCTGTTCCTGATCTAATATATTCTGCTCTGCTTCCATAATGATCTAAACTTGCACCTATGTGTATAGTATCAAAGTGTTTCCATAGCTCTAAGACGCTCTTAGACTTGTATTTTAGCACACTACAGTTACTATTATACTCTAACTTCACATTTGTTTTACCTATTGAAATAAGGTGTTCTAGTATATCATAGTGCTTATCTGTAAGCAAAGGTTCGCCACCAGCAAAGTAAAATGTTTCAATGTCTTTAAAGTGTGGAAGGAATTGGTTATACAACTTATCGTTGTCATTGCCATCTGCTAAAATGAAGATAGGTTTCTTTTCACCTTGTGCATTATCTTCTTGCGCCCATGTGCTAGAATATGTGCTACTACAACTACGGCATTTAAAGTTACAAATATTACTCCAGCGTACATCAAAGTGTTTTAGATGCATTACTGGCAATGTTCCGTCATCTTCTGTATGTGCTATTAGCCCTGTGGTATCACCAAAGTATGGATTGCTGTTAGCATGTATTCTTGAACTTTCTGCGCCGCCATCTTCTATGTTATAACATGCTTGGCATTCTACACAACGTTTTCCTTCAAGCATGTTTTTACGCATCTGCTTATAAGGTTTATCATTCCAAATTTCTTTGATTGTGTGTTGTCTTACATTACCTAAGGGTTTGTCCCATTCACCAACACAACAAGGTAGTACTGACCCGTCTGGATTTACATACATGTGCAACCAAGGTAAAATGCAAAATGTATCAGACCTTTTCGCAGTCATAGTAGAAGTCCTTTAAGTCTGGAAATGTATTAGTGAAGTTAACATTTCTTCTTTTGTCGTATTCAGTAAACCACTGATAAAAATCTTTTCGACCTTCTGTTAATCTGTTAACATCGTACTGTGTTCTTTCCATATAGTCTACTACACGTCTAAACTTTTCATACTCTAGTTCACTAAATTTATGCCTATCTTGATCGTCCATGTTATCAACAATAAACTGTAAATGCTTTTTCATGTACGGCATAAATTTATCTTTAGGTAAGATGTTCATATCGTATTGTAGCGGCTCTTTTAAATACGGAGTATCAAATCTAATACGCTGCCACTTAGTTTGATTATCACTATTATACTTTATACGCCAGTCTAAAAACTTTTGCAATAATGTGCTAAAGTTAGTTACAGTTAAAATATTAAATGTAACCATAAATGTTAAAGGCATATTAGTTCTAGTCATGTACATGTCTAGATTCTTTTCCCATAGCTCTAAGTCTAAGCCTGTTCTAATATACTCTGCTTGTGGTCCCCATGTATCAATACTAGTAAAGATTTTAAAGTCTTTGATACAGCCTTTTTCAACCAAACTGTTTACTTTGTCAGTGAACCGTTCAATAAGAATAGGCTTAACACCTAAGTTAGTATTAATGTTTAATTCTAAATTAGGACAAGGATTCTTTTCAAGCTCGTCAAATACTCTCCATGTGCTTTGCTGTAATAAGGGTTCGCCTCCTGTAATACGTAAAATCGTAAGTGTCTTACGCAATTCAGGCCACCACTTCCACCATGCTTTAACATACGGATTTGTTTCTTCATCTTTGTGTATTTTAAACCAGTCAATATCATTCCTATGATTCTTAACCATAGTGTACGGACCTTCTTTTTCAATTTCTTTGTAGTAACTGCTAGAATGTTTAGGGTGACAATAACCGCACTTAAAATTACATTCATTACCAAACGAAACTTCAACATACTGTGGATTTACATTCGCCATTGGTTCTTGTTTAATTGCATTAAATCTTTCAGGCGTGTATATACTTGCGTTACGTTCTTTACGATCGCTTATATAGTCTTTACCCATACATTCAACATTCCAACAGTATTGACATCCGCTAGGCTTTTTGCCGTCCATCATTTCTTGGCGTTCTGCTTTTTTCTGCTGTGTATTATGTAACGCACTAGGATCTGCTTCTATTTCATGCAAAGGTATTTTGTGTGGTGCAGGGTGATAACAACTATGTGTTTCTCCTGTACCTAAATACAACGTTGTATGATGCCATTTGGCCATACAGAATGTAGGACTTAGCTCGTCCATAATAGGTATAAATTTTTCTATCCTATCTTTATCCTGCATTAAACTTTTCCTTTAACCAATCAAAGTCATTTATCTTACGTAGATTTTCTGGCTTGTTACTATTTGCAACTCCGTATTCTCTACCAGCTTTTGCTCCTGTTAGTGCGTACTCTGCAAAAGGTCCTTTTGCTTCTTTACACCAGATATCTAAACGTTTCTCAGTTTCCATATTATCCTGTCTGTTAATAGATCTACTAGCCAATTTAACACATTCTCTGAATGCACTTTTCCATGTACTGTATTCATCAGTATCAAACACACTAATGTTACTTACTTCGTTCATTGCTCTGAACTTTGTAGATAGGCTTGTTGTCATGTCTGTAGTAAAGTCTGTAATATCCATAACTGCTTGTCTTGGTAATAATTTTACACCACCGTAACCATATTCTAAATCATTTACTGCGTTTTTACTTCTCCATACATGCACAGTGTCTTGATCCCAAAACGGAACAATATGATTAAATTTAAAGTGTTTAATTAATTGAGCATCGCCATCAACTACCCAAAACATATTTGTTTCACATAATCTTGCTGCTTCCATATGTGCTTGATGAATACCTTTTACATCACGTATCCAACGTAACTTTATACTAGGATCTTGTACCCTTATAATATCTTGTAATTCTTTAAAATGCTTATCTGCATTTTTTTCTTTATAACTTATAAACGCAATATCATAAAGTGTTTGCTTACTACTATTTTCTTTTACATCTTTTTTGTTAGTAAAGAATCTTGATTTAAATTCACGTTCTGTTACAGGACGTTCTTTTGAAAACAATGTAACTCCGTCATAGAACTGGCCATTGTTTTGAAAACAGTGTGTAAGTTTTCTATGATAACTGTCATACTTAGGAATGTAATAATCAAACTTAAAACTATCAATAATATTTAGATCAGGATACACACCCCAGAACATATCACCTGTTGCTTTTTCTTGTGCGTTTTGATAATCTTCAAAAGTTGCTAATTGAAATATTTCCCACTTCTTAGGTTCACTTGCTACTATATTGATTTCTTTTTTATTTGTAAAAAATCTATAATCAAATTCACGTTTAGCAATTTTATTATCTTTATGACAAATAAAGATACCATCATACGTTTTATTATTTTTAAAAACATGTACAACATCTTTATCCCAAAAAGGAACTTGGTATTGAGGTATATCGTTTGGAATTACGTCATCAGGTATACACAATATAAATTCTGATTGTGCAATTTCTTGTGCTGTAACAAGTCCTTCATAACTATCTAATTTAACAATATCATACGGCTTAGGTGTACTTGCTACTATATCAATCTCTTTCTTGTCTGTAAAAAATCTGTATTTCCATTCTTTGTTTGCTACATTTAAGTTTTTAGGAAATAAACATACACCATCAAAATGTTCACCATTTTTAAATACATGAATGTACTGATCGTCCCATTCTGTAACTCTATATGTTAAATCGAAATCTTGTGTTAGATACAAATTGTCCCATACTACCCAAAAGTTTTTTGTAAGAGACTTTTTGTTTAGTGTTTCATAACTTTCACAATTTTCTATTTTTTGTGCGTGTGGGAATCTTGCCTTGAAATTACTCCATGCTATTTCATTAACGTTCCCGTCACTGACAAAAAAGATATCATACATATTTTTTACTATAATAAGTTTGGCCTAGGTTTAATGCTTCGTCATATAAATCCATTGTATACCTACTTGCATCAGGTTCTAACCAAACCCAATCAAGACCTAAGTTTATATTGATTTCATTACCTAACCGTTTAATTTCTGCAATACATGCTTCGCTGTCTTTTGAAAAGTGTTCTGCTTTTTCTTTCCATATATCGCCAAGTATTTCAAAGTCTCTAACTTGTATATGATCCCAGTCTGTACAGTTAGTCATATATGTTCCTTGCCTTGCACCTAATATTGACATAATACCGTTTTCTACATGTGAGCCAACAGTTGACCACATTCTAAGTCTGTGAATATTGTGCCACCAAATTCTTTCTTTAATTTCCATAGGCGGAAGTTTTAATCCATCGGACAGTGTCATTTTAACACCTTCTCGAAAACCTGCTCTCCATGCATGGTATGGAGTTGCATTTACTTTTGTATCACTGTATGTCATAGGAAAGTTTCTGTAACCTGTTTCCCAACAAAAATCAACTTGAGCTCTTTCGCTATCTGCGTTTTCATGCGTTTTCATATTAAGTAAATGATCTTTAGACCATAACTTTAATCCGCCGTTACCGTAACGTAAACCATTAACAGTATTCTTTCCACACCAACTATAAACTTTAATTTCTTCTTCTGACATGTCTAAGTCAAGATTAAAATATTCAGGATATACTATATTGTCTGCATCAACTGTAAGCAACCAATCAGTTTCAGATTGCTCTGCACATGCTTTATGTGCATGGTCACTTCCTTTTACACCATGTACACGTTTTGCCCAGGGTAATTTATTACACAGATCTGCATAATGCAAATCAGCAAACGGTTCATCATACGATAAAAAGAATACGTCGAACTCGACTACTCTCATTTAAATCTCCTCTAGTACATAGTTTTTAAACAGTCTACGAGTAAACACACTAAACTTTCCTGTTATGTCTACATCATCTACTGTTACAGAATTACCTGTTAGCTCATCAAGTGTAACATCAAATGTTTTTTGCGGAAAGTGCGGATCGTTATAATCAGCTATTGTAAAAGATAAAGTTGTATCTCCTTGCCAAAAAACATTTCTTGGTGTTGCTGGTTGCCACTGATCATCTAAAACTTTTGTGCCGCCATATTCCTCGCTTAGTTCTACAGTAAGTTTACTACTACCTTTATTGTATGTAAGATAAATGTCTGGCTTTACTTCTTCATCTAAGTAACGTTTATCAATAACTCTATGCAGTACATCATCAATCTTTGTTAAAGTTTTTTCTTCAGTGATTTCAAACTTACCTTCACTAGTGTCAAAGAAACAATTATTAATATGAATCTCACCATTAATAATTTTAATAGCAAGATCCTCTTCAACCTCAGCGATGTTTTTACTGTATTCCATTTCTATCGAAGCATACGGGCCTACTGATATTAACTGGCCTGTGTCTGCGTCAAATGCTGCTCCAAACCTACGCTCTGGCTCTTTATAATTCTTGAGCCATTCGTCGAAGTCTGGCATAAACTCTTCTATTTCTTCCATGCTATTTCCTCCAGTACATTAACTGTTTCTAAAGTCATTTTATTTTTTTCAACATAATGTACAATGTCGTTTTGTTGATAACTACCTATTTTTAATTTGCCTTTATCATTTAAGTAGTAGCCTACGTGATCTGAAAACTTATCAGCAGCCCAAGGCCAATTTTGTACAGCACCTTTCATGTGTACAACTCTTGGGAAGCTCAAAGGATACGCAATATCATCTGTAATATCTAATATTTTTGCAGCCATTGAAAATGCTTCATCTGTTCCAATTACTTTAGGTCTATGTTTTGTTAAAAACAAATTACTGTATTCGTTTGGATTGTCCATTATAGAACGTTGTAAAGCAAAGAACTCACTTGCTAGTTTACTATCTTTTTTGAAGAAAGTAAAAAATGAATATAAGTTAGGTAATTCATTTGCAGTAAATGTTCTTCTATAGTAATCGCTAGTTACTTCTTCACCTCTGTAAGTGTATGCTTTGTTAGCAACATACAATTCAGAATGTTTAATAAAATAATCAATCCAATGACTATAATCTCTAAAGAACAACATGTCTGCATCTAAGCATACAGTATGTTCCCACGGTGAAAGCTCGTCCATGTAAGAACGGCCGTCCCAAAAACCTTTTTTATCCCATTCAATAACTTCATCAAACACCCATGTAGATTTAAAATTTTCTATTTGGGTTTTGTCATCAATTACTAATGCGACTTTATCGTAACCTTCTTTTTGTGTATTCTTAATACTTAATGCAAGTGCATACGCCATTTGTGCATAATTATATTCTTCAGAAGTTGCAACAACTATTAGATATCCAAAGTTCATATCAACTCCATTAGTTTATCGAAGTTTCTCTCAATGCTTTTTTTATTCATTACATGTACATCTCTACCTGTAGATGAAGCAGCTACCTGCTCATTAGTTAATAAAAATTGTAATGTATTGTCTTTTACATCAAATAAAATATCTCTATCTATTGTAGAAAACACTGGCGGCATTTTATATTCAGTATCTACTTCTTGAAAACCATTTAGTATATGATTAGCAATTGCAAAACTAATATCATTTCTATACATTCTGCTATCAAATCTATATGTGTCTGCAAAGAACTTATAATTTTTTTGTATGTATTGCACTAAATCAAAAAGTACTTTTGTTTGTTCATTCTTGGTAAACATAACTGTTGTTGCCCAAAGTAGTTTAACTCCAGTATCCGAAACATACTTGTCATGGTAACCTGCTCGAGTTCCCATAATATCATTATACTCATGCGATATTAAAAAGTCTTGTTCAACATCCCAATAGTTGTTTAGTGTATCTGAAAATGTTAGATAATCGCAATCTAACAATAATGTTCTTTCATAAGGTGTAATATCCCAAACATTTGGTCTGTTTGAATTATCAAAAGGTACCGCTTCAAAATCATTTCCATCATGAAGGTTTCTGTATTGCTGTGTTGGAGGACGCTCTACAAAAATAATACTATCAAAGATTTCTTCTGCTTTATCTGCGGTACCGATTTCTTCCATATAATCAACAGTTGATTTATCTGTGATTAATGAAACTGGATAGCCGAGATGCTTTTTGGCAAGGCCGCCTGCTACCAATGCTAGTTTAGAATAATCTAAACTTCGGCTGTTATGAGCAAATATTACAATTCCTTTATTCATACTACACTTCAATAAGTTTTTCTACAGATCTGCTCTTTTTGAGCTGCTGGTATTCTTCGTAATATTCTAATGTTGATGTGATGTATCTATCGAGTATGATATCTTTAAATTCTGCAAGATCTTCAACCAATATAGGATTATCATTAATGTCAAGTAATACTACACCTTCAGTTCTATCTGCTGAAAGTAGCATTTGAACAAAGTTAATAAGCTCTCTATTGATTTTGAAAATTCCGCCGTTAACACCATAAGTTAATCTAGCGTCAATTTTTTCCTTTAGAGTTTTACGCTGTACAGCAAAAGTTTCTCTGTACTTGCTAAAATCCAAGGCTTGTTTTAATTGTTCTTCCATATGTCCTCCAAGTTATAGTAGCACTTAATATTTATGCGCTGTACTACGGGGGAGGAAATTAACTGACTACGAATCCGCCTACAGTTACGGAAGGAGTTTGGATGTCAAATCCTTGTGATCCTGAAGGATAAAGATTGATGTTACCAACTGCTTTTCTGGTAACAGTTTGAAGATAAAGTGAAGCAGGGCCTACTAAATCAGGACCATAAGTACCTGGTCCTTGTTGTGGAGTACCTGATGTTGATGGTCCACCTAATCCAACGTGATCGTCATTGTAAACTGCTGCCATTTCGAGTTGATACGCAGTACCACTTGAATTATCTAATACTCCAGGTGTTCTTGCATATAATCTATAATAGTTTGCATTGTAAGGACTACTTGCAATAGCTGTGTACCAAGGTGTGCTGTAAACGTTTGTACATCTAAAAAAGTTTCCATTATCATTTGGATTAACACCTGTTGCTGGTTGTTGTCCTCCAAACGACTGTGTACTTGCTGTCTGTAGTAAACTTCTCCAAGAAGCATCTTGATCTGAACCGCTAATACTGCTCAAACTACTTGTAAGTTGAATTTGTCCACCACTATTAAAATAATGTCTAGCATCTGCTGCTGTTGGCCAAGTAAAAGTAACTATTACTTGTGCAGAAGTTGACCATGTTCCTGTATATACTGCATTACTGTGTGCTGTACCTGATGCTACTGATGCTGGTGGTATAGTATATTTTGCAGCCTCAAGTGCAATAATTAAATCATTCCATCTTCTGTAAGGCTGTGTATTATATGTTGCGTCATTAGTAACAGTATTTGCTTTAATTTTTTGAGAAGTACTAATGTTATTAGGCCAACTTCCCCAATTAGTAGGAGGATTTGAACCATATATATGCCTGTAAGCATTATACATATCTGTAATTAATCTACCATATTCTTCTACAGACACCTTATCCGAAACACCAACACCTGAAGAGTTCATATATTGTCCCCATCCATATGTGGCATCACCGCCATCAGCAGGTCCCATCACTTGCTCAAGGCGAGTGTATAGCGCATTGTAGTCGTTTCTGCTAATTGTTGCGTGTACGGTTGTCATATAATATCCTTAACAGCAGTATTTACTACAACAAGTGTCTATGTTGCACTAATGCTGGTTCCAGAATACGATGGACTCGTAATAGAAAATGCAGCACCACTTGGTTGTAATGTTCCTGTAGCTTTTAATTCTTCTACATCAATACTAAGTGTGCCGTCGACTGAATCTCCTGGCGCAGGTGCACCTGGATCAACATAATTATCAGATAGTAAAACTTTAAAGTTAAACACTGAAGCTGTTCCTGCGGAATTACTTGCCACATCACACTTTGCTTGAATCTTGTAATTGTTGTTTGAGTATGGCGTACTGGCAGATAAGTTGTATAAATCTTGGTATGTATTAGTAAGCATGTATATGTTATTCAGCCCATCTGGTAATCTGCCGCCAATTGATTGCCTTCCTACAGTTGAAAGCAAACTTGTCCATGCACCGTTCTGTTGAGATGCTGTACCTAAACTTCTTCCTGTAGTAAATCTTAGTCTACTTCCAGAGTTCCAAAAATATCTTGCTTCGTTAGCATTACTAAATGTTACAGTTAGCACGTATTCTGCACTTGTACTCCAAGCAGACGTATAACTTTTTGTATCTTTAATAGATGTTGTTAATAATCCAGCATCACAATCAAATCTATCATTTCGACATTCGTCAGCAAGAGTGTTATATCCATTAAAAGGATCACTTGATGATGCTGTAATAGGATCACCAATAGCAGCAATAGTTGCTGCTGGTACTACACCGTTTTGATGAAAGTAAGCATTTACAATGTCAAATCTTATTGCATCAAAGTGTGACTTTAATACTGTTTGACCTGAAATAACTGTTGTGCTATTAACTGTTTGTCCGTATCCAAACGTTCCAACGCCGGTACCCATGACTTCAGCAATCTTGTTTCGCAGGCTGTTGAGGTCTGTTGATAGGATCTGTGCGCCTGTTGTTACCATTATAATACTACCGCTTCAATAACTTTTGTTCCTGAATTTGAATTGCTTTCTATTGCAATTGCAAACACGTCTGCATGACTGTCAGCTTTTGTAGCATAACCTTCCGCAGCAGCAACTAATCTATCTCCTTTAGCAATAGCGCCGAGCACCTTAACTGGTACACGCCCTTTAAGTGCAATATATGTTCCACCTTCTAACCATGAGTTCATCATAAACGCAGGCTGTTCTGAAACAACACCTAACGCTCTATCGCCTTCACTACATGCAGTAACTTCTGCGTTTCCGCCAACTGATACAACTGTACCAGGCTCATATTCTGCGTCTGCTAAATATTTCTCTGCTAAGTCAGCATATCTAGCTGCGGTTGCTGTACCTTGGAATAAGTTAGCAATTAAATCACCGCTTGAGTTTCTAGCAGCAATAGTATTTGCTGTCGCTGTTGTTTTAGCAGTTTTGTAATTAGGATCACTATCTGTTGCACTGTCATCAATTTTAATTCTATCTGCAAAAGTTGCTGTACCGTTAAAAGTATTTGCAAAAATTACACCTGACGAATCTCTAACAACAATACTATTTCCTGAAGCAGGAACTGAAACAGATGGTGTAATACCATTCAATGCACTAGCGTCTGATGCTGTACCAGTCAAGTTACCTTGTACTGATCCAAACAATGTACCGTAAATGTTTGCACCTACGTAACCAATGTTTTTAGTTGCACCGTCAACCATTACAGTTGAATCGTTAGCAAGTAAACTACCTTGTGTGTTACCTGTAACATTACCTGTTACATTACCTGTTAAAGGTCCTGTAAATGCATCAGCATGTACTGACGACCAAGCAAATTGTGCTGTACCTAAAGTAAACGAACTATCAATACCTGGAATAACACCTGCTGCGGTAATATCCATAATATTTTTTCTAGTTGAGCCGCCATCATTAACAATGAACTGCATAGGATTACCAAGAACACTTTCAAAAACAATTTCGTCATCGTTTTCAACTCTTAATCTAAAGTCGCTTTGGTCACCTACTTTGTATCCTGAATCTTGGAAGTTAATTTCTTGGTTAAAAGTAATACTTCCTTTTTGTAAATATTCTGAAGCATCAATGCCGCCTAACTTTAATGCGTTAGATGAAGTTCCCCAGTATACATAATCGTCTGATGTAACACCGTTGGCATCTGCTTTAGCCATTGTAATACCTTTCTTGATCACTGTAAAGTCATCAATAGGGTTCAATGAACTGTTTAATGTAAATTCTGTTTGTGAAATAACTGCAACTGTTTTACCACCTGCATTAATTTTTAAAATTGAATGGTTTGTATTACCTGTGTCTTTAACAACTTGTGCAATTGCTCCACTAGCACCAAGATCTGGTGATGCTTCAGGTCCTACAAGTACAAACTCTCCACCTGACCATGCATATAACTGCTTTGCAGATGTGTCCCACCAAAGCTCACCTACTCCTAAACCTGACGGAGCAACTGATGCTACTTCAGCACCGTTGGTTGTTTTCCATTGTGAACCATCATAGAACTTAATTTTCTTGTTTGATGCGTCAAACCATAGTTGACCTGTAACTGCTTTTGGAGGAGCAGTAGTATTTGCAAAGTTTTCTAGTAAATGTAAGAAGTTTTCATTCTGTACTTCACCGTATCCTGCGTAGTTTTTACCAACGAAACGTATATCCGTAGTGGTATCAATAGTTCCGTCTTCTACTGACGTTAAAAATGTTCCGTTAAATTTATCTACTTGGTATGCCATGTGTGTTTTCTTCCTAGTTTACTGTTGTATTTATCTACCTTTACTCGTCTTCTGGTGGTAACGGTTTAGGGTAAAAACTGTATACACCTGGTTGATCTTTGTACGTTTGAACAGCATTATTATGGTTATTAACCTTCTGCTTAACGTAGTTACGCATAGCAACAAAGTCATCTGTAAGCGGAATACCTGCGTTTTCTAAGCATTCTGCAATGATATTAAGCTGCTTATGCACGGGATACTTAACAAGAATCTGCTTGTTTACTACTTCGTCAATTGCTACTTCTTCAATTAACGGTATATCATTAAGAGATCTTACTTCTCCACTAGCATAATCGCCCCACCAATATTCATTTGCGTCATCTAAATCAATAACTTTATGAGGTACGCCTTGCTCAGTAAGTCTTTCAGCAAACTCGCTATTATAGTCCTGGGATGAGATCACTCTTGATCTATCAGCACTAAAAATAATAATGTTTTTCATCTAGTTCTTCCCCAACTTAATGCAAGACTTATCTTCGGTCTTTCATTTTGTTTAATTTCTGTTACTTCGTGTTCTAAGTTCACAGGCATATCAATTAACATACCTGGGCCTTCATCTACTAAATTTCCTTTGCCTTGTTCATCGTACCAACAAAAGTGCGGAGCATCAGCTCTTAAAAATATTAGTTTAAACTTCCAATACCCGCCTGCACTATCTCTATGCCTTTTAAGATAATCACCTGGATCATATTTGTTAATACAAAAACTATCACAAGTTCTATCTTCTTCTGGAATTGATTCTGTAATCAACTCCTTTAATTCTTTTGGCATGTTCCAACGGAACATACTTTTTAACTTACTTTCACCATAGGCAGTTACAAAATTAAATTCTTCTCCTGGCTGCCTAATAAAAAAACTGTCTTCGTTTGCCTCTACTAATTCTACTATCTCGTCAACGTTCTTACAATAGTCCGGTACTAACTTTACTGTCATTATACATATGACCAAGTACCAGTGTAACTCCAGTTACTACCGTTTGAACTATAAGTCAACTTGTAACCAGTATTACTATTATAAAGTGTAGTTGAAGTACTAACACTAGCAGTAGCCCATCTGTATGCTAAAATCCATCTACCAGCACTAAAACTAGAACTTGAACCTGCATATATGTTATTAATTATCAATTCAAAGTTTAGTCCACTTGCTTGACTTGCAGGAAGATATGCTTCAATTAAATCAATATACTGCGCATCTGGTGAACTTGTGTTTGGTGCAGGTGAGCTAATAACAAGTTGTCTTGTATTTGCTGATGCAACAACATTTTGTACAAACTCAGTAGTAGCAATAAACGTTGAACTGTCTGCGTTTGCTCTAGTTATACTATGCGTTGCATTGTCTGCACTGTTTGCGTTTGCTGCTTGTGTTGCATTAACTGCTGATGTTGCTGTACTTGCTGTTGTAGCCGTTGCAGCATTACCATTTAAGTCTGCTTGAATAACATTTGCACTAAAGTCTCCATTAGCATCTCTTGCTACAACTTTATTTGCTGTAGGCAAGTTAGTTGCATCAACATCAAATGTTGTGTTTGTAATACCGTCATAAACTAAACCAGTTAAGTAGTTGCCTGGTGTTAGGTTTGAAAATGCTATTGTATCCCATACAGGTTGTCCAGCACCAGTTGACTTTAAAAACTTGCCTGCTGTACCCGATGGTATATGTGCTGTTGAACCAGAAGCAGTTTGGTAAGGTATAGTTCCACCTGCACCGCCTGCAATGTTAGTTGCTGTTGTTGCTGATGTTGCATTACCTGTAACTGCACCTGTTAAGTCACCGTAAAATTTTTCTGAATATGTATCTTTATATCTTAACGCACTTGAACCAAGGTCAAGTACTACATCTGTGTTCGGAAGCAGTCCTGCTCTTGCGCTAGGAGATCTTGTAGGTCCAAATAAATCAAGTTGATAATCTACACCTTCTGTTGCTGCTAAACTAATTTGATTTGCTGCTTTTATTTCTGTAGAATTAATTGTTCCGTCAATAGTTAAGTTTGAACCAACTGTAATATTTCCAGCAACACCTAAAGATGTTAATGTTCCTAAACTTGTTAGTGCTGAACTAGTAACAGTATTATGTAAGTTTGTACCTGTTAGTGTGTTAGCATCTGCTGTAACTGTTATATCTGCTGTGCCGTCAAACCCAACTCCATTAATATTTGCTGGTGTTGATAATCTTTGTGCTGCGGCTGCTGTTCCACTTAGTGTTGCACCAATAAAGTTTGCTGCTGTTACACTTCCTGTAAATGATCCTGTCTCTCCTGTAATGTTACCTGTAACATTACCAACTAAATCTGAAGTAATTTGATTTGCTACAAAGTTACCTGTAGTATCTCTTGATACAATTTTACCAATTTGATTTAAATGTGTAGCATCAACTGACCATGTAGTAGGATTACCACCATCAAAATCTGTTCCTACTAAAAATTCTCCTGCAACTAAACTGTTAGGTGTTTGTGCTGTAATTGTAAGATTTTCTGAACCGTCAAATGCAACACCGTTAACTAATATAGGTGAATTAAGTCTTATTGCTTTATCTGCAACACCCTGTAATGTTCCCATTACTTTTGCCATTGCATTTAAATTAATACCTGTAATTAATTCTGAAAATCCGCTTACTTCATTACTTGGATCAATAGTAAATGCATTTGAAGATACAATACCTATTGTAACACCATTTACTTTAAGTTCAATTACTGGATATGTTGATCCATTAGTTGCTAGTAACGTTGTTGTTACTGCTCTAGTTGGTAAGTAGCCGTCTGCTGTTTCAGGTCCAATTTTAATCCAGTTAGATCCATCATATACATGCAGTGAAGGATCAGCTGGTGCGTTTGCAGTTGTTTCATTCTTTAACCAAAATGTTCCAAGAGCTGGAGTTACTGGAGCAGTAGGACTTACATTTGCAGAACCAACTTCAACCCAATTCTCTCCATCATAAACTTTTAATATACTGTTTGTTGTATCAAACCAAACTTGCCCTGTAATAGGAGTTCCTGGTGCAGAAATATTTGCAAAGTTTTCTAATAAGAATAAAAAGTTTTCGTTTTGAATTTCACCATAGCCAACATAATTTCTACCAACAAAAGATAAACTAGTGGTTGAGTCAACTGCTGCGTCTTGTAATACTACAAGTTGAGTTCCGTCAGTTTTGTTAATTACATAAGCCATTTATACGCTCCTATTTTCATCTTATGGTAATACCTCATCTGAAACGTGTGTCCAGTTACCTGACAACAACTGGAATACTTTAATAATTCTAGATGTTGTAATACCAGCTGCTGGTATAGATGCAATGGCTCCGTTTACTGCTGTAACAGCAGGTGCTGTTCCTGAAGGTGTATTAAATGTGTCTGTTGAAATACTAATTTCAGGTGCTAAATTAAAGTTAACTGTTGAGTTACTTAATAGTGTAACAAGAATTCTTGCAAAAGTACCGGATCTGTATTCAGCCGGTGGAGCCAACTTGGCTAAAATCTCTGATGCAATATAACTGTTTGGTTTACCATCTGATAAGTCCATGCTAAATGCTAATGATCTAGTTTGTGCAATATCATCAACGTATTCTTTTGTTGCAGCATCTTGTGCTGTTGTAGGATCAGCAAGTCCTGTAATTTTTGGACTACCTATTAATGCAATGTTACCTGAACCGTGTGCTTCTAATTGAATATCATCATTGTTATCAAGCGTTGAAATCTTTTGATTCTCAAGTCTTAATTGTGCTACTGGAGGTAATCCAGGACCAATATTAACAACGTTCTGAGCACCAAAGGCTGTAACACCTGGAATACTTGTAATACCTGTACCTAACGAAGTTCCACTTAGTACTGTTACTCCGTTAATCTTAAATTCTTTACCTGTTGCTAGGTTAATGTGTTCTGAACTTGTAAACGCTTGTGAAGCAAGTGCAGGATATTCTGCTGTTGCGCCTAAGCCGTCTTTACTATATAAAATTGCTTTGTCAGTAGTACCTTTAATTACTAGTCCACCGCCATCTGCAATTTCATCTGAGTTAGATCCACTGTCGCCTGTTTGTGCAAGAACAATGTATTTGTCCTCAACAACTAATTCTGTTTGTCTAATTGTAGCAAGGTCACCGTCATTAATAACAAGGTTACCTCTAATAGTAAGGTCGCCTGCTAGTTCCATGCTACCACCAGTCTTAACTATACTATCTGGTGCGCCTTCATATAAATCAATTTGTCTTATATCAGGACTAATCTTAACTGCAATCTCCTGCGAGATACCTTTTCTAACATCTAAGATTAAAAGTTTATCTTCAGCAGCGTTTGATAATTTAACGTTACCGTTATCAACTGACAAGTTAGCCTGCGAAGCAGAACCAACAACAAGTCCTAGATCACTTTCAATTCTAAGTGTGTTTGTTAAAGAGTTAGCAGTATCTTTTCTAACGTAGTTTGTAGAATCAATGTTTGCTAGTTTTTCTGAGTTTGTACAAGTTACATCAAACTTGATGCCTGACAATGTACCTTGGTTAAATCCTGGTCCAATGTCTCCACTAAATCCTTCAATAGCATTTTTAGGTGTAAATGAATCTTTAGCAAATATACCTAACAAGATACCGTTGTTGTAAAGTGATGTAATAACACGAGTTTGGTTTAGTGTATCAAGTATGCTTGAAACAATAAGTCCACTAGTTCCTTGTGCGTCTGAATACGCAGGACCTAGCAATATAGTGCTAGTACCATCAAAGAAATATAACTGTTTAGCAGTATCATTAAACCAAAGGTCACCAACACCAAGTGTTGTTGGTTGTGAGTTAGCAATTGTTGCAGAACTTACTGGAACAAATGCTGTACCACTGTATACTTTAAGTTTTGATTCTGTACTGTCAAACCAAATCTGTCCTTTAATAGGCGCCGTAGGCGCAGTCACGTTAGCAAAATTTTCTAGTATCTTAATAAAGTTTTCATTAAGTACTTCACCAAATCCGCTAAAGTTTTTACCAATTAGTGTAATGTCAGTAGAGATATTATCAATTTGACCATCGGCTACTGTTGAAACTATTGTACCATCTGTTTTATTAATCTGATATGCCATTTAATATCTCATCCTACGTTGTTGTAAACGCTGGTGGACCCGAACGTATAATATAGTTAATTGTCAAGAACGGATTCATAATACCAACTAATGACCCTAACGTAAAGTCTGTACTTGGTTTCTTAATACCGCCCGATTGTTGTAAGTACTGTGCTTGTCCTGGAGCAGTAGGTCCTAAACCTGTTGTACCTGGACTGTTAATAGCACTATCAACTCTAACAGCCGAATACTGTATTCCATTTGCTGTCATATCGTGTTCGTGGTCTGGTAGGTTACCTAATGTTAACGCTACCGCACTTGCGCCTGCTGCACCTGCAAGTGTTTGAGCTTCTGTACCTTCAACTCTTGCTGGCGATGGTTCACCTCCGCCGTTATCAACAAATCCACCAACTGCATTTGGTACGTTGATATTGTTGTCCATGTTGTGCCTACCTAGTGCAAATCTACCACGTAAATCTGGTAATCTAAATGTGCCAACACCATTAAGTGCTGCTGAACCGTTATATGTTGTTCCTATAATGTCAAATAATTCTGGAAACTTAGATCTTTCAACTTCACCACCATCACAGAATAAAAATCCTGTTGGTGGATTTGTACCTGCATATGGAAGAATACCTCCCAACGGAATTCCTAAGTCACCTACAAATGTATCACGTGTTTCTTTAAGAAGTCCTGTTGCTCCGCCTGATTCAGCTGAAGCTCTATATACTAGTACAAAGTCGTTTTTGTCTGATTGGTTTGGTGCAGGTTCATCTCTATCTTTAACAATGTTAGCAGTCAATGTAGTAGCAAATGTCTTAGTTGCACTACCTACTTGTCCGTCAAACTGTATTGCGGGTGAAACAACGTCACCTGTTAGTGCAAAACTTGTAACATTTTTTAAGTTAGTTGCAGTATTTGCATTACCTGTAATGTTACCGTTAATTGTACCAACAATTTCATCTGCTTGAATTGATTTAGCATAAACTGTTTTCCAACGATTTGTTAGTTCACCTAAGTCATGTGTATCATTAACTTGAGGTTTTAAAGTTGAAGATGTAATTGTTCCTGTAACATTTGCTGCGCCACCAATTATAATGTTTTTAGAAAACGCTGCGCCACCTGCTGAAACAATACTACCTGTTGATAAGTTAGTTGTTTCAGATGTACTTGAAATCTTTAGTGCGCCAGTTAAGCCAATGTTACCATCAACATCAAGTGCTTCATCTGGTGCTGCAATATTAATACCAACTTTGTTATCAAGCACTCTAAGTACTGTAGTTGGAATACCGTTTCTGTTAACTTGTAAATCTACTGAACTACCTGCTGATGAATTATAAAGTTTCGCAGCAGTCGCTGATGTTGTTACTTGGAAGTTTCCGTCAACACCAATTGTTAAACCTGCGTTGTTTCTTACATTAAGTCCTTGGTCAGTTGTGTTAACAATATCACTTCTTAAAAACTTACCTGCTGATACTTCAACTCCACCAACGTTAAGTGCATCTGCATTTTTAGCAGTACCAATAAGTTTAGGTAGTTCGCCTCCTAAAAATATAGAAGCAAATTCTGTTTTCTCAGTATCGTTTGCTGGCGTTGCAACATTAAGTCCTGCTTTGACTGTTGCAAATCCTTTAATATTAACTTTAGGTGTAAATGTGTCTTTGGAAACAATTGCAACCGGTTGGTCTGCAATATATAAAATTAAAATACTTTTTGTTTGGTTGTCTGAGTCAGCAATGTTTTCTACTGCTGGTCCATAACGTAAACCGTCAATTGAACTTTCTGCTGGTCCAACTAGTAACCATCTTGTACCTGTGTAAATTCTTAACTGTTGGTTTGTAGTATCAACCCAAAGTTCACCAACTTTAGAATTTTCAACACTAGGTTCTGTAACACTCTTTTGAATGTTTGATGCTGCTTTCCATGCTGTGTTGTCAAACAACTGTAGCACACCATTTTGTGTGTCATACCAAAGTTGTCCTTCAACTGGATTTACAGGTGCATTTGCACTTGCAAAGTTTTCTAATACAGATAAAAAGTTTTCAGCAATAATTTGTCCGTATCCAGTAACGTTACGTCCTGGAAATGTTAAACTTGTATCTTGGCTTGATGTATTATCAAAGACTGTGATCGGAGTTTTGTTTTCGCTATCTGTAAAATTTACAATATATGGCATTTATTAAACCTCCGTAAAGCCTGTTAAACTCTGTACTCTGATTGTATAATCAACTTGCAAGAGTCTGTTCAAAGACTTTTGTACAGGGTGGAAAACCACGTGTGTTAAAAGTTTGCCTGTTCCGTTAGGATTATACCATTTAAGTCCAAGCTCGTCGAAAACAAAGTTACTGTCCATATTAACACTATTATCAAATGCTTGTTGATCATCTGGCTCACCATAATCAAGTGTACATGTAATTACAATGTCACTGTATGTTGCTCCACTAATATGTCTAACTTCCATTTTGTTACGCACTGGATCAGCGTTTGCAATAGAGCTTTGATCAATAACTTTAGTGTATGTTTGATTGTAAAGACTGGAGTTTGACCCAACTGTGTTAGGTGTCAAATATGTAATTAATCCTGTAGGGTCAACTGTGGTACCACCGCTACCAAACGCCATTTCGTAGACTGTACCTTCCCCTTGATTTGAAAGACTGTTAACTATTGCAACACTCATATTTTCATAGTGTATTGCATTGCGTTTATCCTGATAAACTTCTCCAGTTTCAGGATCAAAAATCTTAATATGCCCTTCAAAATGGAACCCGCCGGTTTCATTCAATCCAGGTGCTTTTGGCGTTTTGTTTTCTTTGTTTGACATATTTTTATCTTCCAGTTTCATAGTGTATTTATTCAGGTAACTTCGATGTATTGGCAGCAATGAACTGACTAATTGGAGTGCTGTTTTTAAGCAGCGTAACGCCTGATGTAGCAGTATTTTGGCCTCTATCGTACCATACTTGTCCTTGTTGTTTTATAATACTAATTCGTGTACCTGCCGGAGGTACATTTGTTAGTCTAATATATGCTGACGACCCGTCAACACTAAATTCAGCTTCAACCTTCTCATCGCCTGCTGGGCTAGTTGAACCTTTAGTTTCGTTGTATTGATCAATATATGTTTTGCGTAGTCTTTTACCGCCAACAAATACTTCAATTGAGTCACATCTTCCATAAATTGCTGGAATTGTTCCTTCATACCAATCACTAACAGTACTTAGCTTAGGAACAAAAGGTAGTGGTCCAATGAGTTGACTGCTACCATCACTAACAAAATCTGTTCTTGATTGGGTATCTTTATATGGAATTGTTTGGTCTGTACTCAAATCAACTACATATGATCCTACAGGATTCAGTGTTTTAATTGCTGTACCCTGTGTACCTCTTCTCAAGTTGCTTAGTACATTACCATTCTTGTTCATGTACTCAATTTTCTCACCATCTATTTCAATAATACCTGGTATATTTTTGCCTGCAACAGGGTCAAACAATGTAGAAGCATCTGCAAGTGTAATACTTTCATCATAGTAAGTTAATTCTTTTGCCAATACTAAATTATCAGTAATTGCATATCTAGTGTAACGATTGATGTTTAACATATCTTTACTAACTTGATATGCACTTGGTAATGCAAATACATTAGACCCAAACGCTACAATTTCAAAACTATCTGTATCTTTATTAGAACCTTCAATATATACAGCACCTCGTTCAACATCTAAGCGATAATCAACATCTTGTATAAGTTTAGTTTTGTTTCTGTAAACCCATACATAACTTACACCCAATGGTTTAAATGCAATAGGATAAAATGCTTTACCACCTGTATACTGATCACTAACAATTTCCATTGAAGGATATTCACTAAACCAAGTTACATCAATTGTATCACCTAGTGTTAATGCTGTCGAATCATTAATAACAATGTTGTTACCTACCACAGAGTACTCTGCATTTAGGTTATTTTCAATTTTAATAACATCTCCGACCGTCAAATTTTCCGCAGTAACCTCAAGCTCTTTAGTTGTACCATTATAAACATAGTCTGTAATAAATGTTTTTAGCTCGTTGTTAATATAAACTTTAATGTTGTTTGGAACAATAGAACCTGCTGATGCAATAGGATCAACACCTAGTACATATTTTTTAGTTACTCCATCGTAAACATTGTAAACTGTGTCAACACTTTTTAGTTTTTTGTTGTTTACTTCAACAATAGTTGATGCTAATGCACTTTCTCTAGATAACTGAACAAATGTATCTAGGTCATAACTCTTAGTGCTACCATCATATGTAAATTCTTGTTGGTTAACTCTAATTAAAGATTGCAATGAACTATCAACGTCTGCTGCTGCGCCAAATGCAACAATTCTAATCACTGCTAATCTATCAGGCTTTGTACCAAACTGTACAAGTGTTCTGTTTGGCGTGTCAGGTAATAAGTCTGTGCTGTCAATAAATCCTGTATCAGATTGTACACCGTTGACTGATACAAAAATATTTGAAGTATCAATGTAGTTTGCGTTAGTTAAGAATAATGTTGTGTCACCGTCTGCAATAAACTCTTGGTAATCAAGTATTGACACACCGCCTAATCCTATTGAAACTATTTCAATTTTAGAATTTTCTGCTGGAACACTTGCAAATTCAATTGTACTATTTGTAATGTTAACAGTATAAGTTGCTGGTGCAGATTTTATTCCGTCAATATAAACAATTACTGATTTGTTTTCAATAATTTTTTGTCCTATTGGATATACTAATGTTGATCCGTCACCGATTCTAACATTAGATTTAACTGTTGCACCCGCTGCATCTTTGTTTGAGTGGAATACTTTAATACTTAAACTATCTAAAACCTGTCCAGGAATGTTTTCTTCTGTTGCAGGAACTTGATCTGGGCTAGTATATTCACCACCGTCTATTGAAATGTCTTCTGCATTTAATCCTGTTGCTGTTGCATAAGCACCTTCCATTGCTGACAATGTTCCACCTGATAACTTTGTATCTAATAAGTTGTTATCATTAATAGTTACAGCACCATCACTCTCTGCAGGACGGAAAATTAAAATATCACCGGGCTGTGTTGATACATAGGCACCAACTTCAACAATGTTTGTGCTACCGTCACCAATAAATGTTGGCATCTGTGCATGTGGATTCGTTGAAACTGAGCTATCCCAGTTATCAGTGTAATTAGGATCGTCAATTCTATGTGTTGGAGGTTCTTCAACCCCTTCTTCAACTTGTAAATTTAAAATATCGTCAGGTACTACTGTGCCTGCACGTTTTAAGTAGATATTAAGAACTTGTCCATCTACAGGAGTATAAGGAAGTGTTACATTAATTGTGCTTCCGTCTGCAACATAGTAATAATCTGCTGCTGACTCAACACTATCCCAACTATCAGTAAACCAAGGTAATGCGTCCCAACCACCTGTAACATCAAATGTGGTACCTTGTACTTGAACACCACCAAAGTCAATACCTGTCATTAGCTGATTCAGTTCTTTACCTACCATTCCTGATGATGGATTGTAATATTTTTCAATTCTGCTTACACTATCTAAGATTTCATCATTCTTTGCATACGTTATATTAATAACTTCGTCTTTTGCTGGTGGAATTTTAAAAGTAATCTTACCTCTAATTTGTTTATACACATCTGTTTCTAATGTAAACAAAGCAATATCGTATTCATTATTAAGAACTACTTGACCGTCTTTAATAATTGAAATATTTGACTTATCTCTAGTTGGTGGATAAGTTAAATTAAACACTGATGTTGAACCTGTAGCAGTAAACGACTCAGTTTGTGTAAAGTTACTATAAATTCCTGTTTTAGAAATTCTATCGAACTTCATATTAACATTTATAGAACGTGTTTTACCATTACCTAACACTGCAACTGCTCTTGCAACTGATGGCGAAGTACCATTACCACCTACAAGGGAAACAGTTGGTGTTGATGTGTATCCTGAACCGTGTTCTGTTAATTTGATTCCAGTAACTTTACCGTTTGAAACATATGCAGTTGCTTTAGCACCGCTTCCGCCTCCACCAGTAATTAATACTTTAGGTGCTTCTGTGTAATCTGCGCCTTTACCAGCAACACTTATTTCAATAATCTGGTAACCTTTGTTATCGTTCCAGAATTTATAAGGATATGTTGCTAATATATCGTCAGTACTTTCAACAGGAACAATTTTTCCTTGTGCTTCTGAATAGTAAGGAGGTAAATCAAAGTCTGAAATAGCAGAATTTGTATTATCTATAGTGTCATACTTACTAATATATTCTCTTACTGTTGTACTGTAAGGTTTTACTTCGTTAATATAGTCTAAGTAACTTTCAAGACTGTCATTTTTGTAATTAGTTTTTTGTTTTAGTGTGCCAACATTGTGTGTTGCATTTAAGAAACTAGATTTAAACGCCCAATCTACATAAGTTTGTTCTTTAAACACATATCTAATTGATGTAAAGAATAAGTTGTTCCACTCAACTGCATAATTTCCAGTTAAAACATCTTCTTTCAATGCTTGTAAAATAAATCTAAGTTCATTTGAAACTTCTTTATCATAAAAGTCAATATCAAATGAGTCTACGTTGTCATATCCAACACCACTTGTTGCTGTATCATATAAGTCTGATGAGAATTGAATAGTTCCTTGGTACCTACCAATCATCTCGTAGTTGTTCATAGACTCGGTACTAACATCAGTAGTTTTCTTAAACACTGCCCAGCCACCTGAACCGTATTCTTTGATTCTAATCAAGTCTCCAATTTCAACATTTATAGTTGGTTCTTCGTATACACTAACTATTTCTTTTACTATTCTTGAAGTAGGACCAAAGTCATTGTCCCACCAGTCAGCATATGACCAATATAACGGTGTGTTGTACGCTTGTGATCTACTTCTGTACCATGATTTTCTTACATCGTCCCAAGCATAAATGCTCCAGAAATTATTTGCAGTAGAATCGTTATTAACAAGCACACTAAACTGTCTTGGTTTAGTAGAAATGTATGTGTATAGTTTACCTTTATTAGTAATTGTTACACTGTTAACTCTACCTTGATTGTCAATTGTAGTAACTGCTTCTGCACCTGTTCCGTCACCTTCAAATTCAATAGTTGGAGGTATCTTATATCCAAACCCTGCATCTAAAATATCAATAGAGTTGACTTCATTATCAATAATATTTGCACGTAAGTTACATTGTTTAATTCTAGATGTACCTACTTCAAGTAATTCAATATAGCTATCAACTGTTGTGTCATAAAGGTTTAATAAAGAACTTGGAATACTGTCTACTGAATTTAACGTTGTAAAGTTTAATGAATCAGCAAATGCTTCTTTGTGCATGATTGCGTTAACATTTGTAATTAAAGTTCTTAAGATAGACTTTCTATCAACAAACATACTTTGTCTTGGTCTGTAACTTATACCATATCGTTGTTTAGCTGGCAAGTTAGGATCAGGTATTCTATTACCTTGTCTATCGTACCCAATTAAACTATCAATCCATTTATTTTCTAATGATGTAGTTGGTAAACTATCTGCAACACCTTCAGTTAGAAGTTGATACTCGTTGTGTACTTGATTTTGATTTTCTTCTTGTGTAAAGTATTCAACATTTAGTACAGCAGAGCTTTCTGCTACTGATGCTTTGTAATTGAATAATAAAAATTTGTCTTTGTCAATAAATGCTGCATATGTTTGTCCTAGTGCAGAAGGATCACTAATCAAATTAAACACATCTGCTGCTGAAATAGATCTATCAGTATTACCTTCAGGAACAGTAACTTTATTTCTTACCCAATAGTAATAATAAACTTCTGTTTGTTCTCCTGTATTAGGATTAAATTCTGCTTTTATACTGTAAGCACTATCATCTGCATACAATGGTTGCCCAGATATGCCTAGTGGTAAACCTTCATTAGTATCTGCAACTACTGCCCACTCCGAAGGAAGTAATTTAGACTGTACCCATTCATAAACATCAATTGATGCTCCAGGAGCCAATGCTCCCCATGCACCTACTCTATATGAAACTTCGCCTTGCTCATAGTCAAACCATTTAGCTGTTGAAATATCCCACCATAGTTTACCTACGTTTTTAGTTTTCCAACAAATAGAATCATCAACAACAGCACCTTCTGCTGTTCCTGTTGTATAAATTGCAGGATCGTATGGAACTTTATATGTAAGTTCTCTTTCTGCTTGTGCTAACAGTTTCATTTTAGCAGGATCAAAAATTTCTATGTCAAGAATTTTTATATCATCTTCAGTATCATAAAGTGAAATACGTTTAAACTTATCAATGTCAACTGTTTGTGGTTGTGAGCCAATAACGTTTAGTGCATTTTGACCTTCAGTTTTTTCAAACAATCTAGCTGTACCTGTTTTGTCTCCTTCAAATGCAATATCAACTCCGTGAGGTGCAGGAGAAATATAGTTAGGCGATCCAACTACAATAGCGTTTCTTGTAGCATATAAACTGTAACCAAAAGACTCGTTTAAAGAAAGTGTTTCGTCAATTTTCTCTGATAGGAAGTATCTCTCAGACTTACCTTTTTTCTCAAACACATAAACTGCTCCAGCAAATCCGTCATAATCTCTAAACGTAGTTCTGTTACTGTCGTATGATGTTTGTGATCCATCAAATCTTGTCTGTAATGTAAACGGAGAATTAGTTGCACCAATTGCAATTATTTCAGTACCGCTTGAGATTGAAATATCTTGACCAAACATTTCATTTGGATAATCTGAGTAACTTGTTAATTTTTGTTTTAGTCTATAAGCAAATTCTGTTGAATCACTATCAAACTTAAACACATAAGCACTACCTTGATTCTGGAAGTTTTTATCTGCTAAAGGACTTGTAACAACTAATGTGTTACCTGAATAGTCTAATCCAATAGCATAACCAAACTTGTCACCTGAGCTTATTGCTTCACTTGGATCAAGATCACTTAGGTATGGAAGAGAGTCTGCATTTATTTGCTGTAGTAATCTATAAACACCAGCTGCATTCTTTTTGTATATGTAAACTTTACCTGAAGCAACGTCTGTGCTATCGCCTACGTTTACCCAAGGCTCGCCAGCATCTGGTGCTTCGTTATAACTTCTAATTGTACTATCTGCACCTACTGCACTTGGTCCTAAATTTTGTAATTGATGATAACTGCCTTGATACTTAACTGTATCGCCTTGCATATATTCGTAGTTAGGTCTCCACTGACCTTTAAAGTTATTAAAGTATTGTCCGTCACTGTTTGGTGCGCCTACTGCAAGTACTGTACCGTCATAGTTCATTGCTAAAGAAGTACCAAAACGATCATCTACTTTAACTAACTCAACAAGTTGTTCGTCATCAAGTATTCCTGCATCAAGTGTTGAACCATCATCGTTAGTTGCTATTGACATCGGAAGTGAAGCACCTGTTGTTACTTCGTCCATCTTAACCCAATCGTTTGAGTAAATTGTTAATGAACTTCCGTCCGCAACATTATCAACTAATGCTTTCCACATATCTCCATTTGAAAATACTATTGAGTCCTTAGGATAAAAAGTAGAATCATCAGCAGCATAAATGCCTCTATAATTTTTATTATAGTCTAAGCGCCAACCATCTGTTGTATCATACGTGTAAAGATATACACGACCTTTTGCATCTTGTGAACCAGGTGCTGATACTGACATGTAATAAGGGCCTGTTGATGTTGCTTGGCTAACTGCAATCTTTTCACCAAATCTTTCATTGTCATAAGTTCTAGGACTTACTTGTATGTCGTATAAGTTCCACTGTTGTGACTGGTACTTGTAAATGAATATTACACCTGTTTCAAAACCACCTGTGTTTGATCCATCGCTTTCTGCATCAATCTTCTGTACTTCAACCCATTCATTGCTGTACACATCAATTGTGCTGCCGTCACCGTTAATATTATCAGTTGCTTTATAAAGTCTACCTGCAAATAAAACAATGTCATTAATTAAGTAGTTTGCATTTACATCAAATGCACCTTGATATCTGCTAGGGATTCCACTTGCTGTTGGAGCACCAACCATCAACCACTGGCTATCTGGGCTAAGTGCTAATTCAAGACCAAATGATCCTGTAACATCTGTTGTTAACCATGACGGTGGTTCAAGCAATTGCTTAGACGATAGGCCTGTTGCACCTTGAATATAAATTCCTACTCTTGCTGCATCAGGTATGCCAACTATAACCTGTTTAAGTGTATCACTGTAAACTGTTTTCTTACCAACACTTGTTGGATCAGTAATACCAAAGTCAACAATTTTATTACCTGTAAACTGTTTTTTCTTTTCAACAACTTCCCAGTGTGAGTTTACATTAGAGTCTACAAATAGTTTTGATCCGTCAGTTAGTAGTGCTACCTTCTCTGGGTCAACAGTGTCGTAAGAACTAAACCGTGCTTCAGTTAGTAACATTGGATAAGCGCCTGTGCTAGGTTCGAATCCTTGATCTGCATCATACTTTTCTGTATGCTGTACTGTAACTGTATTAGTTGTTGCTGCTTTTACTTTCCAAAACTGATTTAGTCCTGCTATTGTTTTGATACCAAATACATCATCAACTTTTAACAAGTGTGCTTTTTCAAAAGTAAAGATCACTTCGTTATCATCATTACTTTCTAAGTTTGTAATTTTTAAATCGAATACTGTGTTTGCTCTAAGAACGGTCCATGAAGGTCCATCAAATGTAACCCATATATGATTATTATCTTGTACTGAAGCAATTGCAAGATTTAATATTTCATCTCTGTTTGTAACTGTAAAGTCTGTTTGACCTACTGATACATATCCTGCTGTTAATACAGGCTTAGAATCATAACTAGTTGGGTTGATGTCTGTTGTAAACGGGCTTGGACCAAACTCAAAATTAGTCGAATCAATTCTATAATACCTATCAACTTTATCTTCTGCAGACGCTTCAACTAATACAGGCTGAGGATTTAATTTAAACTTGTCAGTATCTAATCTAATTTCAATTCTTTCTGACTGATCAACTCCTCCAACTTGTCCTAACTTGAATCCCCACTCTTCATTAAGATCAACAGCGGCATTGCTAGTATTATCACCTAGTTTTGTAAACAGTTTAGTAATTGCATTTGGTGTACCTTTCTCTCTGATAAATCCTTGGTACAATTTAAACTGTGTTGTTGGATCTTCAGATAAGTTTTCTAAATATTCTCTGCTTTGGTATCCTACAGTATGCCTTGCAAGATCTCTTTGGCTCTTTCCTAATCCTTCTGATGACACATCAAAATAATCTTCCATTTGATTAATTCTATAATCAAAGTTAGGAATAAGTTGTTTCTCAGGTGTTGAGTCTAGTTGTGTCCAGTTAGCGTCATTAAACTCTTCATCACTAGTATGATTAAATCTTGCGGTATACTTGTATGCTCTGTAAGATACAATGTCTCCTAATTTATAATCATAATAAGGTATCCAAGTATCAAATGATACATTATCAAATAAGAAGCCAGGGCTAGTATAATCACCGTCCCAATCTGTTGTTCTAAATCCTTGTGCTTTAATTCTTTCTTGTCTATAACCTGTTGCTTTATCAAATATAGTATCATTGAAAACTGTTTTATCATCAAATACAACAACATGTTCTTTTAGAACATAATTTAATTTTAGTAAGTAGATACCTTCAGTTGTGTTTGTTGTGTTAACTTGAATTTTTTGAAAAGATCTTGATACATTTATAAATTTAGGATCAAGTGCTGAGCCGTCTGCTTTCAACACATTATAATCATAGAAACTATCTAATAAGTTATCAGCAACTCCAACAGCAAGATTAATTTCCATACTTGCTGCACCTGGACTCATCGATAATACAGAACCAACTGCCCAGTTATGGACTGTCCAGTACATAAATTCTTTTGCTGCTGTTGTAAAATCTTGTACTACTTGATTAGTGCCGTCATAGTTTGCAAAGTCAAACCCTTGACTTTTTAAGTGTGCTTGATATCCTAGTAAGAAGTCAACTACACTTTGTATACTGTTAAACTCTGTTCCGTAACTTACTTTCTTAACTTTGAAACTATTAAAGTTTCTACGTTGTTGAGCAACAACAGCATTCTCAACTGGTAAGTCGGGTAGCTGTACTAAGTTACTTTTATCAAACGTTTCTCCAGAGGTAAATGTCTGTGTTGCTCTATAGAATGTTCCTCTGTACTCAACAATACCACCGTTGTTAAATGTTTTTTCTTGATCCCATTCAGTAAAAGGTTCTGAAGTTCCTGCAACTGAAATTACAGGATCAGCTTGTTGTGGATACGCTTCAAACGTATTAAAGTAAGGATTAATATCATCGTATCCATTTACTACCCAACCCTGTGTTGTTTTTTCAAATATAACACCACTGTAAGTAACCGAAGCTATTGGAGAACTTACATTAAAGATAATATCGTAGTTCTCAGGTGGAATAAACACACTTGCACTTGCCGAGCTTGGATTTTTACTATCAAGTAAATATTTTTGTTGCTGCTTATCAACAAACCCGCTTACTCTTGAAGTTAATCTAACATTTATACAATCAATATTTTTCTGAGCATCAGCAACTGCTCCGCCTACTGACTTAATATATGAAGCAATGTAAATTGCAAGTCCTGCTACCTGTGTCTTTCCTGCGATAGGAAACTTTAAGTCTGTTGGTGTTAAAAATGTTTCTGATGTTACATTTACTAACTGGTCAATAATGTTTCTTTTAGTAACAGCTCTGTCAAAGTTTAGTACTAGATAATCAAACGGTTTTAATAATGCTAGTGCTGTTGTTATTGCAAAAGGATATTCTGAACTAGTTTTCCATGCGTTTTCAACTGGACTATCATCACCTAGTTTAAAAGGACCTCTATTGTTAACAAGTTGAAAATTACCTGCAAGACCTGAAGTCAAAGGATCAACTAAATTACCGTCACAATCACAAGGAATATGATTTAGAATTGTTGTTCTGGCATATCTTGGATATATCCCTGCTCGATCTCCTTGAGCAATCTTACCAGCAGCAATATCTTCCCACAACACCAAGTTACCATTAGTATAAGGTGCTGCTCCGTACTCAGTCTCCCACCATGTTGGCTTTATTGTAAAGCCTAGCATTTCCCATGGATGTGTATGCGGTCTATCAGTATCGTAAAAATATTTGTAAACACCTCTCCAATATCCAGGCAAGTTTTCTTTGCCTGTTGGATCTGTCATACTTGAATATGTATATGTAAACGGTTCTGTTTCTACAAAATAATCGTTTGTTGTATAACCTAGGTTAGTATTTTGCACCCATGATAAAAACTCTTGATTGATTACGCTATCTAGTTCTTCTTTTACAAATGTACTATTACCGTAATATCCACCCAACGCTTTTTGAACATCAAAAATCTTAGCATCGTATTCTTGTTTGATGTTATTAAATACACGCTTTTCAAATTCTAAAAGTAAGTCATCTCTATAATCGCCATAGGCAGTAGTTTTACTACCATCGTGTCCTTGTATTATATCTTTAGGTACTCTGTAAGTGTCATCTAAATATTTTGTAGGTTCGTACTTAGGGTAAAGTCCTAGTGATGTTGGAGTTGGCGGTACATGGCTAAATGCTGTTGACACATACTCTCTAATCTCAATTCTATCACCTTCAACTAACGTACCTGTAATTGTAATAAAGCCCAATGCTCCATTAACTGTGTAATCTTTGTTTACAATAAGTTGTACATCATTAAGGTAAACATATACTGCTCTTCTGCTTAATGTTTCTAAATCAAAATCTTCAGTAAGTGTAAATGTTTTAATACCCGGATCGTCAACAACATAATCTGTTCTTGTAAACGCTCCAGCACCAATCATATCAGAGTCTGCAAAAGGACTGTCAATAGTTTTAGTCTTTGTAATAATTTCTATAATACTATCTAAAAAGTCTGAAGTATTTTCGTTGAACTCAACTTCGGTTGCTTTCTTAATAATATTTTGTTTAAAAATAGTATATGCTGACTTAGCATATCTTAAAGATTTAACAATGTTAATATCTTTGTCATTAATTAACAAAGTAGACACTGCTGCGAAACCTGAATGTTTCATAAACCTTGTTGAGTGTTTTTGATACTGATCTAAGTCCCTTAGATTTGAAACACCCGGAACAGTTCCTACAACTCTTCTATCAAATTCAAGAGATGATTTTAAATGATCTGTTGCTTGTCCTAACGTAAATGTTTTTAATTGTTCATTCAGAGGATTTTTTTCTAGCCCTGCAGGTATTTGATAATACCCTTGATCTGGTTTAATTGCTGCAACTATTTTTATAGTTACTACATCATTAATATTAAATGTTCTATTAAACGTAAACTGATTAGTACTTCTAGTATATGTGTCAGTAATATATTCGCCGTTTAGATAAAAATTAATTACTGCATCGTCTGGTAACACATCCCAATCAACAGTATTGAATATTGCAATAGAATCTGCTGTAGTAAACGTGTACTGATCAATAATTGGCTGAATAAATGTTTTGTCTGTTGCTATCCAACCGTTGGCATATTTTCCATTAATTTTATAGAATCCAGTGTTAGTATTCTTGGTATATTGTTTTTGCGTTAGTGTGTAAACAAATTTTTCTGTTTCAAAGTTCCAATCAAATACAATGTCACCTACATTATCAATATTTGCATAACTTAATGCAAATCCTAATTCTTTATCTACAACACCTGTGCCAACTTTATAACTTAAAAGATTACTACCTACAAAACTTGATACTGGATATATTGTTGGGTCTGAAAATGCAACACCAGCTGAATCGTATAATTCAAACTTAGGTGCTTGGTTAGCACTAGTTTTTTCTTGGCTTGATTTCCAAACTGTACCATCATAATGATACATCTTACCTGCGTTAGTTGTACCACGTCTTACTAGAACACCTTCATTAAATGCTGATAATGAATCAGCAGTTTCTTTTAAATTAATTTGTGTAGTGTTATTGTGTTTTACAAACCTTACTTCATAAATTCTGTTATTTGCTAAACTATCTGTATCTGCAATAACTAGAATCCTTGCTCCTTCAAACAAGAACTCACCGTCAATATTATAACCCTGTGACCCTTCAATTTTAGAAAACACATCATCTGTAAATGTATCTACGTAGTCAACTGTTTGTTTTGCAATGCCACCGTGATTATATAATTGTATATCAGGTTGGAATTCAATAATAGGTCTTTTAGCTCTAGCTGATTCTAATGAATCAAAGTCTTGACTTCTAAATTTATATGCAGACTCTAAAACAGATCTATGGAACCATCTGTTATATCTGGACCAAGGGTTAGAGTCTTTACTGTTTCTAGCAATTGTAATATAATCTTTATTACCAGGATACTGTGTTGCATCATCAAAAGGCTGTGTATCAAATCCTTGATTATCAAATAATATATCAGGCGAATCTGTATCTAATGGCGGAGGTACTAAGTCAGCAAAATTAATTAATCTAATCTCTGAACCAACACCTTCAACTAACCATTGTCCGTCTGCATATTTCGATGGTTGCACTTGGCCTCTAAATGCTACAACCATTCCGTTTGTAAAACTAATTCCGTCTGCGGTTGTGTATTCTTTTTTACCTACAACTTCTTTTTCAACATCAATAAAAGTATTTGTATCAATGTCTGAAATAATAAATCTACCTAACCTATTAGGTTCAACATCACTTTGATAATATAATATATCTGGCGAGTCTTGTGGAATTTTAAATGTTAACGTTCCTACTTTTACACCATTATTTTCTACACCATCTCTATATAGTAGAGAAGCAAATCCTGCATCGTTAGCAACCAATTGCCAATCTTGTGAATCAATTGTAATACTACTTCCGTCTAATGGACTTGTTTCGTTAACACACTTCCAAAGTTGTTTGTCGAATACTGCTAGTTCTCCAGGAAAGTATGATTTGTTAGGATTAAATTCTAAAGATCCTGTATCATAATTGTTTCTAATATAGAAACCTTCATCAGGAGAGTTAACTTCAAACTTATATTCTTGTCCTCTATATAAAGTAATATCAGGATTATTAGTTACACTGTCTGGTGTAAGTATCCAACTGTTTATACCAGTTCCTACTTTATATGTACTTTGAATATTTGCTGCTTGTCCATATACATCTACTGATGGTGGGCCGCCTGGAATCCAATAATATTCTCTGTAGTTAATAAACTTGTCCCATACAATAGGAGGATTCCAACTGTAATGTTCTTGCTCTGTAGTTTTATCATCTCTTTCATTGGCATTGCCAAAGAACTCAACCATGCTTTTAAGATCAATATAGTCTTTAAATTTTAAAATCTTTTGATCTTCTTCAACTGTAACAGCTGGCTCAAGTTGATAACGACTTCTTAGTGTTTGGTCTGTATCAAGATAAACATCTTTTCCTGTAAAAGTTTTTCCGTAACGCTTACCAATATAACCTACAGTCTTGTCAACAACACCCGGCTGTATTAAAGGATCAAGTACTCCTGATAAAAATTTATCATTGACTGGGGTTTGGAAGACGTTAGGTAATAAGTCTGAACTTTTTCTAATTGGAATGTCGCTATTAGGAAACTTTTTGTTATCAGCAGCCATTATGTGTCACTCACTATTGAATTATTTGCTGAGTTAATTTCAGCAGCCGTAATAGAAGATACAATCTCTATGTCATCAACAGTGGCACCACTAACAAAAATTTCGTCTGGTTTACTTTGTATTTCAAACAGGCTTCCGAATGCCTGTGATGTCTGTCTTGGCAATATAACAATGTTTGATATATCAGGCGAAACTACATTTAATATATAAGTTGTAAGTTCGCTTAGATAGAATCTATCTCCAAAGTCCCAGTTGTTTACATCAAAGAATTGATTCATTGCATTTACAATTCTTACTTTTAAATCGTTATTGTTAACAGTTTTATTAGGATTCTTAACAACCTTAAACTGAGCTTGTAATTTAGTGTCAGCATTACTGCCAAATAAAACTTTATACTTCACAGGATGATAAACTACTTCATCGCTAATTGACTTAATAGAGTTTAGTCCTGTTCCAAACGTTACTCTAAGTTCGTCATTTGTTGGTGCAGTTGGTTCTGTTGTACGTGCACCTGCTAGATAATTTCTAAATTCTGTATCATAAGATCTAGTTAAAAGATAAAGATCAATAATGTTTGTTACACTAGGATCAAGTCTTCTATCTTCACTTGCTGAATGTGTGTATTGGAACTTAATATTGTCTCTACCAATATTTGCTCTGTATGTGCTTTCTAGTACAAGTGTATTTGTTGTTCTGTCAACTCTTTTAACTCTATTTTCTGCACTATCGTAAAAATAAATTAATTGTCCGTCGCTATAGTTATTAACGTTAACTAGTGATTCTTTTTCAATAACCAAAATAGGAGTTACTGTTGTGTCAACTAGGTTATAAACAGTTGTACCATAATCGTCTTTTTCTGCTTTGAAGAAAAGATATTTTAAATCAAGGTCTTCGCCAACTACATTAACAAACGACTCTGGGTTGTCAATAACACCGTCTGCGTCAGAATCCCTAAAGCCTAATCTAATTTCTTTAGTACTTTCATATCCGTCATCAAATTTAATTACATCTGCAACTTCAAATGGGTAATCTTGTATCAACGATCCTGTGCCAACATTTTTACTATTAATACCTAAAACATTTACAACGTCTTTTTCAACTTTACCAGTTAGACTGTTGTATGCTTTTTCGCTTTTATCAAAATAAAATCTGTTTTGTTTTTTACTACCAAACACATAGTTAAGTGTACGTGTTCGTACAATGTATTGATCATTATCCTTTACAAATGCCATAATCCATGAACTATCTAAATTATTATTAGTTACATCACCGGATTTACCTAAACTAAATGCTGACGTTAAATCTAAGTTTTGATTTTGAATAATTTTCCAACTTGATTCTTTATCATCATATCTTAGGCCAAAGTTTAAATTTGCAAATGCTTGGTTAACCATTGAAGACTCAAGTGCGTCTGAAAGATCTGTTACAAACTTAGGAACAATTCTAGAAGCAACTGCGCCTGAAGGAACATTATCGTTAAACACAATAGGACCAATGCCTTTTGCGTTAGCACCAGTACCTGCGTTTGTACCATCACCTGCAACACTAATAACTTTTGTCCATATAACACTTTTTTGTGAAGAATCTGTATCGTCTGTTGTTACTAGTAATCCGTCTTTAAATGATTGTCCTGTCGGAGCAGTAAATTTAACATTTGCTCCTGGAGTAATATATTTTAAGTTATTGGTAGAATATGTTCCTACTTTAAGCAACGACAGATCAACTTTGTTTGTAAAGTATCCTGTGCCTTCATTAATGTTGTTAGTTGATGCATTCCACACAATGTTGTCACTTGTAAATAAAATTTTGTCATATTTTGTAAAGTAGAAATTATAAACATCTGTTTCTGTAAATATACCTTCTACTTTTTGTTTAATAAAATTAATAATATCTGATCTATTTGAGAATTTAAAAGAAAGAGATTGTTCATCTTCTTCTTTATACATATATCCGTCTGTACCAAATACGTTAACTGAACTGTACTTTCCACTTGCATCAATAAGATCAAAGTTACGTGACAATCCACTTGATGTTCTGTTTGATGCTTTTACTTTTAAAATATTTTGTGATGTTGCTAAAGGTGCAAGGTTATAGTCCTCACCTGTAATCATTCTATTTTGTGTATAATAGTTTGCTGGTGCATTCCTTTTAATCGATGCAACTGATTCTGTAGGTGTTGATGTTGAAACTGTAGACTGTAAAGCCATTCCAATTGTTAATGTGTGTGCAATACCTGCTTGGTTAACATAGTCAACTGAGATATTAACATTTTTCATTTCATTAGGTGAAATTGTATAACTTAATCCATTACTAATTCTATAGTAAGTTCTAAAAGATCCTTTAGGTAAGTTACCATATACACCGTCAGCAAAAACTAAATCAATCATATCATTCTGTTTAGTTTCAACACCGTAAATATTTCTAATGTCTCCTGACAAACTGTTGTAAGCAATATTGTTTCCTGTAAGGCTTGATACTTTTGTCCACTCTTGAGCTTGGCTTCCATTTGCAAGTAATTCAAACAACCAAACATCATCGTTGTTAATTCCTTTTGCATCAACTGCAACTTTTTCATTTGTTGATGGTGCATCAATTGTGAAGTCAGCTAACTCCAAAGAACCTTGTTTGAAGTGCATGAAAAATCCTGTATTAGGACTTGCTGGACCTTTGTTATCTTGTCTGTAAAGAAATCCTAGCTGGTTACCAGGTGTAGGTGCTTCCTCGTAAATCTCTTCTGCACCTTTAAAAGTTGTGCTTAAGATTTCAAACACCATTTGTCTGCCTGCAACGTTTTTATTAAAAGTAAACATTGGCACATCAGTACTAGCAGTTCTAAATCTGTACTGTTCTGTTGGGATACCTTGAATAACATCTGTACCTTGGCTTCTGCCAAATTTTGTGTTATCAGACATAGCAGCATCAAGAAGCAAAATAAACTGTTCTGCCCAGTTTGTATTAGTTGGGTCATTCCATTTAACTGTTTGACTTGCTAAATTACGCCCATTACTATCAACTAATTGTTCTGTAGTTGAAACTGATGTAAATTTAAGTAAACCTTTTGATGGTAAGTTACGCTTTGCATTATAACTAAGCATTTTAGCAATACGTAGTACACTTTCTTTACGTTCAGCAAGTTCAATAAAGTTTTCTCTACTTGCTAAATCAATACGGAAAGATAAACTTTGCCCTAAAAACGCAATAGCATCAATTAGTGCAAGATACTCTGAGCTTTCAATGTAATCGTTAAAATCTTCTGGATAGTTTTCTCTTAGGTAAGTGATGATCACACGTCTTAGATTTTCAAAATCGTAAGATTTGAAATCAGCATTAGCGAAAGTCTGGTAGATTCTTGTCCAGTCTTCGTTAAGTAATAAATTGTTTTGTCTTGACGTTGTGCTCATTATTAGTTCCTATGCTGTATTTACCAATGTTTATAATATGCTCAGTTTATAACGGAGTTATCTCTATCAAAATTAAACTTCATTCTCTCCTTAACATTGAACGGTATGTATGTTACATCGGCTTCGATTCTAATTCCCTGCTCAGTGCTGTCAATTCCTACAGCATTAACTTGTATTCTTGGGTCGTAATTAATAATATCCTGTACATCTTTAGCAATCATTTCTTTAACTTGCGGTGTAAATTGCTCAAAGATCATATCCCAGATAATTGTTCCAAAGTTTGGATTTTCTAATTTTTCGCCTTTTCTAATGTAAAAATGATTGATAATATCCTGCTTAACTAAATCTATGTCATAGAGCTTGAAGTTATCAACTGAATTCGCTGAACTAAATCCTTTGTAAGCATAAGTTGTTGCGCCTGATGCTCCTATTGATGCTTGATCGACTGCTACTGTTTTCTGATTGTATAACTTAGCCATCTTGTTTCTCCTCTCTATCTGTTGCTAGTGCTGTAACAAACTGAGGTGCTTGGTTTTCATGCAGTAACCACGGCTCGTGCATAGGAATACGCCTCATGATAGATGTTATTGTTCCGTCTTGCCATTTCGTAGTAGCCCAGTCTTTTAATGGGTTTACTAATGGGTTATCGTATTTAATTAAATCTGTAATTGTTAGTGCTGTGTCAGCTTGTGCTGCTCCTGTTGCAGCTGGACCGTTAAAGTGTATGTTAGGACTTGCTGACATAATAATGTCTCCACCTGATGCAACTTCTGTATTGGCGCCTGATGTTAAGTAATTGTAACCACCTGTAAGTATGTCCCAATTTGCTTGTGTATCTGATCTGTCACCAATTGTTTGAATATCTGTAGTTCCGCCAACAAAGTGTCTGTGGTTGCCAGCAACTGAAATATCTAAATCTCCAGCAAGAGGAAGATCTTCTGCATTTGTATACATTCTTGTTTCAATTTTTCCGTTGGCGCCAATTAGTATATTAGTATTAAATGCACTTTCTATTTGTACTCTACCATTTTCTTGTTTAAGAGCATCTTCAATTTTTGCATCTTGATGTAAACTGTCAGGTGCTTGATATTCAGCAGTTGCTTTAATGTTTACATTACGACCGGCTTCCATGTTGATATCTCTATCTGCTTTAATATTAATATCATTCATTGAGTGAACACTTACACTGTCGTTTGCAAACACATCTACTTTACCATTAGATGTTAACTCAACCCACGAAGTTCCTTTTGAATTACCTATGTAAATTAAATCTTCTGAATTATGTAAAAGAAGTTGATGTCCTGTTCTTGTTCTAAGTCTTGTGTATTCGTTATATGGTAAGTCAAGTAATCCTGCACTAGTATTTGCATCTGACGCTTCAACATATTCTACTGGACCTTCTTGCGGAGAAGTTTTTCTAATATAGCGATCATCACCATCGTCCATAACAAACTGTGTTCCACCTAATCTTGTAACAGGAATCTCAACACTTAGATTTTCTTTTGTACCACGTCTCATACGTTTACCGTTTGGACCGTAGTCTAAAGGTCCAGGAGTACTAATACCAAATACTGCATTAGGATTGTTACGCCTACTAGTTGTAGTAGTAACCCCTCTTGCATCATCTTCTAATAATCCTTGAAGGAAGAATCTATCTGTTATAGGATGTACAGGCTTTGGAATCTTTTCAGCGTCAATTTCTTGATCTCCTTGACCATTAAATCGTTTGTTAATTTCTCCAACTGGCAAAGGCATTTTTGTATTGAATTTTTTCTTGTCATCTTCTGATAATGCAGCCAATGACGCTCTATTGCTTGTTTGATCTTCACCCCTAGCACCTGTTGGATCTGTATCTGCTGCACCTATTGCAGGAACCATATGATTAGCAAACCTTGGAGGAACACAAGCAAACCAATAACCCGATGATGGATTACCTTCTATGAACATTACCATAACAGTTACACCAACATCTGGTGGAACTGCCCACATACCATAACTTTGTTGTGTATCTTTAAAGTCGTCTTGGTTCATTCCTAATGCTTCGTATGGTGTGTGTCCGAAGAATGGAGATGCATAATTTACAAGATATGTTTGTCCGTCAACGTTACCTGCGTTACCAGATTCTCTGAGTAGCGAAACTTTTAGTCTACCATTGAATGTAGGATCAAGTACATCAATTACTGTAGCAAGATAAGCACCCGAGCCTAATGCTCCTGCCTGAGTATTATATCTGGTTCTCTTTTCAACTGGCATTAAGTTTTAACTCCGTCAAGTAGTTTAGGATCATAAACTCTAATAGTGTTTCCTTCTCTATCTTTGCTTTCTTCAAATGGTTGTTTTCTGTCAATATTAAAGTTAACTAACGAACCGTTGGCTTGTCTTCTGTATTCTTTTAAGACAGGTTTCTTAGGCTTAGATTTAAACTCGCCATCACCTTTAGGTAATTTTGCGGCCCATTTTTCTATACCATCTACACTCAAGCCAAAGTTAGCAAGGAAATTATTAGCAAATTGCTCTCCTGCTTTTTCTACTTCTTCGATTGTTATTGTCCTATCAACTTTTACTGGTGGAGGAGTTTCTCCAACTTCTGTTTTTTCTTTTTGTGCGGAACCAATTTCTGTTTGGAATCCTTCTTTAGAACCATCTGGAATTTTACCACCGTAATCAATTGGTTGACCTGACATTCTAATACATCTAAGTTTTTGTGTAAACTGCCCGCCTTTAAATTCACTATCACATTTCAATACTTTATAAATTCCGCTAAAAGGACTTGGATTTTCATTTGCAAATTCGTAAAGTCCAGTGTCAGTATTTGTATCAATCGGAGTTCTAAAACTAATAAAGATATAAATTTCGCCTCCTGTGTAATTAGCTTCTCCGCCATCAGTTGTCTGCGAACGTGGTGCTGCTCCGTCTATGTGATTTCCTTGGCCGCTTTCAACCATCCAGTACGTATCGCCGAGTATATCTAAATCAATTGTAATCAAGTCACCTGCGCTGTTGTCAACAAATGCTTTCTGGAAATTTTCAGCAACTAATTGTTCAACATCTTTGAATCCGCTACCACCTTTCTGACTTTCGTGTAATATAGATACATCACGTTTTAGTTTTTTCTTACCTAGGTTAGGTGCTTTTGCTTCTGCTGTACCTTCTGGAGTGTTTGTAGTTAATGTTTTGTTAGTACCTGTACCGTTAATATTTTTGTTAAATTCACTTGAAGTATTAGCTTCAGGGGTTGGTCGAGAACCTGCAAAGAATAAATTATTAATCTTGATATCAAATTTAAGTACGTCAACGTTTTGTCCTGAATATATGTAGTCGTATCTTTTAGCAATTGTTTTTTGTAATGCTGCTGTGTCAACTCCTTCGCCAGGCGCTTTAAAAATACTGTGATGCACAAAATATGGAACAATTCTAAATGTATATTGTTTAGCAAAGTCTCCTATCTGTGGATCGTAATCTAAGAACGCTACTTGAACATCAATTTTAAACCACTTAATATATCCTTCTGGTGTAAGGTTATGGTTATCAGGAGTTCCGCTAATAGCGTCTTTTGCATATCTTGAACTTAATATAGTCTGTGTAATAACATCAGTTAAGGGCTGTTTCTGTGTAAAGAAAAATTCACGCTGTTTAGGATCTAATTGCATTTTATAACGATCAATACGACCTGTTTCTTCATTGTACTTAGAATCTCCTGCTCTATACATTGAAGAACTTTCCCAGTTAAAGTTACCACCTGATGTTGAATCAAAACCAAACGTTGATTTTCCTATGTGGTTAGATTCAAAAGACGTCTTGGTTATTTGAGAAGGAGCAGCAGCATTTTTTCCAAATGCCTTAGAACTTTCCGGCGGTGGAGTGTCTGCGTCAACTATTGCTCCGGGATCTCCGTCAGTAAATGTGTCAGATGTTTTTCTAGCACCTGTTATAAAGTCTGTCGATTTCTCAGGAAAATCAATGATGTAAACATCTGGAATTGAATATGCTCCTGATTCTACTAACAATTTTTCATTATCGTTAAGTACTTTCTCTAAGCTCTTAGGTCCTGTTTTTAACATTTCTTCAACTGTACCTTTTTCCGGAGCAGTAATTGAAATGTCATTGAACAGCATATTAACTGTGTCCAAGTAAGCAGAATGGTTGTAAGGAAACGCTTGAACCTTGTACGTAGTTCCTGATTCGTTTGTATCAAAGGTAACTCTCTTTAATTTCATTACAAAGTATTTTGGATTCAGCCCTTGGGTACCTATGGTTTTTTCTTCTGTACCATCTGCACTAAATCCTACAAAGTCTAAACGCAATACAAACGGAGCATCTAAGTAGTTAGGATACCCTGCTTTAAGTGCAGAAACTTGCAACGACTCTAATAACAATCCCATGCTGTATGGTTCAAATATATCAAAGTCAAAGTTAATTGCATTTGTATTACCTGTGTTTTTTGTTGCTGACATTACTGTAGTCATTTTAAAGTTGTCAACAAAATATTCAGGTGATTTGCCACCTTGAATTTTTGTTCTATATTTGTCGCCACGCCCTGCGGCAGAAAAAACAATTCCGGATTTAACTGTTATACCACCACCTTCAAAATCTTGTCCTGCAAATCCTAGATCTCCTGTCCTATATGAACTTGGATCATTATACTGCATTGGTGTTAGCACAGCCATCGTCCATAACGAACTAACTGTTGAAAATTTTTCTAACGGATTTTGAATTAGATTTGGTGTTTCTGAATCTCTTCTAGGACTTGGTGTTCCTGGTCCTACTGGTGCATCATTTTTCTTATCAGCAAAATCATCTACATTAGAAATTGCAGCATCAACTGTTTTTGTTTTGTCATTTATTACTTGTGCTATTGCGTTTTCTGCAAGTTCTATTGTTTCTAACTGAGCATCAAGACTGAAAACTTTTATTTTCTCTCTTAGTTCTGCACTTCCTACAGGAATATTTGATGCTTGAAAAGTATTAGATGCATTAATCGTTGGTGAGCCGTCCGGCTTTTTTATTTCTGCTGGAACAACAAAACTTTTTCCGTTTATGTTTCTAATTTTTTCACCAGACCTCAAAGTTCCTTTGAAAGGCTTTAACTTATTATCTGGTATGCTTGGAGGTCTATTAAACGCACTCATGCTATATTCCTAAGAACTTTTTTAGATTTGATAGTTTAGGAATGTAAATTGAATTTCCTGCTTTGAAATCGTATATAGGATCTTTGATTGTATCCATGTTTCTTTGTACAAACACCCACCAAAGTTTTGGATCTTCGTATAAATCAAATGCTAACAAATCGGGTCTATTATTATAGTGTGGTTCGATTGTATATAATACATCACTTGCTGATGCTGGTACAGCTCTAATATTCATTAATTCTAAATACAAAGAATTTTGAGGTGTATCTCTATATGGAGAATTGTTTTTGTATATGGCCATTATAAAAATCCTCCTCCGCCCATTGAGCCTTTAGCATATTGCTCCAATGAAAACTTGCGTAAACTTTCTCTGTTGTAGATCGGCTGTACTGAAACAGTAATGTTACTTTTTCTTGGTACCCAAGTTGGTTTAGGACCTTGAGTTGCTTCTGTACATCTAATATAGTCAACATCAGTAGGTAGTGTAACTGAGAAGTTTTTAACTACAACCGGAACTCCTTCAAAGACGTTTGCACCATATCCATACAGTCTACATATGATAGGTGGATTACCTGCTAGGTTACCTGTTCCAAAGAACATTTTTGTTGATGCTTTAAAGAATGTTGTTGCTGCAATCCAGTACGCAGCATCTTTACTTGACTCTGCTGTAAAGTCTCCTGAAATCGATATCTCGTCCACTTGTGAGTTCTTGTAAGCCTGGAAGGGATAATTATTATGTACAGGATCTATTTGTGTATAGTTTGCGGTTGTTGAAAATGTTATTTCTGGCAAGTATGGAAAAACTACTCCACCAGTCTGTTCTAGAATTTTAAATAACGGATTTGCACCAAAGTGTGCAAAGTTAGCATTAATTTTTACCCGCCAATCATTTGGATTCTGAGGATCTAGTTTAACACCGGCGCCTTCTTCGAATTCGAAAAGTTCGCCACCAGCAGGGAGATTTACGCCTCTTTTGAGACTTAATAAATTATTTAAAACACCAGCTGCTTTGCCAACATTTGATGCAAAGTCTTGGAAACCAGATGCTAAGTTGCCTCCAATACCTAATTTAGATATTGCAGATGATATTTCAGCTGTGGTTCCGGCTACTGCATTAAGTCCATCTTGTGCAGCACCAAATGCTGTTCCAACATTATCAGCTATATTACTTAATGAACCACTACCAACTTTAGATGTTATTGTAGATAACGGAGCACCAGCAGCACCAACTACACCGTCAACATTAAATGCAGCATCTGCTGCCGCCAAGGCACTGTTTAAATCGCCTGACGCTTGGTTTAATGCTGAGCCAATATCACCGCCTAGGTCGCTAGTTAACTTGTCCAAATCGGCTTTGGCTTGGTCCGAAACCTGTTTGAGATTGGCTTGGTTCTTCTGTTGCTGGTCAACGGCGACCGCAACGCCAGCTACAAGTACGGCTAAAGGTGCTATTTTTGGTAAACTCATTTTGGTAAAATTTCCTTTTAATAATACTATTTATTTCTGTAATAATGTGCTATTATATTACTTATATAACCGGAGAAATTACGTATGACAATTGGGCAACCAAAAAAGATAAAATATCTAACAAATAAGGATTTATTAGCGGAAATACACCGCAGTAAGTCTACTTTCTGTTCTTTTACTGACGATAGCTATGCACAGTACGATATTATACTGCCATCATTAGAAAAAATTAACATTAGAACCGTAGCAGAAGCAAAACGCAACCGTGCTGCTAGACTATCTAAACTTGCACATGCTGAAGCAGTTGAAGCCGCAGGTAAAAAGATGCCTGCAAAAGGGTTTGATATAGACTACCGTAAAATGCAAAAAGAAGATTTAATTTTTAGAATTATGACATTTGATCATGTTCCAGAAGAACCTGGTCGCAAGAAAACAATTAAGACTGTTGCAGACAAGCACGAAAAAGTAAACTTTCCTCCTTTCCAGCATTGGAAGTTTGATGACAAAGGAAATTTGATTTGTGTAGGCAAAAGCCATTGGGTTGGTGGTATGGAAAACGGATACTTCGATAAGAAGTGTGGACAGATGACTAACGACCTTGCAAGAATGTTTATGAAATTGTGTGATAGGTACGCAACAAGAGGTAATGTTAGAGGATATACATATAACGACGAAATGAAAGGTCAGGCAATTTTGCAATTAGCACAGATAGGTTTACAATTTGACGAGTCAAAAAGTAATAACCCATTTGCTTATTACACTGCGGCTGTAACAAATAGTTTTGTTCGTATTATTAATATTGAAAAACGCAACCAAAATATCAGAGATGATATTTTAGAGATGAACGGCATGAATCCTAGTTGGACTAGACAAAATGCTGATGCACACCCTAACAAACATAAAGATTCCAAAGCAAAGAAAAAGACTTGACAAACTGCTTAAAGTTAGTTACAATAACATAAGGAGTAAAAATGCCGTTATTTAAGAAAGCAGCCTGCTTCACTGATATACACTTTGGTATGAAAGGTGGCAGCAGAACGCATAACATGGACTGCGAGGAATTCGTAAAGTGGTTTTGTGATGAAGCAAAAGCCGCTGGTGCAGAAACTTGCATATTTTTAGGAGACTGGCATCATAATCGTGCTACTACAGATGTTAGCACAATGAACTACACAGTTTCTAATTTAGAAAGAATTAACGAAACATTCGAGAAGACTTACTTCATGGTAGGTAACCATGATTTATTTTACAAAGACAAACGTGAAATTAACTCTATTGAGTTTATGCGATTGTTTCCAAACATCATTCCTATTACAGATATTTTTACAGAAGGCGAAGTAACATTACTTCCTTGGTTAGTAGGTGAAGAATGGAAGATGGTGCCTAAAATTAAAAGTAGGTATGTATTTGGACACTTTGAACTTCCTCTGTTTTATATGAATGCTATGGTACAGATGCCTGACCATGGAACACTTCAGGCAGATCATTTTGTAAATCAAGAATATGTGTTTAGCGGACACTTTCATAAAAGACAAACTAAAGGTAATGTAACATACATCGGTAATGCATTTCCACACAACTATGCAGATGCATGGGATGATGAACGTGGCATGATGTTTTTAGATTGGGGAGGAACTCCTGAATATAAAACATGGCCAAAGCAACCTGTGTTTAGAACATACAAATTAAGTCAGCTTCTTGAAGATCCGGATTCTAACTTAGGTGAAAATATGCACTGTCGAGTTACAATTGATGTGCCTATTAGTTTTGAAGAAGCAAACTTTATTAGAGAAACTTTTATTCCACAATACAAACTTAGAGAACTAAGTCTTATACCAGAAAAGGTAGAAGTAGAATCAAACGTTGATCCTATTGATCTTACGTTTGAAAGTGTTGACACTATTGTTATGAATCAAATCGAAGCAATTGATAGTGATACTGTTGACAAACGTATGCTGGTAGAGATATATAGGGACCTTGGACGTAATCAATGATAAAAATTAAAGACCTAACAGTAAAGAATTTTATGAGTGTGGGCAACCAGACTCAAGCAATTAATTTTGACAAAGGTGAATTAACGCTTGTACTAGGTGAGAACCTAGACCTAGGTGGTGACGATAGCGGTTCTAGAAACGGCACTGGTAAAACTACTATCGTCAACGCACTTAGTTACGCAATCTATGGTAATGCATTAACAAACATTAAGCGTGATAATCTTATTAATAAGATCAACGGCAAAGGAATGCTTGTTACAATCAACTTTGAAAAAGATGGAGTTGACTATAAGATTGAGCGTGGTAGAAAGCCTAATATTACAAAGTTTACTATTAACGGTAAAGACTTTGAAGAAGATTCTGATGAAAGTCAAGGCGATAGTAGAGAAACACAAAAAGTAATTGAAGAACTATTTGGTATGTCGCATGATATGTTTAAGCATCTCATTGCACTAAACACATACACTGAACCTTTCCTTGCATTAAAAAATAATGATCAGCGGGCAATTATTGAACAGTTGCTAGGTATTACATTGTTATCTGAAAAAGCTGAGTGTCTTAAAGAAGAAATGAAAATTAACAGAGACAAGATGAGCTCTGAGAATACAAGAATTGAAACTGTTAAAATATCTAACGAAAAAATTCAACAAAACATCGAATCGTTAGAACGCAAACAGCGTATGTGGGAAGATCAAAAGGTATCTGCAATTGACGAACTTGAGTCAAGTATTAAAATTTTACAAGAAATTGATATTGATGCAGAAATTGAAGCACACAAATGTTTAGACGATTTTAATAAAAAGCAGTCAGCGATTGCAGAAGCAAAACGTTGGATTGCTAACATTGAAGCTGATGATTCTAAACAAGAAAAACTAATTGAAAAATTAGATAATGAAATTGTATTGCTTAAAGAACACAAGTGTCATACTTGTGGACAAGAATTACATGATAAAAAGCAAGAAGAAATTCTCGGTGCTAAAGAAGAACAAAAGCAAGAAGCGGCTGAGCAAATTCTTGCTAATAGTACACAACTAGAAGAACATCAAACTGTTATTGCAGACATTGGTGAGCTAGAAGGTTGTCCACCTACACAATATGACACACTTGAACAAGCATTGCAACATAGAAGCACAGTTGAAGGATTAGAAAAAGATTTACAAGCAAAGAAAGATGATATTAATCCTTATAGCGAGCAAATTACAGAATTAAAAGATACTGCAATACAGGAAGTAAGTTTTGATCTACTTAATGAATTAACAAAAGTAAAAGATCATCAGGACTTTTTGTACAAACTGTTAACAAACAAAGACAGTTTTGTTCGTAAGAAAATTATTGAGCAAAATCTTGCATATCTAAATCAGCGTATTACATATTACTTGGCAAAAATTGGTTTGCCGCATATTGTTGAGTTTCAAAATGACCTTAGCGTTGTAATTACACAGCTAGGACAAGATTTAGACTTTGACAATTTAAGTAGAGGTGAACGTAACAGACTTATTTTATCTATGAGTTGGGCATTCCGTGATGTATGGGAAAGTTTATATCACAGCATTAACTTATTATTCATAGATGAGCTTGTAGATAGTGGTATGGATAGTGCTGGAGTAGAATCTAGTATTGGTATCCTTAAGAAAATGACTAGAGAAAGACAGAAAAATGTGTTCTTAATCAGTCATAGAGATGATTTAACAAGTCGTGTTAATCACGTACTAAAAGTAATCAAAGAAAACGGTTTTACATCTTATAGTAATGATGTTGAAATTGTGGAATAGGTATGGCAACAGATTCACATGACCAGATGATTGAAGCATTTCAGAAATACTTTAAGTGGCAGGATCGCTTTGAGTATCATGGTAGTGATGAAGCAGGAATTAAGGCAAGATTTTGGCTGAGTGAAATTAGAAAACATGCAAGTCAACGAAGGCTAGAAGTACAAGAGAAACGATCAGAGAGAAAGTTAGCCAGAAAAGGCCAGGTCGGACGTCCCAAGAAAGTAACTACTAATGATGACGTCAGAATGGACTTACCAAAAGAAGAAGATTAAAGAACTTCCAGAAGACTGTGAAGGGTTTGTCTATCTGATTACAAATCTTACTAACGACAGAAAATACATAGGCAAAAAACTAGCAAAATTCAAAAAAACACGCCCACCACTCAAGGGCAAAAAAAATAAAAGACGTTCAAAAGTAGAAAGTGACTGGAGAGACTATTGGGGATCTAGTGAACATCTACTAGCAGATGTAGAGAAGTTAGGCAAAGAAAAATTTACCAGAGAAATATTACACTACTGTCCAAGCAGAGGCGTACTTAGTTACATAGAGGCAAAGGAACAATTTGATCGTAGAGTATTAGAATCAGACGAATATTACAATGGAATAATCAATGTAAGAGTAGGCAGTTCTAAACTATTAAAAGAAGAAATTAAACGATTAAATGACTCTTAATTTGCATTTTATACAGAACCACAACTAATACACAATATATCCCAAGGCTAACAAAACAGCTCAAACACCGTTAAATAAGCCCGCCACGGCGCAATTATGTGGCCCTAAGCCCGTTCTGATGTGTGACGGTAAGGAATTCTGGTTAACGGCAGAGGTATAACAGCACTATCCTTAACAGGACGCTGATCGGATACGCCTACGTAGAACCGGTTTGCTGTATATTAATAGAAGTAATTTAAATAGGCTAAATGAGCGAGTAATTCTCGCAGGTTTATTATATAAGTTAGCGTTTGTATAGTAAACTGCCGTTGTACATAAGATACTAAGACGGATTGAGTAGGTAACGGATAACCGCCTACGCTATGTAAAATTAAATGCATTGTAGATCTAACGCTATTGTGACTGTGCGAACTCAGATAATGTTCAAAACACACCTTTGGCCCCGACAACGGGCTAATTGTGACCATACAATCTAGATAATGCTAAAACTGCTTCGCAGTTAATAGTTAAAATAATTTTAACACTGAATCACTTTCACATAAGTAATAGCGAAGCAAGTGCGTTGAGCGATAGCGAAAACGCAGAACAGCTTTAGCTGTTCTTTAAATAAATACATATATGGATTACATGGAACTATCGGCATGAAACTTAATGAGATAATTAGCGAACAACAATTAGATGAACGTCCTATGGGCGTATTAGGTAAGCTCGGTGCTAAAGCACAGACATTTGTACCTGGTAGAACTGGACGTAGGGCTAAAGGTAAACTTGAAGTTGGTGCTATGGCTAACGAGATATCAGATAAGTTCGATTTATTTCTAGGTAAAGTGGGTGGCGCTGAAGGTGCAACTCCAGAACTTGTAATTTCCTTTCTAAGAAAAAACGGATACCCTACTAAAGGTGCAGAAGCAGCAATGAAAGATCCTACTATGGCACAAAAAGCTGGTGCAGCAGTAGGAGCAGCGGCAAAAGGTGTTAAAAAAGCAGCTTCCGCGGCGGCTGGCGCCGCAACTAACGTTGCACAGGGAGCAAAAAATGCGGCCGCAAAGGTAGGCGATAAGCCTGCGCCGATTCCAACACAAACAGATCAAGCACAAGCAAAAGCAGGTAACACAAATTTAGCAGCAAGTATTGATCGTTCAAGCATGACAACTATTGCAGAAGGCTTTAGTGGTGCACAACTAGACAAAATTTTTATGGCAGCAGCCAAAGACAAGATTGCATCAGACGAAGGTGGCATTGCAGCACCTAGTGCAGGCAAAGTAGATCCGGCTGATGCAGGTAAGCCAGGTGCAGGTGGCTTTGCTTCAAGTTTTAAACAAGCATATAACAAAGCTAAAACAGGCACAGATGGTGCCACAGACGCGAATACAGCGTCAACAGCAGGCGATCAACCCGCAGCACAAGCAACAGCAGCCCCAGGTGAAATTCCAGCGGAAATACAGAAGCAAATTGACGAGCTAAATCCTGCGGACAAAAAACAATTGGCGATGATGATATGAGATTAGCACAACTAGAACAAAAATATATTACCGAATCTTGGAATGATCCTGAAATGCTCCTATTGGAGCAAAAGGTTATTCAGCCTTGGGTAGCAGATCTTGAGCGTATGGTTGCTGAAGCAACACTTACACCAGATCAAATTAACAATCTATTCACAAGCATTGAACAAGGTGCTACTGCCGCAGGCGGTAATAGAACAGCAATAGGTAAAGGTACTGATGCTGTAGGTAAGTTTGCAAGTGCAATCAACAAAAAAATTGACGATCTTGGCGGTGCTATTCAAAAGGCAGGTCCTGTACAAAACATGGATGCCAAGTTCAATGAACTTAAACAAAAAATTGGCGACAAAGATTCTAAAGTAGTACAAGGCGTAAAAGCGGTTAGTGACTGGGCAAAAGAAAATCCAGGAAAAGCAACTGTAGCGGTTGCTATTTTAACTTCGGCTGCTGCACTAGCAGGCGGACCACTAGGCGGTGCTGTAGCAGGTTTCTTAGCAAGAGCAACAAAAGACATTTTACAAGGTAAAGAACTTTCAACATCAATTGGTAAATCAGTTAAAACTGGTGCAGTTGGTTTTGCTGCTGGTGCTGCGATACAAGCAGTTGGCGATCTTATCGATCCAGACATTTCACAGGCTATTATTGCTACTGATGGACAAACGATTGACGTTAACGGACTAGAAGCGATGAGTGCAACTAGCCTTGAAGACGTTTCACCAGAAGCAATTGAAGATTTACTTAAAACACAAAACGCACTAGAAACAGCAGCAAAGAATCTTTCCGGCGAAGAACAAGATCTTGTAATGCAACAGTTTTCTGAGACATCAAAGAAAATCGGTGAGCTAGGTGGTAGAGATGCACTTGCTGATTATGCTGGACTAGAAGGACAGGATCTAGCAAGAGATACAACCACTACTACATCAGTTGACTCACAAAAAACTGATCTACCAGGCGATGACGGCCAGTATGGTGATCAAGATGCAGGCAGCAGTGGTACAGATAGTTCATTTGATGTTAAAACAGTAGACGCAGAAACAGTTACGGCTGATCGATTAAAAGAAGCAGGTATTAATTTTGATACCGAACCAAATATTTCTCCAGAAGTAAAAGCATGGGCAGAAAGTAAAGGACTTGATCCAGATGATGTACAAAAAATATTTCAAATGGAAAAAGGACTACAAGATGCTAAGTTTATGGGAACTGAAATTTCTGCTAACAAAGAACTTGCTACAAGTTGGACAGGAGATACTCCAACACTAACATCAACTACATTACCTGATGGTAACGAAATTAAAGTTGGTGACATGTTTAAATCAGAAATTACTTCAACGGTTGGAGATATTGAACCACCACTTACATTCTCAAGTACGGTTAGTGTTGAAGGTGTTGATGCTGATGGTAATCCTGTAATGATGATTAAGGAAGTGTTTACAAATCCAACACACCCTTTATGGGACAACATTGATAAAGCAAACTTATCAGACGATGACTTTAAACAGTTAATGGATTTTATGGACCAGTATTCAGGTGTTGCGGCAGATTCTAAAGCAGATGTTGCTACACTCGTTGATACACTTAAACAAGATATTGCTAAAAGCATTGGTGCTGCTGCAACTGCGGTTGCAATGGGTACAGCAATGCAAGATAAAACTGTTGTTGGCGAAGGCGCAGTTGCTAAAGAAGAAAGTAAAATTAGTAAAGGTCAAAAATTATCAGAAGGACAAGTATACCTACTGTTTAATAGACTAGAAAATGTTAACACACATATGCTTGAAAACAAACTTATGTTTGAAAGTGCATTTGATGCTGTACGTCATTACAATAGACAAGAACTTGAAGAGAATCCACTAGGCGCACTTGCCGGAGCAGCAGCAAAAGTAGGCGCAGCAGCGAAAGGTGTAGGCGGTGCAGTTGCTAAAGGTGCTAGAGCAGTAGGAGCAAAAGCAGCAAAAGGTGCTAAAATTGCAGGAGCCGCTATAGGCAAAGGTGCAAGAAAAGCAGGCGCAGGTATTGCAGGCGCTGCTAAACAAGTTACAACAGCAGTAACAGCAGAAAAATTAATGACTGCTTGGAAAAAAGCAGGAAGTCCTACAGATTCAGATGAAGTATATAATATAATTAAAGGCTTAGGTGTTAATGATGATGTAATCAAAGGTACATATGATTCTATGAAAATTAAAGCACCAGCAACAGCAGCGGCAACAGCACAACAGCCGGCAGCAGCAGGTCAAGAACCAGAAGCACCTGTCGATGCTAACAACGATGGAAAGAATGATGCAACTGGTGAACCGATGCCAGTTAGTAAAGATGGAGAACAACCAGCAGCAGGTGGTGAACAACCAGCAACACCAGCTAAGCCAGTTGACCTGAAAGCATTAGCAACTGAAATTTCTAAATTACAACAACCTGTAAAAGATAAGATTAAGCAACAATTAGTTGCTGTTTAGAAGAAAGGCAAACCACTTGTTTTAGTGGTTTCTAAATTACTCTTAATAATATCACCAATAATTTTACGTTCTTCAAACGATAGATGCATAGCGGCAGTATAATCCATTCCTCTCATATACCAGCAGATTTGTAGAATGTCTTTTTTAAGTGCCCTTGCATCCTTATCTAAATTATTGGATAGTTCAACGATCTCTGATACGGGCAGGGTCAGGATCTGTCTGCGAAAAAATTTGCTTGATCCATTGTTACAGGTAAATCCCATTCGTGACTACATTTTTCACATTTAACCTTCTGATCTGGAATACCCTGTCTTCCCTTAATATCTGACAAGTGATCAGTAAGACCTTGGAAAATTTCCTTATCACAGTTGTTAAGGAAATCTCTTATTTGGTCCTTATTGTCTGTTTTACCTTGAGGAGTTTCAATAGCAGTAACTACATCAGCGATAGTATCAACAGTCATGTTTGTTAGTTTAACAAAACTCTCTTGAAACTTTTCCATCTTTTCTGTATCTGACATTTCTTCGTCATTAACAATACTAAACACTCTTTGTTCCTCGAGTGTTTTAATATTAGCCTTTGTCATTTGTTTATAATCGTAAGGTACAAGATTAAAAATTAAATCACCTACTGTAATTTGATCCTTCCATGCAGCCGGACCTTGGTTAACATATGGTGTTAAAGGTATTGTGTATTTGTTTTCTTCTTTACAACTTGGACAGTTAGCAAATACATCCATGTCTTCACCGTAAGTAGCAATTCTAATACCGAGCAATGCTGAGTCAACATCAATAGTAGGCATTTTCCAAGGTTGTCTAATGGCAGGTATACAACTCTTAATAACCGATACTGTGCTTTCTCCTGATAGTAAAGCATCTGGTGTTTTTAACATTAGTTCGTCTTTTGCAGTCATTGCAAAAACAGGATAGTCTCCGTTTTCACTAACGTCTAATGAACCTTCAGGATAGTAATTTCCTTGTGATGGTAATCTAATATAAATTTTAGGCTGTCTATAATACCCACTTAGTGGATTTGCAGGCGCCTGTGTAACTGTTACTGTTGGAGCAATATCAACTTGCTCATCTTTTTTTGCATCATTTGATACATTTTGTTCTGCCATGGTTTTATCTCCGGTAAATACATTATATATTGCATACTTAGTATAACTATTTATATGCGCAGTTAACTGGACAAAAATAAATTATGGCAGTAATGATCGACATACCCGGAGTTGGGCAAGTAGAAGCGGAAAACGCGGCTTCTGAAGCTACTCTACAGGCAATACTGAAGCAACTTGGGGGTAAAGGTAATAGCCCCGGTGCTAAAGGCAATGCAGCCAATGCCGCAGCAGCAAAATCAGCCGATGCTCTAGCAAAAGGTAATTCAAAAGCTGCATCAAACTCAAGCAAAATGGGCAAAGCATTAGGTACAGCAATGGGCACAGTTGCCAAATTTGCCGGAGGTGTTGCTTTTGCTGCAAAAGTTGCTGTTGATTTTAGTAATGCTATTTCAGCTAATTTGGCTGGTTTTTCAGATTTAGACAACAGCGTTACTGGTGCAGCAAGTAAAATTCCTTTCTTTAGTGGAACATTCCAAGCGGCAGCAGCAGCAACAGAAAAACTAGTTAACGCAACTCAAAATGCTTCAAACAGCGGAGCAACGTTCGGCGGTAGTGTTATGGAAATGTCAAATGCTGCAAGTAGAGCTGGTATGACAATAAACGAATACGGTAATTTTGTTAGAAAGAGTGGTGAAGCATTTAGGCTGCTAGGCGGAGATGTTGAAACAGGACGTAAACGTTTTGATAGTTTATCTAAAGATTTACGTAAGAGTGGATTCATGCGTGAACTTAACAACATGGGGTTCACATCTTTACAAGTAAATGAAAGCATGGCACGTTATACTAGTATACTCGGTAGAACTAATAAACTGCAAGGTATGTCAACAAGAGATTTAACAAAAGCATCAGCCAACTACATGAAAGAAATTGACCTACTTGCAAAAGTAACAGGTGAAGAAAGAAGTGCAGTTGAAGAAAGAGCTCAACAACTATTAGCAGACGGTCAGTTCCAAGCAAAAATTACAGGACTAAGCAGAGAAGCTGGAGAAAGTTTACAAAATACAATTCTAGGGTTAAGACCTTCTTTACAAGGTGTTGCGAAAGATATTCTTGCTACAGGAAACGCAACAACTGAAGAAGCTCAGCTGTATGCAGCAACAATGCCAGATACATTTGCAAAGCTAGTTGAATTTGCCAATATTACAGAAGCAGGCGGAGTAATTAGTCAAAAACAAAGAAACGAGTTGAACAATTTAATAGCGCATGAAAGTACTCTGAAAAAAGATCAGTTTAAAGATGTTGCAAAATACGATGCTGCAATGGCTGATCATTTTAAAAAGCTAGTTGACGGTGCTGCTATGGGAGAAGATGCAGTCAAAAAAGCTGCCGAAGCACAAGACGTAAACAGAATAGCTACTGATAAAGTACAGGCATCAATGGAAGCAATGCGCAGACGTGTTAATGAAATAAGTCAATCATTTACTAGAATGTTAGCATCAACAGGAATTATGGATACCTTAATGATGGCATTTGAAACTGTAGCATCATTTTCGGAAAACTTTTTATTCCCTACATTAAGAATATTAAACTCTATCTTTATGCCTATAATTGAAATTATTAGTGGAGTTCTTAATCCAGTGCTTGAAGCTACAGGTTATGCTTTAGGTTTATTTGGTCAGTATGTTGAGTTTGTAATGACTCCTTTTAGAGCGTTAGCAGACGGTATACAATATGTAACTGGAATATTCAAACCATTAGCAGAAGTAGTTGGAATAAAATTAATGGGTGCATTTAACTCAACTAAAGATCTTTTAGAACGTACTTTTGCACCACCAATAGAATTTGTTGGTAGAATGGCAGACGATGTAGGTAATATGATAGATAAAAATTTATATCCTGCAATTGAAGGTGTTAGTGACTTCTTTATGGGAAGTTTCAAAAATGCATTGAATTGGGTAACAGACGGTTTAAATTGGTTTGGTGATACGTTTGAACCTGTAATAAAGCCAATTGCAGATGCATTCGGTTGGTTAGGAGAAAAGATTGATGCAATTGGAAAGTATTTTACTGATTTCTTTAATAGCTTTAGAACATTAGGTGATGTATTTGACAGTTTCAAATTAGCAATAGCAGATATGAGAATATCATTTTATGAGCTAGGTCTGCAATTAAAGTCATGGGGTGATTCATTAACATTTGGTACAAGTGATGAAGAACAAGCCGAGCAAGATGCGATGCGTGAAAACATCAAAATCATGCGAGAAAAAAATGATGCAGACAAAATAGCACTTGCTAATAGATTTGCTATAAACCGTTACGAATCTGAACAAGAAGCATTAGCAATTAAACAAGCAAAATTAGCAGAACGCGGTGAGCGTGATAAAGAACTTGATAAGAAACTAGCAATAGCCAAAGAAAATTTAGCCAGAGCTCTTAAAGGTGAATTGCAAAAAACAGAAGACCAAATCGCTGCTGATGCTCTCCTTAATAAGCAAAAAGAAGCAGAATTAGAACTTAACCAAAGTTTGAGCAATGCAACAGATGTCTTAAAAGATTTTGCCCAAAACGAAGATAGCTTTTTGGTATCACCGGATGGTACAGTAATTAAAGATACTAGAGCAAGTGTACCGGTTGGACAGTACAGTAGTGCTAGAGATAATGGCGTAAGAGGCCTTATTAAAGCAGGTGACGAAACTAATGCTTTGGATGTTATTTCTGAACAGAACCTTCGCCAAAAGAAAATGGACAATCCAGACTACGTTCCTGGAAAGTCAGAAAAAGAAGCGGCAGATGCGGCTGCACTAAATACACAAGCAAGTCTGCAGATGCAATCTGAGACATTAAAAGTCCAATATCGAATATTGGATGCATTAGAAGAAATAAACATGACAAGGGCATAAAAAGTATATGAGTTGGAAAAAATATTTTACACCTGTAGCAGTTGATAATAACTCGGGTAGTTACAGCCCAATAAGTGGAGGAGGCCGTCCTGGTCCTGCACGTTCAAACTACAGTTCGTATCTTCCAGACGTATATGCTGGTAGTCCAAACCGTATTGAAAAATACATGCAGTACGACACCATGGATATGGATTCAGAAGTAAACGCAGCACTAGATATTCTTGCAGAATTTTGTACAGGAAAAGACAGCGGGAATTTAAGTAATTTTAACTTTAACTTTAGAGGACAACCTTCCGGCACTGAAACTAAACTTCTTAAAGAAGCAATGCAGAAGTGGAGCAAGTCGCAACAGTTTGAAACACGTATGTTTCGTATTGTGCGTAACACTTTCAAGTACGGTGATGCATTCTTTTTAAGAGATCCAGAAACTAAAAAATTACTTTATATTGATAACGCAAAAGTTTCTAAAATTATTGTTAACGAATCTTTAGGAAAGATTCCAGAGCAGTATGTAATTAAAGATATTAATTTTAATTTTAAAGATTTAGTTGCAACTACACCACACGGCACAACAAATACATCACCAAGCGGAACAAGTTCATATACAAGCGGTGGCGGATTTGCACGTGGCATGGTAGGTGATGCAGCACAGCCAACAGGCACACGTTTTCAAAACGGACAAAACGAAATTACAGTAGACGCAAAACATATTGTACACATTTCGTTATCAGAAGGATTAGATAACAATTATCCTTTTGGTAACTCATTACTCGAAAGTGTGTTTAAAGTTTACAAGCAAAAAGAATTGCTAGAAGATGCAATTATCATTTATAGAATTCAACGTGCTCCAGAAAGAAGAATTTTTTATGTTGATGTAGGTAACATGCCTGCACACATGGCAATGAGCTTTGTTGAAAAAGTTAAAAATGAAATCCAACAAAGACGTATTCCTAGTTCGACAGGCGGTGGAACTAGTGTTATTGACGCAAGTTATAATCCACTATCAACCAATGAAGATTACTTCTTTCCACAAACAGCAGAAGGAAGAGGATCTAAAGTTGAAACATTACCAGGTGGTACTAACCTAGGTGAAATTACAGACTTAAAATATTTTACAAATAAACTGTTTAGAGCATTACGTATTCCTGCAAGTTATTTGCCAACATCAATTGATGAACAAGCAAACACTGTTTCAGACGGTAAAGTAGGAACAGCATATATCCAAGAATTAAGATTTAACAAATACTGTGAAAGACTTCAAAGCATTATGTGTGAAGCGTTTGACAAAGAGTTTAAACTTTGGTTAGACGGTAACGGCTATAACATTGATGCATCACTGTTTAATATTAACTTCCAACCACCACAAAACTTTGCGGCATACAGACAAGCAGAACTTGATACTACTAGAGCGAACATCTTTAGTGTTGTAGACGCAATTCCACATTTAAGTAAACGTTTTGCAATGAAGCGTTACTTAGGATTAACGCAAGAAGAAATTGTAGAAAATGAAAAATTGTGGAGAGAAGAAAATGCAGGTAATTTACAAGAGCCTGGAGACGCAGGCGGTGAATTAAGATCGGTGGGTGTTACACCTACAGGAATGGCAGCAGACGGCGCAGCTGAAGAAACAGAAGCACCAACTGAAGCACCTCCTGCTGATGATGTAAGTGGCGGAGAAACAGCAGAAACACCTGCAGTTTAATAAATACTAGTATGCTTTTGAGAGAATTTTTATATTTTAATGATGACGTTAACGACTTTTCCGTCGACCGTCGTTACGACAACAAGAAAGATGACGATGTCCTTTCAAAAGATGACACTAGAAAAGTACGCCTTACATTACGTCAGATTAATCAATTAAGATTACAATCCGAAGCTCATGTTGCTGAAAAAGAATCAGAGCTAGATTTTATTAGACAAATGTACGGGGCGAAGCTTGAGCAAGAAGAATAAAAAACACCACAAAGATATAGCATTCGTATTAGGCAACGGCATGAGCCGCGGCACCATTAACTGTGAAAAACTTTTAAACATTGGAACAGTATATGGTTGTAATGCACAATACAGAGAGTTTGATCCTCATTACGTTGTAGCAGTAGATGTTAAAATGGTTAATGAGATGATTGAAGCAAACTACCATCAAAAGGGTACAGTATGGACTAATCCTAACAAAGGGATTAAAACTAATAGTAATATTAACTATTTTAGTCCACACAAAGGATGGAGTAGCGGTCCTACTGCACTATGGTTTGCAGCACAAAACGGCCATAGACACATTTATATTGCTGGATTTGACTATCAAGGACTTAAAGGAAAGTTTAATAATGTATACGCAGACACCTTTAATTACAAGAAAACTACTGATTCTGCAACGTTTTTTGGCAATTGGCTAAGCCAAACAGAAAAGGTAATTAAGGAATTTACCAAGGTAACCTTTTATAGAATCATTGATGATGGCGCATTTATACCCGATAAACTAGGTCCACAGCATACAAATTTAAAACACATTAGTATGCGTGATTTTGAGAATACCTTCGAAGGAACTATATATCAACACAAAATGAGTCAAAATAATACCATTTAACCCTATTTTTACAACAATTATGTAAATATATAACAAACAGCCTTACCGATAATTTCAAGGAGAACAAAAATGGCAGATAAATCTACATTAGAACAAATGCTTGAGAACTTGGTTAACGATAACCAAGAGAAAGCAGAAGAATTATTTCACGAGTACGTGGTTTCTAAATCACGTGAAATCTACGAAAACCTTATTGAAGAAGAAATGAAAGATGAGGAAGTAGACGAAACTTCAGATAACGAAGACGAAGCAGTTGACGAAGCATCTAAAGATGATGATGCAGCAGAAGACAAAGTTGATGAAGCATCAGACGATGACGCAGAAGACAAAGTTGACGAAGCTACTGACGAAGACGAAGTTAAAGAAGACTCAAAAGACGAAGAAGTCGACGAAGAGTTTGAAGACGTTGCAATTGAAGGCGAAGACGATATGCCTGATATGGGTGGCGACGCTACAGACGATTTAGAATCAGAAGTTGATGCAGACTCAGAAGAAGGCGATAAAGAGCCAGAAGAGTTATTCCAAGATCTAGATTCAATCGTTGATGAGTTACAAGCAAAATTTGACGAAATCAAAGGTGAAGACGGAGAAGAAGGCGACATGGATTCAGAAGAAGAAGCTTTTGCTCCAGAAGCTGCTCCAGAAGCTGCTCCAGAAGTTGACGAATTAGATACTTTTAGAGAGTACGTAGAAAAAGTTGCTGGCGGACACGGTGCTGAAACAAAAGGTGCTGCTGAAGGCGCAGACAACAAGAAGTCAGTTGTTGACAATATGAAAAACGACATGGGCGGAACTACAGCTAATATCGTAAAAGGCGGCGAAGAGTCAGGTAAAAATGACGGTGGCCTAGCTGATATTACACCTAAAGAAGAGAATGCAGGAAACGTTAACACACCTGGTTCAAAGAATGCAACTAAAATGGACAGCACAAAAGGACATGGTGCTGAAAAGAAAGGTGCAGGCGAATCAGCTGATAACAAGCAATCGATTTTCCGTAGCAAACGATAGTAAAAAGGAAGACTATAAGTGAAAACTACACTAGCAGAACATCTGAGCTTCGATCAGGCTAAAATCGTAATTGAGCGTGATGAGCAGGCGGACGGTAAGTCGTTACATTTGAGTGGAATCTGTATTCAAGGTGACATTCGTAACGCTAATCAGCGTGTTTATTCTTCTAAAGAAATTGATAGGGCTGTCAAGACGCTCAACGAACAGATTTCTGGGGGGTATTCAGTGCTAGGTGAAGTTGATCACCCACAAGATTTACGCATCAATTTGGACAGGGTCAGTCACATGATTACAAAAATGTGGATGGATGGTCCAAATGGCTACGGAAAACTTAAAATGTTACCAACGCCGATGGGACAAATTGTTTCATCGATGTTGGAATCAGGAGTCAAGTTGGGAGTCTCAAGCAGAGGTTCAGGGGAAGTTGACGGAGATGGTAATGTTCAAGGATTTGAAATTATTACTGTTGATGTTGTAGCTCAACCATCTGCCCCGGGAGCATATCCAACACCAGTTTACGAACACCTTATGAATGCACAAGGTGGCTACAAGGCATTTCAAGTGGCACAAGAAGTCCAAGGCGACACACAGGCACAAAGATATATAGCAGAGAGCTTGAAAAACTTCATTTCAAGTCTTAATAAAACGTAGGAGAATCACAATGCTAGAGTTTGTAAAACAACTATTTGAAAACAATGTGATTTCCGAAGAAGTCAAGTCGGAAATTGAGACCGCTTGGGAAAAAACCGTTCAAGATAACCGTGATAATGTTACTACACAATTGCGTGAAGAATATGCACAGAAGTACGAACACGATAAGACCGCAATGGTTGAAGCAGTTGAGAAAATGCTGGCTGACAGAATTACAGCAGAGCTTTCTGAGTTTGCTGAAGACCGCCAAGGACTTATTGAAGCTAAAGCAAAATATGCTGAAAAAATCGTAAAAGATTCTAAAGCTATGGAAGCATTTGTTCTTAAAAATCTTAAGAATGAATTAGCAGAACTTCGTGAAGATCGTAAAGCAGTTGCAGGTAATGTTGCTAAACTTGAATCTTTTATTGTTGATGCACTTTCGAAAGAAATTGCAGAATTCCATGCTGATAAGAAAGACTTAGCAGAAACCAAAGTTAAACTTGTTAGAGATAGCAAGGCTAAATTTGAAGAAGTTAAGAAAGACTTTATCAATAAAGCATCGAAAATCGTTGAAGGTACAGTATCGAAAGGTATTAAATCTGAAATGGTACAATTGAAAGAAGATATTCAGGCAGCGAGAGAAAACGACTTCGGTCGCAGACTTTTTGAATCATTCGCAAGTGAATATGCTACTAGCCATTTAAATGAAAAATCTGAAACTTCAAAACTTCTTAAAGTTGTAAAACAGAAAGAAGCAGAAGTAGCAGAAGCAGCGAAAGTTGTTGCAGAGTCTAAAGAGTTAGTAGAAAGTCGAGATGCAGAGATTGCTCGTATCAAAGATAGCGCAGCTAGACAAGAAGTAATGGCAGAATTGCTAGGACCATTGTCAGCAGAGAAGCGTGAGGTAATGGGTGAGTTACTAGAATCTGTACAGACTAATAAATTACACGCAGCTTTTGACAAGTACATTAATTCCGTAATGGAAGGAAGTGCTCCAACTAAAGTGGCGTTGACAGAGGCAAAAGAAATAACAGGCGATAAAGCACAAGGCAATCAAATTAGCAGTGGAGAAAAAACTGCTGAGATATTTGACATCCGCAGGCTTGCGGGCTTAAAAGTTTAAGGAGAAAAACAATGTCACAACTACTAGAAAGTCGCTGGTCAGAAACCAAAGATGCCCTTTTAGAAGGACTTCAAGGTAACAAGCGTACTGTTATGGCAACAACTCTAGAGAATACCCGCACGTATTTGAACGAGTCTGCCACTGCAGGTGCTACTTCTGCCGGTAACGTTGCAACACTAAACCGTGTGATCCTTCCAGTGATCAGACGTGTGATGCCAACTGTCATCGCAAACGAATTGGTTGGTGTACAGCCAATGACTGGACCTGTTGGTCAAATCCACACATTAAGAGTACGTTATGCTGATGCATTCAACTCTGCAAGTGGAACTGACACTACAGCAGGTGACGAAGCACTATCACCATTCAAGATTGCAGAAGGTTATTCTGGTGCTACTAATGATAAAGCAGCTTCTACAGCAGCTTTAGAAGGTGTAGCTGGAAACAGATTAAGCATTCAAATCTTGAAACAAACTGTTGAAGCGAAAACTCGTAAGTTGAGTGCTCGTTGGACGTTTGAAGCTGCTCAAGATGCACAAGCTCAACAGGGCATTGACATCGAAGCAGAAGTAATGGCTGCTTTAGCACAAGAAATAACAGCTGAAATTGACCAAGAAGTTATTCAATCATTGAAAACACTTGCTGGTACGGCTGCTTTAACTTATGACCAAGGTGCAGTATCAGGTACTGCTACTTTCGTTGGTGACGAACATGCTGCTTTAGCTGTTCAAATCAACAGAGTTGCAAACTTAATTGCACAGCGTACAAGACGTGGCGCAGGTAACTACGCTGTTGTTTCACCAACAGTATTAACGTTGTTACAATCTGCTACAACTTCAGCGTTCGCAAGAACAACTGAAGGTACTTTTGAAGCACCAACAAACACTAAGTTTGTAGGAACTTTAAACAGTGCAATGCGTGTGTACGTAAACGGTTATGCAACTGACGACGATGTGTTGATCGGTTACAAAGGTTCTTCGGAATCAGACGCACCTGCGTTCTACTGCCCATACATTCCTTTGATGTCAAGCGGTGTTGTACTTGATCCAGGTACATTTGAGCCAGTTGTAAGTTTCATGACAAGATATGGTTATGTAGAGTTAACAAACACTGCATCATCTCTTGGTAATGCGGCTGACTACTTAGGCAAAGTTGCAGTAACATCTGCAAACCTAAGATTTGCGTAAGCAAGTTTAGATTTTTTAAATCTACTAAAGGGCGGTATTTTTATATCGCCCTTTTTTTATGACTAAATAATAGTATCGTTCATCCCAATCGGGACGGAAGTAGCATTATGCGAAGGAACGCACCTAACTTTAAAAAGGAGGGTGTTATGAACAGATTCGATCATTTACACAAAACATACCGCGAGGCAAAAATGAGAGCTCGTAAGGAACGCATCTTAATGATGTCACGTTCTGAGCCAAACATTAATGGCAGCGGTACTAGTGGATATACTGTAAAAAGTGGCGAAAATACTGGCAAAGTACTAAAACATATATCTGTTACTTCAAGTAATAACATATAGTTTTGTCCAAAATGAAATAGGTTGACAAATACTTATTTTGTGTTATATTAATAATATAGCAACAAAAGAGTAATTGACTTTTGTTTATAGTGCAAGGAAGAGGCCTTTACCAGAAGGGTCGAACTTGACTAGTTAGGGGTGGTACCCAGGTTCAAGGTTGAGAGACTGAGGATCACATTGCTCTACCGAGCGGAACTAGGT